>Ga0105045_10000106_pt1 | contig 45951 bp, 27 predicted proteins | sample MAT02_FD_78089 | JGI IMG/M metagenome (GOLD analysis project Ga0105045, IMG submission 78089) | Freshwater microbial communities from Lake Fryxell liftoff mats and glacier meltwater in Antarctica - MAT-02 (megahit assembly) | ecosystem: Environmental > Aquatic > Freshwater > Ice > Liftoff...
CACCTCATCAGGCACCTGAACAGAAACGCCGGCCCTCGTCGGCGTTTCTGTTTTAAGCGGCCGTCACCGGCTTCGGCTTCAACACCCGTCGAAGAACTGCATGGTGACGACGCTCTGGTCGTCGTCGCCGATATACGCGCGGAAGAACGAGTGCACGCTCATCTCGCCGTAGGGTCCCGGCTCCTCAGACCACAGCTCGAGGCAGTTCTCGGTCAGATCGATCTCCACGCCCTCGAACAGGAAGCCGCCGTCGGGCTGCGCGACCACGAAGGCGCCGAGGTCGCTGTACGCGTTTTGCAGGTAGACCAGGGTGCCGGGCTCGGGGCTGTTGCTGCCGAGCTCGCCCTCGATGTCGACCTGCTGCACCGGCGCGAGCGTGAGGCTCGGCGGCGGCACCGGCACCGAGATGCCCTTCTCCGCGATCTGCGGGCCGTCGTCGAAGCCGACGATCATGTGCGAATTACAGGCTGTCCCAAAGGTCAGGTGCAAGAGACACGCGGCGGTGGCGAGGCAAGCAGCGGTGCGTGGCATGGTCAGTCTCCGAGGCTACCCGGCATACGCAGGTGCGAGCCGGACGTTCTGCGCTCGCATGCAGGAAGAAGCAAAATTCGGGCCCGAGAATTCTCCAGGAATGCCGGTCGTGCTCGCCAAAGATCGACAACAACGGTGGCGAGATCGCGGTGATTTGCCAACCGCGTTGGCGGCCCACCACGGCGCGGCTCGCGTGGCCTCAAGCCGGTCCCTCATCGTCGTCGGCCAGGGGCCGGCCCTCCGCGAGCCGGCGTAGCTTCTTCTGCAGCCCGAAGCGCGACAGCCCGAGCAAGGTCGCGGCGCGGGTCTGATTCCCCTGCGCCGTCGTCATGGCCCGGTCGATGAGCTCGCGCTCGAGACGGTCAAGACGCGGACGCAGGCGCAAGTCGTCGGGGCCGCGACCGCTGCCCCCGCGCGCCTCGACGATCGCCGGGCTCAGGTCGGCCGGCTCGACCCGCGTCTCGACCAGAGCGACCCACCGCTGCACCTCGTTCTCGAGCTCGCGGATGTTGCCGGGCCAGGCGTAGCGCGCGAGCGCCCGCATCGCCGCCCCGCTGACCGTGAGCCGCCGCTGGCGATCGTGACGCCCGAGGAAGTGCTCGATCAACGAGGCGAGGTCGTCGGGCCGACTGCGCAGCGGCGGCAGATCGATCTTCACCACGCGAATGCGATAGAGGAGGTCCTTCCTGAAAGTGCCGGCCGCGACCATCGCCTCGAGGTCGCGGTTGCTGGCGGCGATCACCCGCACCTCGATCTTTCGCACCGCGGTGTCGCCGACGCGACGCACCTCTCCCTCTTGCAACACGCGCAGCAGCTTGGTCTGCATGCCGGGGCTCATCTCGCCGATCTCGTCGAGGAAGATCGTGCCGCCGTCCGCCGCCTCGAACAGCCCCGGCGTCGCCCGGTGCGCCCCCGTGAAGGCCCCCTTCGCGTGGCCGAACAGCACGCTCTCCAGCAGCGCCTCGGGGATCGCACCGCAATTCTCGGCGATGAAGGGCCGGCCCTTACGCGAGCCGGCCTCGTGGATCGCACGCGCGACCAGCTCCTTGCCCGTGCCGCTCTCGCCGTGGATAACCACCGGCACGTCGCTGTCGGCCAGGCGATCGATCAGGCGAAACACCGCCTGCATCGCCGGCGCCCCGCCGACCATGCCGCGATAGACCTGACGGTCCGGCGTGCGCGCGGCCTCCCGCAGCCCCCGCACCTCGAGCTCGCGCTCCTCGAGCAGTTGGGCCAGCGCGCTGCCCTGCGCCGCCAGAGCCTCGGCCTGGGCCCGCTGCTCGGCGAGCGTGCGCGCGTGCGCGATCGCCAACGCGGCCAGCTCCGCGAACTCCTCGACCAGCACCAGGTCGGCCTCACCCCACGCCCCGCGGCGCAGGCGATGATCGACGTACACCGCCCCGATCGCCTCACCCCGGTGCAACAGCGGCACCGCCAGCACGCTGCGAAGATTGAGGTGACTGATCGACCGCGCGCCGTCGAAGCGATCGTCGGCGACCGCGTCGACGCTGAGCACCGGCGCCCCCTGCTCGAGCACCCGCTCGATGATCGAGCGCGAGAAGGCCACGCCAGCGCTGCCCGCCAGCTCGCGCGCGACCTCCAGCCGCTCGCTCCCGGTCACCACGACGACCACGCCGCGCTCCGCGTCGCACAGGTCCATCACCGCGTCGACCACCTGCGCGAGCAGCCGCCGCAGGTCGTCCTCGCGGACCACCCGACGATACAGGCGGATCAACCGCTCGTGCCGCTCGCTCGCCCCGCGATCGCGGCCCGGCTCAACTGGCACTTCGGACAGGTCCCCAAGGACATCCGCGAGCGCCGCGCGTGGATCGGGGACGCGGACGGTGTCCGTGGGATCGCCGCCCGCAGTGACGCCGGGGCTCTCGCTCGCTTGATCTTGCATCGCTCGCTCCTCGCGGTCCGGGCCGTGGATGGTCTCGAGTTCGTGTCTGTTCGTGCGCGCCCTATCCTCGCGGACCGGTGCACGCTCACCCGACTCGGCGTACAGCGCGGTGCGGACCGCGGCGCGCTCGAGCGGCGGGATCTTTCGCATCAGCGCGTCCCAGGTGGCCTGCATGCGCTGCGCGAGGGCGCGGCGGCGGCGGTCGTTCGCCGGCAGGACCGACGACAGCACCTGGTCGTAACGCCAGGCCAGCTCGAGGCGGCCCTGCGCGGCGAGGGCCTCCGGTCGCGGGTGCTTCGCCAGCGCGGCGCAGGCCGCCGCGAAGCTCTCGCGCCCGCCGGTCGCCGCGGCCAGCGCGAGCGCCTCGAGGCCGAGGCTCAGCTCGAGGTCGTCGTCATGCAGCTCCCCGCCGATCGCCCGCGCGGCGGCGAGGTGACGCGCGGCGAGATCGATGCGACCGGCGCGGCGAGCCAGCCCGCTCGCTCGCAGTCCGGCCTCGACCGCCTCGCGCCCTGCCCCCGCCTCCGCCAGCCGCTGCGCCGCCGCTGCGAAGGCTCCGTGCACATCGACCCGCTCGCCGCCCAGCCACGCCCCGAACGCCAGCTCGGCGTCGACCCGCCCGCTACGCGCCTGGGCCAGCGGTCCGCCGACGCCGCCGGCGAGCAGCCGCCGCAGCAGCAGCGCGAGGCGCCGCGCCTCCGCGAGCGAGCCGGCCTTGACCAGCAGTTGCACGAGGTTGACCGCCAGCTCCGGCAGCGCCTGCACGCGACCGAGCGCGAGGTAGCCGCGCAGCGCGGCGCGTCCGTGCTCGAGGCCACGACCGACATCCCCGCCGACGATCGCCAGCGCCGCGAGGTTGGCCGCCAGCAGCGTGCGACCGATCGCCTCGCCCGCCGCCGCGAAGCCGGTCGCCGCCCGCTCATACCAGCCGACCGCGGCGTCGACCCGACCGCGCAGATGCTCGAGGTTGCCGCGCAATTGATCGACCCGCGCCCGCAGACCGGCGTGACCGGAGACCGTCGCCAAACCCTCCGCGGCCGCGACCAGCCACGCCTCCGCCAGCTCGGCCTCCCCGCACATCATCGCCGCCAGCGCCGCCCACAGCCGGGCCTCCGCGGCCCCAGCGGGGTCGCTTCTGGGCGTTCGCTCTGGACCTGTCCCTTCAGACATCTCCGATGAACCTGTCCCTAAGGACAGCTCATGGGGAACCTCGAACCATGCCCGCGCCTCCGCGAGCGCCTCCGCGGCGCGTCCGAGGTCGGTCAGCGCGCGCCAGCGCAGGCCCATCGCCGCCTCCACGAACCCAACATCAACCATGGGCGCGAGGCGAGCGAGCGCCGCCTCGGCGTGCCCGGTCTGTTCGAGCGCCCGCGCGGCCAGCAAGTCGCAGCGCGCACTCGCGGGACCCAGCACCGCGAGGCTCAGGGCGCGCGGCGCCTGTCCGACGCGCAATAGCCAGGCGACCACGTCGGCCCGCGCGCCCGCGCCGATCCGCGTCGCGCCGCCCGCGAGCAACCACTCGATCAGGGCCGGCAGCGCCGCGTCACGCTCCCACGTCCCGCCCGCGATCGTCGCGTGCACCACGAGCCAGCGCTCGACCGCCAGCGCCATGTCGGCGTCGATCGCCAGCGCCAGCGGATCGTCCGGCGCGCGGGACAGGTCCTCGAGCTGCGCGCGGGCCAGCGCTCGCACCTCGGCTCCGAGCACCCGCCTGGCCGCCGCGACCGCCCAGGCCTGCGGATGGCCGTCGCTGGCGAACAACTGCGCGACCTGACCCGGCTGCGGCCCGATCGTGGTCGACCACGTGGCGGCGAGCACCACGCGGGCCTGGCCCGGGCCGAGCTCGCCGTGCGCCGAGCCGGCCGCGGCCGCGACCGCGCCCGGCTCTGGCCGCACCAGTCCGAGCCGCGCACACGCGACGATCGCCCGCACCGTCGCGCCCGGCCAGCCGCCGGTCGCCCGCAGCAGCGCGTCGATCCACGCCTCGCGCTCGTCGGGTGGATCGAGCACGTCGACGAGCAGCGCGCCCAGGCTGGCCTCCCCCCACGGCACCACCCGCACCACGCAGATCGTGCCCTCGGCCGCCTCGACCCCGCGCAGCGCCGCCGCCAAGAGATCGTCGACCGGCAGCACGATCGTCACCCGGGCCATCGCCGCCGCTGCAGCGAGGACCGCCGCGCAGCGAGCCGCCCGGTCCTCGTCGTGCAGGCCCTCCGCGAGCTCGCCAGGCCACGGCGGCGCCTCGGGCAGCCCGATCACCGTCGCCTCCGCCGGCGCCCCTGCGATCCACGCCGCCAACCACGCGGTGTGCTCATCGCCCAGCGCGGAGCCCAGGCGATCGGCCGCGCACACCCGCGCGACCGGCAGATCGACCCGCGCCTGCAAGCTCTGGATCAGCTCCTCGACCACTCGACCGCGCCCCGCCCCTGCCGGCCCCGCGACCGCGACCAGACGCGGACGCGCCGGACCGGCGAGCGCCGCGATGACCTCGTCGAGCCCCGCGCCGCGGTACGGCCAGCGCGCCGGCAACCACCAGCTCGGCCCGAGGTCCCTGTCCTCAAGGACAGGTGGTGGGACCCCGCTCGTGTCCGCCGAGGACGCGCTCGCGTCCGCCATGTACCTGTCCTTCGGGACAGCATCATCCAAGCTCGCCGACCTGTCCTTCGGGCCAGCTTCACAGACGTCCCGCCGGTCCTCCGCGGCCGCGAGCCGGCCCAGGTGCGATGGCAGCGGGCGCAGGTCGGCGAGGCGTGCGCTCGCGTCCGGGTGCAGCAGATGCACGAGCAGCGCCGCGAGCCCGGGTGACAGCGTCACGCCCGCGGCGCTGGCCAGCGCCGCGACGCGCTCGCTGACCGCGGCGGGCCCGCGTCGCAGCGCGTCGATCACCGCGGCGGGCTCACGCCATGGCACCGCGCCCAGCAGCCGCAAGCACAGCAGGGATCCCAGCGCGAACACATCGCCGCTGGCTCCGCCGCCGCCCGCGAGCACCTCCGGCGCGAGGTACCCCGGCGTCCCGCAGCCGAGGCAGCCGATCTGGCCGAGGTCCGTCACGACGATCCCTCCGTCCGGGGTCGCCACGACGTTGGCCGGACTGAGGTCGCCGTGGTGCGTGCCCGCCTCGTGGATCGCAACCAGCGCGCGGGCGATCGCCGCCGCCTCCATGAGCGCCTGCGCCGGCGCGACCGGGCCGGGCCCCAGCGGCTCGCCGGCGATGAAGCCGGTCACCAGCCACCACCCCGCGTCGCCGTCCGCCAGCAGCTCGTACACGACAGGCAAGTGCGGCGAGCTGACCCGACGCAGCAGGCGAAACGCCGCCCGCACCTGCGCCGCGCGGGCCGCAGGCACCTGCTTCAACACCACCTCGCGACCTCCGGCGTCGGCGTCGACCGCCCGCCACGCGCCGCCCTCGGCCCCGTCGCCCAGGCGCACCACCCCACTGAAGCGCCGGGCCAGAGCCCTGGGGAGTGGCGTGGTCACGCAACGAAATAAGACACCAGCGGCACCGAGATTGCCACCGGTGCCTTCAAGTGTTGGCAGGATCTACCAGTGCAGACCGAGCTCGAAGGTGCCCTGCATCGCGTGCCCGACGACCCAACCCTCGCGCTCCGGGACGTGATTGAGGGCGTTGAGACGGTAGGTGCCGGCAAAGCCGAGCGTCAGGTTGTTGCTGACCCAACCCTCGAGGCCGAGCGCCGCCCGGACCTGAGGTCCGTAGCTTCGGCCGCCCGCGCCATGGGCCAGCCGCGCCAGGCCGAGGCCGGCCTCCACGTACGGCTGGAACCGACGCTTGAGCGGCAAGTGGACCCGGGCGAACAGCGCGTCCCAGTACAGCATTTGACCCTTGTGGGTCCGCTTGCCCTCGAGGCCGGTGTTGAGGTCGAGGCTCTCGAGCAACCGGAGGTTGTGGGTCTGCCCCGAGAGCCCCATGCCGAGGCCGAGCACGTTGCCGACCCGCCAGCCGAAATCCGCGCCGCCGCCGAGCGCCAGCACCGAGGGGGCCGCCGGATGGATCCCGGCGACCGGCCCGGTGATGCTCATGCGCAGCGCCACCCAGTAGCGACCCCGCCACGGCTGGCGGCGGATCTTCGCCGGGTCGATCGGCGCCGGTGGTGGCGGCAGCGGTGCGAGCGAGGTCCCGCCGAAGTCGAAGCCCGGCCGCGCCGGACCCGTACCCGGCGCCGCGTACGGTCGCGGCGCGCCTGCACCCGGGGGATCCGTCAGGGGTGGCGTACCCGGACCGGCATAAGGCGTCGGCGCAGGCGTCGTGACCGACGGATCGACAGGCGGTGCCTGCACCGTGTCGGCCGGCGTCGGGACCGGGACCGCCTCGGCCGGCCCCGCCTCGGGCACCAACGGAGCTTCAGGCATCGTCGTCGTGATCGGCGCCGTCGGCGGAGGAACCACCGGCGCAGCCTCGGCGCCCGCGAGCGCGGGACACAAACCTACCGCGAGCAGACCCGCGACCGCGACGATCCGTGAATGTTGCGTCATTGTCGGTGCCCTCGCGCCACCCGGGGAAGATCTACACCATGCGGGCGCGATGCGACACGCTCACCGCTGCTCGCCAGCGCCGAATCGAGCGCGCGCTCGGCCTCGCGGCGCAGCTCCGACTCGTCCTCGTTGGCCGCCGCGAAGCGCAGGAAGCCGACCGCGTCGGGCCCGCCGAGCACCGCCAGGGTTCGGTAGCCATCGCGCGCCAGCGCCGGCCACCGCTCGACCCGACGCACCACCACCGACGCGTGGCGAGCCTCGCCGACCTCCGCGAGCACCTCGAGGGCCAGACGAACGACCCGCGGGTCCTCGCTGTCGACCTGCCCGGCGACCGCATCGGCCAGCAGCGAGCTCGGATGATCCCGGGTCCACTCGAGCGCCAGCAGCACCACCTCGGAGTCCTCGGATCGCAGCAGCAGCGCCGCGGCCTCCGGCTCACCGCGCCCCAGAGCGAGGCGCAGCCCCAGCATCTCGAGGGCCTCGCGCGCCGCGGCCTCGAGCTGCGCCGGGCTCGGCTGCGTGGCGGGCAGCTTGACGCGCGCCGTGATCGCCGGGACATCGAACTGCTTGCGCAGCGTCGCCGGGACCTCGAGCTCGACGTGCAAGAACAACACGGCCGCCGCCGGACCGGCGACCCGCGGGACCTCGCCACGGCCGGGCACCTGATCCGAGGCCGAGGTCCAGGCCGCCAGGCGCAGCGCCCCGCCGATCCCACTGCGGGCCTCGAAGTCCACGCTCCCGGCCGTCGCTATCGCCACTGCGGCCCGCAGCTCCGCCTCCAACGCCGGCGTGGCCGCCATCACGCGCTCGATCTCCACCGGCGCGCGTCGGGCGTCGCCGACCCCGCATGCGAGCAGGCCCCCGATCGCCAGGACCAGCGCCCCGCTCGCTGCACGGCGTCTCATCGGACCCGACCATAGCAAAACCCGACCGGGCCGCGAGGGCTCAGTCCGCGCGCCACTCGAGGGCGTAGCCCGCGGAGGCGGCGAACAACGCCGCGTAACGGCGGGCCGCCGCCTCGACGCCGATCGCCCGGCCTCCGAGCGCGCGGGCGCTGGTCACCTCGGTCCCGCGCAGGCCGCAGGACACCAGCGCCGAGAACAGCGCGGGGTCGACGTCGAGGTTGAGCGACAGCCCCTGGACTGACACCCCGCGGCTGACGTGTACGCCGATCGACCCGAGCTTGCGGTCGCCGAGCCACACCCCCGGGTGGGCCATACGAAACTCACAGCCCAAGACCCCGAGCTCGCCGAGCAGGGTCGCGGCCACCTCCCCGAGTCGGACGATGTGCTCGCGGATCTTCCGGCCGACCGCGACCACCGGATACACGACCAGTTGTCCCGGCGCGTGCAGCGTGACCTCGCCGCCGCGCGGCGCCTCGATCACCGTCATGCCGACTTCGGCGAGCTGGGCCTCCGACCACAGGATGTCGTCCATGCTGGCGCGCCGGCCGAGGGTCAGGACCGGCGGATGCTCGACCAGGAAGATCGTCGGCGGCGCACCGCCGATGATCGCCTCGCGCGCCGCCAATTGCAGCGCGAGCACCTCGGCGAACGCGCGGCGCCCGAGCCAGCGGGCCACCAGCGGCGGCCCGTCCGGCGTCGCCCCGGCTTCAGGTGTCGAGGCCACCGATCGATTCGATGACGGTCGCGTCGAGCACGGTCACCTCGATCGGCATGGTGGTGACGCCGATCCCCTGGGCCCGCAGCCAGCGCGCGAGCTCGTGCGCGTGGATCGTGCGCGCCTCGCCGGCCCCCTCGTTGCCCGCCGGCGCCTCGCCCATCGCGAACACCAGGTAACCGCCGCAGTTGTTGCGTTCGGCGTCGCCGGCCCACGCGCTGGCGTCGACCGTCGTCTTGCGTGGGAGCACCAGCGTCAGCAGGCGCCCGTCCTCTTCATCGGACTCGGGGTCGAGCACCACGAGCTTGCCGACGCCGCGGGTCGGGGGCAGGGTCGCCACCAGGCCGAAGCCTTCGCGCTCGAGGTACATCCTCACCAGAGCCTCGAGCGAACGCGGCCCAAGTGACTGCAACCACTGTACGAGTTGGTTGGTCGTCTCGGCGTCGACGGCGTCGATCGCCGCGCGCAGGGCCTGCTCCGCAGCGGCGGCGGGCCCGGGCAGACGCGAGGTCTGGAGCTGGTAGCGGGCGTCGCCCCGGGCGACGAACCGCGAGGCCCGACCGAGCTTGCGGATGTCGAGCAGGACCCCCGCGGTGACGGCCCGCTCGATCTCCGAGATCTCACCGCCGAGCACGTCCTGGCTGGCCAGGTGTTCGGCGATCTGACGGATATGCAACGACCGCGGCCCGGCGTCCCCGAGGATCGCCGCGACCAGGACCAGCAGGCTGTGGGCGTCGGCCCCGCGCACGTCCCCGCCGCCCTCTGCCGTCCACTCGACCCGGCGGCCCCGCTTGCGACGCCGACGCCGACGCCGACCACCGCGGTCGTCGTCGTCCGCCAGGCCACCCTGCGAACCACCATTGCCCGCCGCGGGGTGATGGACCACCGCCGGCGGGGGCTGCCCCTGCGAGAAGTTGTGCCCCCCCGGACGGTCGCGTGGGAACGGCTTGCGCTGCCCGTGCCGCGACTCCACCTGAGGTTGTGAACTCGGTGCAGGGATCCGCTGCATGCTCTCGAACTCATTACGCAATTCCGGGCGCTCTTCAGCCAGCCGGGACATCGCGTTGGCCATCACCAGAGCGACGTCCGTGACGCCGTCGAGACCGGCGCCCCGCGGCGCCTCGAACTCGAGCTGATTGACCTTCTGAAGCACCTCGCTGCGCTTGCCGGGGTCGACCCCGCGGCGCGACGGCTTGACCGCCACCAACTGCGGCGGCGGAGCCTCGCCACGCACGCCAAAGCGGCTGCGCCGACGCTTGCGCCGGCCCCCGCCATCGCCGCGACCATCGCTGGCGTCCTCGGACTCGCCGCCCGCAGAATCTCCGCCCTCGTCCCCCTCGTCGTCGTCACCCGGCGTCGCCACGGAGGCTTGCGTGGATGAAAGAGAGGGAGTTGCCGGAGTGGCCGCCGGGACCACCGGCAAGAGCAGCTCGTGGGTCGCCTCGATCTGCCGCTCGGCCCTCGAAGCGGCTTGCGCCTTCGCAGCCTTCGCCTCGACATCGTTAGTATTTTTATCGGCGACGCTCTTCGCAGTTTCGGGCGGCGTCGGCGGCGGCGGCAGCTCGACCCCCGGCGTGATCGCGTAGTAGCCAGGCTTGTTGCGGGTGAGGATCGCCTGGTCGCCACGCACCGCCGAGTTGAGGCAGGTGCGCATGGCAGCTTCGGGGTCACGTCCGACGTGCGACAGCAGGTGGCGGTCGACCGCACGCTTGGCGATCTCCGCGAAGTGCAGCGGCTCGGGCTCGTTACGAAGGACTTCGATCGCAGCTTCGAGAAAGGTCATGTTGTTGTGCGGGTGCGCCGAACCCGTGTGCGTCGGGCCAGCAGCAAAGGGACAGGTGGAAGCGGAAAAGCTGGGGAAAATTCCGAAAACTTGCGGGGCCGGGGCCCGGTCTGCTAGCGGCCTTCAGTCATGCGCACGCATCACTTTGGCGTCCTCGTCCAGGGTCAGGAACCCGCCGAAGTCACGGGCCAAAGGCCTGCGGGAGCCGCAAGCCCAGGGCCTGCGGGAGCCGCAGGCCCGTCCGTGACAGCAGCAGCACCTGCGGTTGGTGAGGCCCCGACCGCCTGCGGCCCGGCCCTCACCACGGGCGATGATAGCCAAATCGACGCCCGAAGTGGCCAAGATTTGGTCGCCGCCCTCACAGCCCTGGGCCACCCCGCCACCCTCCTTTATGTCGACGACACCCTCGACCTCCAACTGCGCGCAGCGCGGGTCAGCGCCTGCCTGATCGCCGCCCACGGCGCTCTGGGCGGCAGCGGTGCGCTGCAAGGCCTGCTCGCCCTGCGTGGGATCCCGTTCGCCGGCCCCTCCGCGGCCGCGGCCGCCCTCGCCTTCGACAAGCTGCGCGCCCGCCAGATCCTCGGCTTCCACAGCCTCCCGGTCCCCGCCACCCTGGCCCTCCACGGCGCCGGCCCCCTCGATCGTCAGGCCCTCGGCCTGCTCGGATGGCCCTGCGTGATCAAGCCGCGCCGCAGCAGCCTCGGGGTGGGTGTTCGCCACCTCGGTGACGCCGCCAGCGTCGCCCTCGCGGCCGAGACCTACCATCAACCGGCCGGCGGCTGGCTGCTCGAGCGCGCCGTGGCCGGCCGTGAGATCCAGGTCGTCCTGCTCGACGGCCGCGTCCTCGGCGCGATGGAGGTCGAGCGCGACCCCGAAGACCTGCGCCAGATCTCCGCCATGGTTTGCCCACCCACCCTGTCGCGTAGCCGCCGGCATGGCATCGACAACCTCGCCACCCACGCCGTCGCCGCTCTCGGCCTGACCCGAGGCCTCGCCCGCGTCGACCTCATCCTCAGTGAGCGCCACAACGAGGTCATCCTCGAGGTCGAGCCCCTCCCCCCGCTCCACCGCGACGGCGTCGTCGCCAAGGTCGCCCTCGCCGCCGGCCTGCGATACGAGCAGCTCGTCGCCGCGATCGTACACGACATGGTCGACGCTCCGCTTCGCCGGCCCGCGCCCCGGATCTCCGGCGAGCAAGCGCTCGGCGGCGCGGCGCTTCAGTAACCGACGCTGACGGACGTCATACCCGCGCTCAAGCAGTTCGCCGAGCGACGGCGACGCGAGCTCAAGGATCTCGGCAACGCCGTCGCCAGCGGGCAACACCGCCTCGCGCAGGTCGAGCACCGCCGAGCCGAACAGCACGCGCACTTGCATCCGCTCCGGGACCTGCCACGCGCCGGCCCGCTCGAGCGCGCCGAAAGTCACCGGGATGCGCTCGGCGGCGCCGCGACCGACGAGAGGGCCCTCGTCTCCTCGCGCTCGCGCTGCAACCGACCGGCCAGGGACTCCACCATAGGCCTGCGCGCGGGTGGTCACACGCCGGCGAACAGGCGCGCGCCGAAGCTATCGGACAGCCGCTGGTCGCTGAAGATCTTGCGGGCGGCGGCGTTCACGTCGTAGTCGACGCGCTTGAACTCGAAGCGGCCCCGGGCGTCGTCGTAGATCGTGTAGCTGGCGCGCGGGTCGTGGTCGCGGGGCTGCCCGACCGAGCCGACCGAGACGATGTAGCGAAACTCGGGGTGGACCTCGAACTCCTTGGTGACCACCTCGTAGACCCGATCCTTGCCGATCGCGAACGACTTGCACAGGTGTGAGTGGCCGATGAAGGTGATCTGGCCGAGGCTCTCCCAGATCGGGATGCAGGTCTGGGCCTGCTCGACGCTGAAGATGTACTCGAACTCCTCAAGGTCGACCGGCGAGCCGTGACAGAAGTGGGTCATCCCATCCTTCTCGAAGTAGTTGAGCTTGCGCAGCCAGCCCATGTTCTCCTGCGTCAACTGGCCGGCGTGCCAGTCGAGCGCCTCGCGGGCGGCGTCGTAGTAGTAGCTGTAGTCCATGCGCCCGGCGACCGCCGCGTCATGGTTGCCGAGGATCGTGTACCGCGTGACCCGACGGACGATGTCGCAGCACTCGTTGGGCTGCGGGCCGTAGCCGACGGTGTCGCCGAGGCAGACCAGAGCGTCCACCTTTTCGCGGTCGAGCGCGCGGAGCACGGCCTCGAGGGCGTCATGGTTGGCATGAATATCGCTGAAAATTCCGTAACGCATCAGTCGTCCCCAACCACTTCGATATCGCCGTCGGCGTCGAGCTCCGGCGTCGTGATGGCCTCGTAGGCTCGCGTGGAGAACCGACGGATCTCACGATCGTCTGCACCTCCGCCCGTCCCCCTCGCCTCGCCTCGCACGTCGGCGAGTGTAGCAAGGGCTCGCCGGGCCGCGGAGGAAACCGTCGGGTCCGCGACCTCGAGCAGATTTTCGACCGCGAGCCGGTCCGCGCCGCCGGGCGCGTCTCCGTCCGAGACCACCAGCTCGGCGAAGGTCCGCGCGACGCGCTGTCCGACCGTCTCCTTGGCCTCCGGCGCCGCGCCGCGGAGCAGCGCGCACAGCGGCTCGACCACCCGCGGTCCGAAGTTACCGAGCGCCCTGGCGACGTCGACCCACACCGGGGTCGGCTCCGTGCCGAGCAACGCCACCAGCGGATCGATCGCGCGGCGGTCGCGGGCGAGGCCCAGGACGATCGCCGCCGCCTGACGCAGGGGTCGCCGCGGAGACTGGAACCACACCAGCAGCTCCGGCACCAGGTGGCCGCTGACCTCGGCCAGCGGCGGCAACACGGCCAGCAGATCGTCGTCCTCCAACTCCTCCAGCACCTTGAGCGCCTCCGCAGGTTTGGGTCCACCGAGCGTGGTGATCGCCCGGGCCACCCGCTGCTTGGGGTCTCCACCCCCCGCCGCTTCCGGGGCCCGGGTCTCGGGGCGGATCTCCGAGGTGCGGGCCATCGCGCTCGGGCGCGCGAGCCCGCCGCCGATCTCCCCCGATACTGCCACTGCTGGCTGACTGCTGCGTCGCGGCCGTGGCATCCCGCCGGGCCGTGGCATCTCGGCCGGGGCCCGCGGCTCAGCGGGCGCCGTCGTGGGCTTCGCCGCGACCGGCGTCGGCACCGAGGGAGGTCGCCGTGGACCCGCCAGCGCCGCCCCCGGCGTCGGTCCGCGACCCGGCTCGACCCTCGCCGTCGCGACCACCTGCAACCCGGAGCGGGCCGCCTCACGTCCTTCACCGCGTGGTGCGTCGCGGTGGATCCCGATCGCCTGGGTCAGCTCGGGCGGCGGGGTGACGTCGTGATGCTGGCAGAGGTCGAGGATCGCCCGCCATGCCTGCTCGGCTTGTTCGGACGTGAGGTCGTCGCCGCGGGCGATCCACGCGTTGCGGTTGGCGACCAGACGATTGACCCAGTCCGCTGGATCGCGCACCAGATCGGCCCCGAGAGTGCGGCGCCAAAACCGGGCCGGCGCCGGCAGACCGAACTCGACGGCCGCGGCCAGCACCGACTTGCGCAGTTGCTCGTACTCGACGACCGGCAAGCCGTCGACCTCGAGCAGCCGCGCCAGGTTGTCCTTCTTCGACGCCGTGTCGAGCCGCTCGAGCGCCGCGAGCGTCTCCGCCGGGCTCACCAGGTGACGGTACGACCCCTCCGCCAATGTGCTCCGGGCGGGCTCCATCCGCTGTTTGGCGCTCATACGGCCCAGCGAGTCGCGGGCCGTACGATACGCGTCGGGCGGGAACTCGCCCGCGCCCAACTGGCCCTGCGCCGACTCGAGGCACATCGCCGCGTTACGGCTCAGGCTCTCGGCCTCGATCTCGCGGGCCGCCGACGCCTGGCCGGTGTCGCCACGAACCAGCAGTTGCAGGCGGAACGACTGCGCCAGGCGCATGAAGATCTCGCTGGACTTCGCCTCGCCGATGTCGACGACCGCGTCGATCACCGCGACCTCGCCGAGGTACGAGGCGACCAGCCGAACACCCAACAGCGGAAAGCCGAGCCCGCGCAGCAGCACCGGTCGGGCTTGCAACGCCGCCGAGCCCCACATGCGGCGGGTCGGCTCGTCGAGCACGACGATCGCCGCGACGCCGCCCGGCTCGAGCGTGAGGTCGCAGACCAGAGCCCGCTGGATCTCCGCGCTGAGCACCGGACCCGAGGTCCAGCCGCTCTGTCCGACCGGCTTTGGGATCCCCGCGCCGCGCTCGTCGGTCGCCGCCAAGGCCGGCGCACGGGCTGTCCCAAAGGCCAGGCGAGGCTGCAACAACCACGGCCGGACCTGCGCCGGACGGCCCCGCAACTGGTCCAGGTGGGCCTGCAAGACCTCGAGCAGCTCGCCGCGCTGGTCCGCCGCCAGCACCAGCGTCGCCTGCTCGGCCGCCGGCGACAGCTCGAGCCAGGCTCCGCCGCCCTCGGCCGGCCGCTGGCACGCCTTGCAGTCGCCGACCAGCGGCCCCGTCTCGCGCAGCCGCTGCGCCAGCTCCGGCTGGGCCTCGGCGTCGACCCAGCGCCAGCGGGTCACCGGGCTGTACGCGCCGCAAGCGCAGGCATACGCCACATCGGCGCTCCAGGACCACTCGTCGCCGCCGGTTTCCACCCCTCGGACCATAGCGCCTCGACTTTTGTGGTGTAAAGCTCCCGGCCCATGGCAAGCACCCCCCAGGTCACCGACGAGGCGCGGGCCGCAGGCGTGAAGCGGCTCGTGAGCGATCTCGAGCAGGGCTTCCGCGACGCCGTCCAGCGCTCGCTGCACTTCGCCCTCGATGGTTCGGTCACCTCGCTGGCGATCGTCGATCATTACCTCGAGCAGGCCCGCAGCGAGACCCGGGCGCCGATCCTCGCGCTGCTCGCCGCGGGCGCGGGCGCCTACTTCGGCGAGCTCGTGCGCCGCGAGCTCGGCGGTCTGTGGATCGGCGACGGCAGCGACCCACGGCATCTTCGTCTGCTGCTGACCCCCGAGTTCGCCTACTTCTCGCCGGTCGACGTCGCCTTCACGGCGATCGTCGGCGAGGACCCCGACCCGGACGACCCGCGCACCCCGCCTGGCGTCCCGCTCGACATCAGCGTCCACCTGCGGACCACCACGCAGCCGCCGCCGAACCCGCGACGCATCGACGACCCGGACGATCCGCCCCCCGATCCCCCCGAAGCCGTCACCGAGCTGACCCCGCCCCCGCACGACGACGGCAGCGACGACGCCACCTGGATCTCCGCCCGCCTCGGCGAGCTGGCCCCGGTGCCCGCCGACCAGTTCTACAGCCTCACCACCCGCTACGAGACCCTGGAGCTCATCCTTCAGCTCCTCGCCACGCGCCGCGCTTTGGGCGGATATGAGCCCTATACCTACACCGTCCAGGACTATTTACACGCGTTTTCCTAGAGTTTCGAGCCCCCCCGGGGCGGTGTAGACTGCGCGGCACGGATGTCCGCGGCTGAAGAAATGCCCCTGCTGGAGATGCTGCAGGTGCTGTCGCGTACCCCCGTGACCGAGCCCCAACTGCGGGCCGTGGTCGCCGTCACCTGTGCCCGCTGGTGCGTCGCCCGGGGCGAGGACGGCGAGGCCCAGCGCCTGCTGACCCACGCGCTCGAGCTGGTCCCCGACCTCCGGCCGGCGATGCGCCTGCTCTACCGCATCTTCTTGCGTCGCGGCGACATTCGCAACTCGGTCCGTTACCTCGACCAGGAGATCCGTGCCACGCGTCACCCTCGCGAGGCCGCCGCCCTCTACCGCGAGCGCGGCCAATTGGTGGAGGCCCACTTCGGCGACCGCTCGGCCGCCCTCCAGTGCTACCAGGCCGCCCTCAAGGCCACCCCGCGCGACCTCGCCGTGCTCCGGTCCGTGGAGGCCGTCGCGCTCACCCAGGGCAATATCTTCGCGTTGATCGCCAACCTCGAGGCCCAGCTCGAGGTCCTCCACGACACCCGAGCCGTCGCCGCCGTCGCCCGCGACCTCGCCTTGCTCGAGGCCAGACACACCGGCGACCTGAACCTCGCCTGCGAGCTGCTGTTCGCCGCCGCCGAGGCCCAACCCGGCAACCTCAGCCTGCTCGGCGACCTGTCTCGACTCGCCGAGGCCAGCGGCAACCCGGAGTTGATGCTGCGCGCGCTCGAGCTCGAGGCCGACGCCCGCCCGCCCGAACAGCGCGCCATGGCCCTGACGCGCGCCAGCCTGACCCTGCGCGAGAACCGGGAGCGCAGCGCGGCCGTCAGCCTGCTGCGTGCTGCAGCCCAGGCCCAGCCGAGCAACATCAGCCTGTGGCGCAACCTCGAGGAGCTGAGCATGGCGACCTCGCGCTACGACGTCGCCGTCGAGGCGTGCGCCGGTCAGCTCAAGGTCATCGGCAACGGAGACCCCGGCTTGCAAGCCGAGCTGTTCTACCGCCTCGGTAAGCTCGCCATGGGCCGCCTCGACCGCGTCAGCGAGGGCCTCGGCGCCATGCGTCGCGCGCTCAAGCTGTTCCCCGGGCACATCCCCGCGCTCGAGGACGCCGGCCGCTACCTCATCGCCCACGACGCCTGGGCCCAGTTGCTCGAGCTGTTGAAGTTGCAAGTCGCGACCGCCGACGACGCCGGCCTCAGCCCGGAGGAGAAGGCCCAGGCCCAGTTGCGCGCGGGCCAGGTGCTCGAGGAGAACCTCGGCGAACTCGAGGGCGCCCGCCAGATCTACGAGGAGGCCGTCGCCACCTGCCCGAGCTTCCGGCCCGCGCTCGACCGCCTCGAGCGCGTAAACCATCAACTCGGCCGCATCGACGGCCTGCGCGAGCTGTACCAGGGCGAGCTGTCCCGCGGCGCCGACGGCCCGCGCCGCGTGTTCCTGCTGTCGATCCTCGCCCGCCTGCACGCCCAGCAGGGCGACGCCCCGGCCGCGATCAAGGCGCTCGTCGGCCTGCTCAAGGACTTCCCCGAGCACACCCCCTCGATCCAATTGCTCGCGCGCCTGCTCGCCCGGGCCGGCCGCGCGCGCGAGCTGCTGCAGGTCACCGAGCAGGAGATCAAGCTGACGATCAGCCCGGTCCGCCAGGCCAAGCTGCTCTACCGATCCGCCGAGCTCGCGCTCGAGCTCGGCGACGACGCCCAGGCCGAAGCGTCGCTGCTGCAGGCGCTCGAGATCCTCGAGGACCACCAACCGAGCATGGCCCTGCTCGAGCGGATGCTGCGCGACCGCGCCGACACCCGCGGGCTGGTCGAGCTGCTGCGCCGGCGCCTGCGCCTCGCCCCTGACCCCGAGCAGCAACTGAGCCTGCGCCTCGAGATCGTGCACCTGCAACTCGCGCTCGGGGACACCCCCGCGGCCCTCGCCGAGATCGACCCGATCCTCGAGGCCTGGCCCGAGCACCTCACCACCCTCGAGCTCGGCGTGCGCCTGGCCGCCGCGACCTCGCAGCCGGCCCAGCGCCTGCGCTACTTGCAACAACACTTCGCCGTCGCCCGCGGCCACCGGACCCGTTCGCTGCTGGCCTATCGGACCGCGCTGCTCCGGCCCGAGCCGCGCGACGCGGTCGGCGACCTGCGCCGCGCGCTCGCCTTGTGGCCACAGCTCGGGGGCGGCCACGCCACCCACCTCGCGCTCGCCGAATCCACCAGCGACCCCAACCTCGTCCGCAGCGCCGCCCGCAACGGCCTCACCAACGACCGCGGCGCCGGCAACCGCCAGGCCTTCGCCCTGCGCCTCGCCGAGCTCGCCACCTCGGTACCCCCATCATTACCCACCGAGGCCGACCGGCTGCCGACCGGCGGACCGGCGCGCGCCCTGCCCTACTTGCTCGCCGCCGCCGCCGCGTGCCCGCGAGACCTCGGCGTGCAGCTCCGCCTCGCCCGCGTCGCCCGCACCACCGGCCGCCCCGCGCTCGCGGGCACCGCCCTCGCCGCCGCCGCCGAGCTGCTCGTCACGCCAGCCGTGCCCGGGGCGCTGCACCCCGCGATCCAAGCCCTGCGCTACCGGGCCGCCCGTAGCTTCGAGGAGGCCGGCGACGCCGTCGCGGCCGACCGCCTGCTCGGCGCCCTGCCCGAGGACAACGCCCTCGCCCTCCGCGCCCGCGAGCGCATCACCGCCGCAAAGGGCACCCCGGGCGCGTACCGGGCCGCCGCCTCCGAGCTCTCGTCGTTCGCCAGCACCGAGAAGGTCCCGGCCGAGAAGGCCGCGCTGCTGACTCGCGCTGGCGAGTTACTGGTCCGCGCCGGCGACCTCACCGACGCCCGCGTCCGCCTCGACGCCGCCGTCACCGCCTGCCCGCGCTACTTGCCCGCGCTGTACGCCAAGGCCTGCCTGCTCGAGCAACTTGCGACATCGGATAGTCCCACGCGCCCGCCCGGTCCCGACCTGATCGCCGCCGCCGACACCCTCGCGCAATTCGCCGCCGGCCTGCGCGACCCGGCCGCCGCCTATGCCCCGCTGGTGCGCGCTGGCCTGCTGGCCCTGCGCGCCCGCGACCCCGCGCGCGCGTGGAAGATCCTCGCCCGCGCCCTCGAGCTCGACCCCGCCGGCGCGCCCGCCTTCTCGGCGTTGTGGCGCACCCGCGAGGTCCACGGCCGCGAGGGCGCCGTGCCGCTGCTGACCAGCCTCGGCAAGCGCCTCGATGCATTGCACGCCGCGCACACGCTCGGCACCACCGAGCTGCGCGCGCTGGCCCGCCTCGCGCTCGACAGCGACGGGCCGAACGCCGCCGTCGGGCTGCTCGAGCGCGGCCTGGTCTTGCTGCCGGGCTCCGTCGGCGTGCGCGTCGACCTCGCCCGCGTCTACGCCCGCGTCGGTCGCTGGGCCGACGCCACCCGCCAACTGCTCGACGCGATCCCCGACGAGCCGGCACCTGAACGAAAGGCCATGTTGCAGTTCCTCGCCGCCGACGCGCAGGAGCGGGCCGGCGCGCCCGAGGCCGCCTTCGAGCACTACCTCGCGGCCTCACGCGGCGGCTACAACCCGCAGCGCGCCCTCACGGCGGCCGACCGCATCGCCTCCGCGATCGGCACCGTCGAGCAGCGCGTCGAGGTCTTGCAGCTCCTCATTCATCAGGGCGACGTCGACGAGCGCGTGCGCAGCCTCCGGGCCCTGAGCGAGCTGTTCCGCGGCCCGCTCGCCAAGCCCGACCGCGCCGCGACCCTGCTGCGCGAGCTCCTCAAGCTGCGCCCCGCCAACACCGACGTCATCCTCGAGCTGTATCAACTGCTCACCGAGCTCGGCCGCGCCGAGGAGGGCCGCGTCGCCTTGCAGGCCGGCATCGCCGCCCAGCGGGCGATCCTCCGCGACCGCGGCCTGAGCTCGACCGGCGAGTCGACCGCCGACCCGCTCGACCCCGAACCCGTGCTCGGGTTACTCCGCCTGTTCGACGCCGCCGAGGAGCCCGGCGGCGTGTACGTGTGCGCCGCGATCCTCGAGGCGATCGACCCCGACCTGGTACCTCCGCGTCGCCGCTGCGACAACCTCAAGCCCGAGCCGTGGCCGCTGCCGGGCCCGCCCGAGAAGCCCGCGCCGTTCTTCGTCGCCGACGACGCCGCCTGCGCGGCCGCGCTGGGGCTCCTGCGCGCCGGCGTCAACGACCTCAACGCGATGCCCGGCGCACCCCCGCCGACCGTCAACCTCTCGCAGCGCCACAGCCTGCCGCCGACCAGCTCGGTCGGCACCGTCACCCGCGCGATCGCCCGCACCCTCGGCCTCGGCGAACCACTGCTGTTCTTGAACCAGGGCGAGGAGAACGCGGTCGTCGCCCACATCGGCACCGCGCCGGTGCTGTTGATCGGCAAGAAGGTCAACGCCGCCCCGTTCTCGCCGCACGCCCGCGACGCGATCGGTCGGGCCCTCCTGCGCCTCACCACCGGCGGCGATCACCTGCACCGCCACATGAGCGACCCGCAAGTGATGGGCGTGCTGCACGGCCTCGCCTCCTGCGCCAGCGTCGAGCTCGACGCGGTCGTCCCCTTCGATCGCGCCGTCGCCGACACGATCCTCGAGGCCCTGTCCGGCGCCGCCGTCCCGGTCGACTTCGGCGAGGACGCCGAGGCCCTCGGCCGCACCCTCGACGGCTTCTCGATCCAACTGCTGCGTGACCTGCTTCGCGCCGCCGAGGACCGCGCCGGCGCGATCGCCTGCGGCGACCCGCGCGTGGCCCTGCGTGACCCCGGCCGGTTCCCCAACCTCAGCATCCGCCGCGCCGCCGGCCTGGTCGCCTACCTCGTCTCAGAGGAGCACCTCGCCCTGCGCCGCCTGCTCGGTTACCACGTCGAGCTCGAGCTCGACCTCAACGACGTCGAGGAGGTCGCCGGATGAGCGACGCGACCAAGATCTCCGCGCCGCCGGTCGTCAACGATCAGGCACAGTCGCGCGTACTGCCCGCGCAGGCGCTGCTCGACGAGGGTGGCCGCGCGCTCGAGCTGCAAGTCACCCTCCCCGAGCCGACGATCCCCCAGGTCCCCGCGCCGACCCTGCTCGACCTCCCCGACCTCCTGTTCCCCCTCGAGCACAGCCTCGACCCCGACGTCATCACCCTGCCCCCGCTGCACAGCCCCGAGCGCTGGCGGGCCCTCGCCGACGCCCTCGCCGCCGAGGCCCAGACCCCCGCCAAGCCGACCACACCTCCGGCCACCCCGGCAGGTCTCGCCGCCGATGAAGCTGTCCGTTCGGCCATGTCCGGAGAGGCAGGTCGCATTTACTCGCAGCAACTCGGCGCGCGCAGCATCGGCGAGCGCCTGCTCGCCGCTGGCAGCCCCGGGGTCCGCCGCGCCGCCGAACGCACCGCCGCCACCCCGCGCGGCTCGCTCGCCGACCTGCTCGACGAGCTCGCGGTGCAAGCCGCCGATCCGGCGCGCACCCCCGCCGAGCGTGCTTCGTCGCTGATCGAGATCGGCCAGTGCAGCGAGCAACAGGGCGGCGACCTCACGCTCGCGCTGACCAGCTACCGCAGCGCGCTCACCGAGGTCCCCGACCACCCGGTCGCGCGGTCGCTGGCGATCGAGTGCGCGCTGCGCATCGGCTCCCGTGGGCCCCGTGAGTCCCGTGACATCGCCGAGCCCTTGCTCGTTCGCCAACTCGAGCTGCTCGATCTTCCGGGCCTGCGCGCCGCGGACCTGCTCGACCTCGCCGACCTCGCCGAGACCCCGCAGCGCCGCCGCGAGCAGCTCCTGCTGGCGATCGCCAACGACCCGCGCGACACCACCGCCTTGCGCCGCCTGATCCGCGTGCTCCGGGCCGAGGGCGCCGACGCCCCGCCGACGCCCATGCTGCCGGGCCTCTACCGTCGCCTCGCCGCCCTCGCCAACGACCCCGTCACCGCAGCCAGCGCCTTGCAGCTCGCCGTGCTCAGCTCCGGCACCGCCGAGGTCCCACGAGATGTCCTCGAGGACATCCGCACCTGGCTCGGCGCGCACGGCAAGGACCCCGCCGCCCACGGCATCCTCGACGCGCTCGTCAGCAACTTCGGCCTGCGTGACCCTCGTGGCGCCCAGGAGCACGGCATCGACGGCCTGCGCGGCCTGGACGTGCTGGTCCGCCTCGCCGCCTACCTCGCCGCCCACGAGGACGACCCGCGCGAGCACGCGATCTTGCGCGAGCAGATCGCCCGCATTCGCTGGGCGGCCGCGCCGCTGGCCTCGCGCCAGAGCGCCCTCGACGACGACGGCACCCTGCGCCGCCTCGCCGACGATGATGCGAGCCCCGCCGCCCTCCCCGAGGCCGAGCGCGAGTCCTACCGCGTGCTCGAGGGCGACCTCCGGTTCGTCCGCCGCTGGCTGCCCGAGCAGCGCTGGGTGTGGCAGGCGCTCGCCAGCGTGCTGCGCCTCGTCGGCGACACGCCGGCGTTGATCGCCCACCTCACCGAGTGGGCCCAGACCCGCTCGCACGGCACCGAGCGCGCGACGATCCTGCTGCGCCTCGGCTTCGTGCACGAGCGCCTCGAGCACGACATGTCACGCGCTGCGGAGGTCTACGAGCTCGCCGTCGCCGAGGACCCGAAGAACACCGCCTGCCTGCGCGCGCTCGGCAGCGTCTACGAGCGCATGCGTCGCTGGGCCCAGGCCGCCGCGATCTTGCAGCGTCAGGCCCGCGAGACCACCGATGCCCCCGAGCGTCTCGCCGCGCTGCGCCGGGTCGCCGGCATCGCCGAGCAGGAGCTCCACGACGTCGACCTCGCGATCGTCACGCTGCAGGAGATCGCCCAGATCGATCAGGACGACGTCCTGTCGCTGTTCCAGTTGGCCGCCCTGTGTCGCACCCACGACCGTCCGGCGATCCTCATCCAAACTTTGCAAACCCTGGTCGAACGCCTCGACGAGGACATCGCCCGCACCGCGATCCTGGTCGAGCTCGGCGAGGCCCACGAGACCCGCCTCAAGCAACGTACTGCGGCCCGGGAGTCGTACGAGCGCGCGCTCAAGCTCAGCCCCGGCTATACGCCCGCGCTGCGGGCCCTCGCCCGGCTGTACCGCGACGGCGGCGACCTCGAGGCCCTGCTGCGCCTGCACGAGCCCGAGGTCGACGCGACCAGCGACCCCGCCGTGCTCGCGCTCAAGGCCGGCCGGATCTGCTTCGAGGAGCTCAACGACATGGACCGCGCCATCGGCTACCTGTGGCGCGCCTACAAGATCAACCCCGACCTCGTGCCCGCCCGCGAGATCCTGCTGCAGTTACTCAGCGCCACCGGCAAGATCCGCGACGCCTACGACCTCCTGCGCGCCCAGGACCCGCCGCACAGCCCCGCCCTGCTCGCCGACTATCACTACCGCCTCGGCCTGATCGCCGAGGCCCTCGCGCGCCAGGACCAGACCAACCCGCTCGCCGATGAGGACCGCGCGCTCCAGCACTACCGCGCCGCGTTGTCCGTCCAGCACGACCACGGCCTCGCGCTCGAGCGCAGCCGCCGGCTGCTGGTCGCCAACAACGACCTCCCGAATTTGATCCGCCTGCTCGAGGATCAACTGCAACACGCCAGCGGCCCCGACAAGGCGGCGCTGCTGGTCCAGCTCGCGCGCCTGCACCTCGGGACAGGTGACCTCGAGCGCGCCCGCGGCAGCTACGAGGCCGCCGCCGAGGTCGCCCCCGACGACGGCGTGATCCTCCGCGAGTACAAGACCCTGCTGCGCAAGCTCGGCGACACCACCACCTTGCCGACCCTGCGCCTGCGCCTGGCCCGGACCTCCGAGGACACCCACTACAAGGCCACCTTGCTGGTCGAGTCCGCCGAGGTGCTGCTCCAGTCCGAGGCCCCCGAGGACCGCGAGTTCGCGGCCGGTGCGATCCTCGGCGCGCTCAAAGAAGACCCCGGGAATCCCTACGCGGTGCGCCTGCTCGAGGGCCTCCTGAGCGACCCCAACTCGCCGCTGGCGATGACCGACGCCGTCGGCGCACGGGCCGTGCGCGCCCAGTCGGACTCCGAGCGCGCCATCTTCTACCTCGAGAGCGCCGAGCTGCTCGAGCACGCCGGCGCCCTCAACGAGGCCCAGCGGGCCTATCGCGCCGCGCTGCGGGCCCTGCCCGGCCTGACGCCCGCCGACATGGGCCTGTCGCGGCTGTCGACCGGCACCGCGCTCGAGCAGGCCCAACCCAAGCAGAAGACCGTCTCGGTGCACACGCTGATGGCCGAGGCCCGCGACGCGGCCGTACGCGCCGGCACCACCGGCAAGCCCGAGGACGCCGAGCAGGCCCTCAACCTCCTCGGCCAGATCCTCGGCCGCGACCCTCACTACCGCGACGCGATCGGCCTGACCCGCGCGCTCGCCACCCAGCTCACCGACCCCGCGCCCGCGGTCAATCTGCTCAGCACCGTGTTCGGCCGGATCAGCGACCCCGGCCTGCGCTACGAGCTCGGCGTGTTCCTCGGCGAGACCTCCGGCATCGACGAGGACGCGATCGCCTACTTCACCGTCGCCGCGCAGGCGCGCCCGGACGGCAAGCAGGCGCTGCGCGGGCTGGTGCGCTGCTATCAACAGCTCGGCCGCGAGTCCGAGTCGGCCCACGCGATGGAGCAGTTGCTCGCGCTCTACGACCCCGGCGAGCCGTCCGCGGTCGACCTGCGCCTGATCCTCGCCGGCATCCTCGCGCAGAAGCAGGAGTCTATGGGCCGCGCCCTCGAGCACGCACGCATCGTGCTGTCCGCGCGCGGCGACGACCCGCGCGCGATCCAACTGATGGCCAACTTGCTCGAGCGCAGCAAGCTGCCCGCCGAGGCCGCCGACATCCTCGATCGCCTGGCCGCCCGCGAGCGCGACCCGGACCGCCTGCACGACCTGTACATGCAGCGCGCCAAGCTCCTGGCCGACGTCCCGGGACGCGAGGCCCAGGCGCTCGCCGCCGTCGAGAAGGCCGCCGAGCTCGGCCCCGGCAACCGCACCACGATCCTGCTGCTCATCAGGCTGCTCGAGCGAAGCGGTCAGGTCGACCGCGTCGCCGCTTACCTCGATCCGATCCGCGCCGCCATGCTCGCCAGCATCGGTCGCGGCACCGTCGCGCCGACCGACATCCGCATGCTCGCCGAGGTCGCCGCGCGGCCCAACCCCGCGCTCGCGCAGATGGCCCGTCTACTCTGCTACGCGATCGAACCCGGCTCGGCTCCGCCGCCCGACGGCCACCTGCGGGCCGCCGCCGCCAGTGGCCTGCAGCAGGTGCTGGCGACCCCGGCCCTGCGCCAACTGCTGATGTCGCCGGGCGAGTCGGCCGACATCAACGACCTCCTGGCCTGCGTCGAGTCGGCGATGGACCGCATGTACGTCGAGTTTACCGGCCTCGGTCCCGACGAGATCGTGCCGGTCCCGCCGGCCGTCGACGCGCTCGCCATCGCGGCCGCCTTGCAGTCGTGGGCCCGCCTCGTCGGGCTCACCGAGCTCGGCCTGCGCGCCACCTCGGTCAACAACACCGTCGCCCTGCTCGAGGAGGGCGACGACCCGACCCTGCGGCTCGGCATGAACCTGTGGCTGCGCGGGGACGCGGTCGCGTGGCGAGGCCTCGCCGCGCTGGCGCTGGCCCGGCGGGCGCTCGGCGGCGGCAAGGTCCGCTCGCTCGTCCCCGTCGAGCTCGACCTCATGCTCGCCGCCAGCTTCGAGGTCACCAAGGTGTTCAACGCGATCACGGCCGACCCCGATACCCGGCGCCTGCGCGACCTGACCAATAACCTCGGCAAGAACCTGCCGCGACGGCAGCGACGGCCGCTGCTGCGCATCTGCCAGGCGCTCTCGAGCACCCACTTCGAGCCCGCCGCGACCGCCCGCGCCACCCTGGCCACGGACCTCCGCATGGCGCTGCTGCTCTCGGGCGACGTGAGCGGCTGCCTCGCCGCCGCCTGCCTGCTCGACGGCTTCGCCAACGGCAGCCTCAAGCAGCGCATCAGCCTCAGCCGCACCGCGCAGGAGCTCGCGGTGTTCATGCTCAGCGACGCCTACCTGGCGCTGCGCCGCCAACTGGCGACCTGAGCCCGAAGACGCGGGCGACCCGCGAGCGCGGGCTCGCGGGTCACGAAGGGGCTCGGGGCCGGTTCACGGCCCCGGGTTCACATCGGTATGATCTTCACGCAGCAGCCGGTCTGGCAGAACTCGGCGGGGGCGCAGTCGCTCTCGTCGATGCAGGCCACCCCGCCGTCGCAGGTCGGCATGTCGTTGCACTCGGGCGGCAGGTCGTCGAGGACCTCGCCGAAGCACAGCTCGCAGTTGGCCTTGTCGCAGTCGTTGGCGCACTGCGGGAAGAAGGTGCACGAGTTGCACGCGTCGAGGTTGTTGATGCTGCAGTTGGGCCCCGAGTTGAGGTACTTGAATTTGCCGCCGATGTTGCAGCAGCCGAAGCAGTCGCAGCCGTTGGGGATCAGCGGCACGCAGAAGTTGAGGCAGGCCGGCGGCAGCTTGGCCGTGCACATCTTGATGTTCGGGTCGTAGGCGCAGCCGACGCTGGCGCCCGAGTTCTTCGGGTCACACTTCAGGTTCCACTCGCACTGGTCGTTGCCGCCGCCGCTGTTGGAGTCCCAGTAGCAGTCGGACTTGCAGTCGAGGTTTTGGCCCGGCAAATTGGTCTGGAACGACTTCTCCGAGTCGTCGCACGGCGAGGTGCACTCCGGGTCCTTGAGGTCGATCTTGCCGTCCATGTCGTCGTCGATGCCGTTGCCGCACTGGTACAGCTTGCCGTCGCACAGGAGCTGCTTGACGCAGAAGTTGCTGCACCCGTCGTCGTTGATCAGGTTCTTGTCGTCGCAAGTCTCGGTCGGGCCGATCTTGCCGTCGCCGCACACGTCGAGCTTGCAGTTGAGGTGACACGCCTTGGTGTCGCCGTTGCCTCCGCCGAGGTCACACTCCTCGCCGGGGCCCTTGTCGCCGTCGCCGCACACGTTGGTCTTGCAGCCGAACAGGCAGGTCTTGCCCGGGCCGTTGCCGGCCCCGAGGTCGCACTGCTCCTCGCCGGCGTACACCAGGCTGTCGCCGCAGAACGCGTTCTTGCAGCTCGAGGTGCACGCCGCGGCGTCCGAGTTGAACTCGCCGAGGTCGCACTGCTCCGCGAGCTGCACGATCTCGTCGCCGCAGATCGCCTTCGTACAGTTGTTGGTGCACGCGTCCTCGTTGACGTCGTTGCCGTCGTCGCAGGCCTCGCCGACGTTGACCTTGCCGTCGCCGCAGGTCGCCAGCGCGCACTGGGCCGTGCAGGTGTCGCCGTCCAGCACGTTGCCGTCGTCGCAGCCCTCCCCCGGGCCCTTGTCGCCGTCGCCGCACACGTTGCTCTTGCAGCCCGCCAGACACGCCTGGCCCGGTCCGTTGTCGAGGCCGGCGTCGCAGCTCTCGCCGGCCTGGACGACGCCGTCGCCGCAGACCGGCAGCTCACACAGGTGCGTGCACTCGTCGTCGGGCACCATGTTGCCGTCGTCGCAGGCCTCGCCCTCGTCGAGCACGCCGTCACCGCACTCGGGCAACTTCTCGCCGGTGTCCGTGCCGCCCCCGGTGTCCGTGGTCGTCTCGGTCCCACCCGTCATGCCGCTCGCCCCGGTCGTCCCGCTCGCGTCCGTCGTGTCGGTCCCGGTCACCGACTCGGTGGCGCCGGTGGTCTGACCGCTGGTCGCGCTGCCGCCCCCGCCGGTCGGTTCGGTCGTCGCGCTGCCCTCGGTCGGCGAGCTGCTCGTGGGCGCGCTCGTACTGCCCTGCGGCGCGCTCGTCATCGTCGGGTCGCCCGAGGTGGTCTGTTCACCGACCGTTGTGGAAGTTGCGCCTGGGCTGCCACCACATGCGAGGAGGAGCGAGCTACAGGCGAACAACAGTGACAGTGTTTGACGATGCATCGCCGGGGTTGGACAACCACAGGCAGCAAAATTACCGCCCGATCATCGCAGCACCGCCGATTTTTATCGCGCCGCGCAACTGCCATGGACTGTCCCTTCGAGCATGTCACACAGGACATGCCCTAAGAGACATCTTCAGTCCTCGATCTCGGACAGCGCCGGGGTCGCGGGACCGCCGGCTTGCGGGTCGGCGCGGTACTCGTTGAGCCGGTACTGGATCTTGCGCGGCGAGATGCCGAGGATCTTCGCGGCCTTGCTGGTGCTGCCGCCGACGTGCTCGAGCGTCCGCAAGATCGCGTAGCGCTCGAGCTCCCGCAACGAGGCGCCCGGGATCACCGGCGCCGTGTCGTCGCCGCGCATCCGCGTCATCAGCTCCCGCGGCAGGTCCCGCGGCTCGATCTCGGGGCCCCTGCACATCACCACGGCCCGCTCGACGCAGTGCTCGAGCTGGCGGATATTGCCTGGCCAGTCGCTGCCCAGCAGCACCCCGAGCGCGCGCTCGCCGAAGCCCTCGACCTGCTTGTGGGCCCGCGCCGCGGAGCGCTTCAGGAAGTGCATCGCCAGCAGCGGCACGTCCTCCCGGCGCTCGCGCAGCGAGGGCGTGCGCAGGCTGACCACGCCGAGCCGGTAGTACAGGTCCTCGCGGAACTTGCCGGCCTTGACCAGGCGCTCCAGGTCCTTGCTGGTCGTGGCGATCACCCGCACGTCCGCCGGCCGGGCCTCGCCGCCGCCGACTGGCTCGTGGCGGTGATCCTGCAGCAGCCGCAGCAGCCGGCCCTGCACCGGCAACGGCAGGGCGTCGACATCGGCCAGCACGAGCGTGCCGCCCTCGGCCTCACGCACGCGCCCCTCGCGGAGCAACGCGCCGCCCTCGACCTGCCCGAACAGCTCACGCTCGCCGGCGGGGCCGTCGCCGAGCAGCCCGCACTTGAGGTGGACCAGCGGACCGGCGCGGCGGCTGCTCCACTGATGCAGCAGTCGCGCGAGCAGTTGCTTGCCGGTGCCACCCTCGCCAGCGACCAGCACCGACACCGGCGCATCGGCCACCTGACGCGCGAGGTCAAGGAGGTCGCGCAGCGCCTTGGCCTGACCGATCATGCCGCCGACGCCGTCGTCGTCGCGGGCGGCCAGCGCCGAACGCAGGCTGCGGGCCTCTCGCTGCAGCGCGCGATGGGCCAGCACGCGGCGCAGGACCACCAGCAGGTGCGGAAGGTGGAGGGGTTTGCCGAGGTAGTCGTCGGCGCCGAGGTGCATCGCCTCGACCGCGCCCTCGACCGAGCCAAATGCCGTCATCACCACGACCGCGACGTCAGGGATGCGCTCGCGCAGCTTGGTCATCAGCTCGATGCCCCCGAGCGCCGGCATCTTCACGTCGGTGATCACCACGTCGGGCATCCAGCCCTCGATGCGGCCCAGCGCCTTGTAACCATCAGCGGCGGACTGGACCTCGTAGCCCTCCTCGCGCAACAACTCAGTCAGTGCGGATCGGGCGCCGGGCTCGTCGTCGACCACGAGCACACGAGCGTTGGCCGCCTCGCGGGCCTGCGACGTCGCCGACGCATCGTCCTCTTTCGGGTCGTGGCTGGAGACATCCGGGCGCAGCATGGCCACCAAGTTGCGCCTTCCTCCGGACGCCCGCCACGGGTTCGTGCAACCGACCAGGCGCATAAAATGCGGAGAGGGATCCTCGAGCGAAGCCCGAGTATTGGTCTCCAGACCCCAGCGAGCCGGCCGGCGCAAAAACTACGCGTACGCACGAGGATCCATGGGCTGTCTCAAAGGACAGCCGCCGAATCAGCGGATCTCGACGCCGCCGGGCGCTGAACCGTCGGCCGCGCCGGCCTCACCCTGGGCCTGGCCGCCCTCCTGCGCGCCGCCCTCCTGACCAGCCTGACCAGCCTGGCCGCCATCCTGACCGCCGCCCTCGCCGCCCTGACCCGCGCCACTGTCGGTCGGGCGCTCGTCTGGCGCGGCAGGCTTGGTGTCCTCGGTGCCCGCGTCGCCGGGCTTGGTGTCCTCCGGGCGCTCGCTGGCCGGCTTGCTATCCCCCGCGGTGGCCCCGGCCGCGTCCTGGGCGGCGCCGTCGGCGGTACGGCCGGTGTCGGCAGGCCGTTCCTGGCTGCCATCGGCCGCAGTGGGTCCTGCAGGATCGATGGTCGGGCGCTCCATCACGGCCGCGTCCGCACCGGCAGCGTCGATCGCTGGCACATCGGCGGTCGGCTCCTCGTTGGTGGGGACGGGGGTCTTCTTGGCCTCGCGGTCCCGCTTGGCCTTCGCAGCCTTGCGCTTCGCGTCCTTCTCGAGCGCCGCCTGCCGCTTCTCGCGGTCGCGCTCCTCCTTCGACTTGGTCTTGATGCCGGTGAACTTGGGCTTGCCGGCGCTACCACGCAGCTTGAAGCCGAGCCAGTCCTGCTCGGGCGGGTCGAGCTTGGTCGAGGGGCCCGCCGTCTGGACCATGAGCTTGAGCGGCTCGCTGCGGTCTTGCAGCGCGGGCGTGATGAGCAGCTTGAGATCGAAGGCGAACTCGGACTTCGAGAATGGGTCGGCGAGGTTCATGCTGCCGGTGATCTTGAGGGTGAGGTCGTCGCTGGCGGTCTCGAACTTCTCGGCGGTCGCCTTGCCCTCGGCGACCACCAGCTTGCCGTTGAGGCTGCCGAGGTCGATCTCCGGCAGGGTCACGCCCTTGGCCATGATGCCGCTCGCGCCGGGCACGTACAGCGGGGTCTCGCCGTCGCCGACCTTGCACCCCGAGCACTCGATGCTGATCGAACCCACGGCCTTGCCGAACTGGTTCTCCGGCAGCGTCAGGTCGACGTCGAGCGCGAACAGGCCGACCAGCGGGGCGTTGAGCGACTGCTGCAGCTTGGGCACCTCGTAGAGCGGGAGCTCGGTGACCTGGATCTGCACCGTCGACTCGGTGTCGTTGCGGGTGTAAGCGGCGTGGATCGTGGCGTCGTCGATGCGGGTGTCGAGCTCGACGTCGTAGTTGCCGAAGATCAGCCCCATCACCGATACGTCGACATCCACCTCCTCCAGCGCGAGCTTGCGCGGGATCTGGCCCGAGTGGGACGACTGGAACGTCCACGTGACGTTGTAGAGAGTCACCCCCCCGAGCGGCGAGATCGACAGGTCCTCGATCTCTACGATGTAGCCGGCGTCGCGCGCGGCCTGACCGATCCGCCAGGCGATCGCGCGGGTCGGCAGCGAGATCCACACAAACACGAAGAACACGACGACGAACAGCGCGACGTAGCCGGCGGCGCCGCGCAGGCGGCGAGAGAACAGGCGCATGCGGTCGCCCGCGCCGCCCATCACGATCGGCTCCGGGGTCATCGTGCCGGTGCTGGTCATTTGCGATGCGCCCAGCGCTGGGCGGCGAAATGTGGGGAGCTTGATCTTCATGGCGTCGGTGCCTCTCCGGCCGGGGCCTCGGGCGGCGGCTCCTGCTTGAGCAGCTCCCAGGTGGCGAGCTCGACCTCGACGTTTAGCCGGTCTTCCAGCGGCGACAGCGACTTGATCGCCAGGCGCTCGACGATGAGGACGTTGCCGGGGTGCTGCTCGACCTTGGTCAAAAAGGTCAGCAGCTCCTCGAGGCCGACGCTGCGGACCTCGAGGCCGTACACTCGCTTGATCAGGCCCTCGCCGAGCTCGACCGAGGGCTTCTCCTCCTCGCCGCGCAGGGTCGCGGTGGTCAAGCTGCGCGAGGCCTCCTCGAGCAGCGCCGAGAAGATGATCGGCTGGATGTTGGCGATCCGCGCCTCGCGGGCCGCCTTCTCCTTCTTCTTGAGGTCGTAGACGGTGCCGCGGGTGTGTACCAGATCGAGGCCGGTGCGCAGCGCGTCGATCGCCTCCTGCTTCTCGGCCAGCGAGCTGCTGCGCGTCATGAACAGCACGCTGGTCGCGATCGCGAAGAACACGATGAGCAGCACGCCCAGCAAGGCGCGCTCGCGGGGCTGGAGGCGGCTGATGAAGCCGCCCAGGATCTGAGGTTTGATCGGCGTGATGCTCACGATTCGGCCTCCAGGGGCTTGAAGTAGCAGTCGTGCTCGAGGGTCGGCTCGAACACCCGGCGCTCGTTCTCCTCGCGCATGCGCGCGATCGGGAAGCTCGTGATGCACGGCAGCGACTGCATGAGCCGGGTCTTGAAGCGGTCCTGCGCGGTCGGGCGGGTCGCGGTCGCCCGAAACTGGATCGCCAGCGGGCGGATCTCCAGCATCGTGATCTGCAGGTCGTCGTCCCAGGCGATGCCCGCGTTGAGGTCGACGGCCGGCAGCGGAGCCGCCAGCACGGCCGGCTCGACGGGCGCGACGGGGGCCTCGCCGCCTTCGCTGTCCGGAGCCATCAGCGGCGCGGCCTCGGGGACCGCCGGCGGCTTGGGCCCGGCGGGCGCGGTCGCCTTGATGAATGCGGCGAGCACCTCGACGGCGCCGCGGTCGGCGATGAAGCGGGTGATGTCCTCGCCGTCGACCTCGTTGAGGCGACCCTCGATCTCCGCGAGCGAGACCAGCGCCTCGCCGAACACCTTCTCGCTGGCGAGGCCGAGCTCGGCCTCGCGGGCGGCCCGCTCCGACTCCATCGCGCTGACCTTCACGAGCGTGTCGATCGCGCCGAGCGCCAGGATGGCAAAGCCGAGGGCGCCGATCGTCGACATGCGCTCGATCAACCAGCTCCCGTCGCCGCCGCGCTGGACGCTGACGTCCTTGTACAACTGGATCAGCGGGCGCCGGGCACAACCCACCGCGGCGCCGAGCGCCGCCGAGACGGTGGTCCAGTCGGTCTCACGCGCGCCCCCGCGATACTCGCGGACGCCGAGGTTGTCGCGCGGCCGGGCGTGTACGGTGGGCAGGCCGATCTGCTCGGCGAGGTAGGCGTCCAGGCCGCGCAGGTGCGAGCCGCCGCCGCTGAGGCGGATCTGCGTGACCTCGGCGCCGAACTCGGCGCGCAGCCACAGGCGCGTGTGCTCGATCTCGCGGACGATCGGCTCGATCGCTCGCGCGACCAGCGAGCCCGACTCGAGCTGCGCCGGCGTCAACTGGCCCTGGCCGTGGTGGGGCAGGAAGCCGCTCTCGATCTTCGCCTTCTCGGCGGCCGCGGTGTCGAGCCGGTAGTGGTCTTGCAGCGCGCGCGTGACGTGTGAACCACCGCGGCGCAGCACCCGGGCGGCGAGCGGTCCCCTGGTGCCGAGCGCGACGAGGTCGGTGGTGTGATGACCGATGTCGAGGAGCAGCGCCGCGGGGATGCGGGCGTCGGCGGGGTCGGTCTTGACGAGCTCGGGGATCGCCGGGTCGAGGACCTGGGCCGTGGCGATCGCGTCGACGGTGATCAGCTTGAGGTCGATCGACGCGGCCTTGAACGCGCGGGTGATGCGGTCGACGGTCTCGCGACGCACGGCGACCATGAGGGCCTGGCCGTTGCTGCCGGTCGCTACCGGCACGTGGTCGTACTCGAGCTCCTCGAGCGGGATCGGGAACTGGCCCTCGGCCTCGAAGGCGATCGTCTGGGCGATCCGCCGCGGATCCGAGAACGGGAACTTGAGCACGCGGAAGCTGCCCGCCGCGCCCGGCAGCGACACCCCGACGCGGTAGTGGTTCCAGCCGCGGCGTCGCAGGATCGCCAGGCCGGCCTCGAGCGCGGCGCCGACGTCGTCGGCGCCGGTGCGCGCGGCGACCTGCTCGACGACGACCTCGAGCACCTGGATGGCGCGTAGGCCGGCGCTGATGAGCACCGCCTTGATCTCATGGGTCCCGAGGTCGAGACCGACGTACTTCTGAGCCATGGTCGGTTGCTCCTAGAATTCAGTCTTCACGGTAGTAGACCCACGCGCCGCTGCCTTTGGACTGGGCGCGCGCGAACTGCATGTCGTAGATGGCCGTCAGGCGCTTCTTGACGGCGCCCGCCTCGGAGATGACCTCGACGCGATAGACCCGCTCGGGGGCCACGGTGGCGATGTCGGAGACGCCGCCGAGCATATCGTCCTCGGTGCCCTCCATCTTCTCGCTGTTGAGGCGGATCTGGATGCCCTCGGGGATCTTCGGGAGGTTCGAGTTGCGCATCGCGCCGGGGCTGGTCGCGCCGCCGAGCATCGCCAGCGGGCTCAGGAATTTGTCGGGCTTCTCGACCAGCTCCTCGAAGGCCTTGATGTCGGCGAACAGGGCCATCGCGCGCTGGTCGACGACGTAGCGGGCCAGCGGCAGCGTCTTCATCAGGAAGTTCTCACCCTCGGTCTTCCACTTGTCGGCGGAGTCGACCGAGTGGCGCAGCACCAGCGCGATCTGGTCGGCGCTGGCGAAGTTGAGGTTGACCTTGCAACTGCCGTACACCGTCAGGTCGGCGCCGATCGCCGTCATCAGGTCGTCGTCGACGCCCTCCGCGAGGTGCAGCTCGTCGATGCTGTCGAGCCGGGCGTTGCGCGGCTGGTACGCGTCGTACAGCTCGGTGTAACGGTAGCGCTCCTGGGTCGAACTGGCGGCCAGCTTGACGACGTCGTAGCTCTTGTTGTCGTCGTCGATGTAGTCGACCATCGCCTGGATGACCGACGCCCGCGTGTAGCGCTGGCCGTCGCCCTTCTCCTCCTCGAACAGCGAGTCGTAGAGGGTCGGCATCAACATCGCCTCGATGGTCTCGACGGTGCGGGCCTGCGAGCTGTCCTTGCCCTGTCCGGTGTTACCGAGGCAGTTGATGTTGAGCTTGCCGCTCTCGGCCTCCATGCGGACCTCGAAGCTGCCGTTGTCGATCGCCAGCTCCTTGAAGGTCGAGGCGTCGAGGCCGGCCATCCCGGCGATGCCCTCGTGGCCCTCCTTGGAGCCGAACGCGGACATCAGGTACGGGGCGACCTGGGTGATGTCCCAACTGCCCATCATCTGGCGAAACTGCTTCTGATTAAAAACCATGCGCTGGAGCTCGAAGAGCAGCAGCGACAGGCGCAGGCCGCCGCGGTTCAAGTTGCGGGCGGCGACCTCGTCGCGCAAGTTGATCGCCGCTTGCCAGTCGACGCGGCTCGTGAAGCTAAACGCCGCCGTGAACGGCATCAGCACCGCGAGGCACGCGAGCACCATGAGGATCGCTATGCCGTGCTCGCGGCCCTTGCGAGCGCGCCGCCGGGTGGCCACGGGTCCGTCGGCGGTCGGCGTCTCGGGCTGGATGTCGGTGGGCTCGGTCATGGCGTCACTTCGAGAAGTCGAGCTTCTCCTGCATGAACAACAGGGTCTGGACCGTGTACGTGATCTCCTTCTCGTTGGCCGGGTCCATGATGCCGAGCGTGATCTTGACGCGCTCAGGCAGGCGGTCGGGCTGCATATCCAGCTTGGTGGTGCGCCACTCGTCGACCCATTCGTTCCTCTTGATGTCCCAGTACTTCACGTCGAACGACTTGATGTCCTCGCAGAAGATGTAGGCCGGGAACAGCTCGAGCATCCTGTCGGGGGTGTCGCCGGCCAGCCGCCGGCTCTCCCGGCGAAACAGGTGACTTTTACCCGGCACGACCGGGTCGCGGTCGAAGAAGTACTGGATGACCGACTGGTCGCTCTCGTTGGCGTCCTTGCGCATGCGGACGTGCGCGAAGGACGAGAAGGTGACGTTGTCCTGGGTGAACTGGTCGCGGCCGTCGAACAGCGTGAAGTGGCGGTCCTCGTCGGGCGGGCGGTTGAACGAGAGGTAGGACATCGACATCTCGGCGGCCATGCGGCTGAGCGAGTTGCGGATGATCGCGTAGCGGACCTGGAGTTGCTCGGCGTAGCGCATGCTCTGCGCGGTCGAGCGGAAGCTGACCCACACCGACACGGTCATCAGGGTCATGATCGCCACGGCGACCAGGATCTCGATCATCGTCAGGCCGCGACCACGGCGACGGCTGTACTTGTGCAGCGCCGTGATACTCATTTCTGCCCCCCGGCGGGCCGCAGGCCGCCGCCACCGCCCGCCGGACGGAGCGCGCCGGTGGCACCACCGCCGGCTCCGGTGGCGCTGCTGTCTTTACCGCCGGCGCCGCCGGCACCGCCGCCGGGCACATCGGCCTCGTCGCCTTCCTTGGCCTCGCCGCCGAGGCCGGGGAGGGTCTTGAGCTTCTCGGGGTCGGCCCAGAAGGTGTAGATCGAGTACTCGTTTTGCAGCTTGCTATCCTTCCCATCCTTCCAGAACACGGTGCACTTGACCTTGCGGATCGACCGCTCGATCGCCTGCTTGATCATCGGCCACACCATGCCGAGCGCGTTGAAGGCCTTGTCGCCGGCGTTCTTGTAATAGACGCTGCTCTCGCCCTGCTTGCTCTGGTCGGTCTCGTCCTTGGCGGCGCGCAGCTTGCTGTAGTCGGGGATCTCGAGGAAGTCGACGATGCACTTGTAGCGGACGTCGGGCCAGCCCTGCGCCGCGAAGTTGTTCTCGTAGATCTTGTCTTGCAAGATCCACCCGCCCTCCTTGCGCATCGTGTACTCGACCTCGATCAATTGGAACTCGGCGAGGAACGCGATCGTGGTGACTTGCTGGGCGTAGCGGGTCGCGCGGATGCTCGCCAGTTGCGAGCTCATCAACGAGGTCATCGACACCGCGAGGATCGCCATCGCCACCATCACCTCGAGCAGGGTGAGCCCGTGGCTGTCGGTCTTGCCGCGTCTGAGCCGGGGCATTAGAAGCTCCTCCGGGTCTGCCGTCGGCCGAGGTCGTCCTTGATCGAGGTGGGGTCGTCGATCAGCGTCAGGTCGATCTTGCCGTCCTGGATCTCGACGCGACCGGTCAGCGGCCGGACGATGATCGTGAAGGCGTTGGCCGGGTTGTCGATCTCTTCGATCTGGATATGGGCCAGTTGCGTGTGCCCCTGCGGGAAGAAGTAGATGCTCGCCTCGCCCTTGGTGATCGGCTTGGGGTCCTCCGCGGTCTGGACGCTGACGACCTTGATCTGCTTGGGCAACTTGAACGGCTTCTTGAGGTCAGAGAGGCTGTTGTCGTCGTCGAAGGCGCCGAAGATCGGCGGCTTGCGCCGGGGGACCTTCTTCGGCTGCACCGTGTACTGGTCGGTCATGCCGGGCGCCGGGGCGCCGGCCTTCGCGGGCGCGGCCGGGGTGCCGGCCTTCGTAGGCGCGGCGGCTCCGGGCGGAGGCGCAGCGCCGGGCGGGGCACCGATCGGCGCTGCGCCGGGCTGGGCGCCCACGGCGGGGCCGTTGACCGCCGCGAGCACGCGGCCTTGCACCGAGCGATTGTAGTTCTCCTCGGCCCGGCGGTCGCGCTCCTCCGTCTCCTTCTCGCGGGCGGGATCGAGGACCTTGATGCGGCCGTAGCGGTCGGTGGCCGGCAGGTACATGCGATCGTCGCCGCGCTGCATCGAGAAGGCGCCCTCATCGATGTTGATGAGCAGGCGGTAGTAGGTCCCGGTGACGCGGGCCTTGTTGAAGGCGAAGCGCACCGTGTTCGCTAGTTGGTTGGTCGCGCGGCTGGCCTCGGCCTGGCGGCCCGCGCTGAGGCCGGTGGCCACACCACCGATCAGCAGGGCGCTGATGGCGAGCACGATGAGGACCTCGATCAGCGTCATGCCGTGCATGCCGTGCATGCGATGCATGCCGTGCATGCGATGCACGCAGCGTCGCCGGTCGGATCGCTCGAGGTGGTGTCGTGCTCGGTGCATGCGCGCTCGGATGGGTCAGCGGGCGATCAAGGGCGGCTCACTTGCCGTCCTTCTTGTCCTTGTCTTCCTTGTCCTTCGGGCTCTCCCAACTGACGATGTCGTCGCCGCCGCCCTGCTTCTTGTCGGGGCCGTAGGACATGACGTCGACGGGGCCGTGCTCACCCGGGCAGACGATCGTGAATTCCTCGCCCCAGGGGTCCTTCTGCACGCGCTGGACCACGCCCGCGGCCTTGAGGTCCTGCATGCTCTTGGGGCACTTGTCGTTCTTCTGCAGCATGTACTGCTCGCAGGCCTTTTGCACGTTGAGCACATCGTTGTTGCCGGACTTGATCTTGGCCTCGCCGAACGCGTTAAACGCGACGACGCTGACGCCGCCGACGATGAGGCCGATGATCGCGAGCACGACCAGGATCTCGATGAGGGTCATGCCGCGGCTGTTGCGACGGCGGCGGGCGGCGGACTGCTTACGGACGGGGACGGTCTGGATGAGAGTGAGGGTGTTCATGGGTGTCTCCTGCTTCGTGCGATGTTCGTGCGATCTTCCGCGGGCGCTACTGCTGTCCGGCCATCTCGTTGAGCATCATGATCGGCTGCATGATCGAAAATACGATAAAGCCGACGCTGCCGCCCATCAGGACGATCATGAGCGGCTCGAGCGTGGCGGTCATGCGCGTCAGGGCGATGTTGACCTCGCGGTCGTAGGCGTTGGCGACGTCGATGAGCATCTGCTCGAGCTGGCCGGAGCGCTCGCCGACGGCGATCATGTGGGTCACGAGCGACGGGAACTCGCCGCTGCGCTTGAGGGCCGGGGCGATGCCCTCGCCCTCGCGGATGTTCTCGCGGGCGGTCCCGACGACCTTCTCGAGCACGAAGTTGCCGAGCAACGAGCGGACGATGTCGAGGGCCTGGAGCAGTTGCACGCCGCTGGCGAGCATGGTGGAGAGCGTGCGGGCGAAGCGGGCGATCGCCAGCTTGCGCGCGAGGTCGCCGACGACCGGGATCTTGAGCAGGATCGTGTCGCCCGTGGCGCGCCCGCTCTCGGTCTTGCGCCAGCGGCGAAACAGCCACACGAGGCCGAAGCCGCCCGCCAGGAACAGGATCCACCACTTTGCCAGGAGGTTACTGATCCAGATCAGGAACTCGGTGTTCCACGGCAGCTTGGCGCTCATGCCGTCGAACATCGCCGTGATCTGCGGGACCACGTTGATCATCAGCATCATGACGATGCCGCCGCTGAGCACGGTCATGATGATCGGGTAGATCATCGCCGAGGTGACCTTGCCGCGCAGCTCCTCTTGCTGGTCCATGAAGTCGGCGATGCGCAGCAGCACCGTCTCCAGCGAACCCGAGGCCTCGCCCGCGCGGACCATGTTGATGTAGAGCGGGAGGAACACGTCCGGGTAGCGGGCGATCGCGTCGGCCAGCGAGCTGCCCTCGTTGACCTTGTTGGCGATGTCGCCGAGCACGCCCTTGAAGCGGCGGCTCTCGACCTGATCCGTGAGGGCCTGCAGCGCCTCCGGCAAGGTCACGCCGGCGCACAGCAGCGTCGCCAGCAGGCGCGTGTTGCGAGATACGAGCTTCTGGCTGATGCGGTCGAAGATCGCGCTGAGGTCGACCTCGCGGCCGCCCGCGCCCGCGGTCGGCAGGTTCTGGTGGGTCTCGCTCACCGCGGTGAGGAAGATGCCCATGCGCTTGAGGTTTTGTTTGAGCGCGGCGACGTTGTCGGCCGACTCGATGCCCTTGACGGCCTTGCCCGACTTGCTCAGGCCCGTGTATGCGAACGCTGGCATGCGCTATGCCTCCTCTGCGGTGACGCGAACAACCTCGTCGAGGGTCGTGATGCCACACAGGACCTTGTGGGCGCCGTCGTCTCGCAGCGTGCGCATGCCCTGGGCCAGCGCGGCGGCCTTGATCTGGCCTGAGTCGGCGTTGCGGATCGCCAGGCGGCGGACCTCCTCGGTGACGGTGAGGACCTCGTAGAGGCCGGTTCGCCCGCTGTAGCCGCTCCCGTGGCACTTTTCGCAGCCGACGGCCTTGTAGATGTGACCGACCGGAGGCAGCTTGCGGCCGCTCGGGGCGGCGAGCGGGATGACGCTGCCGTCCTCGTCGCGCACGGGGACCTTGAGCGCCTGCTCGCCGGCGAAGAACGCCTTGGCGTCGACGCCGACCTCCTCGATCTCGGCGGAGGTCGGCTTGTAGGGCTCGCAGCAGTGGACGCACACGCAACGCACGAGGCGCTGGGCCTGCAGCGCGACCAGCGAGGACGCGACCAGGAACGGCTGCACGCCCATGTCGACCAGGCGCGTGATGCCGGTGGCGGCGTCGTTGGTGTGGATCGTGGAGAGCACGAGGTGGCCGGTGAGCGACGCCTGGATCGCGATCTCGGCGGTCTCGGCGTCGCGGATCTCGCCGACCATGATGACGTCGGGGTCGTGACGCAGGAAGGAACGCAGGCCCGCGGCGAAGGTCAGGTTGATCTTGCTCTGGACCTGCACCTGGGAGATGCCGGGGAGCTGGTACTCGACCGGATCCTCGACGGTGAGGATGTTGAGGTCGGGCGTGTTGATCTCCGAGAGCGCCGAGTAGAGCGTGGTGGTCTTGCCCGAGCCGGTGGGACCGGTGACGAGGAAGATGCCGTGCGGGCGAGCGATGACGTCGCGGATCAGACGCAGGTGGTCCGGGGCGATGCCGATGCTGTCGAGGCTGAGGCTCACCGCCGACTTGTCGAGCAGACGGATCGTGACGCGCTCCCCGTGCGCAGTCGGCACGGTGGCGACGCGCATGTCGACCTCCTTGCCGGCGATCTTGCGGCGGATGCGGCCGTCCTGCGGCAGGCGCTTCTCGGCGATGTTGAGGCCGGCCATGATCTTGACGCGCGCGATGATGCTGGGGAGGTGGGCCTTGGGCGCCCGCTTGACCTCGTGCAGCACGCCGTCGACCCGGTTGCGGACCATGATCTCCTTGTCGCCGGGCTCGATGTGGATGTCGCTGGCCTTCTCCTTGGAGGCGTTGAAGATCAGGCTGTTGACGAAGCGGATGATCGGCGCGTCCTCGGCGGAGGCGTGCAAGATGTCCTCGTCCTCCTCGGCGTACTCCTCGTCCTTCTTCTCGAGGTCGACATCCTTGGTGCGGCGGGCGTACACGCGGTTGATGAGGTCGAGCACGGTCGACTTCGGCATCAGCGTGATCTCGAGGTCCTGCGAGCCGTACACCTGGCACAGGTCGTCGAGGTCGAGCAGGCGCAGGGGATCGGCCGCGAACACGCGCAGGACGCCGGCCTGACGGTCGAGGCGGTACGGCAGCACGGTGTTGCTGCGCGCGTACTGGATCGGGAGCTGCTCGACCAGGACGTCCTCGATGTCGCCGATCTCGATGCTCTCGCGGGCCTGGAGCCCGAACTGCTGGGCCAGGGCGCGGCACACGTCCCACTCGCTGCAGTGCTTGAGGCGCACCAGCGTCTCGCCGATGCGCTCGTTCTCCAGGTGCTGGGCGGCGAGGCCCTCGGCGAGGTTCTCGGCGCCGAGCACCCGCATCTCGATCAGCAGCTCACCGATCGGTCGCGCCTGCGGGCGGATCCCGACGGGAGCGAGCACGGGGGCGTCATGCGTGTGAAGATGCGTGTTCATGCGGACCTCGGAACCTCTAACCATATGCCGGCGAGCGGCTCATTGCTCGCGGCGCGGGGGCGGCACGAGCTGACCGACGGGTGCGCCACCGCCACCGCCGCCACCGCCGCTGCCACCGCCCTCGTCGCCACCCTCGTCGCCGCCGCCGCCGCGCGGGCTCATGCCGAGCACGCCGGTGATGATCTCGCGCCGCATCTCGTCCTCGGCGCGGCGCAGGGCCAGCTCCTCCTGCTCCATGCGCCGGGCCTCCCTGTCGATCGCGGCGAGGATGCCGGCCTTCTTGCGGTAGTTGACGTTGGTCGGGAGCTCCCTGCGCTTGAAGTTGGTCTCGCGCTCGATGAACTCGAGGCGCTCCTTGTCGCGGCGCTCGTGGATCCTGCGCACGTCATCGGGGGAGTCGATGATGTGCGGGACCATGATGAGCAGCAGGTTGACCTTCTCCTTGGATTTCTGGCGGCTCTTGAACAGCCAGCCGAGCAGCGGGATCGAGCCGAGACCGGGGACCTGGGACACGCTCTCGCTCTCGCGGTCGCGGATGAGGCCGCCGAGCACAAAGGGCTGGCCGTCGCGACCGACGATCTTGTCGAGCTTGAAGCGGCGCTTGGTGGTGGTGACGCCGAGGGTTTGACTGACCTCCGCGACGTCGCGGTCCTCGACCTCGACGTCCATGGTCACGTTGCGCTCGTCGTTGATGTACGGCTTGACCTTGATGCGCAGGGTGACATCCTGGCGCTCGATCGACTGGACCGGGAGGCCGCCGATGCCGTTGGCGCCGCCGAGGGCCGACAGGGCGCCCTGGGTCGGCACGTTGCGGCCGATCTCGATGTTGGCCTCCTGATTGTCGGCGGCGTACATGTGCGGCTCGGACACGACGTTGACGTCCGAGCTGGTCTGCAGGGCCTGAATGACGGCGCCGAAGCCGGGCACGTCGCGGCCGAGGCCGAGCAACTGACCGGAGCCGCCGACGAGCGGTCCGACGAGGCCGCCGGCGAGGCCCTTGAACGCGGCGGGGTTCAAGATCAGCGAGTTGAGCGCGGCGGTCGGGGCGCTGCCGATGACGGCGAAGCCGTCGCTGGTGCTGGCGCCGAGCGGGACGCCGAAGTGGGCGCCGGCGCCGACGTCGGTGGCGTGCTTGATGCTCACCTCGAGCATGTAGATCTCGATGTAGAGCTGGCGGCGCTCCATGTCGAGCTCGTTGATGACGGGCTCGAGGTTCTTGTAGTCGGCGGCCGAGGCGATGATGACGAGCGAGCGGGTCGACTGGTCCGGGGTGATCTTGACGTCGCCGGAGAACAGGTCGGCCGAGACGGCGCCGCCGGCGGCCTTGTTCTTGTCGGTGCCGGCCTGGGCGGCCTGCTTGGCGCCGGTGGCCAGCGCGGACAGGACGGTGGCGACCTCCTGGGCGTCGGCGTTCTTGAGCTTGCGGACGTGGATGCGCCCGCCGCCGCCGGGCAGCTTGACGTCGAGGCTCTCGATCAAGCGACGGATGACGACGTAGTCGGCCTCGTTGGTGATGACGATGAGGGTGCCGGAGCGCTCGTCGACGATGACGCGGTTGATCGACGAGGGCGCCGACGCGGCGCCGCGCTTGCCCTTGGCCGGGGCCGCCTCACCCTTGCCGCTGCCCTCGCCGAAGATGTCGCGGATGATCTGCGCGACCTCCTCGGCCTTGGCGTACTGCAGTTGATAGAAGAAGATCTTCTCGCTGGCGGTCGGGGTGTCGAGCTCGAGGACGATGCGCTCGAGGCGACGGATGCTCGAGCCCTTGTCGGTCAGGATGATCAGGTTGCCGACGACGTCGACGCTGCCCTGCTTGCTCTTGAGCTGGTTGAGGACGTCGCTGATGTCCTTGGTGCCGCCGTGCTTGATGCGGATCAACTGGGTGACGAAGCGGTCGCTGTTGGGCGAGGTGGCGTCGTCGCCGTAGAGCGGCAAGGTGCGGTTCTTGGCGTCGGTGGTCTCGACGATCTTGAAGTACTTGCCGGACGGCTCGACGGTCAGGCCCATGGTCTCCAGGGCGGCGTAGAAGGCCGCGTAGGCCTCGTCGACGGTGACCGGCTCGGGCGACAGGATCGTCACCTTGCCGCTGCGCACCTTGCGGTCCCAGATGAACTTCTGACACGTGATGGTCATCATCCAGTTGACGAGGTCCTCGAGCTCGGTCTCCTTGGGCAAGGTGACGGTGAAGCGGGCGCCGCGGGGCGCCTTGCGGCAGGAGTTATGCGGCAGGGTGCCCGTGGTGCCGATGGCCGGGCCGCCGCCCTCGTCGCCGACCAGCTCACCGCCGCCGGTCGGGTTGCGGGCGAGGTTGGCGGTCGGCGGGGCGGTCGAGCCGCTGTCGGGGGTCTGGGCACGGACGGGCGCGCCGGCGAGGAGCAGAGAGAGCGCGGGCAGGCTGGCGAGGGCGCGCGTGCGGAGGTTGTGACGCGTGGTCATTGGATGGTGATGTCCTTGTTGATAATCTCGCCCTTGCGCTCGATGGTGATCTGCAGGTTCGAGGCCCGGCGCAGCTTGGTGTACAGAGACATCGCGCCGTCCATCGACTTGAGGTCGGTGCCGTTGACGGAGGTGATGAGGTCGCCGTTCTTGATGTTGAGGAGCTTGGGCAGGCTGTCAGGACGGATGCCGTAGAACTTGAAGCCGCGGGTCTCGCCGTCCTTGACGGAGGGCATCATGCGGGCCTGCTTGGTCAGCGAGGCGGGGTTGCTGAGCACGCCCTCGAGCCACGCGCGGTCGATCGTGCAGGCGTTCTCGCTCTCGCACTTGATGGCATCCTTGGCGCCGTCGATCGCGTTGGCGTTGGGCTTGGGCTCGTCGTCCGTCTTCTTGGCGGCCTTGTCGATGACCGGCTTGGGGGCGCCCTTGGGCGGCTCGACGCCGAGCTCGATGTACTCGAGCTGGCTGCCGTGACGGACGTGGACCATGCGACGCTCGACCGAGACGAGCACCGCACCAGCGAAGATCTTGTCGCCCGGCCAGTACGGGCCGGCGCCGCCGGTCTCCTCGTCGCGCAGGGTGGCCCACGAGAACTTCGGGTCGCTCGACTCCATGGTCGCGACCAGGCGCATCGGCAGCGTGCTCGCGACCTCGCCGGGCTGCGCTCCGCCGGAGATGTCCTCGGGCTGTCCGGTGACGGGGTCAATGCCGCCGGGCGTGGGCGTGCCACCCGGGGCGACCTCGACCTTGGTGCAGGTCGGGCAGAACAAGTTCCGGGACAGGATGGTCTGGATCATCTTCGGACGATCGCCGGTGTTCGACGAGCGCGACGCGCCGCCCGAGCCGCCGAGCGAGGACACGAGCATTGGTTTGTCGTCGTCGTCGTCCTCCTCGCCGCTCTCGCCGGACTCGCCCTGGGTGTCGCTGTTGGCGGCCTCTTCCTCGTAGATGTACGAGGTGCCGACGTAGGTGGTGATCACCGACGCGGCGAGGGCCGCGGTGATCCCCAGGCCGAGCCCCTTGATGACCCAGAAGTATTGTTTGAAGAGGGCTTCCATCGTCGTTGTGGTGGGTCAGCGAGGTGGATCAGTGCAGGATCTCGTCGTCGACCACGGCGGTGGTCGGCGCTGCCGCCGGCTCGGGTTGGGCGCCGCCGCCGGTCTCGAGCTTGCGGTAGATCGTGCGGGTGGCGATGCCGAGGAGGTCGGCGGCCAGGCGCTTGTCGCCGCGGGTGAACTTTAGCGTCTCGGAGATCATCCGGCGCTCGACTTCCTCGAGCGGGGTGCCGACCGAGAATGTGATCTGACGCCCATGGCCGGCCTGCGGGTCGCGCAGCTCGGGCGGGAGATCGAGCTCGTCGACCAGCTCGCCGCGGCACAGGACGACGGCGCGCTCGACGGCGTTCTCGAACTCACGCACGTTGCCGGGCCAGCCGTAGTTGCCCATGCGGTGCAGGGCGGCCTCGGTGAAGCCGTTGACCCGCTTGCCGTGCTTGTCGGCGTAGATGCGCAGGAAGTGGTCGGCGAGCAGCGGGACGTCCTCGAGCCGGTCGCGCAGCGGCGGGACGCGGATCGGGATGACGTTGATGCGATAGAACAGGTCCTCGCGGAAGCGGCCGGTCTTGACCTCCTCGGTGAGGTCGCGGTTGGTGGCGCAGATCAGGCGAAAGTCGACCCGCGTCATGCGACCACCGACCGGCTCGATCTCCCCCTCCTGCAGCGCGCGAAGCAGCTTGACCTGGATGTGCGTCGGGATCTCGCCGATCTCGTCGAGGAAGAGGGTGCCGGTGTTGGCCTCGAGGAAGCGACCCTCGCGGGTGCGCGTGGCGCCAGTGAAGGCGCCCTTCTCGTGGCCGAACAGCTCGCTCTCGAGGATCGACTCGGGCAGCGCGGCGCAGTTGGTGGGCACCAGCGGGCGCGAGGCGCGGCCGCTGTGCTGGTGAATGTAGCGGGCGAACAGCTCCTTGCCGGTGCCGCTCTCGCCGAGCAGCAGCACGGTCGCGGAGGAGCTGGCGGCCTGCTTGGCCATCTCGAGGGCGGCGCGCATGACCTGACTGTTGCCGACGATCGGCTTGTGGGTGGCCGCGGCGAGCTGGGCCCGCAGCTCGCGGTTTTCGGCGACCAGCGCGTGCTTGTCGAGCGCCTTCTGGACAGCGGCGATGATCGCGGCGCGCTTGAGCGGCTTGCTGATGAAGTCGTAGGCGCCGAGCTTCATCGCGGCGACGGCGTTCTCGACGGTGCCGTAGGCGGTCATCACCAGGACCTCGACCTCGGGCGTGATCGCCTTCGCGGCCTTGAGCAGATCCTCGCCGGTCATGCCAGGCATGCGCAGGTCGGTGATCATCACCTGCACCGGATGCAGACGCAGCACCTCGAGCGCCTGCTGGCCGCTGTTGGCGATGCGAACGTGCATGTTCTCCTTGACCAGCACCTTCTGCAGCGCGTCGAGGATGCTGGGCTCGTCATCGACGACGAGCACGGTGGGCAGGACAGGCTTGTGCGAGGAGGTCATGACGGGTCAGGCGAGTAGCAAGAGACGGTCCGCGGGAGGATGGCGAAAATATGGAATGATTCCAGGGGGGCTGGAGGCGCCGGGACGGCCTGTCCCGCGGACTTGTCACTCCGTCCGGGGCGGGATGACATTTTGGCATATTTCGATTGTGCGGCGACCGCGCGCGGAAG
>Ga0105045_10000107_pt1 | contig 45844 bp, 39 predicted proteins | sample MAT02_FD_78089 | JGI IMG/M metagenome (GOLD analysis project Ga0105045, IMG submission 78089) | Freshwater microbial communities from Lake Fryxell liftoff mats and glacier meltwater in Antarctica - MAT-02 (megahit assembly) | ecosystem: Environmental > Aquatic > Freshwater > Ice > Liftoff...
CGATTTTTTAGAAAAGGTATGTGAAGATAATTGGAGGTGGTCAGGGTGGAGAAATAAATTCAATGTATCGGCTTTTACAGTTGCCAAACTGATTACATGATCTTTGGTTTAATTAATTTCTTAATTATCATTAAGATAAAATATTTTAAGTGAATAGTCTCAATGGAGTATATAGATAGCTAAATACGAAGGGTTCAGTGATTTGTTCACAATTGATAACATAAAAACAAATATATGCTAATCTTCGTCATTACTTAATGACCTTTTTTCAGAATCAAATTTTCCCGTATTTATGATAGCGAACTCATTACTGCCTTGAAGCTAACTCATTTGGGTAGAGTGTATTTTATACCATTATTACACTCAAAACTGTCTAATAATCACAACCTACAACTTACTTTATTCAAATCCGTTAATAATGGTTACAAAATAATTTAATCTAATACAACTTTAAAAAATGTGGTGGCAGTATTTATTGGTATTTTTTGGCGCACTATTATTTGATTTAGCGCCTTTCCCATTTCTACCTGCGTTTACGATCATGTCATTTTTGCAGATTGTTTTTGAGTTAGATGTATGGTTAGTAATCATAATAGGAGTGGTGGGGTCAGTTATAGGTAGATATACCCTTCTATTATATACTCCATTGATATCAAAAAGGTATTTAAAAGCTTCTAAGAATGAAGATATTGAGTTTCTAGGAACTAAAATGAATGAAAATAAATGGAAAGGTCAAATGATAATACTGGCCTATTCTTTATTACCTCTGCCTACGACACCACTTTTTTTGGGTGCTGGTATCTCAAAAATCAAGGCTAGATATATTATCCCGTGGTTTCTGATCGGTAAATTCATAAGCGACTCTATCGCATTGCACGTAGTTCAATATGCATCCGAAAATACTCAGAGTGTAGTAGATGATACTTTCTCTTGGAAGTCAATTGCAAGTCTTCTTTTGGGTTTACTACTGCTTTTTGCTTTGTTTTTCGTTGACTGGCGCACGTTGGTTCAAAAAAAGAAATTGGTGATTAATTTCAGGATATGGAAGTAGTCATTAACTACCTACTTTTACTAAAACTTAAGGCAGATTCCTGATAATTAATAAAAAATTAATACGACTATCCACGCACTTTCTATTTTTATTTGGCTTGTTTATTCTTTTCCTTTTCCAATTTTTTAAAATCCCTGTTATTGAATTACTTCAGCATTTTACTTGTTTATCCATAGAAGTATTTTTTAGAGAACTTTTTCGTATTTTTTTTGGTAACAAAGTCGATTTATATGCTATCATATTGGGACTCTACTCATAAATGCTTGAATAGCAAAATATAGCGATTAGTTGCAACTTTTCATTTTTTAAAACAGATATCATATATATGTATTGTATTTGTATTCATTTTATCCAATACTTATGTCGGACATAGTTAAAAATAAGCCGATCTTCCATAAAAGAATATTTTGGGATGTATATTTTGAGAACATCGATTATGATGCTAAAGCTTCTTTTGTCATAAAGCGAGTTTTTGGGGATGGAGATGTCGATGATATCCGCTAGTGCAGGAGGTATTATGGGGATGATAGCGTCAGAGAAGTATTGCTAAAAGCTAAATTTCTCCCTTTTTCTGGATTATATTTGGCAAGTGCCGTTATTGATAGACCCATACAACAATCCAGGTGTTACGCATTGAGACAGTCGAACCCGGAACTTTTTCCATATTAAAAAAGCTTATATCAATGCCTGCGCTACAAGACTTTCATCTGGTAGGTGAAACCGCATTGTCCCTTATGTATGGGTACCAAACATCGGTAGATTTGGATTTATTCACCATTACAAAATTTGAAAATACGCATATCATTGATGCTTTACAAAAAGAGTTTAGTCATGATTTTGTTATGGAAGACAAGCCTGCTTTTTTTGGTATTTTTTGTTATATAGACAATGTAAAAGCAGATATTGTGAGATTTCCAGATCCATTGATCAGACCCACTTTAGACATAGATGGCATCAGGATGTGCTCACCAGAAGAAATCGTCGCTATGAAAGTCCAAGCTATCCTCGGTAGAGGTAAAATGAAATACTTTTAGGATTTTGCCGAATTACTCCAACACCTTACTGTAAATGATTTTATAGCCTTGCACAAAGAAAAGTACAGTACACAAAACCTTTTTATCACAGTACCATAGGCCATCACTTACTTTGACGATGCGGATGAAAGCGAAGATCCTGTCAGCTTGAAAGGACAGAGTTGGGATAGTGTGAAAAGCTTCATTCAACAAAAAGTAAGAGATTATTTGATGTAGTGGATATCCTTTTTAAACTTACCCCTGAAGATTTGAAATTTAAGGTATAGGCCAGTGTCGGATTACCATGAAGCTGATCATAGTAAACTGCTGCTAACAAAAAACCGAGCCAGAGGATATAGAAACATGAAAAATTATATCAATATTATCTGTTTTATAGTTGGTAACAAGCCCGACCCAAACTATTCAACATAAAGCCAATTTTTATTTTTATTTAGTTTTATTCTCCTTCTTTTCTAAATTTTTAAAATATCCACGAAAGAGGAAGCTTTGTTTCAGCGCATCCATTGTTTGATTTAGTGTGTGTGCTGCTGCTTTTATATCAATCATTGTTTTGTCTATTTCCCTTACCAAACCTCTGTCTTGTGTGATATGATTGATGGCGCCTTTAGCGGTTTTTATTTCATTTATATAATCATTGAGATTCTTAGTGACTTTGTTAATATCTTCACTAGATTTTTCAAAATTAGAGAATATATTTCTGAGTTTATTGGCGGCCAGTGTGTCACTCAAAACTACGGCGGCAGCACTTTCATCATAATTGATTTTGGAAATGATCTGATTAATCTTAGAGATGGCCAAACTTGTTTTTTCAGAAGTTGTTCTAAGTTCTATTACAGTCTGTTTGATGTTTTGAGCCATGATGGTGTCATTTATCAATCTACCTACAGTACCTTTGCCTTCTAAGATTTGATGCGTTATTTTTAACAGATCTGAAGACAACAAAGCAGCATTTTGATTGGTAGTATTTAAAGTATTAAGCATCTCGTCCATACCTGTTTTGATTTGTGACTGGATGGCGTCTCCAGAAATAACGGCTTTCGCTTGTAGATCTTTTCCTGGAATGATATTTAGAACCATACTACCTACTAATCCGTCTGAACTAATGGAAGCAATGGCGTCTTTTTTAATGAATAAAGCAATTTTTTCTTGTACGGACATTTGAACGGTAATCTTACCAACTTCAATCATATTGATTTTAGTAATAGTCCCTACGTTGACTCCTGAATAGCGCACATTATTACCTAATTGCAGTCCGTTTACATTTTCAAAAACGGCGTACAAAACAAAATTTTTGCTAAAAATAAATTTTTGCTGTCCAATGAAGTAGAGGCCTACAATAAGAAGAATTGTTCCTATAACTACGAAGATTCCTAACTTTATTGTTTGAGAAGTTGTCTTTATCATGATATTTAATTTTTAAAAAATGCTCTAGTTTGTGGATCAGTTGAGTTAGCTAGCTCTTCAAAAGTACCTTCGGCATAGTTGGTTCCATCTACTAGCAATATCATCCGGTTTGAAATAACCCGTGCACAATCTACATCGTGCGTGATGATAAGAGAAGATGTATTGTATTCTTTCTGAATGCTTCGCATGAGCTGAATGATTTCGTTTGCAGTTATGGGATCTAGGCCAGTAGTTGGTTCATCATACATAATGATTTTTGGTTTTAATATAAGTGCGCGGGCAAGTGCCACCCGTCGTTGCATTCCGCCTGAGAGTTCTGAGGGCATCAGATCAATGGAGCTTAAAAGACCTACACTCTCGAGTGCTTGCTTGACGGATTTATGAGTTCCCTTAAAATTCTTGACTTTATCTTTGTGTCGTCGCAGCGGAAATGTTAGATTTTCACGCACAGTCATCGAGTCATAGAGCGCACTTCCTTGGAAAAGAAAACCGATTTCGGTACGTAAAAAATCCAATTCTGTTTGTCCCATAGCAGTGATGTCCTGGTCTCTGATGGTGATGCTTCCGCTATCAGGCTCTATCAGTCCTACCAAACATTTGACCATGACAGACTTTCCAGATCCAGACTTCCCCATAATTACGAGGTTCTCTCCTTCATAAAGCTTCATACTGAATCCCTTGAGCACATGGTTATCGCCAAAGCTCTTACGAAGGTCCTTGATTTCAAGAACTAGTTTTTTATCTTTATTATTCATCTAAATTTCAAAAAATATGTCAGAAACAAATACTGCTATAAAATCAATTATAAATAGCAACATAGAGGAATATACCACTGCCGAATTGGAAGCATCGCCTACTCCAACCGTTCCCTTACCACAATTATACCCTTTGTAAGTACCCACAAGACCTATCGCAAATCCAAATAGAACTGTTTTGACTGTAGCAGGAATTACATCTCCAAAGCTCAAAGATTTAAAAGCCAGATTAAAATAAAGCGTATAAGAAACACCTCCTTTCAGATTTTCTACAAGCGCCGAACCAACAAGGGCAACTGTATCGCCCACAATCACCAACAATGGCAGCATCAGCGTGACGGCCATAATACGGGTGACTACTAGATACTTAAAAGGGTTTGTGCCCGAAACCTCCATAGCATCTATCTGTTCAGTTACTTTCATCGAACCTAACTCTGCACCTATTCCTGATCCGATCTTGCCCGCACAGATGAGAGCAATCATCACCGGGCCGATTTCGCGAACGATAGAAATACTAATCATAGAAGGCATCCACGATACCGCACCGAACTCTATCAAGGTCGGTCGAGACTGTAGGGTAAAAACCAACCCTAAGATAAATCCTGTCACCACGACCAAAAACAAAGATCGATTTCCCATATTGTAGCATTGCCTAAGTAGTTCTCTAAATTCAAATGGTCTCGAAAATAATTCCGAAAAAAAACGACCAGCAAAATAGGCCATTTCACCGATTTCAGCAAAAAACGATTCACTGCGATTTATTAAGGAATTTATTTTTGACATATTATAGGTTAAATCTTTCGTAAATATATGAAATAATTTTGATATTGTATATTATTATAATCTTATTTGCTAACAAAAGACTTAATAACCCTAATTTATAATATTTTAAGCATTTTTTTAGCTAGATATAAAAATTTTATATATTTTTTTAATAGGTATATAAATAGTAATTATGTAAAAACATATTCATATTCATGTAAGTTGCATAATCCCAATGATTTCTTAACAACAAAAAAAAGTTTAACTAAACGCCATTGGTTCTTATACTATTTAACCTTTAAAAGAATATCTTATATCTGCATCAAAAAATCAATCTCTGGCCTTCATAAAAGTCAAAGATAACAAAACAAATTAGAGCGAATGGAGCGTTGTATCAGAATGTAATGCCCTTCAGCTGCAGAAAATTATATGAACTGTTAATAAATAAAAATGGTTTTATACGCTGATTATAGATATGAATAGTATAAACTATCCAATGGTACCATCTCAGTAAAAGGACACATCTGACAATAGTAGGAAAAATCGTAAGCTTTTTTAGTGAGTTCTTTGCGTATCATAGAACAAGTACAATTACGCATAGATTTGCTATCTTTGCATCTGAATTCATTTGTAATGATTTTTAATTCAAATAAATCAACTTATTAACCCGATATGAGAAAATATATATTTTTATTCTCCACCTTACTCTTACTTACTAACTGCACTCGTAAGATGTCTAATTTACAGCTCAAGGACGATAGATCTATAGAGACGGTCAGAATAGGAATGCCGATGGACGAAGCTATAAAAATCACGAGCAAGGACTTTTTTGTAGAAAAAACAAAGGTAATTGGATATGATGATGCTCCCAAAACCTACGAATACATAGTTTACACTGACGATAAGAAAAAAGAATCACTATTTTCTTTTAATGAGGGACACGAGAAAAAAACTTTTAATAAGGTATTTAGGATTGTAATCAAAAGCCCAAAATATAAAACCCTAGAAGGAATCTATGTAGGTATGAGTTTGAAGGAATTAAAAACAAAAGGAAAATTAAAGTCCGCTGACTTTAACTATAACGATGGGTTATATATTTTTTCTGGCAAGCATGATGGGGGCTATTGGATGGACGTAGATATGAAAAAGTATAGTTCATACAACTTTGATAAACCTAAGGTCAAGACACTTCCTGAAGACATAACAGTAAAAGGAATTATTATATTTTAGTTACATTTCTGCTTTCTAAATCATTTGTGTTCAATACATTAGCCTAATATTTGAGATATGTATCATTATAGATAAAACTATTATGCAGCAAAGCCATTATACCAAAATCAACATTTTCTACTTTGGAAACGTTATGAATATTGGACGTTTTTAGTGTCTATAATCATTGCCATGAAATATTTAAACAACCTCCCAATCTTGGTTTTAATCGCCACTGTGTTAGGCTGTGCTCCTCTCAATCAGACATCGAGATCTAGTGCTTATGTAAAGCCATACAAGCAAGTGCTTTATCAGTCATATAGTGGCAAATCTTCCGAAAATAACAACAGTGCCTTTGGAGTACGTAATCGCAATATAGAGTTTGAATATACTTTGATGGATTCTATGGCAGTGGCTGTCAAAATCATGATGTCTTCAGGTTTTAACGAAGGGTCCGTGGTACCGAAGCTACAAGCAGTTTTTACAGACGGGCAGATCCTAGATCTAGAGATTGTACCGGTAGAAACCATTCATTATTCCCAAACTTACAATATAACTTCCTCCGAATCTGTGGTCAATACGCAGCACATTACAGAACCATCTAGAACCGAGGAGATACAGAAATCTGATGGAACTAAAGAGACCATCAATATACCAAGCACTACCAAAACCGTTCAAACTAGCCAAAACATACCCGTCAATCAGACGACGGTGGATAATAAGATTTTTAATCAACTGGAAGTAATGATTAAAGCCGAGCAGCTACAAAAATTTCAAAAAGTACCTATGGATCACTACATCGCCTACTTCAAAAAAGGCTCAATTAAGATCAACGTTGGCTCACAAGCTCGTCTAAACCTCATCAACCACCTAGTACAAAAAACTAAGAACTAACGCTTTCGTTGGGTGATTTGCCTTGCTTGAGCTCTATAAGTGTCACCTCAGGCCACATACCTACACGACCAGGAAAACCAAGGAAGCCAAAACCTCGATTGACATATAGTTTGCGGTCAGTCTCTTCGTACAGTCCCAGCCAATGCTTGTATCTGTACTGTGCAGGACTCCACTTGAAGCCAGGGATTTTTATCCCAAACTGAAACCCATGCGTATGTCCACTCAAGGTTAAGTGCATTTTTTTTCGATAAGAAAGTACTTTTTCTTCCCAGTGCGTAGGATCATGAGACAGTAAAACGTTAAAACCATTACCAGGAGTCGTTCTAGTAGCTAGGTCTAAGTCACCTTTTTTTGGGAACCATCGTCCAGCGCCCCAGTTTTCTACGCCTATGATGTGGATGCTTTGGTCTTCTATAGTGATCGTTCGAGCCTCGTTTTTTAGCAAATCAAAACCCATTTGGTCAAATTTCCTATAGAAGTCATCAAAGTATGCTTTTTCTGCATTAGCATCGTTTTTGTCATAATCCCCATAATAGTCGTGATTACCTAATACTGCAAGTTTTCCTAACTTAGCTTCTATTTTGCTAAATACGGAAATATATGGCTCTATTTCTTCTTTTTCGGAATTGACGAGGTCTCCAGTGAAGCAAAACAAGTCTGGTTTGCAATCATTGACCAATTGTATGCCTTCTGCTACTCTAGCGGCATCATCAAAACTGCCAGCGTGTATATCCGAAATCTGTACAATCTTGAATCCATCAAATTTACTAGGTAAATCCTCATAATACAAGGTGATTTTCTCAACAGTATATTTATATTTTCCCTTGGTGATCCCATAGAGCATGCCTATGAATGGAAAGCTTGCTATCAACGCTGCACTGCTTGTCAAAAAGCTTCGCCTGTCAGGTAAAAATGAATTTTCAGCTCCGTCAACCAAAATTTCAGTAGGTGAAATCATGCTTTTGATCCAATTATAAATCCCTACAAGTGAACGACCACCGTCCTGCAGCAGTAGCAATCCAGCAAATACTAACTTTGATACAAACATAGTGAATAAAAAACCTGAACTGAGATTGAAAATCATCGTACGAACAGGAGTAACACCATGATACATTGCAAATATCAAATAAGCTGCAGCAGTATAAGCAACTACACTAAAAGCCATATAAGTATAAGAAAAAACTCTAACTGATCTACCAGAAGTGATAATGCTTTTTAAGCCTTGGTAAGCATAGTAATCAAGCAATATAAAGGCAAATGCAAAGAATACCAAAAATGTATATCTACCCACTCTTTTTTATTTTATTAATTTATTAATATTAAAAGGCTAGGTATGGTTTCGCAAAAACTGTTATTATAATGTCAATTATTAGTTCTTTTTTCAGACGTGGCAAATTATGAGTGAAAAATATTTAAGATCAATAATATAGAATATTTGATATTTTGAAGCAATATAACGTCATTATTTAGACTTTAAGCCCAAGAAGGATCTGCTTAGAACACAAAGCGTCCCGTTCATTACACCCATTCGTAGTTGATACAGGTTCTCATCTCTACATAATCACTTAAAAATCAAAAGAAAGTAGTGTAAATTTAATAATTTTTCGTATCTTTGCACACTGAAATTTTAAATACAACTTATATAAATAATGAGTCAAGAAAACAACATACCAGATCCGAGTAAAAGCAACTATGATGCAGACAATATTCAAGCCTTAGAAGGGTTAGAGGCAGTCAGAAAAAGACCTGGGATGTACATCGGTAGTACAGACACCAAAGGTCTTCATCATTTAGTATGGGAGGTCATAGATAACTCTATAGATGAGCACTTAGCGGGTTACTGTACACACATAGAAACCATCATACACAAAGACAATTCTATAACTGTAGTAGATAATGGTCGTGGTATCCCTACGGGTATGCACCAAAAACTACAAAAATCAGCCCTAGAGGTAGTTATGACTGTCCTGCATGCTGGAGGTAAATTCGATAAAGATACCTACAAGGTTTCGGGTGGTCTCCACGGTGTGGGAGTATCATGTGTCAATGCACTATCCGAATACTTGAGAGTAGAAGTCAAACGTGACGGTAAGGTTTTTGAGCAAGAATATAGCAAAGGTGTTCCATTCGAACCAGTCAAATCTATAGGTGATTCAGATGGCAGAGGTACGAAAGTGACCTTTAGACCAGATGGTACTATTTTTGAGACGCTTGAGTACAGCTTTAACACACTAGCGGGTCGTATTAGAGAGCTTTCGTATCTTAACAAAGGACTGAAATTATCACTAACAGATGAGCGCGAAGTAGAAGAGGACGGTAGTTTTAAGAGAACTGACTTCTATTCTGAGGGCGGACTGAAAGAGTTTGTAAAATACCTAGACGAAACTAGACCACCACTTATCGAAGAGCCTATCTATGTAGTAGGTAAGGAAGAAAATGTGGAAGTAGAAGTCGCTATGCAATACAATACTAGCTTCCAAGAAAATATATACTCTTATGTAAATAATATCAACACCAGAGACGGAGGTACACACGTAGGAGGATTCAGAAGAGCGATCACACGTGTGTTCAAACAGTACGGAGATGACAATGGTATGTTTGCTAAGGTCAAAATCGAGATTTCTGGCGAAGATTTCAAAGAAGGTTTAACAGCCATCATATCAGTCAAAGTACCTGAACCACAGTTTAAGGGTCAGACCAAAGGAGAGCTAGGTAACTCAGAAGTTACAGGTATCGTATCTCGTTGTGTAGGTGATGTGTTAAAGACATATCTAGAGGAAAACCCTATGATGGCACGTCGCATCATAGACAAAGTCATCCTCGCTGCTACTGCTAGACATGCTGCCCGCAAGGCAAGAGAGATGGTACAGCGCAAAAATGTATTGACAGGAAGTGGCCTACCAGGTAAGCTTTCTGATTGCAGTTCAAAAGATCCATCATTGTCAGAGATATTTCTTGTCGAGGGAGATTCTGCGGGCGGAACTGCTAAACAAGGAAGAGATAGAAATTTCCAAGCGATCCTGCCATTGAGGGGTAAAATCCTTAATGTAGAGAAAGCCATGGAGTATAGAATATATGAAAATGAAGAGATCAAAAATATGTTTACCGCCCTTGGTGTAAGCATAGAAGAAAAACATGGAGAAAAAATCCTAAACATTGATAAGCTTCGGTACCACAAGGTAGTTATCATGTGTGATGCGGATATAGATGGTAGTCACATTGCTACATTGATTATGACATTCTTTTTTAGGTATATGAAACCACTTATCGAAGGAGGTTATATTTATATCGCAGCACCTCCATTGTATCAAGTTAAAAAAGGTAAAAACTTTATCTATTGTTGGAATGATGAGGAGAGAAAAAATGCGATAAATGCTTACTCTGGTGGTAAAGAAGATGCTTCTATCAAAACCCAACGTTACAAAGGTCTAGGAGAGATGAATGCCGAGCAACTGTGGGAAACCACAATGGATCCTAGCAATAGAATCCTGAGGCAGATCACCATTAACGACGCTATCGAAGCAGATAGAATTTTCAGTATGCTAATGGGAGACGAGGTACCACCTAGAAGAAAGTTTATAGAGGAGAATGCTAAATATGCTAAGATTGATGCTTAGGGTAGCGTTCAACCAATCCACGATTATATTGTTAGGCCTTAAATAAAGATGCTAAGATTATGCTGAAAATTGGATTTGGTGGCCGTGCAAAACCTCGTACGTTTGATTATATTCCTAGATATTATGATCCTGTCAAAGAGGAACTAGATGAGCGTCTCAGGAAATATGATGCAATGTATGGAGATCAACCTGTCAATAGAGATCCCAACGATATATCTCAGATGGCAGAGCGCATCAAGTCTAACCTACGCAAAAAGCATTATGGTGATCCTAATTATAGAAAACAAGAGGTTCGTGCATCTAATCTCAGACTGATATCCATCATTGTGACTTTGTCATTAGTAGCTTATGTTTTGCTCGGTTCCAATAAAGTTACCGATTTGATTTCACTTTTTTCTGGTTAGCATTTGAATGAGTACAAATAAAGGTTTGGGGTTATTTATTGCTTTCTTACCAAATTTAATCTGTCAGATAGATTAACAAATAATTTTTTTTTCATCAAGCAATTTTTTAATAGAAGATATCACTTTATGGCGGATATTATAAGGTTACTTCCTGACAGCATAGCTAATCAAATCGCCGCTGGTGAGGTCATACAGCGACCCTCATCGGTAGTCAAAGAATTGCTAGAGAATGCACTAGATGCTGGAGGTACGCTCATACAGCTTATCATCAAAGATGCGGGCAAAACTAGTATTCAAGTTATAGATAATGGAAAAGGAATGTCTGAGACGGATATCCGTATGGCTTTTGAGCGTCATGCTACTTCCAAAATCACTTCAGCAAATGATCTGTTCGCTATCAAAACTATGGGTTTCAGAGGGGAAGCATTGGCATCCATTGCTGCGATTGCACATGTGGAGACCATATCTAGGATGCCTGACGAAGATCTAGCCAACCGATTATGCATAGAAGGTACAGAAATCACTAAACAAGATAAAGTACAGTCTGCAGGAGGTACAAATATGATTGTCAAAAATCTGTTTTATAATGTGCCAGCAAGACGCAAATTTCTGAAGTCTGATCCTGTAGAGTTGCGGCAGATATTGGATGAGTTTCACCGTGTGGTTCTGGCAAATCCCGATATATCATTCTCTATGCACCACAATGGCAATGAAGTATATCACCTACCCAAAACTACGCTCAAGTTGCGCATCATAGGCGTTGCTGGCAAAAATTATAATGAACAACTCGTTCCAGTAAGCGAACAAACGGATGTAGTGACCATATCAGGTTTTGTAGGCAAAGCAGAGGCAGCCAAGCGTACACAAGGAGATCAATTTATCTTTGTGAATAAGAGATTTATCAAAAGCAATTACCTCAATCACGCAATCAGAGGGGCTTTCGAAGATTTGGTTGCTAAGGAAGTTTATCCGTCGTATTTTTTGTTCCTAGATATAGATCCAGCCAATATTGATATAAATGTTCACCCTACCAAGACAGAGATAAAATTTGAAGATGAGCGGATGATATACAATTATCTGCGAGTCACCATCAAGCATGCTTTGGGTCAGTACAGTATTTCCAGCTTGATAGACTTCGGTGTAGATCAGAATTTTGTAAGCAAGTTTAGCAAAGGCAATCAGAGTACAGATAATGCTACCGTAAATGTACATCAAACTACCACTTCTCCTGACCCGCTATTGAACTATAGGCATACAGCAAAGGATACCAAAGGGTGGGAGGAGGTTTACAAAAGTATGGTTAGTGTAGATCAAACGACCGAAAACCCTATAAGTGTACTAGACACCATAGAAGGTGAAGCGTATCAGATGAGCCTAGATGAATCATTGTCTGATGTAACAAGCAATAAAACCCCGTATCAGCTGCACAAAAACTACATCATCTATCAGATCAAGTCGGGTATGATGATGATAGACCAACAAGCAGCACACGAGCGCATCCTATATGAAAACTACCTTGCGACCTTCTCAAAAACGCAGAAGTTTTCGCAGAAGGAGCTATTTCCGATCACCGTAGATCTAGATCCTGCTAAGGCGGCAATCTGTAAAAAAATCCTTGACAAAATCAATGCACTTGGGTTCGAGATGTCAGAGTTTGGGCAAAACACCTTTGTAGTTCATGGCACTCCTGTAGGGCTAGACAATAGCGTTTCGGTAGGTTATCTGATAGAAGAAATTCTCAATAAATATACTGAAAACTTAGAATTTGAGCTAGGTATAGAAGAAAACCTAGCGAGGTCACTTGCTGCTTCATCATGTATCAAGCACGGTCGCACGCTAGACAAGGACGAAATGAATGGTATTATAGATCAACTTTTTGGCTGTGTCGTACCATTCAAAAGTCCATCAGGCAAAAAATGTTTCATAACTATAGAACTAGACGAACTGTCCAAACGTTTCAATTCCTAAAATATCCCTCATGGTTAGATTGACAGAAGTAGTAAAAAACCTTTTGATTATAAATGTACTCATATTTTTTGCGGTTAGGTACTTATTGCCTATTCCGGGTATAGAGCAGTATTTTGTCTTAGTTTATCCTGGGGCTGAGTTTATGAACGATGGATTTTTATATACTTTTCAGCCTATACAGATCGTAACGCACATGTTTATGCACGGTAACGAAAGTCACTTGCTTTTTAATATGTTATCGCTTTATTTTCTCGGACCCTATACAGAGGAAGCTTTGGGACCAAAGCGGTTTTTGATTCTGTACCTTACGTCGGGTTTTGTGGCCTCTATTGCTCAGATGCTCTTGACACAAGGAGCTATTGTAGGAGCGTCAGGAGCTATCTATGGTGTATTGGCAGCTTTTGCTACGATGTTTCCTAATCTTAGACTGATGTTGTTGTTTCCACCTATTCCGATCAAAGCCAAGTATATGGCCTTGGGACTGATTGCTTTTGGCCTATATAGTGGGATGTCAGGATCTAACGATAATATCGGACACTTTGCACATATCGGTGGTGCAGTTTGTGGATTTATCATGGTCCACTATTGGAAAATGGCTAATTTAAGATAATAAAAAAAATCAACCTACGATATGTTTAGATCCATAGCAGACGAGGTCAGAGGGCAGTTTAATTATAGCAATATGATGGTAAAACTCATCATCATCAATGTTGCAGTATTCGTCGTTACGGCGATAGTCGAGGCATTTGCACCCACATTTTATGGACAGATTCTACCTTATATAGCACTACCAGGAGATTTAGAACAGCTACTTTATAGACCGTGGACGCTGGTGACACACATGTTTTTGCATAGTGGTTTATGGCATTTGATTTATAATATGTTGATTTTTCACCTTTTTGGTCGCATATTGGGAGATTTGTTAGGTGACCAGAGAGTGCTACCCGTTTATATATTAGGTGGATTAGTAGGTGCTGGGTTTTATATCTTGTCATTCTACTTAGTATCGGGGATCGGATCTATTGCGATGGGTGCGTCGGCGGCTATATTAGCGATTGTTTTTGCTGCGGTCAGTACAGCACCTGATTACAAAATCAACCTGATATTGATTGGCGAAGTGAGTATAAAGTATATAGGTTTAGTGATTTTGTTTCTGGATATCATAGGCTCTGCCAAAGATGTTAACCAAGGTGGGCATATTGCACATCTCGGCGGAACGCTTTTTGGATTTCTGTTTATATATGGTATTCGCAATGGTGTGGACCTTGCGGAATATTTTAATCGTTTTATTTCATTTTTTGATTTTGAAGAAAGGAGAAATAAGAAGTTAAGGGCTCAAAGGCAAAAATCGCCACTAAAGGTAGCCCATAGATCTGAAAGAATACCCTCAAAACCAGAATCAATGCAGTCAAAAGTTGATACGATTTTAGAAAAAATTAAAACGGCTGGTTATAACAGTCTTACAGATGAGGAGAAAGATGTACTTTATCAAGCAAGTAAAAACTAAGCATTGAAGTTTTTTGATAGATCCATATTATTCATCAACCTAATAGTTGTATTTGCTACACTACTAGCCTATATATCTCCATATATTGATCCTGAATTTACGTGGATACTTTCATTTTTTGGACTATTTTATCCATTATTGCTTATCGCAAATCTGTTATTTATAATTTATTGGATATTCAAAAAGCCAAAATATATAGTTGTTTCTGTCGTATGTATTCTCGTAGGTTGGAGTCAATTAATGGGCTTTTTTAACATCAATTTTAGCGGTGATATAGAAGTTTCAAAAGATGCTTTTGAGGTGATGACCTACAATATAAGTAATGCTTCCTACGGTTATGACAAAAAGAAAAAAGATCGTGATGTAAAGAAGGCGGCATTAAAAGAATTTCTAGGTGAGTATACAGATATAGAAATTTTGTGTTTTCAAGAGGTCGGGGACTATGCTTTAGAGATACTCAAAGCTACTTATCCTAAATATTATTTTCACAATAAGGACAAAGGAGCTGTTATTTTATCAAAATATCCTTTCAAAGATAAAGGTGAGATAGATTTCGGTACGATCACCAATTCATGTCTTTGGGCAGACGTCAAGCTACCAAAAGAAACCGTACGTATTTACAGTTTTCATCTACAGTCCAATCAGATCAGCGCCGATGCAGAGAAGCTAGCTGCGCAGAAAGAAATAGATCAGAAAAAAGCTTGGTATGATATCAAAGGTATGCTACGGAAGTTTAGAAACCATCACCTACAGCGCAGTCATCAGGTCGAAAAGATAGCGGCTCATGCCGAAAAATCACCTTACAAACTGATTATGGCGGGTGACTTAAACGATCCTCCGCAGTCCTATACCTATAGTGTACTTGCGGATATTGGTAATGACGCATACAAGATAGCAGGCAGCGGGATCGGTACTACTTATGGCGGCAAATTGCCGCTCCTGAGGATAGATTATATATTTTGCGATAAGCAATTTACGGTTATTGATTATGTAAGTATCAATAAGAATTATTCTGATCATTATCCTGTGATTTCGACTATAGACTGGCCTAGCATAGAACTAACTGAGTAATCTTTTGGTTAGTTAATAAATACTTTACATCAAATATCAAAAAATAATAAATGATGATAGATACCATGGAAACCGCTGTCAAAGACCTGAATAAAAATGGTTTTTTGGACATAGAAGTTGATCCTACCCTAGACTTAGTAGCAGAAATCAATAAGCTTAAGAAAGAAAAAAATGCCATTATACTTGCCCATTATTACCAAGAATCAGAGATCCAAGATGTGGCTGACTATATAGGTGATAGTCTAGGCCTGAGCCAAAGAGCTGAGAGTACTGAGGCAGACATCATCGTGTTTGCAGGTGTTCACTTCATGGCAGAAACAGCAAAAATGCTTAATCCTACCAAAAAAGTATTGCTGCCGGACCTCAAAGCTGGTTGCAGTCTTTCGGACAGTTGTCCGCCTCATATTTTCAGAAAGTTTAAGGAAAAGTACCCTGACCATGTCGTCGTAAGTTACATAAACTGCACGGCAGAGCTCAAAACATTGACAGATATATGCTGTACTTCTTCCAATGCTGAGGTTATAGTCAATAGTATACCCGTAAATAAAGGAATCATCTTTGCACCCGATAAAAATCTAGGAGCTTATCTGATCAAAAAGACGGGTAGAGACATGATTTTGTGGAACGGTGCTTGTATGGTTCACGAAATTTTTTCTAGAGAGCGCATCACCAAACTGATGCATCGTCACCCTGATGCTAAATTTATAGCGCATCCTGAGTGCGAAGAGCACATATTGGATATGGCAGACTTTATAGGTTCCACGTCGCAGTTGATACAATATACGATACAGAATCCTGCTACTACTTTTATAGTAGGTACAGAGGTAGGCATCATTCATCAGATGGAACTCGCTTCACCTCACAAAGATTTTATATGTGCACCACCCAATAATCACTGTGCTTGCAACGAGTGTCCGCACATGAAGCGAAACACATTAGAGAAGCTATACCTCACCATGAAGTATGAACTACCCGAAATTATACTTGAGGACTGGATCATTAAAGATGGGCGAAAGTGTATAGACAAAATGTTAGAAATCAGTGCACAAGCTGGATTTAAGGCGTAGATTTAGCATAGCTTTCATATAAATATACAGGACAGTGTAATGGGTTTAGTTTATTTTAACACTGTCTTTTTCTTTATAAGCCAAGCTCCAGAACCAAGCTAGAAAAAAACCATATATAAAAAGTGGAAGTTGTCCTTCTAGGTGTGTCTCAAAAGTAAAGCTAACTATAGCGGGTAAGTAAAAAAGCATGAACCACACATTCCTACGTAGATAGGATATAAAAAACGGTAATAGTGTATGACTAACTATAACCAATAAGCCCAATATCCCACCTGATGCAAAATATATCAGGTATTGGCTACTAGGTAGGAAATAACTTTCTCGTGGCATAGTTGGCAAATTGGTTTTATACCATGTATTGATATGGGATTGCAGTCTGCTGAATCCTACTCCTGTTATGGGGTTTTGTTTTATGATTTCAAACCCACCTTTTATGGAATAAAATCTTACGGCATCGCTTAGTCCAGGTGCGTATTCTCCTTTACTGTAGTATTCATAATCATATATGATGTAGTTGACTCGCTGGTTAAATGATGGTATGGTCTGGTATGCAACGTAGGGTAGTAGCGCTATGATAGGAATGATAGCAACCATTCTCCATGAGAACCTAGTACGTAAAGTATAAAATATACCAATGGCAGTCGCTAGGTATAGCATCAAAAGACCAGTTTTGGACCCTAGTAAATGCAAGAACACGATCTGCAATAGAATAAATAAAGCAAGAAATGTTTTTTGTGTTTTATTGGATGATTTTTTGAACTCGTAAGTAGCTATAATCATACCGATCACCGAAAACCAACTGATCCGTATATGATCTGAATACGAAAGTACGTTACTGACCTTAGATACTTTGTAAGTACTCGCCATCTGATCCAAATTGTCAAAATAGTGGTATAATCCATAAGCAGAAGAATAAGTAACAGCAGATATCACTAGATAATGAAACCAACGGGTCTTCTTCCTATCAGGATTGAGCACAAAAAAGAATGCCGGAAAGAGTAGCAAAACCAACTTCATAGTTCCCCTCTGGCTCAAAAAGTCTATTCCTTCATAGATCACATCACTAGCTATCGGTAGTGCAACCATAGCTACCCATGTCCACATCCATTTGTCGTGCCAAAGCCATTTGATGTCTTTGAGTTGTGAGACTGTATATATGCCGATGAGCAAGATACCTACATTAGAGACTACGCGAGAGTATAGAAAGCCTACAAAAAGGCATAAAAATCCTAATAATGCGACTACAAAAAGTATATCTTTTTTGTTAAAAGTTGATGTGATTGACTTGCTCAAGTGATAAAGTGTCAGATTAAAGGTAATACTTCTTTAACGAATTAATAGGAGAATATATTGGTTCGTTGGATAAACAAATAAATACAAAAATATAAAATATTTTTGTAAATTACATTATTAACTCTAAGCTATCTCTAACTTTTTGCATCACTACACCTTTGGCAACGATCAGCCCATCTCAGATACTACTTCTGTGACTTCGGGAACCATGCGCTTGAGCATGCCTTCTATGCCAGATTTGAGGGTGACGGTCGATGAAGGACATCCGCTACAAGCGCCTTGCAAGGTTACGGTTACTACACCTTTATTAAACGACTTAAACTCTATATTGCCGCCATCCATCTCTACAGCAGGTTTGACGTAAGTATCTATAAGTTCAGTTATTTTTTTAGCGAGCTCAGCCTCTTCACCCGTATAAACGATCTTGTTAGTTTCTTTTTCTATAGCTACTACAGCCGCTTCGTATCCTTCACTGATGATAGGCTTATCTTCGGTTACATAGGACTTTAAAAACTCCTTGAGCTGCAACATGATATCTTCCCACGCATAGTTAAACTCTTTGGTGATGGTCACAAAATTATTGCAGATATATACTCCTTTCACATAAGGAAATTCAAATATAGCTGCGGCAAGAGGCGACCAATCTTTTGCGAATATCACTTCTTTAAAGTCCGCAGTACCTTTGTATAACATCTTGTTGGTTACAAATTTTAAGGTTTCGGGGTTCGGAGTTTGCTCCGTATATAACATTACAGGACTTTTTACAGCTTCCATATTTACGTTTATTATTTAGATTTAATATTAACAACGTTTTAGTTTTGTTTTGGTTCACAATTTATGTTTACGGTACAACGGTATTGTGGAAGTATAGTAATGTGGTGCTGTGGAGGTAAGGTATTTTGATATTCTATTATGCGGCAATTATACCAAATTGTACTATATTGTATATGCTATTGGTATTAAGTATAGACCACGTAAACCGTGTGTTGTGTTTAACTGTGTGTTATGTTAAAACATGGATTGAGATCCTATTTGGTGACCCTCAGTTTTTTGATTGCTTTGTGTCTATCTAATGCAAGTTTTATCAGTTCATCTAGGAGTGCATCGTAGCTGAGACCGCTTACTTCCCAGAGTTTGGGATACATACTGATATTTGTAAATCCTGGGAGGGTGTTGATTTCGTTGATGATAATTTCATTTTTTGCCGTAAGGAAAAAATCTACCCTAGATAATCCTTCACCTCCTATGCACTTGAATGCTTTGATGGCCAATTTTTGAATTTTGCTAGCTATTTTGGTTTCGATAGGAGCGGGGATCATGAGATCTGCACCATCGTTTTGGATATACTTGGCATCGTAGGAATAGAATGATTCTTTGGGTCTGATACCACCGATGACAGAAGCTTTTGGGTTTTCGTTGCCGAGTACCGCACACTCTACCTCTATACCTGTAATGGCCTCTTCGATGAGCACTTTGCGATCATATAGAAAAGCATCATGGAGCGCTACTAAGTATTCTGCTTCATTTGTGACTTTGTGTACACCTACAGACGAACCTGCATTTGCTGGCTTGACGAAGATCGGAAGGCTTAATTTTTTGACTAAGTCGTTAAACTTATGTGCTTTTGGTTTGTGCTTTTCTGCTATTTCAAATTTTGCGATAGGAATACCAGCATCTCGCCAAAGTCGCTTAGACATATCCTTGTCCATGCCCACAGCTGAGGTCATCAAGTCCACTCCCACGAAAGGTACTTCTACGGCTCTAAGCATTCCTTGTAGTACTCCATCCTCACCATAGGTTCCGTGTAGGACTGGAAAAACTACATCAACCGATGTGATTTTGGAGTTGTCATTTCTATTGTATAAGTATATTTTTTTGCCATCACCTTCTATAAACACCTTGGTGTCACTGGCTTTTAGCGTAAGCTTAATATTATCATCAGCATTGTCTAGGTACTGGTCTTGTGAATAGTAATGCCACACACCACTTTTGTCTATACCGACGATGAGTATATGGTATTTATCCTTATTGAGTGCATCTATTACATTGCGACCAGATCTAAGTGATATGGTATGTTCAGGTGATTTGCCACCAAGCAGTACGAGTAAATTGAGTTTTGCCATGGGTTGATATTTGCCACAAACGTATGGATAAATATAGTTTTTTAAAAGTTTTTATTAATTATTTTTTAAAACAAATTATATATTTTTGTAATATTTATAAACTTGACAGTAAATAATATACTCATGATTAAAAAATTATATGTATCTTTGCATCGTGAAATTTAAAAACTTCACCTTTAATATCATTCAAGAACTCATATTAAAAGCGAAATAGAATCGAGGTTTTAGTAAGTGGATTGATATAAAATATTTATGAATGTAATTTTAATTTTTAAGAAATATGGCTAAGATTTTAATAGTAGATGATGATAAAAGTATTCGCAAGACATTACGTGACATACTAGAGTTTGAAAAGTACCAAATCGATGAAGCTGGTGACGGACTAGAGTGTATCGTCAAGATCAAGCAAAATCAATACGACGTTGTCATCCTAGACGTCAAAATGCCCAAGATGGATGGCATGGAGGCTATAGAGAAGATCCAAGGGATATCTCCTGATATACCTGTGATCATGATCTCTGGACATGGCAATATAGATACTGCAGTAGAGTCAGTCAAGAAGGGTGCGTTTGACTTCATACAGAAGCCACCTGATCTCAATAGATTGCTCATAACACTCAGAAATGCGATGGATAAATCTAGCCTCATCACTGAGAAAAAAGTCCTTCAAAAAAAGGTCAATAATACGCATGTGCAAGAGATCATCGGTGACTCTAGTGAGATAGGTAAGATCAAGGAAACTATAGAAAAAGTAGCACCTACTGATGCAAGAATCCTTGTGACGGGTCCTAACGGTACGGGCAAGGAGCTAGTGGCACGCTGGGTGCATTGCCAAAGCAAACGCTGTGAGTATCCACTTGTAGAAGTCAACTGTGCTGCGATACCTTCTGAGCTGATCGAAAGTGAACTTTTTGGTCATGAGAAAGGGTCATTTACATCAGCTATAAAGCAGCGACTAGGCAAGTTTGAACAAGCGCATGGTGGCACGTTGTTTCTTGATGAGATAGGCGACATGAGCCTTTCGGCGCAAGCCAAAGTCCTACGTGCACTCCAAGAAAATAAAATCACTAGAGTAGGTGGAGAAAAAGATCTCTCCGTAGATGTGCGAGTGATAGCCGCTACTAACAAAGACCTGAGATTAGAGATTGCTAAGGGCAATTTTAGAGAGGATTTGTACCATAGACTGGCCGTCATCATCATCAATGTACCATCTCTAAACGATCGTGCAGATGATATACCAAGTCTAGTGACGCACTTTGTCAAAGCTGTGTGTGATGACTATAATGTAGCTATCAAAAAGGTAGATTCAGCTGCTGTGAAATTGCTTCAGAAAGTAAATTGGACAGGAAATATACGCGAACTGCGCAATGTGGTAGAGCGTCTAGTTATACTCTCGGGGACGGCCATCACCGCAAAAGATGTGGAAGCTTATGTGCACAGTGCCAAGAGTAGCAATGCGCCGCTGAAAGATTTATTTGAAAAATTTGATAATTTCAACGATATGAAAAACTACTTGCAGACAGAATACGATAAATATAAAGGTGAGTTGGTTTGATTTGAATAGCAACTAATCTACATTATTAACCATATAAAAAACATAAAATATGACAGATCATAATTTGAGTGATGAGCATAAAGAAACTAAAAAATGGAGTGAATTAAAGGGTGAAAACTCATGGACGATGTTTAAAGTCATCGCAGAACTGGTAGATGGTTTTGAATCACTCAATAAACTAGCGCCTTGCGTATCTATATTTGGTTCGGCAAGGACCAAATCAGATAATAAATACTACAAACTAGCTGAAGAAATAGCAAGAGCTGTCACCAATGAAGGCTACGGAGTCATCACAGGTGGTGGTCCAGGTATCATGGAGGCCGGAAATAAAGGCGCGTATGAAAACGGTGGTTTATCTGTAGGGCTAAACATAGATTTACCTTTTGAGCAGTTTAATAATCCATACATCGACAACCCCAATATCCTGCACCATAGATACTTTTTCGTGCGAAAGGTGATGTTAGTGAAGTATGCACAAGCTTTTATCGTTTGTCCAGGTGGATTCGGTACATTAGACGAGTTATTTGAGGTATTGACGTTGATGCAGACCAATAAGATGTCACCGATACCAGTGATGTTAGTAGGGACAGAATATTGGTCTGGACTGATCCAATGGATCACCGATGTGATGCTCAACCAAGCTGGCAATATCAATGCTAAAGACATCAGTCTCATTCCTATCGTAGATACTGCGGAGGAAGTCATAGAGATTATAAATAAATTTTATGACGGATCAGATAGGGTGCATTCTATCAAACCTAACTACGATCTGTAACGTCTGATTCTATATTATGAAAATATTATATGGCTGACAGGATTTTAATTTGTTAGCCATTTTTTATTTAAAGCCACTAATATTTATATTGGGGCGAATGTGAAATGTGTTTTATATACCTGCTCAAAATTTTATAAGACAATTTAGCGATCGTGAGCAAATTTTTTATTACATTTGCTACTATATCATAAAATACATCATTATGGATTGGAAAAGACAAATTTTAGTAATCGTAGGAAGTGTTTTTTTATTGTGGATACTGACAGCACTTTTACTGCCATCAACGTACATGGTCAGCAAGTCTATAGATATTAATGGTTTTCCAAAGGCGGCTTATCACCTTGTCAACAATCTTGCTCATCATACTAAGTGGTCTGCAAAAACTAGTATGGATTCTACTTTTCGTATTTCGTGCTTAGGAGCCACTACGGGTGTAAATGCCTCTTGCGACTATACAAGCAACAAATATGATAATGGAATACTACGAATAAATCATGATAATGGTGTCGATAGTGTAGGTTACTCAGAAGAGAAATCTAACAATACGATATTGCTTAACTATGCACTTAAGATAGATGCAACACCCAACAATACTTGTAAAGTTACGCTTCATGCTGCGGGAAGTTCTAGTTTTTTTGGAAGAGTGATTAACTGGTATAAGAAGAGAAAAGTAGCTGGACAACTCACTGCGGCGCTTAATAATCTCAGAAAAGAGGCTGAAGAACGCTCACTTGAAGGGATCTATAATCGATATCAGGTGAAGACACGACCCGAAAATCAAAAATTCTTCGTCACTCGACCTGGACAAGTAGAAATGTCAGATGTATTAGCTTTTTATGCTCGAACGGTGCCAATCTTGTATGATTTGTCATTGTCAAGCAATATAACTATAGCGGGAGATCCTGCAATCATTTACCAAAAATCACCGTTGGATAGTATAGCTTCCAGGATAAGAGTAGGACTACCTACACTTGCGGCGATGGACGTCAAAGATACGGAGGCTGTAGTGTTTGCGCCAGCTTCGGTTGTGACTACGATGTGCTCGATAGCAGACTTAAACGTGGCGCATCAGTCTATCAAGGAATATATGTTTGATCGTTCGCTCGAGCCAAAATCTCCCGTCATAGAGACTTATGTAACTAAGCCAACTAATGAAGGTATAGACACACCACAGAAAGTAATCATTACTTATTACTTCATTGAAAACTAAATCTTTATTTTTGTATTTATAGTGTTATCGTTTATTTACCCGTCTTAAACCCTTAAGGCAAGGCACCACGCAAACCTTTAAAAAGGAAGGACTACATAAGATGTTTTTAATAAGATGAAATATATTGTTTGTTATAAAATAAAGGTGATACAGTAGCATTGGTATGAGTGAGCATTGGATAAATAAGATGAATCAATTGGGCGGCGTGGGCATTCCTTTTCTCTTTATTCTAGACTTTGAACTAGTGAAGTGTAAGGTTATCCCGTTAGACAAATTGTCCTCCGATGTACTTTACAAAACGCCGTTGGGCAAGAACTACAGACTGCCGCCCAAAGTCAATAATGCGCTTCAGTTTGAGCGATTTCCGATGGATTATGAGGTTTTTGAGGATAGATTTAAACAGGTTTTGAACCAAATAAATAAAGGCAATTCCTATTTACTCAACCTGACTTTCCCTACACCTATTGTTACAAATTATACTTTGCGCGAATTGTTTTTTTTGGCTACAGCCAAATACAAGCTATATTTTGAGGACCAATTTATAGTGTTTTCGCCTGAGACATTCGTTCGTATCAGCGATCAAATGATTTATACTTATCCGATGAAAGGTACGATTGATGCTTCGATTCTAGATGCAAAAGCCACCATTCTAAACGACCTCAAAGAAACTTCAGAGCATTATACCATCGTAGATTTGTTACGCAATGACTTGAGTAAAATCGCTAAGGAGGTAAAGGTAACGAAGTTTAGATACATAGACAAAATCAAAACCAACACCAAGACGCTGCTTCAAGTGAGCTCTGAAATCGAAGGTAAATTGGCTGACGATTACCAACAGAAACTAGGTGATATTTTTGCTGCATTGCTGCCTGCGGGAAGTATATCTGGTGCTCCCAAACGCAAAACTGTAGATATCATTCAGGATGCAGAACCTGATCAGCGAGGGTACTACACTGGCATATTTGGTGTATATGATGGTGTTAATCTTGATGCTGGGGTGATGATTAGATATATAGAACGCCATGGCGATAACCTAGTATATAGAAGCGGATGTGGCATCACTTCGCTGAGCAAGCCGCAAGAGGAGTTTTCAGAAATGATAGATAAGGTATATGTTCCGATTGGTAGAAAGCATTAATATATTTAACGGCTGTATGTATCAGTTGCCACTGCATGAGGCTAGAGCTAATGCAAGTAGAAAACTATTGTTTAGCGACCAATTGCTGCCGCTCAATCTAGTGGAAGCTATCCACATACCAGATGACATGTGTGGGGGACAGGTCAAATGTCGTGTCATCTATGATAGAGAAATAAGGTCAATAGCATTTCAACCTTATCAGATTAGAGAAATAAAAGTAGTAAAAGTTGTTTATGATGATCAGATTAGCTATCCACACAAGTGGGAGCAACGAGAGGCTTTGGATGAGCTATTTGCTAGACGTGGGCAAGCAGATGAAATATTGATTTTTAAAGACGGATGGCTTACCGACGCTTATTATTATAATGTTGTGATCTGTGTAAATGGTAGATATATTACTCCTCGCTTACCGTTGTTGTCAGGTATCAGAAGGACACAACTACTGGACAATAGCTGGATAACAGAGGCAGATATAGACTTGTGTCTTTTGCGTCAAGCTTCAGCTATCTATCTCGTAAATGCCATGACGCCATTGGGCAAGATAAAGTTAGCTGAGGCTCAAGTGGAGTTTTGAAGAGGAATCAATGAAAAAGGTCGAGTTTATTGGAATATTTTGTATGTAATATTGGTATTATTACTTCATTTGCAGATTATCGCTTACTTTTGCCGAAGCAGTTATCAGTTGCAAAGAAGTTTATCAATCATAATGTATATCAATAATTAAATGCAATCAACCATCGTCAAGGTCGTATTCGGGTCGCTGATAAGAGTACAGCGCTACTTGCCTTGGATGATGACGGCCCTCATAGTTATACTGGTGTTTGTGCTTAGAAGTGTCATTAAATATCGCAGGAAGGTGATCTCTGTCAATCTTTTTAATTCTTTTGGTGGCGAAATGTCTAAAGATCAAATCGATCAGCTGACATACAACTATTATGATGTCCTAGGGAGATATGTGAGAGAGATACTTCACCTACAAGGACTATCAAAGTCTCAAATCAGTGACGTAATCTATCTCAAAAATGTCAAAGAGATAATGGCAACCCTAGACCAAAAGAGTATAATCTTGATGGCATCTCACTACGGAAATTGGGAGGTCAATATGGTGGCACTTCCCGCACTGCTAAGCAGACGAGTGATCGGATTCTATAAGCCCATATCTAGTGATGCTATGCATGAGGTGATGACTGCGATGAGATCAAAATTCGGTTTAGAACTATATCCCATCGAGCAGACTGTCCGTAAGATGGCTGAACTCAAAAACGAAAAAATAGTCTATATATTTATCTCTGATCAGACACCTGTCAATATGAATGGCGTGTATTGGGCGACTTTTTTACATCAGATGACACCTTGGGTGACGGGAGCAGGTAAGCTTGGCAAGCGATTTGCGTATCCTATATATTATATGCATCAGACACCTATCAAACGAGGACACTGGTACGACTTGTCTTTCTCTGAGATCACATCTAGAAAAGATATCATGTCAGAAACAGATATCATGGATAGCTATATCCGATACTTGTCTGACGAGATTGCTGCCGATCCCGTACAGTGGCTTTGGTCACACAAACGCTGGAAACGCGCGCATCTGTATGAAGGGTAGGGAGGGTGTCTGTGTTAATTTTAATTTTATCTTTTAAACCACATTTAGAAAATCCTACTAAAGTTGGACAGGTTTTATAATTCTAAACCTACAAACCGAAGATGATTTAACAAAAAATATTAAATTTGAAGTTTGGTATTGATACGACTGGTCGTGTCAATAAAAGATAAGTGCTCTCGGATTAGCACTATCTTAAATGTGTAGTGTGAAGTTACAGATCGCACAACTTATAAACTAATGTGAGTAAGAAATATTAAATGATGGTACGATACTCATAGGTGACTATCTACTGTATGACGAGAAGCCGTACCGCACCACAAGTTCTTTTATTCAATCTTTGAAAAATCTCAAGATAATCAAGGTTGCTCTAAATTTACTATTGACACTATCCGATAGGTGCAGCAAGCTCCATCAATACCGCAGCTAGTATCGCACCATAAGTACCGACTATATAACCAAAAATAGCTAGCAACACACCCACACCTGCTAGCGATGGATGAAAAGCACTTGCGACTATAGGTGCTGACGCAGCTCCCCCTATATTAGCCTGACTGCCCACAGTCAAGAAGAAGTAAGGAGCTCGGATGATTTTGGCTACGATAATCAGTAAGATCGCATGAACAGAGATCCAGATGATACCCACTACCAGCAGTCCAGGATTGCTGACTACAGAGCTCAAATCCATTTTCATACCTATCGCAGCTACAAGGATATAAATAAAAATCGAACCAATCTTGCTTGCGCCTACACCTTCGTATTCCTTAGCTTTGGTAAATGAAAGCACTACGCCAAAAAATGTAGATATAGTCACCAACCAAAAAAAACTATCGCCAAATGTAGCCATCATACTAGATGGGTCACCTACAATGGGAAAAAGTAACTTTAAACCAATAGGTATAACAGTACTACCCCAATGTGCTAGTCCCACGCCCGCAAACGTCAAAGCCAATATCTCCATATAGTCTTGTAGTGTCGGTACTTTTGTAACAGAGGCAGTATATTCGGTAACTTTCACTTTGAGATCTTCTATCGCAGATGTATCAGCTTTTAACCAAGCATCTATTTTTTCTTTGCGGCTGATGCCGAATAGTAGCACGGCCATCCAGATATTGGCCACTATGATATCTACGAGAACCATCGCTCCATAGTTTTGCTGATTGTACTTAAATATCTCTAGCATCGCTGTCTGATTAGCACCACCACCGATCCAGCTGCCTGCGATCGTAGCCAGCCCTCGCCATACCGCATCTGGACCCACTCCGCCCACCACCTCAGGTGCGACCATAGATACAAGCAGTATAGCGATAGGTCCGCCGATGATCACGCCCACAGTCCCCGTGATAAACATAATCAATGCTTTGCTACCAAGCTTAAAAAGTGCTTTTAAGTCTATGCTCAACGTCAATAATATCAGTGCCGCAGGCAGCAATAGCCTGCTAGCAACCTTGTAGATCTGTAGCTTACCCGTGAGTGCTTCACCTTCATCGTTGAGTAGTGTGGCACCACTTGCGTCGGTAATGAGCCACTCAGGTGAGATGATATTTAGTGTACTCATAATTGATGGTAATAAGTAACACATCAATAGCGTGGGAAAAATAACATAAAATTTTTTCCAAAATTTTTGATCTAATGACGAAGTATAAAATACAAAACCTAGCAAAAGCATAAGAATACCAAAAACCGTAAAATCGTCTGTAAAAAAAGGCGCTGACTTCAAAATCTATCATTTAAGTTGTTAATCATTCAATCATAATAGACACAAATGTATCAAAATATTCTAGACCTTAGATATCTTGTGCTAAGTTATTACCAAAAACATCGCAACGGATCAACTAAAAGTACTCATAAAGCGAGCTCTCCCGTAAGACTTAAAATCCGTAAAATATAGTCCTCACTATGCGATTATGGACAACAAAAATTAAATGTATATAATTGATTTTCAATGATTTTTTAATTATGTGCTTGATTTTTTTAGTTAATTTATGAATTTTATTATTATCTTTGCACCCATTTTTAAAACTTAACCATTAATTAAAGTTTTACATGAGTAAAAAGAAAATTCTTTTTGTCACACAGGAGTTAAATCCATATACTGAAGTTTCCATATTATCTGATATAGCCAAACAAATTCCACATTTCGCCACAGACGAAGGATACGAGATTAGAATATTGATGCCAAAATTTGGCGTAATCAACGAGAGAAGACACAGACTACACGAAGTAGTGCGATTATCTGGGATGAATATCATCGTAGACGACGAGGATTATCCACTCATCATAAAAGTAGCTTCGCTACCTGGACTGAGATTGCAAGTATATTTTCTGGACAATGATGAGTTTTTTAAGCGCAAAGCTATATTTCATGATGATGATAATGTAGCTTTTGATGACAATCAAGAAAGAATTGTATTCTTCTGTAAGGGTGTGATGGAAACAGTCAAAAAATTTGGGTGGGCTCCAGATATTGTATATCTCAACGGCCAAATCACAAGTCTTATTCCGCTTTATCTAAAGAAGGCATACAAAAACGATCCTATTTTTCAAGATAGCAAGATTGTGTATTCGTTTTATGAAGACACCATAAGTCATTCGTTTAATGAAAAGTTTTTGAGGATAGCAGCTATTAATGATTTAGAGCCCGCTGATTTGGAAATTTATAGAATCGGCGATGAAATAAACTTGGATCTAGGTGCGTTTGTTAATTGTGATGGAATCATAGCAGGCAACGAAATTGCAAATGAATTCGTTAATAAACACGAGGATAAAATCAATATACCTAAATCATTATTTACGTCTGATGAAGAATTGGCAAGAGAAACCATTGCGTTTTTTAAAACTGTTCTACAGGATACTCAAGAATAAAAAATATTGCATGCTTTTGAATCATTTAAAACTTGTTTTCAGTCTATTTGCGTTGATAGTTTTGGTATGCTATGGATGCCAAGAACCAATAATAGTTGGTAGTGAACTAGTTTCCGAAGATGAAATAGGTCTAAAATTTAATGACACACTGCCATTGATAAGCACAACGATACTCGGTGAACGAGTAGCGACGCATTTCATAACTGGCACCAACACTGCAGCTGATGTCCGTACCTATTTACTCGGCAAACTTAGCAATCCGATTTATGGTTCGGTCAGTTCTGGATTATACTTCACCTTTAGTTTGGGTACTTCTCTACCTACATTTAGCGAAGAGACTAATCCTATCAGGTTTGATTCTATGGTGCTGCTACTTAGGTATGACACTATAGGTAATTCAGGATTATTGCCTGCTGAGCATGATGTTAGCTTATTTCAGCTATCCGAAGCGTTAAATATTAATAAAAGTTACTATTCTGATACGTTGCTAAACTATGTACCACTGGCTTTAGTATCTAAAAAAGTTCTAGTTAACCTTAAGGACTCTGTGAGCGTAATCAATCATGCAAATGGCAATCCAATAAATTTAGCTCCTCACCTTAGGATACGTATCCCCGATGAGCTCGGAATAAGCATACTGACCAATGATATAGCTAATGCAAAAGATGTTGATTTCAGAGCCTTCATCAAGGGCTTTTACCTAGAATCTAAGCCCACTAACCAAAACTCTCTTTATGGTCTGAATCTATCACAACTAACCGTAGCTTCAGGTGCACCTACTAACAGATTAGTGCTTTATTATACAGTAGCGGATACCATTAAAAAATCATACCAATACGTACTCAATAATACTACTGCTAGCAGATATACGCACGATTATACAGGTTCAGAAATCGAAAAATCACTTAATAGCTCTACTAGAAGTGAAGAGTTTAGTTTTTTGCAAGGTATAGCAGGTGCCAAGACCAAAATAAGTTTTCCTGACTTAAGCTTTTTGCAAGATAAGCTCATCAATAAAATAGTCCTTGAACTTCCAATAGCGGAAAACGAACTCGGAAATACCTTTACAGACTTTCCGGTTCAGTTAATAGCTAGTAGAAAAAATAGTGCGGGAATACTCAATGTTATACCTGATATCGCACAGGTTGGAGTCGCACTCAATGTCCTTAGACCTGTTTTCGGTGGCTTTGTAGTGACCACTAATAACCAAAAAAAATATGAACTCAACATCACTAATCATATAAAATCGGCTTTAAAGATTCCAAACTATGATAGTGATATTTACCTTACGATAGGTAATGAGTCGGAGACTGCTAGCAAAGCGATACTCTATGGTTCTAAGGGCCTCACTAATCGCATGAAGTTAAAAGTATATTATTCCATAAAATAAAATTAAAATTAAGTATGTGTGGCATCGTCGCTTACATAGGAAAACAACAAGCTTATCCGATCGTTGTAGAAGGACTCAAAAGACTAGAATATCGTGGATATGATAGTGCAGGTGTGTCTATACTCAATGGTGATATCAAAACAATAAAGAAAAAAGGGAAAGTATCTAAACTAGAGGCTGCTGCTAAAGACGTAGATACTTCTGGACATATAGGTATCGGACATACTAGGTGGGCAACACATGGTAAACCTGATGATCTCAATGCCCATCCTCATCTCTCAGGTAATAAGAGATTAGCTCTAATACACAACGGTATCATAGAAAACTATGCTACACTCAAAAAAGCACTTAAAGAAATAGGACATACTTTTGTCAGTGAAACGGATACAGAAGTACTTGTACACCTGATAGAAGAGTACCAAAAAAGAGAGGATCTAACTCTATCTGAAGCAGTAAGACGAGCCTTGGAAAAAGCCGTGGGAGCTTATGCCATAGTGGTCATAGACAAAGAGAATCCCGATATCATAGTGGGAGCTCGTAAGTCAAGTCCACTCGTTATGGGTATAGGTGATAATGAGTTTTTTTTAGCATCTGACGCATCACCGATCATCAAATATACTAACAAAGTCATATATCTGAACGATGGTGAAATAGTTACTATTAATAAGAATGGAAGTTATGAGATCAAAAACCTCAATAACGAACTTCAAAGTGGTAGAATCCAAGAGTTAGATCTCAAGCTAGAAGAGTTAGAAAAAGAAGGTTTTGATTACTTCATGCTAAAAGAGATATACCAACAACCAACTACCGTATTAGAGAGTATGCGTGGCAGGATCAATGCACAAGATGGTTGGGTACTCGTAGGAGGTATGCAGCAATATCTCAACCGCATGCTATCTGCCAAGCGAATCATTTTTGCAGCGTGTGGCACTTCATGGCATTCAGCACTAGTAGCCGAATACTTGTTTGAGGAGTTAGCGCGTATCCCTGTAGAGGTAGAGTATGCCTCAGAACTAAGGTATAGAAACCCCATCATAAATGCGGATGATGTAGTTATTGCTATCTCACAGTCAGGTGAGACCGCTGATACACTTGCAGCATTAGAGTTAGCCAAAGAAAAAGGTGCGCTGACTTATGGAATCGTAAACGTTATCGGCTCATCTATCGCAAGGCTCACTCACTGTGGATCTTATATTCATGCAGGGCCAGAGATAGGTGTTGCTAGTACTAAGGCTTTCACAAGTCAAGTCACCGTGCTTACGCTGATGGCATTGAACCTTGGACACAAAAAAGGTACAATTTCCGAAGATTATTTCAGACAGCTTTGCTATGCACTTGAGGCTATACCTCAGAAAATTGAAAAAGTCCTTGCACAAAATGATAAAATAAAATTTATCGCTAGCGAAATAAAGGATGTTTCCAACGCGCTTTATCTAGGCAGAGGCTATAACTTTCCAGTAGCACTAGAAGGTGCACTTAAACTTAAGGAAATTTCGTATATACACGCTGAAGGTTATCCTGCAGCTGAAATGAAACACGGACCTATCGCATTGATCGATGAAAATATGCCCGTAATTATAATTGCTACTAACAAGTCGGCTTACGAAAAAGTAGCCAGTAATATCCAAGAAGTAAAAGCTCGTAAAGCTATAGTTATATCTATAGTTACCGAAGGAGATACTGCCATTAAGGAGATGTCGGACTACTGCATAGAGATACCAGAGACTGAGGAACCATTGACCCCGCTGCTTTCTATCATTCCACTACAGCTGCTAGCTTATCATATAGCGGTGATGAGAGGTTGTGATGTAGATCAGCCTAGAAACCTTGCTAAATCTGTCACTGTGGAGTAACAGACTTCAAGACACAAATAAATTTACTTCAACTAATTTTATAAAAATCATATATAAAGCGTCATGACTAAACAATTGGCCCTAGAATACAACTCTACAAGAGATCAAATCATCTTTAGCGAATATGGAAGAACCATTCAAAAGCTCGTACAGCATGCTAAAACACTAGAAAGCAAGGAGGAAAGACAAGCTGCTATCGATTATATACTGGAGATGATCTATCTCCTGAATCCACAGACTAAAAATATACACGAATACAAGCAAAAACTATGGAGGCATGTATTTAGGCTTGCCGGCTATGAGTTAGATGTGGATCACCCCTACGGAGATTCTCCTACAGAAGAGGATGACATCATCGTGCCCGATAAAGTGCCTTACCCACAACATGAGTTCAAGTGGAGACACTATGGTTACAATATCAGGGTCATGATAGACAAGGCATTAGCTATGGAAGAAGGCTCTATAAAACAAGGGTTTGTTGAGACTATTCTATCTTATATGAAGCTATCTTATCGCACATGGAACAAAGAGCATTTCGTTAGTGACGACATCATCATTTCTGACCTATCAGTCATGTCTGGCAACAAGCTTAGTGTCAATGATGATCATACTATACAAGTGATTACTAAAAGTAACTCACCAGACGCTATGGAAAACACCTTTAAACCTGTCAAAAAGACTAAACAAATCCGTCCAACTCAACCTCCACAAATGACTAAAAAGAAAAGTATCCCTAACAAAAAGCCTCGTAAAAAATAGATTAATCTAATGCTAGCGGCAATCCATCGTAACTAGTTTTTTTATTGCTCTTCAAGTCTTTAATATAAGAAATCACGACATCATTAAATGCTTGAGCTTGCTCGATGTTAACGACGTGTCCGCACTCTTCGACGACTACAAGTGCAGCGTTTTTGACATTATCTACCATGCGTTTGATAGGGTCCAAAAACATGTGATCTTGATCTCCCATAACATATAAGATAGGAATCATAGGCAAGTGCACATCAAATTTTTTAAAAAGACCAGTCATTTGCCCCGTCAGCTTAAACCATCTTAGAAACTCTCTCTGACATAGTTTCTGAGCTTCCTGAATAAAAACTATTCTTGATTCCTTATGATTCTTTGCAGGCATAATGACAAATGCAAATAAGCGATACAACCACATGTATGGAACAAAGTTCTTACACATACGACCCATTGCCACCCAAAAACGTGATTTGATGTTAAAATGAGTAATAGCTCCTACGAGTATCATAGACTTTATCCGATCAGTGATCATATCCCCCAACTGTCGGACGATAATAGTTCCTAATGATACGCCTACTAAGTGTACTTTAGCTAGTTTAAGATGATCAAGCACCTCCACTATATCTGAAGCTATAAACTCAAAAGAATAGTCTTTGCCATCATCTTTGCCACTGAGATTAGCAGATTTACCATGTCCACGAAGATCTATAAAAAGGAGATTAAAATGTTGTTTAAAATCCTTTAATTGCTTGTACCACACAGCCGAGCTACCTCCAGCTCCATGGATAAAAACAACCCAATCAGATTCAGGGTGATGTATATATTCTTTGTAGTATAGCATCTATAAAGGTAACCAATATAATTTGAAAATAACTTTAAACTTTATGCAAACCGAAGTCATACACAATATTGCGATGGCAAAATTAACATTTTATCTTTATAGATGTTCAGAATGGATAACTTTTTAGTCAATAGAAGTGTTAATGACAGTAATTGGGTAGAAAACAATACATTAATGATTTTCATGAAAGCAAAAAATAAATGAGTTTAGAAGAAAGAATCACCGCGGACTTAAAAAAAGCTATGATCGCAAAAGATGCTATTGCGCTGAGATCGATCAGAGCCATTAAAGCAGCTATGCTTATATTTAAAACCGATGGAAGTGGCAATGTACTCGATGAAGCTAACGAAATCAAGCTGGTTCAAAAATTAGTAAAACAACGTCAAGATTCTCTGGAGATTTTCGAAAAGCAAAATAGAGAGGATTTAGCCAAAACTGAGAGAGAGGAAATAGAAATTTTACAACTATACTTGCCACAGCAAATGTCAGATGCAGAATTAAAAAATGCAATCTCTAGTATAATAGCTGCAACAGGAGCGCAATCTATGAAAGATATGGGCAAAGTTATAGGCCAAGCTAATCAAGCACTTGCCGGAAAAGCGGAAGGAAAAGCGATTGCTGCGATGGTAAAATCACTTTTGGGTTAACCCGAAAATGAATAAATACGCTTTGTTCACTTTTTCTAAATCGTTTATGTTTCTGTGGTTTCATTAGTTATGCTTTTGGTGCTCGACACCATCACACCACATGAGACAATCATAATTATACCTAATATAGTTAGTCCACTTGGAATACTATCTCCTAGTAGAACACCAAAAAACATTGAAAATATGATATTGCTATAGCCAACCGCAGCGATAATGCCTGTCTTGCCATACGAAAAAGCTTTGGTAAGAAAAACTTGTCCAAATACAGCAGACACACCTAACAACAACAATGGAAATATGTGCTCCAATTGAGGAGCTATATATTCACTAATCAAAAACTCAAGTCCCTCTGCACTATAGTATCGGCCTAGTCCCATACTTATCAGTGGCATGATGATTCCCGATAGCATAAAAGACAAAACAATACTACGGTGGTCATAATATTTACTAAGTTTTCTGATGCTTAGATAGGCCATGCCTGTCATAATCGCATTGCCTAATCCTACTAAATGAGATTTTAGTGATATAGAATCTAGGGCGATACTAGGTACAAATATGCAGCATATCCCGACAAATCCTAACATTATCGCTCCCCATTCTTTGGTATTCAGTTTTTCGTGATAGATAATTCCTGCCATTAACGCCAGAAAGATAGGATACGACTGCTGATAAGTAATGGCAACAGCAAGACCAATATTAGATATACCATAGAAAAAAAAGTATAAAGCCATAGTTCCTATAACACCTCTAAACACCAAAATCATCGTCTTGCCCCCTATCTGCTTTATGGGTTTCCGCCAAATCAACAACAGTATAAATACTACTCCTATCAGATTGCGAAAAAAAACCAACTCAATAGGACTGAAATCACTTCGCATATACCTAGCACACGCACCCGTCAACGCAAAGAAAAATGAAGCACCTAGCATATAAGCGATGCCACGTGTATGCTTGGTGTCTAATGCCAAATTATACCATTACTTTTTGATTACTTTTCTATACATTGTCTTAAATTTAGTCTCTACTTTAAGGATATATACACCAGATGAGTAGGTGTTCATATCTAATGTGATCAACTTGTTACCTGATAAAACAGTGGAAACTTTCTGACCAGTTGCACTCAATATGGTTATACTATTTATTACGTCATCATGACCTTGCAGATCTATGTGTAGCAAATCGTTGGTAGGATTAGGATATACTAGAAGGTTGGCGTCGTTGATATCACTTTCATTTGTACTCGTGATATCTCTCTCGATCTCTATATCAAACTCAGTGATGTTCACCCAGCCGCCTTCGCCATCTGTGATAGAGAACCTAAAGCTGTCATCACCATTATCGCTGGCAGTGTGTAGATAAGAAAACTTGCTAGTATTTATATCTGCTTGAGTGTAAGTATCGCCTTGCTGAGCAGGTTGCTCTCCTATGATAAGCGTGCCTTTGGTCGGCAGTTTTACGATCGTATAAGTGATCTGTTCCGCAGAGTTATTGCTGTCCTCAGCCAGAAGTATGTCATTTGTGATATCTTTTTTAGCTTTGCTTGTGAGCTTGAGCAGCTTATTGTTGATGATGACTGGAGGATTGAGTGTGAGATTAGCACACAGTTCTAGAGACAGCGACCTAACTCTGCCACCGTTGCCAGGCACTTGGTCATCTACGATAAGCTTCCATGTGCCTTTCTTTTCTTTGCCATTAAAGCCGGCGAGTGGTTCTACAGGCCTGTAAACTGTGCCTGTATGAACTGGGCAGTTAAAAAAGTCATTGGATTGATCATCTAATCCGATATTGACTCCGAGTCTGCCGCTGCATCTCCTTGACCAAAGTATGACGCTGGTATTGTCTGGACTTATGAGAGATACTACTAGGTTCTTGACGTTTTCGTGACTAATTTTAATGTTTTTGATGTTGGCATCACTTATTTGGCCTTCTGTCGTTACATCAAATTTTATCTCAGCTTTACTTACACCCGATCCCGAGATATTGACATTGATATCATTGATTTCTTCAGTCTTACACGCAAGTGCCTCAGTATTAAATGCTGATATCTCAGACCATTCGCCCGCTTTACAAACATTAGATGATCGTACACGCCAGAAGTAAACCGTAGCTTTGTCTAGGAAGGTGGTAGATGAATATGTGGTAGTACTCTGACTATTTTGGATAACGATGTCACCCTCAGCAAATCTAGGCGAGGTTGATACTTGAAAATCATATTCTGTAGCATCAGCTTTAGCCTCCCACGTATACTTCTGTACGGGAGATAGTCCTTTTATACCATTTTCAGGAGATATAAGTCCTACAAATGAAAGATCAGTACCTACAGTATTGATCCTTAATGTCCTACGAATAGTATCTAGATCTCCAGCTGTGGCTAGTACCACAAACTCATAACTGTTGCTACCGCCTACTTCTGATAGATCTACGGTTACTTTATTGCTTTCGCCAGACTTTACACTATTGGTAGCAAATGCTACTTTTGCACCATCAGGCAAACCTTCCAGTACTTCAAACTTGATGTCACCTTTGTATCCACCTAGCCCTATGGAAGAGAATGAGTATTCTGCTACAGCAGGCAAGCAAACCTCTTGTATACTGTTCTCTACATCCACGTATATGGATGGTGAAGTAGGCTCAGATACTCTACTATTGATGACACTGGTAGTAAAAAATATATTGTTAGATGCTTTGACAACTATCCTGTAGCTATTGGTCACACGATTAGGGATGACGACTTCTTGGGACCCATCATTAGGAGTATTTCTGACAAGCAATACCATATTAGTTCCGTCAAAATCTAAAGAGTTGCTATAAGATCCATATATATCTACTGTCTTACAGTTGACTGGTGCAATATCAGTATTGGCTACATCCCAAGTGATATTTACTGATTCGCCTATTTCAAACTTGCTATCTACTCTAGGAAAGGTCAATAAGAATGGCCCGGCATTTGACGCTACATTAAACTTTATATCTTCCCATACTGCTGCACTTCCACGAGGATTGTTATCTCTGACCGTAAATCTAAAGTTAAGGTCACGTCCATAAGTGGGCAAAATCTCTGTGAAATCACCAAATCGCCCTACTAATATACTTGACACCATAGGAAAATACCTTTTTGGGCTTTTGCTCGGTCTCATAGATCTGAAAAGTGGGCAATTGCCCACTGGATCGCCTAATGGTCTAGAGCTGGAGTTGTCAAACTGCTCCCACGAGTAGGTCATAGCATCATTATCTATGTCTGTGGCACTTCCTTCTAAATAAAAAGGTGTAGATCTAGGTATCGAAAAACCTCGAGGATAGTCAAGTATAATTTCAGGTTTAAAGTTATTGATATCTACTTTCTGCGCACAAATGTAGGCATCACTCGAAACACTATTGGTATAACTAAGCATCTGATCTAATGAGGCTGAATGAAAATAAGAATCTTTCGGTATGCCTAAGTTGTCACTACCACAGGCACCTGGATATGCCATGATCGTAGAGCCTGATCCTGGCTCGTAGGCTGTGCCTAGTGCTAACTGATCTGTGTCTCCACATTTATTAAAAGTATGGCTTGCAGTCATCTGATGACCAACCTCGTGGACAAAGATAAGTACTACTCCTGTAGTCACACTGTTGCCATTGTGACAGGTAACTCCAGCTCCTTTTGCTGATGTGCAAATCTGTCCGCCTGCTACTCCTCCTACATCAAAACATCTTGAGAATATATGCCCGATCTCGTAGCTACCAGAGCCTACTCTTTTGTTGATTTCTAATGTATTTTGAGATAATATTTCTAGGCCTTTGTCTGAGTTAAAGTAAGGATCAGTATTCGGATCTAAGTGGATCAATTTATCATTATTAGCAATCAGTACAAGTCTAAGGGCAACCTCTGCCTCAAAAATAATATTGGAACGATCCACAAAAACGACCATCTCTGCAAGCGCTCCTTCTACAGTTTTACGTCCAATTCCCCACTCGCCCGTACATGCTAACGCCAGTCTGTAGATACGAAACTCCATCTTCTCAGGTGCTTGTCTCGGTGCAAAACCCCACTTTGGCCTCATCTCTTTCATCATCTTTGAACCATCAGTACCACAGAGTAAACCTTGCTGTGATTCAGGATCGTTGTGATCTTTTGTATAGTAAGATATATAATTTTGCTTATCGTCACTACTATATGGATCTATATATACCATGCCCTCCTCAGTATGGATGGCTGCATGAAATCCGTTTGGGCCAGTCATAAACCTAGTGGTCACAGAAGGATTGCTCTTCATGTAACCTTTGTATGATTGAATACTTGGATATTTTTCTGCAAGTGGAGCCTCCATGACTGGTGATTTCACGACTATAAACTCCTCCATCGCTCCTGTAGGCAATGGCAAAAATATATTTTGTCCCAGCTCTTTGCTTACGAACTCAATAGGTGCTTTTGCTAGAGCTGCTTCTATCTCTGATGATGACAAACTATAAGTCAAGTAGTGGCTAGGCACGATATTGCGAACAGTATTTCTAGATGCTAGCACTTGCTCATCCGCGCCACTCCAATAACTCTGTCCTATCAATAGTCCAGGTACAAAAACTAATAACCAAATTAAACCTTTCATACTTTAAATATTATTTTATAATTTGCCTTACGGCGAAAATTTTTAAAAATTCAAACTAACCATCTTTCGAAGCAAATAAGGAACTCAGTGCGTTCCAAAACGATAAACGATTGATATAATAAAACCAAATCGGCAATTATGTTCATTACTCAATCGTAAAATTACACACATTATATCAAAAAATGAAAAAAATATCAATAATTACTATCGATATAATGCAAAGACGACAAATCGCAAATAGAACATAAAATTAATTTTTCCTTAAAACAACTAGACATATTATAAAAATATTTAATATATTTGCACAAATTTTAATTACCTTGATAGATACATATAGACACAAAGGATTGAGAGTCAAGCTCGTAGAAACACTTCGGACAAAAGGAATCACCAATGAAGCGATCCTTAAAGCTTTTATAGAAATACCTAGGCATTATTTTTTGGACAAAGCATTCTCAGACTGGGCTTATAGGGATGTAGCGTTTCCCATAGATTCGGATCAGACGATTTCACAGCCTTATACAGTAGCTTTTCAGACTACACTGTTAGATGTGCACAAAGGTGATAAAATCCTAGAGATTGGGACTGGATCAGGATTTCAAGCTTGTGTTCTCTCATATCTAGGAGCAAAGACTTATACAATAGAACGACAAAAAGCACTACACGACAAAACTGAAAAATTTCTTCACAGCATAGGTTTTGATAAGATCAGGACACTTTTTGGTGATGGATACCTAGGTGCACCTCGATATGCACCCTACGACAAAATCTTAGTTACCGCAGGAGCGATGGATATACCTTCTGCACTGATAGACCAACTAAAACCAGGTGGAATCCTCGTAATACCACATACTGAAGGAGATAGTCAGATGATGAAACGTATAGTTAAACAAGCAGATAGCACACTCAAAACCGAACTACATGGCGAGTTTAGGTTTGTACCATTCCTTCAGGGAGTGAATAGGTAGGGGGTTTTGATAAATAATTATAAATCGTAGTGATTAAAAAACATATTCTTAATTTATTTGCAAGTTATTAATTTCCAATATATTAGCTTTTAATTAATCCGTAGCTTTAGTTATGAATTTTTAAAAAGCTCATCAGTTTGAAAACCAGGCACTTGCAACTCATGTTAATATGCGTTGTTAAATCGCTGCATCATTTTAAAACAGCCATACTATTAAGAAGTTCAAAAAAAGGCAGTAAAGAATATAATGATAAAAACTGAAAATTTTCAACAAGTTGAAATAACTTCTCAAACACAATTGAGAGAATGGTTATCGACAAACCATAATCAAAAGGAAAGTATTTGGTTGGTCACTTATAAGAAGCAGACTATAGAAAAATATGTCTCTATTCAAGAAGTATTAGATGAATTACTATGCTTTGGATGGATAGATGGCTTAAGAAGAAAATTAGATGAAAACAGAACAATGCAATTAATCGCACCGAGAAAAGTTGAACATTGGACTAAAACTTATAAGGACAGGTACTCTAAACTTGAAGGAAAAGGACTTGTTGAAAATGCAGGGATAGAAGCTGTTTTAAAATCCAAGGCAAATGGACTTTGGGATTTTATGAACGATGTTGATGCACTTATTAAACCATATGATTTTATAGTATGTTTGAATGAATATGAAAATGCAACTAATAATTTTAATGGATTTGGGGCATCAAGCCAACGGTTCATATTACGATGGATTAAGATAGCTAAGACAACTGAAACACGAGCAAAAAGAATAAAACAAGCATCTGAGCTAGCAGATAAAAACTTAAAAATACCAGGGTTATAATTAAGCAAACAAATTTTATTTACTAAAAAGAAATATTTGACGTTTGAAAAGATTATCGATGGGAATAAAACGGCAAATATCAGCCATTTGCGTAAGCGGAAATCTCAATCAATCAGAGTTTTTTGACCGTAGCTAAGATAACTAAAATCTCTCCTATTTGATCTCGTCTCCCAAATTGAACATCAAGTCCTAGGAAATATCCATCAGTTCGTTTAATATACAGAACTCCAATATTACAGCCACAGTCAGTGTCATTGGATTCATAATAAAAAACTAATTCTATACCTTTGATGCTACAAAACTCAACTTTTTTTACTTTTAAATTGAAATCTTTTGAAGGGTCTTCAAGTTTTATTTCATCAGGGATAGGGTCATCGAGCTTTTCCACTGAATAAAAATCAGTTATTCTTTCGTTGTGATACTGATAGGTAAATATAATTCTTTCATAATCATTTTTTTTATAAAAAGTATAATAGCGTTCTCATTAATAAAATCCTGAACCCTCATAGTTACTAGGAAACTGGATTGTATATCCTTTTTCAAATGGTTCGGTGATGAAATTGTCGGTTTAAGCCATTCGGATATAATCAATTGGAAGTACGACTTCGTAGTCTTTATTGCAACCCACGAGAAAAAGTATGGGTATAAAATAAAGTAATCGGATCATGAGTATTTTACTTTAATGATTTAGAGATATGTGTAATAACTGGATGTAACTTATTGGCGCAAAGCCCTAACTACTTGACAAACTGTGCTACATCGCCCCACGAGCCGCCGTTGATAGCTGTAGTGATGCCATTAGACTCAAGGATGGTGATTGCTTGGTTGCTGTGGTTGCCAGTACGACAAAACACTATGATATTGCCTTTGTCTTTAAACTCATCGATTCTGCGCTGAATCTCATCTAGTGGTATATTGATAGCACCAGGGACACTACCACCTTCAAACTCATCAGGCGCACGCACATCTATCAGAAGTGCACCTCCACTGACCATCTGCTCGACTTTTACTTTGTCTATAGCGCTAGTGTTGTAAAATGTGATGGCTGCTAGGACAACTATGAGTGAGATACCTGCTAGCATGATGATTTTGATATTCATTATTCTTGATTTTTTTATAAAAATTACTTACTAGAAACTGATGATTATTTGACTAGGATGATGTCGTTGATTTTATCACCTATTTTCATGGTGTTGACGACGTCCATACCTTCTATCACCTTGCCAAAAATCGTATAGTTGCCGCTCAAATGCAAAGCTGGAGATTGGGTGATGAACCACTGTGTACACTCTGTATGATTGCCCGCGGAGGCCATGCCCACATATCCACTCCGATCATAATATCGTTGTGGCAGTTCTGATCTGATCATATAATCTAATGAACCATAGCCATCACCACGTGGACAACCTGTCTGTATTACAAAATTGGGTACGATTCTATGAAAAACTTTGTTGTTATAAAACTTATCATTGACCAATTGCACAAAGTTGGCTACCGTTGCAGGAGCTGATTTTCTGTCTAGTTGGATTCTGATGAGACCGTTGGTGGTTTTGACAGCTGCTATACTACTGTCTGATAAGGTAGCTAGTAGTGGCCAATCGATGGTTTTGGACTTGATATATGGGGTAGGATTATAAACTTTGCCTTCAAAATATGCTAGCGTCTGACCTAGCTCCTGGATTGCTTCTACGTCTTTAGGCATTTTGAGTCTGCTAATGCCCTCTACAAAAAACGAAAAGTCCCTGACCCATTCCTTCCAACCTAACGATGGTTCGCGTAGAGTGATAGATGCAACAGCTACTTGTCCAGGGTCTCCACTTTTGATAGCAGTGATGAGCATGCTTAGTACATCTCCTTTCACCTTGCCATAATTGTTGCCAAAAGCTTTAAAAAACAAAGGATTTTTTAGAATATTTACAAGCCCTTCTAGGCAAGCTATCTTTAAAAGTTGATCAGATTGAGTATTGTAATTATCTATCAACACCTGAAAATTGTATGGATCTCTGCTGATGGCTTCTAGATATGTAGCTTTGGCGTATATCGTGGTGGACTCTTTAAGGTTAGAAAGGATTTTGTCGGTGATAAAAGTTTTATACTTGGTAAAATACAGGGCTGCATGTGCTAGTACAGCGCCATTCATAGCAGAGCGTACCTGCCACGGCGTAGTCACTGTATCAAAGGCTGCATACAATGGTACATCCTCTATAATACCATTGGTAACAAAAATCTTTGCAGCGGTCTGCGCTAGTACGATATTTGAGTCTTTGGCTACAGCCAATAAGTTATCTTTGATATGAATGTAAGGGAAGTTGCCTATAGCACGGATGATATTGATTTTGACTCGATCATCTTTCTCTGTGATGAATCTCGCTTTGAGTGCTGGGAGCAAGTCGATGTCTTTGGCCTTGCCAAACGAAGTAGCTAGCGCCATGGCAATATCAGGATTTCGGGTTTTAGAAAAAATCTCGGCAAGTCTGATTTTGGATATAGACAGATTGATATTTTTGGCTCTGGCTAGATAATTGGCTGCTACGAGCTTTACCTCCTCAGGTGTGGCCTCTATATATAACAGATCTACCATCCTAGAAGTACCCTCATCGGCGGTGATACCTCTGAGTGCCATGTTGTATATAGCGCGTGATTGTCCTAGCAGCAGCAGGCTATCAGTAGTTCTATAAGTTTTGACAGTGGCGAGGGCCTTTAGGTCGTTTAAATTGCCTAGTTTGCCTACAGCCTCTAGAACATTAGCATTAAAGATATTATTGACCTCCAGTGTGTCTTTGCCTCTAAACGAAGCGATAAGTTTAGTCACTGCCTTGGCTTCTCCCGTCTGTCCCAATGCATAAGCAGCAGCGGCACGAACCTCCAAAATCGGATCATTTAGCATTCGGATCAGTGAGTCTATAGCCGTTTTGTCTTTGAGTGATGCAAAGGCAAGTACTGCATGATATCGATAAGCCGGGCTTTCATCTCTAAAAAATGGGTACAATGCTTTAGAATCTTGGAGATCTTGAAGGTCGATGATTTTTTGGTAAGTTTTGTCAGTGATAGCTACATTAATATCGGTCTCCATGGACTCGGTGTTGGGTACACAAGCTGTAATGCTTAAGACTGAGGCGATAGAAAAAAATTGCAAATAAAGTTTGATTATTTGAGAAGTGTTGCTGCTACTTTTGATATTCATTGCTGCTAAGTATTGTTGTATTTCGTTAAATAAAGAAATGACTAAACCCAAATCTTTGATTTTTAAAGGCCAAATTTAAGTTAAATAATGAAATTGTAAGGATATATTTATTTATAATCAAATTTTAGTCTTGTATTCTCAGGAGGTTAGCAGTTTATTGTGAATATTCTTTTTGAAAAATTGATTGGTGGCATTGGTAGCAAAAGAACATTCTATATAATGACAAAACGAATCGAATGGGGATATAAATCATCTGCAAATTGAGAATATATAACTTTGCGATAGCTTACAATTATAAATCTTCTATCATTTTTCTTACCTTTGTCTCTTGTAACCCAAATCAATCTCCATGTTCAGAATACTCTCCACCATAGGCCTGAGTTTGTGTGCGTATATCCTAGGCGCTCAAACTTTAATAACGATAGATAGCGCATCAGCATATATCGGTCAACATATCAAAATCTGCGATGCAGTCGCTGACATTTATAAACCCAAGGGGGATAACAAAAATACATATATTAATTTTGGTGGAAAATATCCAAACCACACTTTTACGATTGTTGTTTTTGCAAAAGATTCACCCAATTTTCCATTTGTTCCGACTGAATATTATAAAAACCAAAAAGTATGCGTAACTGGTATTGTAGCACAATATAAAGACAAATTTCAGATAGTAGCCAGATTTCCAGATCAGATAATCATCCAGTAAGTACATCAACACGCATAGGTAGTAAGTATACCGCAAGAAATGTAAAAACGATTTACTGACTTTTTTTTTTCAGTAATTGAATTTGACATTTTTTAAGTTTAATTTTGATTTTAAAATTGCAAGAGATTTCTATTTCTATCCTGCCAAATAATTACATGCCAACCCTGATGAGTTTTTTGCCATTTCATTCAAATAATCAAAGTAAGATATTATTTCATCTGAATTGTCTGCCCATGTTTCATAAAATTTATTAAAATCATCTTCTGATTCAAAAATGATATTTCTTGATGCTGCATCCATTACAACTCTTCTAGTGATTTCGAAGGCATCATCAAATACTTTTTCAGGGTCAATCTCAAAACTACCTTTATTGTTTTTTTTAAACGCATCTACAATTGTATTAAGGATATATCCAGCCCTGATAGACGGATGTGGATGAGACCAATCCTTAGTGTAGAAATCTGGTGTAAATGATTGGAATATTAAAAACGGAATAAAGCAACCTGCACAAACCACTGATAATAGCATTTCACTAACATCCTTATTATAATATCTGTCCTTTAATTCTCCCTCCAGCATTTCCATCCAATGACCCGTTGAAGATGCCGTATGAATAGCGGCAAATTGATCAGCGTCATACTCTTTCAGATGTTGAATTTCTGAATAATCAGTTTGGTTCGCCATTTCATTATGAAACCTGCTTGACCCATCAATATTTTGAACTACATGACCAAATTCATGAAAGAAAATGAACATCTGACAGTTATAGTGCAGTTTAGCTACAAA
>Ga0105045_10000108_pt1 | contig 45802 bp, 55 predicted proteins | sample MAT02_FD_78089 | JGI IMG/M metagenome (GOLD analysis project Ga0105045, IMG submission 78089) | Freshwater microbial communities from Lake Fryxell liftoff mats and glacier meltwater in Antarctica - MAT-02 (megahit assembly) | ecosystem: Environmental > Aquatic > Freshwater > Ice > Liftoff...
AGTCTTTGTAGAAGACATTGCTAAAAAGTTTTCTGTTGGAGTTTCATCTGCTAGCACGATTGTCATTCTTGCAAAAATGAATGCAATGATTTCTTATCAGATGTACCTAAAAACTGGACTTAAGCCAATTTATGTCAACGTTAGGTCTGCGAGATCAATTCTCAGCATTAAGATTGACACAAAAGACAAAACCAAAACGACAAAGCAGAAAGTTTTTGAAATTGTTCTTGCTAGGAACCCAAGTTTCCCCTGGGTACAACATCTTGCGAAAGCTGGTAAGGGAAAAGGTACGATGGTCTACGATGGCTGCAACGAGGACATGGCAGATTCCTTTGTAGCAGTTTCAGGAGGTCAACACCTTGGTTTAACAATTGAGTCTGTTGCAGCCGCAGCAATACTGGCTAGAGCTAAAAAGAAGAAATGACAAGCGTCTATACACAATCTCAGGTTACAACTTTTATTCAAAAAGTATTTGGAGAAGGTAAGCCTTCAAATGGAGGACAAAACCTTTCTGTAGTCTGTCCCATCTGTGCTGGCAAACACGGTCACGGGTATTCTAAAAAGAAGCTTGTCATTCGAACAGACAATTGGGTTTCCCAGTGCTGGGTATGTTCCTTCAAAGGTAGAAACATTTTACCTTTACTGAAAAAGTTTCATCCGCAGTCAGTTGGAGAATTTGTTTCTACCTTCTTGTCCTCGGAGCAACTTCTGTCACATGCAGAAGAAATAACCGGTAAAGAAGAGTACCACGTCAGATTACCAGAAGGATTTCAATTACTCGCGCAGGCGGAAGGAAAGCAAGCCTGGTGGCTTAAAAAGTATCTCAAAGAGCGTGGTATTATAGAGGATAGAGATTTGTGGTATTGGAAATTCGGCTTTACGGAAGAAGACAAAGACTTTAAAGATCGAATCATCGTTCCTTCGTTTAACGAAGAGGGTAAATTAAATTTCTGGACTGCCAGAGTTACGAAGCGTGGTATGAAACAGAAATACCTAAACCCTCCAACCAAACGAGAAACGGTAATATTCAATGAATTAAATCTTGACTGGTCACAACCTCTCACTATAACAGAAGGCCCTTTTGACCTTTTCAAGTGTAATGAAAATTCCACCTGCCTTTTAGGGTCTGCAATAACAGAAGACTATCTTCTTTTCCAAAAGATCGTACAGAATAACACACCTATTATTCTAGCTCTTGATGAGGATGCTCAAGAAAAAGCGTTTGAAATAGCAAAAGTTTTTGGTTCTTATTCTATCGACGTAAGTCTTCTAACAGTTCCAAAAACTTTTGGCGATGTTGGTGCAATGTCAAAAGAACAGTTCACAAACCTCTACAAACAAGCTAAACTACTAACAACCAAGAATTTCTTATCGTTAAAAATTAAGATGTTTCTTGAATGAATAGAACATAATGACAAAAAAAATTAAAATTTCACAAATTTCCGACATTCACTGGAGAGGCTCAACGCGACTTGAGGAATATACCAAAAGTTTCGAAAGATTATTTGAACTTTTAAAGGAAGAACAACCGGACATTATTTTGTGTACTGGAGACATATTTCACACAAAAACTCAAAACATTACACCAGAAATTGTTGACAAGTTGGTTTGGATGTTTCAAGAGTTGATGAAGATTGCTCCCGTTAGAACTATCCTTGGGAACCACGATGGAAATTTAGCAAATGTTGCACGTCAAGATGTGATTTCTCCAATAGTAAAAGCCCTTGGGTCAGCACCACAGCTTCTTTTGTATAAGGAGAGCGGCAACTACACCGATCCACACTTTGACAATATTAATTGGTGTGTATTTTCTTGTTTTGACAAGGAAGGTTGGTCGAAAGTCTCGCGAGTAGAGAATAAAACAAATATTGCTCTTTTCCACGGTTCTATTTCTGGCTGTCAAACTGACGGAGGTTATAGAATGACAACTGGTGAAGAGACCATTTCTTTCTTTGATGATTTTGACTTTGTTCTTATGGGTGATATTCACAAGATGCAGTTCATGGCAGAGAGAAAAGATGTCAATGGAATTGACAAACCCTGGATTGGATACCCAGGGTCACTAATTCAGCAAAATTTTGGAGAGGATGTTTCCAAGGGATATCTCACGTGGGAAATTCAAGACAAAGAGGTGTGGGATGTAACATTTACAGAAGTTGACAACTACCAACCATTTTTGACAATTCCCTGGAGTAAAGACTTACTTCAGACAATTGCTAAAGTAAGAGAAGCAGTTAAAGATAACTTTCTTCCTGGAACACGTTATCGTTTTTCAAGTCAGACAAATATTTCTGAAGTTGAACAAAGACAACTGCAAGAATTCCTAAAGGTAGAAAAGAAGGCTGAGGAAGTTGTATTCAAGATTGACGTTGCGACAAACCTGGACAACATACAGACAAACTTTATCAAAACCCAAAAAACATCCTTGAGAAACAATCCTGAAGTGCTTCTTGGTCTTTATGAAGAATACTTGAACAATAATCAGGCTGCCCATCCTCTTTCCTTGGAACAAAGAACTCAAGCAAAGAAAATCATTGAAGACTACCTTGCAAAATTCAATTCTTCTGAATCCGAAGATGCAGTTCGTGATGTTAATTGGTCTATCAAGTCCATGAAATTTGACAATACCTTCAGATACGGAGAAGGAAATTCAATTGATTTTTCTAAACTTGATGGAATTGTTGGAATATTTGCTCCCAACAGAGCAGGCAAGTCAAGCGTTGTTGGAACGATGATGTATTCTTTGTTTAATGCAACCGATAGAGGGCCAGTTAAAACTGCGCACGTAATTAACAGAAATCAAACAGCCTGTAAGGTTGTAACGCACCTTGACATCAATGGTACGGACTATGTTATTGAAAGAACGTCTCAGAAGGATGAACCAAAGAAAAAGAGAAAGAAAGAAGTGGATGACGAGAAAACTTCTACTTCCCTAACCATTACAAAAGTGCTCCCAGACGGCTCGACGATGCCAGTAACGGGCATTTCAAGAGATGACTCGGACAAAGAGCTTCGCAAACTTATTGGAACCTCTGAGGACTTCCTGTTGACTTCTTTCGCCAGCCAAGGAGACATGGACAGGTTCATTAGAGAAGGTGCAACTGAAAGAAAAAGTATTCTTTCAAGATTCCTTGACCTAGATATCTTTAAGAAACTTACAGAGTATTCAAAAGCGGATTGTTCGGAATTGAATATAAAAACCAAAAGATATTCGGATGTACAGTGGGAACAGGTCATTGAGAATTGCAACAAAGACATTCAAACTCTAACTGCTGGAAAACTTGTTCTTGAATCAAGAATCATGGAAAAGAAAGTTGTACTAGATGACCTTAAGGGTTGGCTTCTTACAAAAGAGAAACAGTTTGACATCGCAACTATTCACGAACTTGAAAAACAGATTTCCGCAAAGGAAAGAATTATTGCAAACCTTCAAATACAAGAAAGTTCAACAAGCGAACTTATAAAGGTAAAGCAAAGCGAACTTTTGCAAGTTGTGTTAACCCTCAAAGGAATTAATATTGAAGACCTTGAGTCAAGCAATGAAAAACTTCTTGAACTCAAAGGATCGCTATCTGAACTTGAAACAACCTTTAAGGTAGAATCAAACACTCTTGACCACCAAGAGAAATCTGTTAAAAAGCTTGACGTAGTTCCTTGTGGAGATCAGTTTCCACAGTGTCACTATATTAAAGACTCTCATGCAAACAAAGAGCTTTTGGTAGAGCAAAAGAAACTTGTCGAAAAATTAAGCAAAGAATATTCTGCCACAAAGGAAGTATTTGAAGAAATTGTTAACAAGAAGATTGCCGATGGCATTCGAGAGTACAGAACTCTTACCGAAAAGAAGACAAAATTAGAGTCGGCGTTGGCTGAACTTCGTTCAAGCCTATCTAACTCGAAAATGTCTCAAACTCTTACAGAAAAAGAAGAAGCAAAAGGCAAGCTCGAAAAACTTAAGTTGGCTCTCGAAGATTCTATTGAGCAAACAATTGATGAAAAGAAATTGGAACTTAAGTTAATTCAAGAAGAAATCGACTCATGCGAGAACCAAAGAGCAAATACCTTGGTTCAACTTGGTTCTAGTAGTCAAAAGTTGGAGCAGCACCTAAAAGAAAAAGAAGAATGTACTCTCATTCTAAACGACCTTCAGATTTTCGAGTCGGTTTACAAAGCTTTTTCTAAAAATGGAATTCCTGCTATGATTTTGAAGTCACAACTTCCAGCAATTAACAGTGAGCTTCATAAAATTCTCTCTTCTGTAGTAGATTTCTCAATCGTTCTCGAAACAGACACGTCCTCAAATGTTATGGATGTTTTTATTGAAGATAAAACCTCAAGGAGAGTTATTGAAACTGCATCTGGTATGGAGAAAATGATTGCTTCGTTGGCGCTTAGAGTAGTGTTAACGACTCTAACAAACATGCCAAAGTCCAACATGTTTATTCTTGACGAATCATTTGGACCCCTAGACGATGTTTCGATTCACCAGTGCCTACAATTAATGAATCTTTTGAAAAGCTATTATAAAATCATTCTTGTAATAACGCACATTGCTCCTATCAAGGAAATTGCTGATAAATTGATTGATATTCGAGTGGATGAATCTTATTCATATATTAATGTGTGATTTGTATTCCCTTGAGTATCAAACTCAACCATCTTATACTGACCATCAACCCGCTAAGAGGTAGCAACCCTGCCTCATAGCACACTCAACACAACAAACTAAAAAAACAGGTTAATAATGAAAACGCAATCAAAGAAGCCTAAGGTGAATCTTTCACGAGGGCAAAATAACATTGCAGACGTCCAGGCTATGCTGGAAGACTTCCGTGCATGTCTTAAGAATGGTTTCTCGCACGAAAACTGGATTCTCGCAGTCCGCATTTACCACGCGCTGGCCACCACCCTTTTCTCGCCGGAAAGAGATATTCTGTCAGAGGTAATTCGAGCGACTTACCAGAAGTTGGACCTTGACTTCATCGACTTGCAGGTTGACAAGGTAAAATCTGCGCTATGACCACAAAGTGCACAGCTTGTGGGGCGACACCAGCCTATATTCCATTTTTCGGTGACTGTGAGTGTAGCAGTTCCTCGTGTAAGTTCTTTTCAAAGACTCTTTTCCCGGACCTGACAGCCAAAGTGGCTGAACAGCCCAAAGAGATTGACAGCGACGAAGACCAAAAACCGCAATACCTATGGTCCAATCGGCACAATGACTTCGGTGATATCTAAGTTAAATTCGACATTCTAACTGATTAGTCCGAGCAAAAAAACACCACACTAAACATGTGGTGTTTTTTATTCATTAAATTGAAAACCGCCTATAATAAAATAAATGACGAGAATGTTTAAAGAGTTGGCGGACGGTAAAATTTTACTTATAAAGCCAGAAGGTGAAGATGTTAGTACACCTTTATTCTGTTCTCTGTGTGAATTCCCAATGAAAACGCTTGAGGATACCTTCTCTCAAAGGAAGTTTAAGTGTTGTTCTAAGTGTAGCAATAGGTGGTCTTCAAACAAACAAGGCGACCTACAGGATGGCTGGCGCCCAAATAAAGAAAGCCACGAGTGGTTGGAGTACATTCAGGAACGAATTCTCTTGGGAAAGAACCTAATTAGTCTAAAGTAGGTAATATGCCCGTTAAAGATTTTAAGAAATTTTTGGAAATTGGTAAGGTTTGCAATAACACCTTTGGAGTAAAGTCAAATGCCAAGTCGGCAACCGAGGCTGTTATTCTAAGGGCTATTGATGATGAAATGCTCTCAGCAATGTTCATCATTGTTGTAAATTACACTTCTGAAGCCTTGTGGCATGAGATGCGTCTTCGTTGGCTAGAAGAGGGAGAAGCTACCATTAAAGTTGCTTTAACGGACGCCGAGGCACGATACAAGGAAGCAACCGGTAAGTCCATTTCCTTTGACTTGTTAAAACCGTCGCTGAGCGACAACATGGAAATTATTAACTTTAATTCTTACACAAGACTTAAAAAAGCATATTTTAGACTTTCGTGCAATGCAAAAATTGATTAAACATTAATACTTTTTAAATGGCCAAGGTAAAAAAAATAGAACGTAAGGCAGAACAAATTTCGGAGATCAAAAAGTGTGGTACCGATCCTGTCTATTTTATTAACAAGTACGTAAAAATTTCAACAACAGAAAGCTTTATCACTTTTCCTTATCAGGATGATTGCATAAATGCATTTCAAGAGCATAGATTCACGATTGTTAACAAAAGCCGTCAATTAGGTTTATCAACAGTTTCCGCCGCTTTTTCTCTTTGGCTTGCGCTTTTTAGAAGAGATCAGTGTATTGTTGTTATTGCAACAAAGCTTGAAGTCGCAAAGAACTTTATTTCAAAGGTAAAGTTAATGTTTGATTCACTTCCTGAGTGGCTTGTCGTTCCTTCGCTAGCTGCCGAATCAGTAAAATATCTAAAATTCACAAACAATTCGCAAATTATTGCTATTCCAACCTCTGCGGACGCAGGTCGTTCGTATGCAATCACCTTTCTAGTAATTGACGAAGCGGCTCACATCGAAAATTTTGAAGAACTTTGGACTGGATTACTACCCACACTATCCGCAACTAAAGGAAAAGCTGTATTGATTTCATCGCCTCTTGGTGTAGGTACTTTATACCACCAAATTTGGCAAGGTGCCGTCGATGGCACAAATGACTTTAAGGCCATCGAACTTCCTTGGCAGGTAAGACCCGATAGAGATGAGGCTTGGTTCCAACAAGAAATTAGAAACGCAAATAACAACATGCGACTAATTTCACAAGAATATCTTTGCAATTTTCAAGCTTCCGGCTATAATTTCATTGATACAGATTCAATCAACTGGATTCTCCAGACGATTCAGACTCCGATTGCTCGATATGGAGAGAACTTGGAGATGGAAATTTGGGAATATGCTGAACCTGGTCACAACTACTTAATTTCTGCTGACGTTTCAAGAGGAGACTCAGAGGACTATTCAGCCTTCCACGTTTTCGACACACGTCACAATAAGGTGGTCGCAGACTACAAGGGCAAGATGCAACCAGATGCTTTTGGTAGATTCCTTATTGATGTTGCGAAGAAATATAACAATGCTTTCATTGTTCACGAAATGAATAATTCAGGTCAGGTCACGTCATATGAGCTTAGAAATCTGAAGTATCCTAACGTTTATTATGAAAAACTTTGGAAAGGAAGTTTCAACGTTTCCTATCCAGAACAAGAAACAAAAGATATGTTGCCAGGATTTACAACATCCGCAACAACCAGGCCAAAAATTATGGCAAAAATGGATTCTTTAATCAAAAATAAGTCTGTCAGGATTCGTTCTGCAAGACTAGCAAAAGAATTCCAAACCTTCATTATCGTTGGCGATAAACCAAAAGCCCAGAAGGGGCAAAATGATGACTTGGTTATGGCTTTTGCCATTGGTTGTGAATTTTTAGGGCATGATAATGCTCCCGAAGTCGCAGACATGAATCCAATGGCTATGATTTTGGGCATGTCCCGCAACTCTACAAATTTAAGCCAATTCAAGGCAGAGCAAAATTCAAATCAAGGTTGGGGTGTAACTGGTGCAGACCTACCAGGAAGATTTAGAACACAGGAAATGCCGCAAGGCATGGCAATTGGAAGAAGTCACCTACCTGGCATGTTTGACTGGATTCTTAAAAATTAAATTCCAACAAGATTTTCCGATGGAATATAAAATGTCTGATGTCTATAAACGCCTTGTGTTAAAACAAAACATTCGTAAAAACATATCCATTCTTTCTCATCTTCTAATCTGTAACCTTTTGTATACCTTGCAGTTTTGCTAAGTATAAGAACAGTTTTTAACGAATGTTTTGTTCCATAACAATGAAGAAAACGTATACCTTCTCTGTTAGTCCCAAAATATCTATAGTGTTTCCTTTCTTTGTTAGTATGAGCAAAACGGACAATTTCGTTTACCATCACAGTGTTGCAAATGGAACCAACTTTAAGCTTTTCCTTTCTATTTTTTGACATACGAGGAATGTACCACGTATATTGAATCATGCAAGATTCTTTGTGGTGAGGAACGATTGTAGTTGACAAGTAAGAGACTACAGACAATACTTGGTTTGTCATCAAGGCTAACTGCCTCGGTAGTCTACAAAATTAATTTCAAACTATTTTCTTAGCAATATAAAAAAAGTCTTGACATTTGACTTGTAGAGTAATATTTACTAATCCAGCAAAGAAGAAGTCTAATCTCTTCTAGGTTGCACACAGACTCTTTGTTGTAACTCTTTGTTATGAAAACAGAATATGAAAGCCATTTTGTGGGCAAATTCGCAAGGTAAGAGTGACCCATATTAACAAATACGCATTTGTTATGAAACTAAACGTTGCATTTTCGGGGAAGAAATGGTATCGACTCAGAGAAATAGAAAATTAATGCTATAATTGGGTGTTGACAACCAAAAAACAATCAACAAAAACAATTGCAGACACAAGCAGTTACGCTCTAGCAGCCTAAAAAGTTACTAAGCCGTGCTTTACAGTCGTGTTCCTAGTAAGTAAAGTGCGTAATATAAGGAAATCGACTTTGACCAGAGTGAGAACGACTCTTTCAAGGTTTAAATTAACAGTTCAAAAAAATATAGTTTGTTCATTCTTTAAAAATGAAATATTTATAGTAGACTTTAATTTTTGAAACCCTGAACACGCGAGTTCGAATCTCGCCTTCTCCATTGTGGTTTAACGCTTAACTTATGCCTGGCGCAACTTTTGTGTTTGCGTGTCGTATGAGATTGCGACACCAAGAACCGCAAACCAACTTTCTCTTTCTTACTTGACGACCCTCGGAAAGTGAGTTAGAGTATGACTTCGAAGTGCAAGACAACTAAGTCACTTCGAAAACTGAAAATTTAATACGAGAGTTGTTTGCTGGAAGAATGATCGAGCGGATTAAGATACCTGCCTTGAAAGCAGACGAGGGCCTTAAAAAAGTCCTCCGTGAGTTTGAATCTCACTTTTTCCTTTGTCTATAGAAAAATAGACTGTTAGAGTATTTCTGTTAGTTTTCCGACTATTGGTTAGCGGCTATACCACTTGTTTTGGGTACAAGATATCGAAGGTTCGAGTCCTTCTAGTCGGACTGGTTATTTAGTTTAAAAAATTAGGCTGGACATTCCTTTAAGATTGTTACTGTGCTAATTAAAACTCCTCACGAAAAGGAAAAATTTAGGTGAAAGTCCTAAAATAGACCAACAATTAAATCGTGACATTCGCATTTCGCCCCCTTCCAAGAAAGAGGAGGACGGTGGGTGACGATGCACGAGATTTTATAGAGTGAACGTACTCTAAAATGTGGACAGAACCTGCCAAGGCTATGCGCGAGCATCCTCAAACCGGCAGGTCGTTTTGCAGGTGTAGCTCAATGGTAGAGTTTTAGTTTTCCAAACTAAATGTTGTCGGTTCGAATCCGATCACCCGCTGTGTTCTTGGAGTTTGCTCAAACATTTTTTTTTAAACCCTTTGAGCTGGGAGGGAAGAGTGTTAAACTTCCAAGAGCTTGTTTTGTTCACATGCGTGTGAACGATGGTCTCATCGTCTAACGGTTAGGACGGAAGATTTTCACTCTTCCAATTGGAGTTCGATTCTCCATGAGATCACTTAGTAATTTGTTTTTTGTCTCCGTGATGAAATTGGATATCATGGAACCCTACGAAGGTTTTTTTCTAGGTTCGAATCCTAGCGGAGACGCTGTTTCTTTTTTAATGTCATCGTAGCTCAATTGGATAGAGCAGAATTTTTCTACATTTCAGGCTGGGGGTTCGATTCCCTCCGGTGACGTTTCTATGTTGTGTGTCAGGGACTGATTCGCAACTCAAACAAAAACGGAGTAAGGCGTTGCCATTAGGTGAGTCTATGACCTCCGAAGCTTATCCCATCAGCTATGCTGTGGGTGGGTAGTTCATAGGGTATCGCACAGGCTGCACAAACGTTTCCAACTCGTTTGATTTAGGTTCGAATCCTTAATACCCTGTTTGTGTTCTAAGTTACAGTTTTTGTTGGGGACGTCACAGAAGTCTGCAATTTAGTTCATGAGTGTCGCACAAAGCCGCCGATGACGAATCGGAAAGGGTGTGGTAAAAGGCCATATAGACGGACGGGAATCCGAACCTCTGTAGGATGCGTGGTGAAAGACCCGCTGAGTGCGTATATTCCGAGGTGGTGTAACGGCAGCACGTCTGGCTCTGACCCAGAAGAAGGCGGGTTCGAATCCCTCTCTCGGAAATCAAGAAAATAAATTAGTTTTGTTATTTCATTCCCCTGTCGTCTAATGGTAGGACGCAAGTCTTTGGCCCTTGCTATTGTGGTTCGAATCCACGCGGGGGAATTTTGCCTTAGTAGCTCAGACGGAAGAGCACCTGTTTTGTAAGCAGGAAGTCACCAGTTCGATTCTGGTCTAAGGCTTTGTTACCTTAACAAAGGTAGTAGGTTTTAAAGATAGTGTGCAAGAGTAGTTATTATGAAAAGTAAACTCCTTGTAAACACATCAGATGTTCAATACTGAGCTTTATTTCAATAGGGTGAATAGACCCCTTTAAACAAAATCAAATATTTGAGTTATTTGAGCTATTTTGGGCTGTGGGACTGCTTGGAGTGGTCGCCTGTCTTGCACACAGGGTTTCAGGAGGGTTCGATGCCCTCACGGTCCATAATTTAACATTAATAACAACGCAACAGCGACCACCTAGAAAAGCTTGACAAGCTTAAGAGTTCTGATAGACTGTCCTTAATCAAGTTAGGGGTTGTGCGGCAACGCTGGAGTGTTGCGGAAGACTGTAAATCTTCTCCCTTCGGGGATAGTGGGTTCGAATCCCTCGACAACCATCGTTTAATTGTTAAACGATTACAAACAAACAAAAACGGAACGTAAATAAAAATATGAAGCAAAAGCAGATTGAGCGTGATGATAAAATTGAAGCAGTTGGACTCGTGCTTGCTAGTAGCAAATGCGTGTTCACAGTTGAACTTGAGGGTGGACAACAGATTACTTGTATGCCCTCGGGTAAAATGAGACAGCATAAGATCAATATCAATGTTGGAGACAGAGTTAAGGTAGAAATGTCTCCATACGACCTGACACGTGGTCGAGTTACGTTCCGAATTTAAACAATTTTTCGTAAGTCTTGTGCAAACCTTGACTGATTAATGCCTGCACGGGTATAAGGTATAGCATAAGAGAGTTAGTGTTAGTCTTAGTATGTTTTGGAAGTATAAGGTTATTTAAACTCTTGTTGGTCATGAGACTCATCTGGCAAGAGACGGTACGGGCCAAGAAATTACAACCAGTGATGCAGCCCATAGAAGTAAAATCTTCTCAGTTTATGCCAAAAGGTGAAAGTAGCTAGTCACCCTGAACTGTAACTAAATAATACAACTAAAATTGAAAAGTAGAGGGTTGGAATCCTCTAGGTTTGCACAAGGCTTACGAATTTAAAACAACCAAAAACAAGGTAAAGAAAAATAATAATGAAAAAGATTAAGAGTTTTTTAGTAGAAAACAAAGTTTTGATTCTATCTCTCGCGTTCTCAACAGGACTAGCTGTGATTTTCCTCACACAGTGTGTTGGATGTACGGAAACCGCAGGACTAGCCGATGTGGGTGTTGACACGGCAGAGGACGTTGGCGAGGATGTGTGGAGTATCGGGGATGTGACCGTGACTCCGCTTGATGAGGATACCAGAGAGCCTTCATGTCTTGCATTTGACGAAGACTTGATGTGTATTGAAGTCCCTGACGCCGGTTCCAAGTAATTTACCGATAACCAAGTTTCTAGCTTGGTTCTCTTTGGAGAGTAGCATAATGGCAATGCAGTGGCTTGTTACGCCATATTATGTAGGTTCGAATCCTTCCTTTTCAGTAGCCCATAGCTCAGTTGGTAGAGCAACTGGCTGTTAACCAGTGAGTCCTAGGTTCAATTCCTAGTGGGTTAGTTGTCTTTAACTTTGGACAATAAATAAAAGTATATCAGTCTCGATAGTGTTTTTCTGGAACTCTTTGCTTTATCAAGGGGGTTAGCTCGCGGGAGTAACCTTTCTTGATAAGTAAGGAACGAGAAACCGAGTAAGGCCCTACTGAAAGTAGAGACTTGAAAATTTATGTTTGGAATGCAAGCTTTAATGGTGAAGCACTTGGTTCTTACCCATGGGAACGGGGATCGTTACCCCGGCATTCCACTCTTTAACTGTCTTTTATTTTCTTGACAGTTATGTAACCTGAGCTAGTATGGTTATAGCATCCGCCTGAAATGCGGAATAAATTAGTTCGATTCTAATAGGTTACATCTCTCTTTTCTCAGTTTCTTTTTCTCGGGCTATCGTCCAGTGGTCTAAGACGGCACGCTGATAACGTGCAGATGGAAGTTCGATTCTTCCTAGCCCGACTTTCAATTATATTAGATAATGCGCCTGTGGCTTGACCCGGACTGTCTGGGGATTTAGGTTAGATTCCTTACGTATCAAAATATGTAATTGTAAATCTTATTTGTTTTAAGTGACGGTAGTTGTTGGTAAACAGTTTGGCGTAAAGCCTAGCGCTTAGGAGGTTCGATTCCTCTCGCACTTAAAACATTTCTGGACATATATCTTAACTTGGCTAAAGAACTCCCCTTTCACGGGAGAAAATAGGGATTCAAATTCCCTTATGTCCGTCATTTCCGTTTGCCATTCCTTTTACACATGCTATAGTTTCATATGAGTACACACGAAGTTATTATTGTCAAGATTGACAACATCGAAAAGCATCCAAATGCAGACAAGCTTTCTATCATCAAGCTCTTTGACGGTGGATTTACAGCAATTGTAAAAACTGGAGACTTTAAGATCGGCGATCTCGCGATCTATATTGAACCAGACTATATCGTTCCTCCTACTCCAAGATTTTCCTTCCTAGACAAGCCTAGGATTCGCTGTAAGAGGCTGCGCGGTGTGCAGTCACAGGGTTTGCTCTTGCCCGTACTTGAGACGGACACGGAGTTCACAGAGGGCAAGGATGTGATGAAACTCCTTGAGATTGTAAGGTTTGTCCCAACTCAAAAAGCTGGCAAATATCTTCGAACAGCAGGGCTTGTTCAATCCCAAAAAGAAATCAGTTTTAGCTCTTCGAGAACTAAAGCACCAGAGGCACTGAAAAATGTCAAAGCCTATGATATTGAATCAATTAGGAAAAATATCAAAGCATTTACGCCTGGCGAAGAAATTATCGCCACAGAGAAGATTCACGGATGCAACTCAAGATACACTTTTCTTTCTACAGAAAATAAAATATTTTGTGGATCTAGGGAAGAGTGGAAGGCAAATTCAGAAGATTGTCTTTGGTGGTCAATCCTTGATAAAAATCCTTGGATTGAAACTTTTTGCAGAGCAAACCCTGACCATATTCTTTATGGAGAAACCTTTGGTCAAGTTCAAGACTTAAAATACGGAGCAGGTCCATCAGATATATTCTTTAGAGTCTTCGATGTACTAACTTCTCTTTCGTCAGAACATGTTGAAGATAGTAGTGGTTGGTGGGATTATTCTCGACTAGAAGAAAGTTTTTCACAAGAACAACTTTGTCCGGTCGTCTACAGAGGTCCGTTTGATTTTGAGATCCTGCAAACTTTAAGTCTCAATAATTCTTTGATTCCAGGCGCAAACCACCTGTCTGAGGGTATTGTTATTCGTCCTATTGTAGAAAGAAAGCAATTTAAGCACCGTGTTTTCTTCAAACTTGTCTCAGATAAGTTTCTTGAAAAATCTTAGTGACAACTAGCCCGAAAATCTCGCGCTAGCCTGAGCCAGTCCCTTATGGAAAGGAGTACGTTTGCAAAACGTACAAAGCGAGTTCAATTCTCTCCTGGTTCTTTTTCCTTCAAAAACAAAGAAATATATGAAAAAAATCACAGATAAAAACTTTAAAGAGAATATTGCATCTGGTGTTGTCCTTGTTAACTTCACGGCTGCGTGGTGTCAACCTTGTAAGCTTCAAAAATCAATCCTATCAAAGTTTGAGGAAGAAAATGAAAACATTCAGGTATGTCAGGTTGACATTGACGAATCTTCAGATACAGCTTTAAATTTCGGAGTAAATTCAATTCCAGCTTTCATTTGGTTTGTGGATGGAGAACCGCTTCTTAAAGAATTTGGATTGAAAAAGAAAGAAGCCTTTGAAAAGATGCTTGCACAAGTAAAGAAAGATGCTAATCTTACCTAACTGAGAGTTGAATGTTCGGGAATGTGGCGTAATTGGTAGCACGCGTCGGTTTCAAAAACCGATCCTTCGGGGTGTGGGTTCGACTCCCACCATTCCTACTGTTAGAAAATGCCGAGGTGGCGAAATTGGCAGACGCACCAGACTAAGAATCTGTCGGGAGAAATTCCGTGGGAGTTCGAATCTCCCCCACGGCACTGTTAGAAATTATAAATGATTTGGCCAAGTGGTGGAACGGTATACACGGTAGTTTAAGGTGCTACTTCCCGTAAGGGATTGAGAGTTCGAATCTCTCCTTGGTCACTGTTAGAAAGTTAATATTATGCCGTTGTGGCGAAGTTGGTTTACGCGCAAGATTTAGGCTCTTGTTCCCCTAAAAAAGGATTGCAGGTTCGACCCCTGTCAACGGCACTTTGAAAAATCCCAGCCTACTTACCTATCAGGACAGGATAGGGGTTAAGAATCATGAGAGAGAAAAAAAGTACACCTACTTTAGAAGTTTGTTTTTATAAAGAAGGATCAAAAAGACTTTGCTCAAACAAACCTTCTTGGAAAATTGAGGGTGCATCCGAATCTTTAAAATTTAAAGTTTGTGATGAACACTTAGCCTGGGCAATCAGACTTTCCGGTTATCCAGCTCTTGTAGACGCTCACATAGCGCCTGGAACAAAAGACGAAGACATGGAAGTTCTTTTGGAGCTTGATTCAATCAACAATCTTCTTAAAAAATAACACTTATCTTTGTAGTGTAACGGACAGCACGTTGCTTTCCGAAAGCAGCAGTAAGAGTTCAACTCTCTTCAGAGATTTTAATAAAGTTCATTAGACTATTTACCCATAACGAGACACGGGAAGGGATGCGTTATGGGTAAATTAGTTAAAAATCATGGCGATTTCTACTTCCTTTCTGAAGATGGAACTTATTCGAAGGTGTCTGAAGACATCTCTCAAATAATTGAAGAAGAAATAAAGAAACGGCTTGACTTAGAGTTGAGACTTGCTAAATACAACATAGAGTTTGACTCAACAATACAGTCAAAACTCATTACAACCGCTACTGAATTGTCAACCGCCAAAAAACATCTACAAACTTTAAATTTAATCGGAGCAGAACTTATAAAATCTTGGGTAAAAAGTGAAAATATTCATGGCCACATGCTTTCATTTAAGAATCAAATAAAACTTAATAGCAAATGGCTGGAAGATTCGAAGAAATAAAAATAATGCCTCAACGCTCAGGGTGGCAGCAGGGTTTCATAAGCCCTAGCTCGTAAGGTTCAAGTCCTTCTTGCGGCAATAACAATTAGAGATAGAAAGTCGTCACACATCATGTACCCATCACCTACACGAGATCAACCATTCGTAAAGAGAAAGGCTGTTTTTCTTGCACTTTACAACTCAGGTTCCAAGCTTTATAAAGACTATCCTGTAACTGAGAAGGTTGATAGAGAAGCAGTGATTCCTACACTGCTTATGATTAACAGGTGGGACGGTAAAATCGGATTCCCTGGCGGTCACGTCGAGAAAGATGAATCATTCCTTGATGCCCTTAAAAGGGAAGTTAAAGAAGAAATAAATTATGACTTGACAGAAGCTCCATTTCTTGTTAATGTTATTGAAGCTCCTTCGACAATTCTTCATTTTTACGCACAGGAAGTTTCATCATTTTCCATGATGAAAAATATTGTGAGGTCGGCAACGCAAGCTGACCACTTTGGATCAGAAGTAACAGGAACATTCGTTCAGCATCTTAAGACTTATAAAGATAATAAAGGTCTTGAAATTTTCTTGTCTGGTTCCTCTCTTGTTTATGGAGTTAAAGAAGAAATTCTTGATCTTATTAAGTACATGAAGGCCAAAAAAGACTAAAATAAGGGGTCACGTCCTCGCTCTTATAGTTAAATGGTATAACAGCGCCTTTACACGGCGCCCTTGGGAGTTCGATTCTCTCTAGGAGCAATATGAAATACATTTTTGAATTTGCCGATTTTGACAAAAAAAAAGTTACAGGTACAGTGGCTTTGGAAAGTATTCAATCGGGGCCATGTCGAGCGGAGTCATTTTACATAAAGTATAAACCCGAAGCCTTAAAAAAGGTAGTCGAGTGGATTAAAAAAGGTAATAGTTGTGATGAAGCGACTATTACAATTTGCGATAAAAATGAAAAACCATTACAAGTTATAAAGTTCTTAGCCACTCTCAACAAAGTTCTTATCCATGAGATGAATGCTGTATCTTTTGAAAAGAAAAAAGTTTTAATTGAGCCGGTTGTTAAAAGCAACAAAAAAATGACTAAAGTAGAATTGCTGCAAAAAAAGATAAAAGAATTAGAAGATGCAGCGGACAGAGATTACGAAGATGAAGATTGTAATAATTATTTCACTATAGATTTTACGATTTCTAGTGTAATGAAATTTGAGTGACTGTTTTATGCTGGATATGGTGTAGTGGTAGCACGGGACATTGTGAATGTTTTGGCAGGGATTCAAATTCCCTTATCCAGATTTAAGAGATAAAGAAAGAATACAAAAATGTCAATTAAGAAACTTCGATCTGTAACAGGTATGCCTGTTGTCATGTGCGCTTCCGCTTGGAAAGCTTCTGGAGAAAATTGGGATTCCTCCATTGAAATTCTTAAGCAAAAAGGCATGGATAAGAGTGTCTCACTTGATAGTCGTGACGCTGAAACGGTTTTTGTTGGAGTTTATGTTCATCACGACGGCAGACGTGCTGGTGTTGTAAAAATGTGTTGCGAAACAGATTTCGTGGCAAACACTCCAGAGTTTAGAGAAATGGCAAATGGTATTGCCATGCATATTTGCGTAACCGATACTATGGATAATCTCTCCGATCAATTATTTGTTATTGGAGAGAAAGAGACAATTGGCAGTATGATCAAGACTTTCTCTGCCAAAACGGGTGAGAAGATTACAATTTCTTCCACATTTAAAGTTTAATTTACGGAGCCATAATGCTTTTTTCAATTGATGTTGAATCTGACGGACCTTGCCCTGGTCTTTATTCTATGATTTCCTTCGGGGCAGTAATGGTTGACCAAGACCTAAAAACCTCCTTCTACGGCAAGGTGCGCCCACTGCCAGGTGCTTCTAGGAGTGAGGTAGCCGCGAATATCTCAGGAGTTTCTCTTGTAGAACATATGTCATATCCAGACGCATCGGATGTGTTTTTTGAATTTGAAAAGTGGTTGCTAAAACATAACAGAGATGGCAAACCTGTGATGGTGTCAGACAATCCTGCCTTTGACTGGCAGTTCATGAACTATTACTCCCACATGACTCTTGGAAGAAATCCTCTTGGTTTTTCCGCAAGACGCATAGGCGACTTTTATGCGGGACTAAGAAAAGATTTTTTTGCTGCTTCTGCATGGAAAAAGTCGCGTAAGACAGCCCATGACCACAATCCCGTGAATGATGCCAAGGGAAATGCGGAGGCACTTCTACAGATGGCTAAAACGCATGGTATTAAACTTCCAGGCATGTGAGATTTTCCTTTTGGCCCTATAATTTAATGGTAGAATGCTCGTTTCTCAGCCTTGTCATTGGAGTTCGAGTCTCCATAGGGTCATTTTAATGAATAAAAAGTCTACAATAACATCTGGTTCCGCCAAGGAAAAAACTAAACGTGTAGTTAAAACACAAAGAGAAAAAAATATTCTCTGGGGCAACAAATTCTTAAGAGGCTTAGCGAAAGCGTTAAAGACGCCAGGAGTTAAATTAAACTTGCCCGCAGACGCACCACGCTATCATGCGAACGATAACGGTCAGTTGGTCAGAGTATTGAACGGGGAAGAGTCAACTGGCGTTATGAAAAATGGCCTCTTTGTTCCAGATGAAGTAAAAACATCAACAGGTAACACTATCTCCGTTTGTAAAATCAAACTAGACGATCTCCACAAAGTCGAAGCAACTTCGGTCATCCCGCTCGCCCAGAACGCCTCGGATATAATTCTGGCGATAATTAAGGTTAATGAAGCTGACTATTGCCCTACATATGTTCACCTCCGTACAAATATCGGTCCGCATATGTTCACAGGTGAACTCAAGTTCGGCGACCTCGAATCGCTAGAACGAGATCCCAAAGTCGAGTCCGTGTCGATCAACGAGAAGCTCAAATCGGCGAAATAAGAATCAACTAATATCATGAAAAAGAATATCTCTGTTCCAGATGAAGTAAAAACATCAGGGCACACTATCGACTACTGCGATCACTGTAAAGGTTTTATGATAGTATGTGGTACTTGCGGAAATAATACTTGCAATGGCGTTTATGGAGAAATTGATGGCAAAGACTGTATGGATTGCCGATCAGCCTACGAAAAGCATGTTGAGTTGCATTTCTAAAATACAGAATAAATAATATAGCTTGCACAATGAAAAGTGCGTGCTATATTTAGTGTGTGAAAACAAAATGGAAAGTGTACCGAACAAAGGAGTTTGGTCCAGCCTGCTAAGCTGAGAATGCCTCTAAAGGGCATGGGGTTCGATTCCTCCTCTTTCCGCTGTGAGTTTGGATAGTAACCCAGATAGGAATCTGGACACCGTTGGAAGCGGTTGTGGCGTCTTTGTGGCGTTGGGGATCAAGACCTCTGCTCTCCGTTTGGAAGAATAACAAGCTAGGAGGCTTGACCTGTCTCGAAAACAGTGTAGCGTTGAAAGGCGCTGGAGATCAAGACTTCATTCTTCCGCTCAACCAAATAACTTTAACCAAAACAAATAACCAAAAAAAATAAACATGAAAACAAACCTATATATCCCAAAGACAATCAAAGTTGGATTCCAGAACCGTGAAGGAACTTTTACTGGCAAGCTCGCCTACGTTATTTACACAGATGATCAAGGCAAGCTTCGTAAAGAGAAATCATGGCAAACGTGGCGTGACGATAAAATCGAACCTCTTGACTTCGACAATGAGCCAACTTCTGGCTTTATGATCAATAGAAATGTTGAGAGATATAATTGGGGACATTTCTCTAGCAACCGATCGTATATTCGCGTTCACGACCCACGTGGTTTTGAATTTGAGGTTTCGATTGAGAACCTTGTTGGTATTTTAATGTCCAGCAACTGCTCTCATCGTGTCCTGGAAGGAAAGTTTGTTTATTCTTGGTCCGGTGCCGACCTTTGTCTCCTTCCAGAGTCCAGCGAAGATTATGGCGAGTCTCAAAAGTTCACAACCTTGCAGGCAAATAAGGTTAACGCACGTGATCTGAAGCCTGGTTTCATTTATCGCACAAAGAAAATGGAAGAGTACATGTTTATTGGTAAACTTCCCTGGTATGAAACTATATATAGTAATATTTTTGGAGGAGGTACAAGTCGCGTTCTCCAAGATAGAAAAAAGTATGTTTGGTCTTCGCTAACAAAAGAAGGCCATCCAACCAACCATAAGCCTTGGCAACCAGAAGAGAATTATTCCCTAACCAGCACATCGGGAATTAACCACATCTCAGATTGTATCTCCGAAAAATGTTCTCCAAACTTTGCTGACGCTTATGAAGTGTACTCCAATCTGGAAGAGCAAAGAAAAATTGTAGGCTTGAAGTTTGAGCCAATTAATGACCACTCAAAAAATACAGGAGACTACAGATATAATTTTTACACGCCAGATTTTAGGCCAAACGCACATCCAGGAAAATTTCTTAAGCTGAGTTTTGACTATCACTACAACCAGAATGGGAAAATGGTTCTTCGAGAGGCTACTTCTACTGACATTTCTTATTTGGCAGATAAAGTAAATGATAATACCGTTTACCACATAGAGTCAGGGTTTTGGCATGGTAGAGAAAGATATCCGCTTGTAGATGAAGCAAACAAGCAAAAGTTCCTTGACTTAAACAGTAACTCTTTTGAAGAACTGATTAAGAAAGTCAAGCCATATTACATGGTAACGGAATATGAGGGTGATGCTAAAGTTCCTTCAAGAGTTTACTATGAATGGTTTCCAAAAACAAACCACCTACTTTCCCCTGAATAACAAAAAAGAAAATATTATATGACAACAAACGAAATTGATGCTAAAGTTCAAAAGTTATTTGAGAGACTTCAAACGAAGAAGAGAGAAGTAGAGTTGCTTGAAAAGACAGGCAATTACAAAACAAATCTTTCTTTTCCACTAGATCTTCTAAGGGTTACACGTATAAATATTCATACAGCTAACGTGTCAGATATTACACACGCGCTTGCTTTTCTTATCTCCTCAGCTACAGCTTGGGAAGAAGCATGTAAGGTTCTTGAGGTAAAAATGGATTTTATTTGGGGTGGATATTCTCTTGCCGAGTGGAAGTACGACATGCATCAGCGCGTGTCACGCATTAACATCACCGACAAAAAGAAGGAACTTCTTGATCTTGAGAAGAAGCTTAACAATGTTGTCTCGCCTGAGCAACGTAGGTTGTTGGAAATTGAAGCGATCACGAAGGCGCTTGAGTAAACAAAAGAAATATATAGAAATGACAACGAAACAAACTTGCGACTGTATTGGTATGCTAGTCGAGCGCAGAGGTCCAGGACGCAAGTTTGAATATAAGCCTGGAGTCGTCCTTGACGTGCCAGATAATGTTCTTACGGTTCAGTGCAGTAAATGTGACGCCTATCATCTTGGAGAGGAATCGGATAAACTCGAACATGCTCTGATATTGGTGTATAACGAAACCTTAGCCAAAGTTTAAACACACAAAATATTCTTGGATTTTTATGTTAATTTTTGTCTTCTTTATTTTATCAATCAGTTTAGCTTGGTTAGACGTATTTAAACGAAGAATCAATATCAGGTTTTAATTTATGAAACGATTTAGAGTTCAACGTACCAAAGACATATCAGGTGTCTCTGGAACAGGTTATGTCGCCGAGGGCGTGATGTTTCGATCGGGGCAGTGTGCAGTTTCCTGGAGGTCAAATCACTCCTCAGTGAATATATACCAGAGTCTTGAAGATGTTATTTTTGTTCATGGACATAGCGGCTCAACTGAGATAGAGTTTGTTGACAACGAAGACGACCCAGAACGATGTCTTCAAATTTTGAAAAGAGAAAAAAAGGAAGAGGAAGAAGATGACTGCAATTGAGGCTTGCACAGCGAAAGAATGCTGCTAAGATAACCTCATCAGACAAAGAGTAGATGCCCGCTTGGTGGAACGGTATACATAGGGGTTTTAAAAACCCCGGATCGCAAGATCATTCGAGTTCGAGTCTCGAAGCGGGCAATCAGGTAAATTCGTGTTCTTTTGGGAGTATAGCTTAAATGGTTAAAGCACCAGATTTATATCCTGGCTAGCGGCTGATATCCGCAAGATCATGGTTCAATTCCATGTACTCCTACTAAATTTTAAAGCAATTAAATGAGAAAAAAAACTTATTCTGAGAGTGAAATTAGAGAAGCGATTAAAAATAATCGCTCCGTCAGACAAGTCTGTTTTGAAATAAAATTAAAACAAGCGGGAGGAAATCACGAATCAATTAAGAAATTTATAAAAAGTAACAATGTTGATATTTCTCATTTTTACAAAACAACTTGGAACAAAGGGAGAGTCTTCGGTTATTTTAAAAAAAGAGGAGTAATACTGGCTGATGGTGGGTTCAAATCCCCCCTTCTCTATTCTCGGTAAGTGGTTAGTTTAAAGAAAAACAATTTATCCCTTAAAAGATAAACAAATGTTTGGTCACACCAATCACCACGAGCGAGACTATTTTTGTTTTGGGACTATAACATAATTGGATAATGTATCTGACTTTTAATCAGACGTATTCGGGTTCAAGTCCCGATGGTCCCATATTTCGCTAAAGTAAAGAAAGAATTTAAGAATATATGCATAAAATAAATCTTATCGTTGGAGACTGGTCCAACGACGGTCACGAAAAAACTGAAGATATCAGATTTAATGCCTCGCTTGATAAAGAAAATATTGAGAAAGCTTACAAAAAAGGAATAAAGATCGTTGGTAAAGAATTTCTCACTTTGTGTGAAGAATATGAACAAAACACAATTCCTAAAAAGCTTTTCATGCAGATTTGTGCCCTAGAGTCAAGACTAATTAATTACTCAGACTTTAATGAAACAATTGAGGAACTGAATGCCAGTGACGAATCTTATTACAGTATTTCTCCACTACAATTTGCAGTCATGTATATGGCGATCGCAGCCCAGGGAAACGTGAAACTTACATGGGAACTAGATATACTTCCTATCTCTAGTTACATTAATGTGGGTGGCTATGGATTATTCGAGTGATAAGCCAAAAAATCTTTGGCAATGCGCTTGTTGCTCGCAAGACTTCCCAAACCCAGAGTGTTTCGGGAAGCACTTGAAAGAAAGCGTTAAGTGTAAGAAAAAGATTATGGTTGTCTGGGAAGGTAATAATAAATTACCTGACGTTAAAGTGGTAGAGTCCACATGATAAAAAATTTTAGATTTCAACATAGATGGCTTTCAAATTTTCACTTAGCGGCTGTTGACTTTGAGGGAATAACTTACCCTTCAACAGAACATGCCTATCAGGCTGCAAAAGTTGAGGACATTGAAATCCGTACTTTGATTAGCAATCTTTCGGAAGCCAAACAGGCGAAACAGGCTAGTCATTGGCTGCCAACTCCTGAAAATTGGCATACAGTCAGAAAATTCGAAGTTATGGAGCAGATCCTTAAGGCCAAGTTTAAACATAAAGACTTGGCCTTAAAATTGCTTGCAACAGGCGACCAAGAAATTGTTGAAGGAAATACCTGGCATGACAACGAGTGGGGTTCCTGCTCTTGTACCTCATGTGGAGATACAGGTAAAAATTATCTTGGAAAAATGTTGATGAAAATAAGAAAAGAGTTATATGATTCTAAAAACACTTGAAACGCTCACTTTAACTGGCGTTGACATTACGGTAAAAATGAATAAAAAAGTCTCCCTTGTTATTCTAAAGTTTCAAGGGGAAACTTATAAGGGAACATCATCTTCGCTTGATAAAGCCGCAGAAAAAGCTCTCAAGGACTTTGAAAAACACGATCTAACTCTCTCGCACAAGAGAAAACAAAAGAAGCAAGAGCGTAGAGAAGTAGGTCTTGACGGCGTAGAGCCAATCGACGTAGAGCCAATCAAGGTTCGTCAATTGCTACAAGATTAAACCACTATTTAATCTTAGAAAGAGGTTAGCGATGAAAACATGTTTAACGAACTGCGAAAAGTGCACCAAAGAATGCAAGCAGTCAAATTGTAGATGTCCAGGTGAATGTTCTTGTGCCAGTGAATGCGTTCAGGAATGTCTTTGTAAGATGGCCAAACAAGAGGAAGCCAGAGAAAAACTAGTAAAAAAGGCAGAGGAAGTTAATCCTCTGCCTTTTACTATTTTGGCTGGGTCGGTTGGTAATTTTTGTTGTTCCTGCGATAATCACACCTGTTGTGAGTGCTGCTCCGAACACCAAACGTCTACAACAGAAGAGAAAAAGAGAATTAAGATTGTACTTCTTGACGAAATAGTTAAGCAGCACAACAGTGGCGACGCGCTTAGTTTGCACGCAAAACAAGTTCTCTTGTCTTTAGTTTCTAAACTTAACTTAGATTGATTCCTTGACTTTCACTAAGGATAAGCTAGGATAGCTGCAATGAAACACTATCCTAGCATTCCTAAGAAATTTCCTTCCGACCTAAGAATTATTGCCTTTGAAAAGCTTGACGGCTCTAACATTCGTGCAGAGTGGTCATCTACCAAAGGTTTCACAAAGTTTGGTTCACGTAAGCGTCTTATTGGTCCAGATTCTCTGCTTGGAGAATCTGTAGAGCTTGTACACGCTCAACATAAAGAAATAAATGAAGTTATGACCCGTAACGGTTATAAAAATGCCTTGTTTTATTTTGAGTTTCTTGGCGACTCCTCCTTTGCTGGACAGCACATTCAAGAGCCTCACAGGTGTGTGTTGATTGACGTGGAAATTCCTAACAAGGGATTTATTAAACCAGACAGGTTTGTGGAGATGTTTTCTGACCTGGAGACCGTACAAATCCCGAAGGTTGTGTTCAAGGGAGAAGTTACGGAAGAGGTTGAGAAGCGCCTTAGAAGTGCTTCAGAGGGCGAAGGAGTAGTATGCAAAGCCTCCACCGAAACCTACCACAACGCCATGTTTAAGATCAAGACTGACACTTGGATTGCCAAGGTGCATTCGGTTTATTCAGACCCAAAAATTATCTCAGAACTTCTATAAAGAAATTTAAATGACTCAAGAAACAATAACTGAAGAAAAGTATTGGCAGATGTCTCGCCAAAAAACCCACGAACTTCGTGCCTTGATGAAGGGATTATCAGAAGAGAAGAGAATATTTAAAAAAACAAAGAAGGCAAATGTGAAAAATCACGCGCTTCTTTGTGTTCTTAGAGAAAGACTTTACTACCTTCATCTTTTGTATGGAATGGTAAGAGGAAACACCTTTCAGGAAGTGACTCAATCTTTTACCTCATATAAGAGGTTCAAACACTATACTGCCAACCAAGAAATGAGAAAGTTATTTTCCTTTTATTTCAGTACATACTACTTTGACGTAAGAGAACGAAAATACTTTCACCCTGATGTTGACCAGGAAGCACAAAATGTTAAACACCGCGAAAAAACACATATTACACCATATGACATTGCCCTTTGGCTTAGTGAAAAAGATATTAGGTTGTTTAGAAAGTATTCAGAAGGCCATGATGTTAAAATTAAAACAAATCATTGTATTGGTGGCAGTGTGTCTCTACGTCATGATCGTGATGACGTATGCGAAGTTCGCACGTTATCTAGGAATGCGAAAGCCACTTCAACGACCTGCGTCCCAACAAAGTAAAAAATGAAGCTTTATATTGTAGTAAGACAAGACCTGTCTTCGGGCGCGCAGATTGCGCAAAGTATTCACGCCTTCAGAGAATTTGTTGAACATCACTACGATGCTGAGGCTCAGTGGTATTCAAAAAGTAACATTATTGTTGTTTTGGGTGTCTCAGATGAACAAGAACTTCTAATTTTATCTAGCGAAGCATTTAAACAAGGAATTTCTCGTGCAGAGTTCAGAGAGCCTGATATGATGATGTCTCTAACGGCAGTTGCCTTTGAACCAACATCAGAAGTGTCTTTTTTTCTATCTCACCTATCACTCGCAGGAAGAACTTTATAGTGAAACCTACCACGAAATATCTTGATCATTCCTATGAAGAAATGGAAATAATCTCAGAAAAGATAGAACTGTTCTCAAAAATCTTTGACGAAGCAGCAGAATTTCTTGTGTTAGCGCTCCTGTCGAACAAAGAACAGGAAAAGTCGGAACCTTCAAACGTTTTTCACATAGCTCCGCAAGTAAAGGTTGACCTTTATAAAGTATATAAGGAAGAAAAAACAATTTTTGAGATCGTACTCATCTTTGAACCCTGGTATAAAGAACTTGATAGACTTAATAAACAAAATAAAGACCACATAGGACGCAAAGTGCTTATTAAACATATTTCTCAAGTTTGCCAAATTTGTGCTCTTTTTCAGAAAAGTCATGTACATGCAACATAATAAACGTTACGTTTGGCAAACTGATTCTCTCCTGGCACAAAGTTTATGTTGCCAGCTTATTTATGCAGGCGTTGTTTTTTCTGTCAGTACAATTAAAAAAGAAGGCAAAGATAAGCATGAAGAGTGGTTCTTTAACCTACCAAAGACTAAACTAGCAACAAGTATGTTGGGGGCTTTCATTGCCGGAACAGGAAATACTATCTTGTATACACAGGGTGGTACTATTCCAGACGAGGCGAAACAAATTTGGCCCGTCAAAAGTTAATATACCCAAGTATAAAAAGTTTTACGTCATCCCTTGAAGAGTTAGGGCGGGTGCGTTTATTTGGCGGATCTGTCAGGGATGTTTTTTTGGGAGAAAAACATAATTCCGACTTAGATTTTGTTGTAGACTGCGACCCCGCAGATTTAATTAACTTCATGCCAAAAGAAGTTGTTGTAAATAACTTTGGAGGATTTAAACTACTTGTAGCAAATCAAGCAATAGATGTTTGGGCATGTAGTAATACGTGGGCATTCAAACAAGGAATTATTCCTTACGATCCTGAAAAACTCATAACCACAACCTTTTTTGATTGGGACATGATAACTTATGACACCAAAACAAAAAAATTTAATATGAGTCTTGACTATATTAATGTCATAAAGTCTGGAATTATTAGCATTAATTTGCTACAAAATCCATCCCCCGTAAATGTAGCCATTCGCGCTTTGTATTGGCAAGAAATTAAACAAATCAAGCTTAGTCAAAATCTAAAAAAGTTTATGCGGGAAACGCTGATGGATATTCCGGTAGAGTCTTTACTTCAAAAATGTAAGGCTTGGGGTAAAATTCCAAGTCTCACAGAAGAACACTTCACGAAAATAAAGTAAAAAACCCAGGCAATACACCTGGGTTTTTCGTTAGTCTAATTAATTTAGGGTTTTATCATCCCAAACCGCTGCCCGCACCAGGATCTCCAGCGACTCCATAACCATAAACAAAGGCTACAGACGCCGAGTTATACATTGCAGAGCCCGTGAGAACTGGCATAGATTTTTGATCGATTGTCGTCAAACAAATAGCCATAGAACAGGTACTTGTAGCAGAATCTGACCTAATGAAAAATTCTTTACATCTAAAGTTAAAGTCCGACCAACCTGTTGCGTTCGTGACAAGAACAAAGTTTGATCCATTTACTCCATTTGCCGTGAATCCAACTCTAAGGGCGGACCCAGCCGAGACCTGAAAGGATAATCTACTTGATACCATTGGAAGCTGCACTCTAAATGGTGCTACGCCAACAACCGAGGATGAGACCCAGGGTAGACCTGAAACTACATATTCTGTAGCATTATTAATTCCAGAGCGGCTATTGTTAAAAGTCATATTTACGATTCCTCTATGAAGTAAGTATTTTGTTAACACGATACTTATCCAAATGCAACCCATCATCTCTCAACTTTCCAACGAAATCTCTGGTCAAGTAGAAAATATTCAGGTAGACAAGCTTCTTTCTGATACTATTTTGAAATGTGGGCTCGCACCATATTCAGAACTTGTGTCAATTTTGGGAATGTTGAGAGCTTTGGAAATCCTTCACCAGACGCACCACTGGCAGGCTGAGGGCTCTAATTTTTACTCAGACCACTTACTCTTTGGTAGACTTTACGAAGCCGCTCACGAGGACATAGACTCCCTAGGAGAGAAGATTGTTGGGCTTGGTAACTCAAAACTTGTTGGTTTTTCTATTCACGCTGTAACTATTTCTTCTTGGCTTGTAAACATCAAGTCCTTTGGAACTTCGGACGCTGCCCCAAGACGTTCCTTGGAGGCAGAACAAATGTTGGTTTCGCTCGTCGAGACCGTTATGGAGCGCCTTAAACAAAAAAACCTCCTAACAAGAGGTCTTGAAAACCTTTTAGGAGGCATTGCCGACAAACACGAAGGGCTTATTTATCTTCTAAAACAGAGAGATGTTGGATAAAATCATTCCACCGTAGTATCTTTTACGGTAGAGATTACCGTAATACAATCAAGATTAACAAAGTAAGAACAAAGTGCACGATTTGATAATGTTAATGTGCTAAATTTGTTATTTGTTAAATTTAGCATTGAAAAAGTATAAACAGCATTTACATCGTTAAGTGTTCCAAGTACCATTTCTTTTTTAACAATTAAAAATTTGTCACCCTTATGGTCTGAACTGACCATAAAGTTATTCTCTGCCATGAGGTTGTTATAGGAGATAATAATATCTCCTATAGTGTGAACCCTATGTTTTTTGGCTTCTAGTGTCATGAAGCTGAGTGTAGCACGAGCCTTCTGAAGGTCAAAATACTTTTATTGCATCCGATGGAACGAAGCCAATTCCAGAGTAATGGTCAAATTGAATAGGAAAAATCTGAATTAAATCTGTGCTTGATTCTGTTTCAGCGCCATATTCAATTTTAAATCCTTTTCTAGGAGTTGAAAGACTAGGCCCTACAATAGTTCCTGTTGAACCAGACTTAACTCCACCAATACGTTTTACGACAACTCCTTTGGAGGAGTCATAAACATAATTACCTTTTTCATCCAGGACGGGCTCATAAATCAAAACCATCTCGGCAGGGTTTACTTTATTGAAAAGTGTTCCAGTGCCAACTGGCTTTACTGTAATTCTATCGTTTATTGCCATTTTATTTATCTTTCTTTACTCTTGATGATTAACAATTACTGAGTCGCACGTAAGCATTAGTCCAACAACTGAACAAGCGTGAATCAGCGCATATCTTGTAACTTTAACAGGATCGATAATTCCAGCATCAACAAGATTGACATATGTGTGATTAACAGCGTCATACCCAATAATGTCGTTAAAATTACGTTTGTTAACGTTTAACTTATTTACATTTTCTTTATTGAAAGTAGAAACATATTTTGCAAGTTCATTGGCAACGACATCAGGAGACACACCTGTGTTTTCCACAATTGTCCTAAGAGGCATTTCGCAGGTACTTGCTACGATTTGTATACCAGCAATAACATCCTCGTTTAACTGAGACCAACGGTTTTTATTGTCATTCTCGTCCATCTTGATTAAAAGATTTTTAAGGTGTGCTGCTGCATAAAATAATGCCGTACCACCGCCAGGCACAATTCCCTCTTGCGAGGCTGCGACGGTGGCGTTAAGTGCATCTTCTACGCGGTCCTTACGTTCGAGAATCTCTACTTCCGTGGAACCTCCAACTTTCACAATTGCAATGCCTCCAGCAAGTTTTGCGAGTCTAGTTCTATACTTGTCGAGACGAAGACCATCGCAAGTACCACTTTCAATTGCAGATGAAATTGTAGCCACGCGCTCAGCCACAATTTCTTTTCTTCTCGCATCCTGGGAACCAACGAAAGTTGTGTGAGATCTACCTACAATAACTTTTTTGCAAGTTCCAAGGTGTTCTATCTTTACATTTTTCATCTGAAGTTCTGAGGAAATATCAATAACTGTTCCACCAGTTACACATGAAATATCCTCAAGAATATCAATGCGGTTCTCTCCGTAAGATGGCGTTTTAATTGCACAAACATTCATTACGTTCTTCATTTTGTTTAAAATGAGAGTGTGAAGTGCTTCTCCTTCGATTTCTTCCGCAATAATAAGAAGAGGTCTACCAGTCTTATGAACTGCCTCAAGAATAGAAATCATGTCACCCAAAACAGAGATTTTTTTATTTGAAATTAAAATATATGGGTCAGCAAACTCACAGGTAAGTTTCTCTCCGTTTGTGACAAAGTAGGGAGAAATAAACCCGGAGTCAACTTGCATTCCCTCAACAATATCCAAGTAGGTGTTAACGCTCTTTGCTGGTTCAACAGTAATAATACCGTTTGACCCAACTTTTTCAATGGCCTCAGCTAAAAGTTCTCCAATTTGAACGTCTCCATTTGCAGATATTGTTCCAACAGAAACTATATCCTGTTTGTTCTTTACAGGTATGCAGTGTTCTGAAAGATATTTGACAACTTCATCGCAAGCAAGGTCGATGCCTTGCTTAAGACCAATAGAAGACCTGCCCGTGGCAATCATTTTAATACCTTGAGAAAGAAGACCGTGACCCAAAGTAATAGAACCAGTTGTCCCGTCACCAGCAATGTCATTTGTTTTTGAAGCAATTTCTTTTATAAGTTCTGCCCCAATAGCTTGAAGATTATTTTTTAAGTTAATACTTCTAGCAACAGTCACACCGTCTTTGGTAATAAGAGGTGCCTTTGTTTTTGAGTCAATAATAACGTTATGTCCACTTGGACCCATTGTAGACTTGACAGCCTTTGCTACAATTGTGGCCCCAATTAAAAGTTCTCTGTGAGCTTCGGAACCAAAAATAACATCTTGGTACAAGGATTCATCCGAATTTTGTTCTTTTGTTGACATATTTTATTCTTTAATCAAATCTTCGGCATTACAACTTCAATTTTGGAACCATCTGGTTGTGTTATATACACTTTGGGAGAATCGGGATCTGTATCAAAAACAGAATCATCTTGAGACATTCTTCTCAATTTTTCTCGGACATCATCAGGGCTCTCTGGACGCCTACTCTGGGACATGGTAACATTGCTAGCACTACTAGCACTTTGCTCAGTGACAAAAGAAGACCTACCCTCAAGCGAACTCAAGAGTAGATCAGGATCACTTGGGTCACTACCGAGAGAACTAGCCGAGGTGTTGGATAAGTTCTTTTGCTTTTCAGCAATGTCTTTTCCATACCACTTCTCAACAAGGCCCTCCGCATCGGAAGTAACTTTATTTAAGTAATCAGACAGTTTGTTGGAGATTACAAGCCTGACTTCCTCCAAAGATCCATAAACTTCTCCATTTACTTTCTCAGAATCAATAATTTTAGCTTTTTCTGGACTTCCAATTTTAATTTTCCATGAAGTTGAGTTCCCAGTGATTTTACGCACAATTAACTCTTCTACAATAATACCAGGAAGAATAGTTTGTGCTTGTTCCGGCACAACATAAACAACTTGACCTATTTCGTAATTTTTAGCCACTTAATTTTCTTCCTGGTTTAGAATTATCGCTTACCCTCAAGCTGCTTGAGATAATCTTCTGTTAATACCAAAATTACTTCTCCGCTACTTTCTTTTCTTTCGTATGGTGTAAGGTCAATTGCCTCAATGTGCTTTCTAAGTCGCACCTCGCGCTCGTAACCGCTGTATGTGTCAACAATATACAAAAGTTTATCCACTACACTTTTATGAAGCTTCATTAGTTTCCCTTTACGTCTTTCTTTGAAAGTCTGTCGTCATGTTTTAATTTCTTGATGTTATCATGAACTTTGTCTAAAATGATTTGACCTTGTTCTTGAGCTTCCTTTAAGGGCTTCATTCCAATTTGAACTCGAACCATGTCATTGATGTGTGAAGGAAGTTTTTGCTTTAGAAGTTCTAAATCAACGTACATGTGTGGAATTTGGTCTACAATCTTTGCTGGTGAGCCATCGTCACCAACTTCTTCCTCGCCTGTGTCCTTATATTCAAAGATAACAATAACTGGCGGCATATTGCCCCCTGCCGAGACATTGATAAAAGGAATTGGGTTTGGTTTTGCTCCTGGAAGCGGCTCTTCATAAAGGATTGAAGGAATCTCGTATTTATCTGGTTTGCTTGGATACATTTTAAAATCTTTCTACTCTTGTCAATTTTCAGACATTCTTCCGTTAGTAAAGAAAATATTTTATTTTTTGTATTTCAAATTTCCTTCAAACACTCAAGAATACTCTCAAATGAATGTCTGTGAACAACCTTCAATTCAATTTTGTGAACTCTGAGGGCTGCCTTTAACTCCTTAACGTCAACTTTTTGGGAGAACTCCTCAAAGAGTTCTTTCTTATCCTCGTTCAAGGTATGAATCTCATGTTCAATATTCATGAAACGAGAAATAAAATCTTTCACAATTGGCTTGAGGTCTGTAAGGGAACTTGGCTGTGTATCTGTACCGTCGGTCATTTTTATAGGCTTTCTGTTGTAAGTTACTTAACTTCACGTTGGAAGAATACCAACATTGTGAATTGTCTCAAGTAACCTATAGACAACAGTCTAACCCGGCAAAGAACAGAAGTGCAAGGTAATCTTAATGCCTTACTTTAGATTATTAATAGCATTGGTGGCAGCTACAATTTCTTGTTTAGCTTCTGGCTGCTCTTGTCCCACTCTTTGCAACCATTCCATATATTCTCTTTTATATGCCACTTTAATTTCCCCAACAAGAGAATCAAGAACTTTTTTCTGTTCTTCTGGTGGAGTTTTCTTAAAGTCTTCGTTTCCTGAAATTGCAGCCTTAGCTTTATCAATGTTTTCTGCTGGAATAAAGTTTTTAAGGTCTTCAATCGTTTTAGCGGAAAAGACTCTTCGCACAGGATCTACAAATAATTCAACTGCTTGCGCCTGCATATCTTTAAAAAGAGGAGACTGCGCCAGACTTTGTTGTACTTCGGGCGTTTGAATCAGAACTTGTATTTGCCTTATCAAGTCTTGCTGACCAGGCTGTGGCTGTTGTGGGGCTGGCTGGGGCTGTTGGACTGGTTGACCTGGCTGGACTGGCTGCGCACTTAACTGAGGCTCTTCGTAAAGACCACCGCCATAGTCGCCGTAGGAATCACCGCCCATACCACCTCCAGAACCGCCGCCGCCAAGACTTGAGTCAAAATTTTGTCTCTTACGAGGCGTGTATGCAGAAGAATTTTGTATATTTTGACGCAAGTTTCGTACGGCGGGCATACCGCCCGTTGCTATCTCTAAGACGTTTAGGAAGGCTACAGGGCTTTTTTTAAGGGCAGCAAACGACAAAAGTGTTTGTGGGTAAGCTAGCATCAAAAAGCCAAACACGTCAGGATCTTTAATAGCTTCCCAATTGCTATCAAGAGCTTCTCCATATTTCTTCTTAATTGCATCCATACGCTTTTCTTCATCTTTTGCGAATAAATCGTATTGAAACTCAAGTCCCGGTACAATTAAAGTTGGAACAATAAAGCTTAGTCCCTTTACTGTCTTTTGAAAAGTTGCCGACAGAGCTTCTGCTCCATAGGCAATGGTACTAGCCAATTCTCTTGCTGGCTTCATAACAATATCGCGAAGTCTATCGCCTTCTAAGAGAATTTCATTTTCAACAATTTCTAAAAGAAGTTTATTAATAAGTTCTTTATTTGGGTCTTTTTTAGTCATTTTGATTCCAAATCTAATTTTCTAGCAAGAGCTTTCTCTTTTTTAATTCGATTATGATTCATCAAACCCCAGTGCCGAGGCATACGAAGGTCTGCATCTGTATGAAGCCTGGCCTCATCAACTTTAAGTTTAACGCCTGTGACACTCTCCCAATAAGCCATCAACTGAGTCTCGAAGTCATTTATATAAAGCTTTCTTGAGACATTGTGACGTTTGGTAAAATTTCCTCGAAACCTTGGATGTAGTGCCCAAAGGATTTGCTTTTTAATACGAAACCAGTCATCTGACTCCGTGCCCACGTAAGAAGCAACAAATGCAATTTGCTTGATAAAGTCATGATCTTCTAAGGGTAGCATTAGGTTAATTAGTGAAAGTGTGGAGGATAACCTACTATAGAAGAGATACAATAGAGAGTATATAGAGAGTATGAGAGATTGGGGTCCAAGTACCCCAGAGCTTTATGGACGTGCCCCATAGAGGCGTAAATAAACAAATAACCATAATTAAGTAAACATAACCAAGGTAGAGATCAAACTAAACTCTTAGAAACCAATAGAATTATGGCACAAGACGACAACTTCTTTAAAAAACTCACAAGATTATTCAGATCCGGTCCAGCCATCCAACGAAGAGTGAAGGGTCAGGACTACAAAGCGAGTTATGAAAAATCTCTATGGCAGAGGAATAATGGGTTTCGGTCGCCCAACGCCTACGGCAAGGAGAGTTCATCTTTCTCAACCATGGGAGGATTTGGAATTGTAGACAGAATGCAACGTTATTCTACGTTCGCAGAAATGGAACACACGGGTGAGATAGCTGCTGCCCTAGACGTATTTGCTGACGAGACGTGCGCGACAGACGAAAAAGGTAGGTCTTTCCATGTTCACTCTGAGAACAAGGAAATAAGAAAAAGTCTCGAAGACTTATTTTACGATACTCTTAATATTGAATTTTCTCTAAGACCCTGGGTAAGAAACTGCGTTAAGGCTGGCGATTTCTTTCTTTATAACGAAGTAGTCCCTGATGTGGGGGTCATCAATTGTATGCCAATGCCGGTCAATGAGATTGAGCGTGATGAGGGATATGACCCTGAAGATCCAGCAGCAGTTAGATTTAGGTGGATGACCCGAGGTTCCCGTATTTTAGAAAACTGGCAGGTTTCCCATTTTAGAATTATGGGAAATGAATTATATTACCCATATGGAACTTCACTTTTAGATCCAGCGATTAGGATTTGGCGTTCTCTTGTAATGATGGAAGACAGCATGTTGGTTTATCGCGTTGTCAGAAGTGCAGAACGTAGAGTATTTTATATTGATGTTGGGCTCACGGCTCCAAACGACATTCCTAGCTTCATGGAGGCAGCCAAGCTTGCTCTTCGGTCAAATACAATTACTGACAAGCAAACCGGGCGTGCTGACCTTAGACACAACCCTGTGGACATGATCGACGACTACTTTTTGCCAACAAGAGGCGATTCGACCGGAACGAGAATTGAAACTCTTGCAGGAGGTCAACACGTCTCCGCAACTGAGGACGTTGAGTATCTTCACAAGAAGCTTGTTTCTGCTCTTAAGGTTCCAGGAGCATTTTTGGGCTATGACGAATCTGTGGGCGGCAAAGCAACTCTTTCGATGGAAGACATTAGATTCTCTCGAACAATTAACATCATTCAGAAAATTTTTATTGCCGAGTTTAATAAACTAGCAATGCTTCACCTCTATGCCAAGGGTTTTGATGGCGAAGACCTTACTAACTTTGAGTTGTTCTTGTCAAATCCAAGTTCTGTAGCCCTTCAGCAAAAACTTGCCTTGTGGAATGACCGCATAGACATTGCAAGCAAATTTAAGGAATCTGCACTTGTGGATGAATCTTGGATTCACAGAGAAATCCTCTCTTTCACGAAGGATGAGTCAAATGTAATCAAGTCTGGACGTAAGGAAGATATTCTTTACCAGAAAGAACTTGAAAAAATTGCTGTTACTGATGAAAATCAGGAGAGACAGGCAACAACAGATCCGTTTGATGGAAGCTCTTATCAAGTGCCAGGTGCAGACGTTGAAAAGACTCCAAATGAGCCAGAAACAGGCAGTGGCGTTTCTGACAAGGAACTCATTTCTGGAATTAACAAGTTTGATGTTGATGGAAATGTCATGAAATTTGACATTGCTCCAGGCAAAGGACCAATTAACGCTACCCCGTATGCTACTCAAAGAAGAAGAAATGATAAGAGAAGAGTTGGCCAAGGTGGTATTGGAAATTTGAATAACCCAAATTATGCTAAAATGCTTGATATGGGCGGCAAAAACAAAGAGACTCAAACTTCATACGACTCTCTTAGGCTAAAAGAACAGGAAGACAAAGACATGCGTGCGTTTCTCAAACCATCAAAGCCTCCCTTTGAGGTTAGGAAGATGTTTGAGAACTTTGACAAGAAGTTTAAGATTGATAGAAAAAACAAGATGATTCTCGAAAATTTTGATGAGAAACTTGAAAAAGGAATGAAGAAATTTTCTGAAAAGAAGAAGACTCAGGTTCTTTCGGAAAAGAAAATTAAGCTTGAATTTTCCGATGATGACTCTGAGTTGGACGTTTTGGCAAACCTTGAAACATCTGAGGACTTACTTAATGAACACTCAGTGTCACCAATGAAGAACGAAATTGACCAAGCCCTAGAAAACCTTGACGTAAACATCTTATCAGAGACTAAATCAAAATAACTAAATCAAAATTGTAAATCTACTTATCTCTAATCTGTCTATAGTCAGAATCTTTGGACGCATGAGGAAATGAATGTTGAATCACAATAAGAAAAGAAATGTTGGTCTTCTAAGCGAGTTTTTCTCAAAATATATTGCTGATTCTTTAGTTTCTCAAAAATATGAAAATATTGAGAGGGCAAAGAAAGTCTACATGAAGTATTTTTCTGAAAACACTGAGATAAAAAAAGAAGCAAAGTTGTTTTCTATTTTATACTCAACTAATGTTTCCTCAAAAGAGATTGCTCACGCGCTTATGCAGAAGGTTAAAAACTTGTGTGAGTCTGAGAATCGCAACATTAAAAAGTTGGAAGACGAAAAAACAAGACTTCTGCATGAGATAAATTCCTCATTTGGGGATAAAGAATTCTTCAACAGGTCTGTCCCTGACTATAAAATTCAAGGAGCAATCCAAGTTCTTCTCAATACATGGAGAACTAAATCTCTTGCAGAGTCAATTTCAGAAATTGCCACTCTTGAAGATAATATTTTAAATCATCTCACAGAGTCAAAAATTCTTTCAACGCCAGAAACATCATCCTATCTTGAAATGACAAATGAGGAGGTTGATGGTTTGGTTCTTGGTATTATGACCGAAAAGTTCAATACCAAGTTCTCGTCTGAGTTGTCTGAAAGTCAAAGAGCAATAATTTCTTCATATGCATTTTATGAAAATAAAGAGCAAAAAGATAACTTAAACATTCTTCTTGAGAGTCTTAGACAGGAAAGCCTTTCTTTGATTGACTCAACTCTTAAGAAAAATGAAATTGAAAAAGAACCAATTACAGAAAAGCTACAAAAGAAGCTTACTGGAATAAAAAACATGTTATTGAACGAATATAAGGATGTAACCACAGTCAACGATGACTCAATGGCATTCTATATGACCTTGACAAAACTACAAAAGGAGCTTGGTCATGACTGATAATAAAAAATGCTTCCTTCTCAAAGAGTTTGCGGAGTTTGAATATAGACGCGAAACTGAAGAGGACGGAAATCCAAAGAAGAGCAAATGGGGAAATATGATGGTTAAGGGTATTCTCCAAAGAGCGGATACTATTAACCAAAATGGAAGAATTTATCCAAAGTCGGTTCTTCAAAAAGAGATGGAAAATTATTCCAAACTTATTTCAGAGCGCAGAGCGTTAGGCGAACTTGACCACGCAGACCAACCAGTAGTTAACCTAAAGCACGTATCACACGTTATTACAGACGTGTGGTGGGAGGGTAATGCCGTCTGGGGAAGAGTTGAAGTTCTTGAAGGAATGGACGAAGGACGACAACTCAAAGTTCTTTTTGAAAATGACATCAAGGTTGGTATCTCGTCAAGAGGACTTGGTTCGTTGGTTGAACAGAAAGACGCTCTTATTGTTCAAGACGACTTACAACTTGTCTGTTGGGATTTTGTCTCTGAGCCAAGTACGCCAGGTGCTTTCATGATGAAAGAAGCGCGCGAGATAACTCCAGAAGAACTTCGTAAATATTCAACAAAAACAGACAAAATTGATAGAATTGCCAACGAGATTCTTGGAATTAAAGAATATAATATGGATGGCAGTAGAAAGTTTTAAGAGGTTATCCTAATGAAAATGTCAAAATTACAATTCAAGTCTATGCTCAAGGAATGTCTTTCGGAACTTATAAACGAAGGTGCCTTTGATAATAAAATTGAACAAATCACAGAAGGAAAAATGCGCAAGACAGGAATGCTGAGCACAGCCTCCATTTATGGAAATTCACACGTAAATGCCAGTGCTTCAGACAATAGCATTCCTCCACACCTTCTACAAGCCGTAAGAAACCTTTCGGAAGGTTCAACAGCACTTGGAGGCGTTTCTAAAGGAATGTTTGCAGAACTTCTTTTGGATACAGCCACTCACACTCTTCAAAAACAAATTAGAGAAGACAGAGGAACTAGTGCAAATATGTTGATGGAAGGCACAGGTGTATCCGAGGAAGAGAGTGCTGCGGACACAAATCAACTTGAAATGTTAGCCGGTGGAGACATCTCTAGGTGGGCAAAGTCAGCTTTTAATAAAAAACCCTAACTACTGTTGTATTTAGTACATACGAAGTTACATACAAATGTTGATGTTTAAAAAAGAGAGATAAAATGCCAACCCACAAACAAATTAAAGTAGAATCGCCAGTAAGAACATTTGGTCTTGGCTCTTCTTCGACAAGTAACCTAAAGATAATTTATTCTGCGTCACCAGTAAACGACGGAAGTCTTTCTGATGTCTTGGTAGAAGAACTATATCAAGAACTTAACCAGGCACCAGTTATTTCTGACGGAGGACATACTTTTGGTACAATCGAAAGAGACTACCAGGAATCTCCAAACCTAGAAGAAGTTGCTGTGGGCGGCGCCGGTCTGCCAGGCTCTCCTTATGGTCCAAATATTGCCGTGAGCCCAGTTGAACCACACAACCCTGCTGGAATTCCAGAAGCAGGAGTAGAAGCCACAGCAAATGCGCGTGGTGGCGGTGGTGCATTCCAGGGTGATGGCCTTGAAAGTCCGCACAGAACTTCGCAGAGAATTGGACGACGCAGAATTGGTGAACTTATTTTTGGTAAGTCCTGATATAATTTCTTTTTTCAAACAAATATTTAACCCGTCACAAAGTAGAAAAGGCAAAAGAAAATGAGTGAGATCTACAAGCAGGCTATTCTTGAAGCCAAAAAAGTAAGAGAAGTTGCAGAACAAAATGCTCGCGATAGAATTATCGAACATGTTTCTCCAATTATCAAAAGAATGATCACAAAGGAAGCGGTAGAGTCAAGTAAATTTCTTTTTGGAGAAGTTGACTCAGATCCAAACCTTATTTCAGATCCAGTGTCCGGGGTTAATCCTTCTGACCTTTCGCCAATGATGGGCGGAGAAAATGCAGCCGAGCCTTCCATGTCTGGAATGTCCGCGCCTATTTCTGCGTCTGGTGAACTTGGCGGAATGCCAATGCCAGACAATGAAGGTAAAATTACATTAGACTTTGAACAACTTTTCAACATGACTGGAGCTGCTGGAGGTGGAAGTGCCGCTACTGACATGTTGCAGGGAATGGGAGATCAGAATGGTTTACCAGATAATCTTACGCCTGCTGACCCTGGTGCAGTTGGCGAAGTGCCAAACGAAGCGCCTCCTATTGCTCCTCCTGGCGCTGGAAGTCCGGCTACAGACGCAGAAGCACCTGCGCCACCAATGTCCCCAGAGCCACTTGCAGGAGCCGCGCCAGCCGCCCCAGGTATGCCGCCAGCACCTCCACAACCTCCCGCAAATCCAGAAGAGGAACAAAACCTCGCCCCAAAACCAATTGCGGAAAAAATAGAAAACTTCCGTACCAATGTTGGTATGGTCGCAGAGAAGATTGTTCTTGTTCTTTCAAGGGGAAATAATTCTCTTTTGGTTAAGGAATCTATCAAGTCAAAACTATTTTCTCTTTGTGAAAATGCCGACACTTTACTTAGTGAAGGTGCTTTTACGACCCAACAAGCAAAAATTGTTGAAAATAAGTTAAATTTTCTGTACACAAAATTGAATGAAGCTAATGACCTCTCTAGTTACAAAGAGGACGAAGGAAAAAAAATGACTACCCTTAAAGAATTTGCAGCAAAACTTTTTGAAGAAGACTCTCTTGGACCTGTATTAACACCAAAGGCAGGCGCACACGCTGAAAAAGTTTCTGGTGTTGCACCAGGTGTTGACCTTTTCAAAGAAGGCGAAGATTTGTCCGAAGAAGAAGAGTTGAATGCTCTTGCTGAGGCTCTTCTTGCAGAAGAAGCAGTCGCATCAACTTCGTTTGGTGATGGCAAGGTAACTGGCTCCGCTGAAACCAAGTCTCCAAGCGTTGGCAAAGGAAAGTCCCTTGCATCCGAAAAGGGAGCAGCAGGAATTGCAGAATCCGCTCCAGCATCAACTTCGTTTGGTGATGGACAAAAAGCAACTGGCGCACAAACCGCTTCTCCAAAAGTTCACTCTGACTCGGCTTTGGTTGATGAGACTGGCTCAAACACAATTTTGGAATTTGATGAAAAAGAGCTTAAAGAAGCCATTTCAAGAGTTCGCAAAGAAAACTTTGCTCGTAAACTTGCGGTCGTTAAGGAAGAAGCTCTTAAGGGCACAGACACCAAGGGTCACCTTAAGACGCCAAAAGTACCAGAGGGCGAACAGTCTAAGGTAAAGCCAGCAGGCGGAAGAGCACAAAAAATTGAAGACATCAAAGAAGAGTTTGATTTTGCTTCTCTTGGTGCTGGCAGCGAAGATGAAGATGAAGGCAGCTTGGACCTATCTCCAGAAGTAGACGCTGACTTGGATACTGACATGAGCGATGACGTCGGCGGCGAAGTTGAACTTAAGTTCTCAATTGATATTGATGACCTTGAAGCTCTTTTGTCAGGTGGCGTAGCAGACTTTATTGCAGAACCAGACAACATGGACGGCGAAGCTGAGTTGGGCGACGAAATGTCTGATGATATGTCAGGCGATATGTCTGATGACACAGATTCAATTGAAATTACAGACGACTCAGATGATGAAGTTCTTATGGATTCACCAGAAGAGACAGAAGAAGAAGTTGACGAAGCTCCTATGGCTTCCCCTTCTCCTATGCATGAGTCGCGCAAGCCAAAGACTGCAAAGAACCTTTCAGAAGGAAAGGCAATCAAAAAGATGCAGCTTCAGCTTCAAGAGTCACAGCTTTTGACAGCAAAAGCTTTGTACGTTTCCAAGTTTGCAGTGCGTGAAGACCTTACGTCGAAGCAGAAGAAGAAGATCGCAGAATACTTCGACAAGGCTTCAACACTCGCTGAAGCAAAAGAAACTTATGGAAAGATTAAAAAGATCGTAACTGAAAGTGCATCTACCAATAAATTGTCTGGTTCGGCAAGCAGACCTACCACGACAGGCAGTGCGCGTCTTGATGAGGGTGTAAATAATTCACCTGACACAATCGACCCTACACGTTGGATGCTTTTGGCAGGAATTGGGAAAAACCCAAACAAGTGATTACTTACTAGATTACCAGGAAAAAAGGAATAACAAATGTCACCTAAAACATTTTCATTGTCACAATTAGCTGAGGGAGTTGCACGCAAGTCTCTTGGAGCAGATTCTGCACGTATTGCAGAAAAGTGGGGAAAGACAGGTCTTCTTGAGGGTCTTCGTGGCCAAAAGAAGGACAACATGGCAAGATTGTTGGAAAACCAGACAGCACAGCTTTTGAGAGAAAGCAACAGCTTGTCAACTGGCGGGGGAAACTTGGTTTCTTCAGGTCAGGTTGCAGGGTTCACGAACGTTGCATTTCCGATCGTAAGAAAGGTTTTCGCGGGTCTTATTGCGGCTGAAATCGTTTCAGTTCAGCCAATGAGCCTTCCAAACGGACTTTTGTTCTATCTTGATTACACATATGGTTCTAACGTTGGTGGCGACGCAGGCGTTAACCTTAATGGTTCTTCGGTAAACGAAACATATACAGCCGGTAGATCGTTGTACGACCAACCAGTTGGCGCAAGAATTCGTTCAGGTTCGCTTGCAACGGGTGGTCAATGGGACTTGGTTGGAACGGGCTTCTCGAAAGTTCACAAGCAGGGCTTGAACCTTGTTGGATCAGTTGACGCAGTTGGATTCTGGGTATCCGGTTCCGTGTGGCAATCAGTCACAACCTCGTCAGTCAAGACACCAGCCGACTTCACAGGCTTCAACGCACGTTTTGCTCTTTTCGATTCGAAGATCGAACTTGACCTTGCAAGCAACGCACTTGACTTTTGTTTCCTTCACATGTCCGCATCTGAAGTTGTTTCAAAAATCGGTGGAGCAGACCTTGGATCACTTGAACAAATTGCTATCACAGGCTTCGGTACTGCTGGCAACTCGGTAGTTCCTTGGAGCCAAGAGTATCAGGGCGGAACAGGCGTGCTTAATCTTCGTAAGTTGAACAAGCGCGGTAACTTCAATCCTGGAACCGGATTGTTCTCGCCAGATCCAATCGGCGGAACACACATCCAGTTTGTTTTGCAAATTGCAAACGCAGGTACAATTCCACAACCAACAGGTGCAGCACTTACCATGATTACAGCTTCGGCTGCAATCTCGGACGCTTTGTCAGCAAATGGAGACGGAAGCACGCTTACGATCCCAAGCTTCGAAACTGATTTCGCAATCAATCCACCTTCGCCAGTTATGCCAGAAATCGACATCAGAATTGAATCAGTGTCGGTAACAGCAACAACTCGTAAGACACGCGCTAAGTGGTCGCCAGAAATGGGACAAGACATGCAAGCGTACTTCAACATCGACATCGAAGTTGAACTTACAAATATCTTGTCAGAGCACATCACTTTGGATATCGACCGCGAAATCCTTAACGACTTGCTTACACAAGCAGCAGCAGCAAATTACTATTGGTCGCGTGCTTCAGGCAAGATGGTAAACAAAGTCACAGGACAAGAAATCCTTCAGTCGAACGTTCTTTCCCCAGGACCAATGGCCTTCGTTTCTCCTATGGAATGGTACCAAACGCTTGTTGAGACAATCACGGACGCATCAAACGTGATTTACAAGAAGACGCTTCGTGGTTCGGGTAACTTCATTGTTACATCGCCAGACGTTTGCACAATCTTTGAAGCAATGTCCGCATACAAGGCTGCGTACAAGATTGACTCAAATGGACAGGTTGCTGATGGTATGACCATTGGTGCTGAATCGGCTGGTACTTTGAACAACCGTTATACGGTCTACAAGGATCCATATTTCCCAGCGAACAGAATTCTTATCGGACTCAAGGGCAACACATTCTTGGAAACTGGATATGTCTATGCTCCTTACATCCCGCTTATTTTGACACCAGTTGTCCATTCGGCTGAGGATTTCTCTCCACGTAAGGGAATTATGACCAGATATGGCAAAAAGATGGTTCGAGCCGACTTCTACGCTACGGTCACAATCCTTGACATGAACATTCTATAAAGAACTAGGGTAAAACCTAAGAAACTAAAATCCTGGCTTGAAAGAGTCGGGATTTTTCTTTTGTATTTTTCAAGAATTATTTGATTAATGAAAGAGGTTTGGGAAAGAACTATTTAACAAAATGGCATCTTTCCCAATAGTTCCCAAACCTCGAAATCCAGTCGTATACAGTCCGCAACAATCGGATGGTCTGCACATGGATATTGTTCAATCTCTTTCTTCCGACATAGAACTTAAAAAAGAGATTGAAGCCCAGCTTTTACAGATGGCACAAACGCCATTAATGTTGACGCTTGACCAAGAAGAGGAAAAAGAAATTTATACACAAGCTTTAATAAAGATTAACAAAACAATCAAAGTGAAAGAAACTTTACTTGGAAAGATAAATGTCAAAAATAAAGGCTTGTCTGAAACTTCTCCAACCCCAATAAACAGTAATTTTTCTGGCCTTGAAACTCTTATTTCAGAAATTGTCTCGAAGGAAATTTCTTCTGTTTTAGAGGCTGCAACTGGTATGGGTTCTGGTAATTGGTTTAGAAAGCCAAAGCCAGAACAAGTTGCAAAAGATGCCTCAGAGATGAGCCCAGCAGAACTAAAGGCTTTGCTAGGTAATCTTGTAACCAAAAAACATGGGCAGGCAAACTTAAGCAGGGGAGATATGGAGCTGTTGGATAAACTTACAAAGTGGATGAAGTTTATTCCTGGTGGCACTGGCTACAGAAGAGGTCTTGCAAAATATGTAAGGTCAAAGAGAGATGCGAACCCTGATCAATTCAGAGACTTTAGAAAGTATTCCTACGATACTGATAACACTATGGATGAATCACCAGAAGGAATATCCCCGCAAGAATCAGAAGTTTTTTATCATGGAACTTCTTTTGGAAACTTGAAGCCAGGCAGTCTTATTTTGCCACCCTCAAAGACTGGGAAACAAAGCGAGAAGGATAGAAAGAAAAACTTAGACCAAGTATTTTTTACTAAAGATCCAAGGTCTGCTCTTATCTACGCCGGAAGGGCTGCTCAAAGTCTTGGTGGAACTGGCGCAGTCTATGTTGTGGAGCCACAGGGTCCAGTTAGTATTTTAAACTCTACAGAGGGAACTTCAGTTTACTATGCTCCCTATGCAAAGGTCATACGACCTGCTTCGAAGAATGAACTTGCTAAAAAGAAAAAGGAATAATTTTTCCTTCATCAACTTTGTGAATCTTGAAAACTGTTTTTGGAAATTCCTTATGAAGTACAGATACTTCTATGATGTTGTCATCTCTGTCGTCATAGAAGTTTATTTCTGGTACCTCCAAATTATTTGACTCAAGCTCAGCCATTAAGTCTCTAATCCACCCAGACTTATGTATCCCGTTGTTTTCTCCAGCCTCAATTGAAATTCCTACAATGTGGCAAGGAACAACCTTTTCTACCTCATGTAAGAAAGACACGATCGGTTCTATTTTGCTACGTGCAGATAAAACTATTGTGAGATGGGTATGTTCTGTTTGGGTGGCGTTTTTACTTTTATCCAAACTTTCCAAAAACAACATCCAAACAGGTTCTATTTTATGCTCTGACTTGATGATGTCAAAGGAGGAAAAGTCACAGACTTCACCAGGAGTTTTAGAGTAAGTCAAAAACTCATTTTTAGTCAAACTTCGCGTAAGTCCAGTTAACTCGTTTGTGACATATATAGGATGATGATCAGCCGCAACCAAAGTGTCATCGAAGTCAAAAATATTCATTGAAAAAGTTTTTGTTTCGGGAGTTAATTTTATTTTGATTTGATATTTGTTCATTTTTTTCTATTTATGTTGAGAGTTTTGAATAAGAAAGATAGGATTGTAAAATATGGCATCAACCTTTATGACAACAATGAGACCAACTTCCTTTGGATATTGGGATTCTGATATTGCCTTTCAGGCAGATGCAGATAGACTTGTCACTTTTGTTCTTAGAAAGCTTGGCGAAGATGTTCTTTCGGTTGAATTAACCAAAAAAGAAATTTGGGCTTGTTTTGAAGAGGCCACACTAGAGTTTAACGCTCTTATGATTGAGTATCAAGCCAAATCTAACCTGTCAAGTCTTCTAGGGTCACCAACAGGTTCTTACAATTCTCAAACCGGATTTTCTTCTGTCAATCTTACAAATACCTACGTACGTCCTACGCTAGAATTCCTTGTGCGACAAGCAGAGCCCTACGCCTCCGAGGTTGGCTTTGGTGGCACGACAGACACCTTCTCTGGGTCTCTAATCCTTTCTGGCGGTAAACAAGACTACGACCTTTATACGGACCTTGTAGACGGTGCTGGAGTCGCCCTTTCCACTCTTATGCCAAGCGGGTCAAGCGGCAAAATGAAGATTCACGAAGTGTTTCACATAGCACCTTCTATGCTTGCCTACAATTCTCAGATTGCCTCAACGATGGCGGCAGTAGGTATGCCACTTCAAACATTTATTCCAGACACAAGATTTCACGTTATGCCAGTTTATGAAGACGTGTTAAGAGCTTCAATGTTCGAAACAGCAGCAAGAATCAGACGCTCTCACTATTCTTACAGAATTTCTGGAAGAAATATAAGAATTTTCCCTATCCCCAATAATATAAATCCAGGATTTAACGATAGACTTTTCTTAAGAATGTCATACCCGCAATCTCCAGCACCTAACTTGTTTTTCTTAGACACTCTTACTTCAAGTGCAACACCTGGTAATGGTAATATTAACGTAATGCAGACATTCAATGACAGTACGATTTATGGCATTTCAAATCCAGCTAACGTTCCCTATGGTTTGATTGACTACAAGACATTAAATCCTTGGGCAAGAAATTGGATTTACCAGTGGACTCTTTGTTTGTCAAAAGAACTTCTTGGTCTTACAAGAAGCAAATTTAAGAGTATTCCAATTCCTTCTGGTGACGTTGAACTTAATGGTATGGAACTTATCTCACAAGCACGCGAGGATAAAGACAGGCTTATGATTGGTGAGGGAGGACTTATAACAAAACTTGGGGCTCTCACATACGACAAACTTGCTGAAATTGAAGCAAACAAAGCTGAACTTCTGCTAAAACAGATGAGATTTTCACCTTTCCCGCCTGCATACATCATAAGAATGGGATAATATTGGTAGACAT
>Ga0105045_10000111_pt1 | contig 45107 bp, 44 predicted proteins | sample MAT02_FD_78089 | JGI IMG/M metagenome (GOLD analysis project Ga0105045, IMG submission 78089) | Freshwater microbial communities from Lake Fryxell liftoff mats and glacier meltwater in Antarctica - MAT-02 (megahit assembly) | ecosystem: Environmental > Aquatic > Freshwater > Ice > Liftoff...
GCTTCCGGGATTTCACGCGCATCGCAGCATCCGACCCGACCATGTGGCGCGATGTTTTCCTGACCAACAAGGATGCGGTTCTGGAAGTGCTGGGGCGTGTGAGCGAGGACCTTGCAGTGTTGCAGCGCGCAATCCGCTGGGGCGAGGGCGACGTGCTGTTCCAGCGCTTCAGCCAATCCCGCGATATCCGCCGCGCCATCATCGAGGCGGGGCAGGACACCGCCGAACCGGATTTCGGGCGCCACCACAGCGACGACTGATACCAAGGCTCGATAAGAAAGACGGATCGAGTGCGGCCCAAGGGCGGCGCGAGGGGAGCGCTTGCGGCATTCCGCCGATGCCACGGCTTATCGTTACTGAAACGGGGCATGAGGCTTCGGCCGACCATGCAGTTGGGCCTGCGGGCGGGCTTCAGGCGCCCTCGTCGTCCTGCATGGCTTCGGCGGCTTCGATGGTTTCCGCTCGCAGGATATCGCGCGCCAGACGCGGCGGGTGGCCGGCCCGCGCCATCGCCGAAAACTGCCGTTCCCGGGCCTTCGGGTCTGTGACAGGGAGTCCAAAGGGCCCAAAACGCTTGCGCCGCGCGAAATCCAGTGCGGCCCTGACAGGGTCCAGACTGGCCATTGCCAGTGCAGCGTCGTCCCCGCCGACTCCGTAAGCCGACAGGCTGGCGCGAACGCGGCCGGAGCCCATGCCGCGCCGCTGCAGCCCACGGGCGCGCGCTTCGGCAAAAGCGGCATCGCTTATATAGCCGAGTTCGACCATCCGGTCAGCGACCTGTTCAGGATCTGGCGGAGGACCTTCTTCCACCCAACCGCGTTCGCGCAGTTTCTGCCGAAGCAGGCGCAAGAGACGTGCGCGTGTGGTCTGGAACCGCTCCACATAGCGTACGGCCACAGCATCGAGCGTCGCGGGATCCAGCGGCGGTGGAGGCTTTCTGGGCTGGCGTGCACGATATCCTGGAGGCATTGCCACCTTGCTGCCACAGTTCCGGCTTCATTTGAACCAGCATCAGGAGCAAAACACCTACAAGTCTGATGCGGTATTTGTGCCCGGTTCAGGTGAGATGCGGGACATTCTGCAAATTGCCGGGGCGGACACACTGCCATCTTGAAGCGGACGACAACGAACAAGGGTGCGCCAGGAATGACAGTATTGGCCGAAACTGCCACTGATTTGCCGGCCATGGCCGCGCTCGAGGCGCCATCCGGTTGTGGCCTTGCACCGACACCGCTGATGTCGGGGATTCCTTTTGTAACAGGCCGGTATGAAACCCTGATCGATACGCTGGACTATGCGGCGACCGGCGCGACCGGCTACAATTTCCACGATGCGCGGGCAAACCTGCTTCGTGCATACCCCTATTCCGAATTGGCGCGCGATGCCCGGGCCGGTGCGCTTCGCCTGGTCGCCCATGGCGTAAAGCCCGGCGACCGGCTTGCACTGATCGCAGAAACAAGTGCCGAGTTCGTGGCTGCCTTTTTCGCGGCGCTTTATGCCGGCGTGCTTCCGGTTCCGCTGCCGCTGCCGACGTCTTTTGGCGGACGGCATGCCTATATCGAGCAGATCCGCGTTCAACTTAGCAGCTGCGGCCCCGTGCTGGTGCTGGGGCCGGACAGCCTGAAACCGATGTTCGGTGAAGCGGCCAAAGGCCTTGCCGAAGTGCTGGGCTGGTACGAGTTCGCCGCCCTGCCCGCCCCGGAAACCGTGCTTCCGCAAGCCGATCCGGATGCCATTGCCTATCTGCAATACTCCAGCGGCTCGACCCGCTTTCCTCATGGCGTGGCCGTAACCCATCGCGCCGTGATGGCAAACCTGACGGGCCATGCGCTGAGCATGGAGATTGCGCCCGGAGACCGTGGTGTTTCCTGGTTGCCCTGGTACCATGACATGGGCCTTGTGGGCACCGTGCTGTCTCCGCTGGCTGTCCAGATGTCGGTCGATTTTCTGGCGACGGATGATTTTGCCCGTCGTCCGCTTTCGTGGCTCGCGCTGATCAGCCGGAACGTAGGGAACTCGCTCTCCTACTCGCCAACCTTCGGGTACGATATCTGCGCACGCCGGGTATCGACACAGACCGATGTTGCCGGCCGGTTCGATCTTAGCCGCTGGCGGATTGCCGGCAACGGCGCAGACATGATCCGCCCCGATGTCTGCCAGGCCTTTGTAGACGCCTTTGCATGTGCCGGCTTCCGAGCAGGCGCCTTTACGCCCAGCTATGGGCTTGCCGAAGCAACGCTTGCGGTTTCCGTCGCGCCCGTGGGCCAGGGCATCGTGTGCGACCTTATTGATGAAAAAAGGCTTGCCGGAGAAGGCTTTGCCGATGCACCTGCAGACAGGTCAAAGCCCGTTCGTTATCGTGCCATCGTCGATTGCGGCGTCGCGTTGCAGGGCCTGACAATCCAAATTCGCGGCCCTGAAGGCCAACTTCTGGGCGATCGGCACATAGGCCGCGTGCTCGTGAAGGGCGTTGGCATCATGCAGGGCTATTTCCGTGATCCCGAGGCGACCACTGCATGCCTTTCTGCCGATGGCTGGCTGGACACCGGTGACATGGGGTATCTGGTCGGCGGCCATATTTTCATCGTCGGCCGCGCCAAGGACATGATCATCCTGAACGGCAAGAACCACTGGCCACAGGATATCGAGTGGGCGATCGAGCAGCTCGAGGGCTTCAAGGCCGGCGACATTGCCGCCTTTTCGATCACCACGCCGCTGGGCGAGGAAGCGCCCGCCGTGCTGGTGCAGTGCCGAACGACGGACGAGGCCGAGCGCGCACGGCTGAAGGATGCGATCCGAACCAAGGTTCGCGCCATCACCAGCATGAACTGCGTGGTCGAACTCGTGCCTCCGCGCACGCTGCCGCGCACATCTTCGGGCAAGCTGAGCCGGGTGAAGGCCCGCCAGCTTTATCTTTCGGGCGAGATCATCCCGTTCGATGTCGCTGCATGAGCAAGACCCAGACGGCCCCGAAAGAAATCGATTGTCCTGAGCTCTGCGTCCTTGCCCGGCCCGCTTTCGGGCAGGTGGATGGTGAGGACAGAATGCGGCGCAAGGCCGGTTCCCGGCCGTGCATGGTCGTCTTCAAGTTCTATGGCTTCAAACCGGTCCCCCAGTTCCTGCGCATAGCGGGCGAAGCGGGCGTCCGGCACCAGCTTGTCGGTGCGGTAACGAAGGCCGAGCACAGTCAGATCCTCGCGCTCTAGCCGTTCGCGGACGCAGGCTATGTCGTCTGGCGAGATGTCGATCTCTCCGCCCCGGCTCTTGCGCAAGGGGAGCGATGGCTGGGAGAGGACCGGCGCCACGACCGAGGGATCGGTCGCCATCGCGAGCGCAAACCCTCCCGAGAAACACATGCCGACCGCGCCGACGCCCGGCCCGCCGCATTCCGCATGGGCGTAACGCGCCAAGGCACGAAGCCATTCGACGAAGGGGCTGGTTCGGCCGCCGTTCCAGATGGCGAACTCGCGCCGGATGCAGATGACCTGCAAGATGGTGCCCATTGCATAACCGGTGGTGACCGGCCTGCCTGGCGTGCCGAACAGACTGGGCATGAACACTGTCATCCCGGCCTGCACAAGCCGATCCGCGAACGCGACCACCAGCGGATGCAGCCCAGGTATTTCGTGGATCACGATGACGGCAGGCCCGGAACCGCGACGGTAAACCGGTCGGGTCCAGGGTGCGAAGTGGAAGTCGTCCACGCGATAGTCTGTCAAGGGCATGAAGCAGGCTCGGGGGGCTGCGGCCGGCTGTCAAGCTTTCCTGACGTTCCAGAGTTCCCTATGTACAGCGGCCATGACGCCTGATGCCGTTGCCAGCTGGGTTGATCACCTCCCGCCCCGCGCGGCTGCCTATGCGCGCCTTGCCCGGTTCGATCGGCCTGCCGGCATCTGGCTGCTGTTCTGGCCGTGCCTTGTGGGCGCGTTCCTGGCACCTGTCGAAGGATGGTGGCCTCTGTGGCCGCTTTTCGCGCTGGGGGCCGTTGCGATGCGGGCGGCGGGCTGTGTTTACAACGATATCGTTGACCGCGAGCTGGACCGGCAGGTTGCGCGCACGGCGGCGAGGCCCGTGGCCAGCGGCGTGATTGCGGTGCGTTCGGCTTGGTTTTTTCTCGTTGGGCTATCGCTGGCCGGGCTTATCGTGCTGGTCATGCTTCCGGTGCAGGCGCAGATCGTTGCGCTGGTATCGTTGCTGCTGGTTGCTGCCTACCCGTTCATGAAGCGGATAACCTGGTGGCCGCAGGCGTGGCTGGGGCTCACGTTCAATTGGGGCGTGCCGGTTGGCTGGGCGTCCGCAGACCCTGCCAATCGGGCCGAATTGCCCATCATGCTGCTGGCCTATGCTGCCTGCATCGCCTGGACGCTCGGCTATGACAGCATCTACGCCGCGCAGGATGTGGAGGATGACGCGCTGGCCGGGGTGAAATCGTCTGCGCGCAAGCTTGGGCCCCGTCTGAAGCAGGGTATCGGGTGGTTCTATATGATGGCCTTTGTCCTGTTGGCCGCAGCCGTCTGGATATGGACGCGGAGCCTTCCGGCGCTGGTAGCAGTGCTTCCGATCGGCCTGCATCTTGCCTGGCAGGTCCGGCAATTCGATCCGGCCAGCACGGCCTCCGCGCTGGCCTGTTTTCGGGCCAATCAGACCACGGGTGCGCTGATCGCACTCGCCGTGCTGCTTGCAGCCATCATAGCCGGGGCCTAAGCCAGCACCATGTTGACCCCTGACGCTGCCCTCAATCGCCTCGACCATATTCTCGACCTTGCGCGCCGGGCCGGTGCCGACGCTGCGGATGCCGTGTATTTCGGCGAGGCATCGACCGGTATCGGCGTTCGGCTGGGAAAACTGGAGGAAATCGGCCGGTCCGAAGGCGAGGAAATCGGGCTTCGGATTTTTCTCGGCGCAAAGTCTGCGCAGGTTTCCGTTTCGGATCTGTCAGCCTCTGCCCTTGCGGAAGCGGTCGAACGGGTTCGATCGATGGCAGAACAGGCATCGGAAGACCAATATGCCGGGCTTGCGCCTGCCGGGATGCTGGCAAACGGCCCTTTCACACAGTTCGATCTGTTCGATCCCGCGGCCGACAGCCTTGCAGCCGAGCGGTTGCAGGAGATGGCAATGGAAGCGGAGGATGCCGCGCGCGCAATGCCGCAGATTTCCAATTCTGAAGGCGGTTCGGCCAGTGCCGGACAAAGCGTTTCCGCGCTTGCCACATCTGCAGGGTTTCGGGGCGCGGCGCGGGGAACATCAGTTTCGGTTTCGGCCGTGGTTGTTGCAGGCGCAGACGTGGCCAAGGAGCGTGACTATGACTGGCACCAGACGCGGCACCTGGCCGATCTGGAATCGCCCGCACTGATCGGGCGGCGCGCCGGGGAGCGGGCGGCGCAACGCCTTTCACCGGCCAAGGCACCAACAGGGCCGATGCCCGTGCTATTCGACCAGCGGGTTTCGGCAAGCCTGATAGGCCACCTGATGGCAGCGATCAGCGGAAGTTCCATAGCGCGCAAGACCAGCTTTCTGCTCGGCCACGAAGACGAACAGCTTTTTGCGCCGGGCATCACGGTTCGCGATAATCCGCATGTGCCGCGCGGATTGCGATCCCGCGCGTTCGACGCTGAAGGGCTTCCGACGGCTGCGCGCGATATCATCGCTGATGGTCGCCTGACCGGCTGGTTGGTGGATAGCGCCGCCGGCCGCCAACTGGGCTTGCCGCCAACGGGCCACGCAGCGCGTGGCAGCGCCGGCCCACCCGGCGTCTCGGCTTCCAACCTGTGGCTTGCAGCCGGTCCGTCGACACCGCAACAGTTGATGTCCGATATAAAAGTCGGAATCTATGTTACGGAATTGATTGGGATGGGTGTCAACACGTTGACAGGGGATTACAGCCGCGGCGCGGGTGGCTTCATGATCCGGGATGGAAATCTGGCCGAAGCCGTTTCAGAAGCGACGATTGCCGGCCACTTGCTGGCGATGTTCCGCGCGATGGTTCCCGCAAATGATCTCGCGTTCCGCCAATCGACCAATGCGCCGACCGTGCGGATCGACGGGATGACCGTTGCGGGCCAATAGCGGCTAAATCTGAAGCGCAATCGCAATCGTTTCGGCAACCTTGTCCATCGCGGCAGCAACTGGGCCTGTTGCCAGTGGGGTTCCGGCGTCCGACGCCTGAACGACTGCCGGATCGAGCGGAAGCTCCGCCAGCGTCTTCGCCTCCGGCAAAGCGCCGGCCGCCGCCGTTCCGAACGGGTGCAGCGTTTCGCCAGTGGGGCCGATCATGCTGGCCATGTTCATCACAACGCCCAGCACCGGCACATTCAACTGCTCGAAAAAGGCGATCGCGCGCTTCGCATCGGCCCGGGACAGCGCCTGCGGCGTCGTGACCACGATAGCGCCGGATGGTTTCAGCTTCTGCGCGAGCGCAAGATGAATGTCTCCGGTCCCGGGCGGGAGATCGACGACCATAATGTCGAGCGCTCCCCAGTCTCCCGATGTCGCCATCTGGATGACGGCGCCCGCGATCATTGGGCCGCGCCATGCCACTGCCTTGTCCGGATCGGACATAACGCCCATCCCGAGCATCCGCAGCCCGTGCGCCTCTATGGGGACGAGGCGTTTTTCGGATGTTGCGCGCGCGCGGGTCGTGATGCCCAGCAGCATCTGGACGGATGGGCCGTGGATATCTGCATCAAGGATGCCGACGGACAGGCCGCGCCTCACAAGCGCCAGCGCGAGGTTGACGGCAACTGTAGACTTGCCGACCCCACCCTTCCCTGCACCAACGCCGATGATGTGGCGAACGCCTGCGATTGCTCCGGATAATGCGCCCTCTTGGTCTGGCTGGGCCCCGGTCGTGCCGCGCTCGGCTGTCTGGATGATCCTCACAGCGGTGATGCCCGGCGCTGCGCGTAGGCGGCGGCCGATTTCGGCTTCCAGCGCCTGGGCTTCGGCGCGCGCGAGATCCCCGACCATCAGCACCAGCCCGACGGTTCCGTCGTCCTTGCCCACGATGGCCGACGCCCTGCCGCTCTTTACGACGGAGCCGGGTTGCCGCGGATCGGGCACCTCCTCCAGCAGCGTCAATGCGACATCCCGGATCACCATGCTATGCACTCGCTTTCTGTCAGGCTCGCCCCTATATGCCGCATTGCCCGGTCGCAATCCGGCACAATGAGAGGGACGGAAAGATATACATGCCCTGGCAGAACAATGAAGACGGTGACGGCCCAGATCGCGGTAGCGAAGGCACAGGCCGGCGCACCCCTTGGAGCAGCCAGGGCAAGGACGCACCGAAGGCGGGCCCGCGCAACCCTTGGGGAGATGCCCCCAAGCCGCGCGGTACCAATGGGTCGGGCGATGACCGCCCACGCGGCAGCGGCGGTGCGGATTTCGATGATTTCATCCGCCGGAGCCAGGAAAAGCTTCGAGGGCTCGGCGGCGGCACCGGTGGAAGCGGCGGCAGCGGCGGCACTGGCCGCAGCGCCCCCAACATTCCCTGGGGGCTGATTGCCGGGGGGTTTTTTCTGGTTCTGATCGCAACGACATCCGCTTATCGGGTCGACGCCGGAGAGCGCGCTGTCGTGACGCGGTTCGGGCAGTTCGCCGAGACCAATGGCCCGGGTTTCCACCTTAAGCTTCCTGTACCGATCGACGTGGTGAACAAGGTGCGCTTCGAGGATATACGGACAACGCTGATCGGCACGGTCGAGGGCGAGGCGGAAAACCTTATGATCACCGGAGACGGCAACGTCATCAACACTGTCTATGCCGTCCGCTGGCGTGTGAACAACGCCGAGAATTTCCTGTTCCAGATTGCAGAGCCCGACGCCACGGTACGCGACGCGACCGAATCCGCCATGCGGGAGATCGTCGGCCAGTCCACCCTGAACAACGCCATCGGGCCCGAGCGCGCTGCGATTGCAGACCAGGTTCGTGTGCGGGTTCAGGAAATCCTCGACAGCTATGGTGCCGGCGTTCTGGTGCAGGGCGTCGACATCAACAAGGCCGATCCGCCGGGCGCCGTGGACGAAGCGTTCAAGGACGTGTCCGCGGCCCAGCAGGACGCGGAGCAGTTCCTGAACCAGGCCCGCGCCTATGCTCAGCAAATCTCGGCACAGGCCGACGGTGCCACGGCAGCGTTCGACAAGGTGTTCGAGCAATATCGACTGGCACCCGAGGTAACGCGCAAGCGCATGTATTTGGAAACCATGGAGGATGTTCTCGCCAAGGTGGACAAGACCATCATCGAGGCACCTGGCGTACAGGCCTATCTCCCCTTACCTGAATTGCAGCGTCGCTCGCAGGCCAATGCCGCACGCACTGCCCAGCCGGAGGCTCCAGCAAAATGACACAGCGCAATCTTTTTCTTGGCGGCGCCGTTCTGGCTTTCTTGCTGCTGCTGATCGCTGTCTCGGTCGTTCGAGTGCCCGAGGACAGGCAGGCCATCATCCTGCAGCTTGGGCGACCGGTGGCGACGGTCAACACCTATCAGCCTAACCAGATCTTCGGTGAAACGGGCGCTGGCCTGGTGTTGAAGACGCCATTTCTCCAGAACACCGTGTTCGTCGACAAGCGGATCATGTCGCTCGACATTCCACCGCAGACCGTGCTTTCAACCGACCAGCTGCGGCTGGTCGTAGATGCTTATGCACGGTTCCGCGTTACCAACCCCGTCAAGATGTACCAGACCGTGCGCACCGAAGAGCGTTTGGCAGAAGAGCTGTCGCGGATCCTGTCTTCGCGAATCCGGAACGAATTGGGTGCGCAGCGGTTCGATCTGCTGCTATCGCCCGAGCGTGGCCGTTCGATGGAGAATATCCAGGAAGCGGTAAACCGGTCGGCCAATGCCTATGGCGCGGAGATCATCGATGTGCGGATCAAGCGGGCGGACCTGCCGCCGGGCACGCCGCTGGAAGCCGCATTCGAACGGATGCGGACCGCGCGGCAGCAGGAAGCGCTGACCATCCGCGCACAGGGCGCCAAGAACGCGCAGATCATCCGGGCTGAGGCTGACGCGCAGGCTGCCCGCGTCTATGCTGAAAGTTTTGGCAAGGATCCGCAGTTCTACGCCTTCTACCGCGCTATGCAGGCCTATCGGACCACCTTCAGCCAAGGCAACAGTTCGGTCGTGTTGAGCCCGAACAACGAATTCCTGCGGGAATTCCAGGGGCGCACTGCCCGGTGAGGGGATGTTCGCTGAATGGAACGGATTGTCGACAGTTGTGAACCATTCAGCCGACATTAAATGAACAGGCCTGATTTGGCGGCCATAATGAACGCAAATTGCTGGAGATGCATAGGTGCCTGACGCCTCGCCGAACAAGAGCAGCTTTCTCATTGCAGGCCTTTCAGCCGGCATAGCCGCAGCCGTTGCAACAGCCCTTCCGGTGCTGGCGCAAGGCGTGACCCCGCCGGCCAGGCCCGTGGCACCTGCCGGGCAGACCCAACCCGCAGTCCCGGCCCAGCCCCCCGTCAGCGCCCAGCTTCCGGCTGCCGTGCCGCCGCGTGGCGCGCCACTCAGCTTTGCCGACCTGACAGCAAAGCTGCAGCCTGCTGTCGTCAACATTTCGACCACCCAGCGGGTCGAAGTCGGCCGCTTCCCGCGGTTGGGCCCGGGAACCAACCTCGAAGAAATGTTCCGCCGCTTTCAGGAGCAGCAGACCGAAGACGGCCAGCCCGTAACCCGTGAGGCAACGTCGCTCGGTTCGGGCTTCATCATTTCGCCCGATGGCTATGTGGTGACTAACAACCATGTTATCTCGGGCCGCGATGGGCAGAAACTGGTCGACACCATCACGGTTACCCTCTCCGACCGGCGGGAGTATGCTGCGAGGGTTATCGGACGGGATCCGCTTTCGGACCTGGCTGTGCTGAAGATTGACGGCCAGAACCTGCCTTTCGTGCAGTTCGGCAACTCCCAGGGGACGCGCGTGGGCGACTGGGCGATCGCGATCGGCAACCCGTTCGGCCTCGGCGGAACGGTTACCGCCGGGATCGTCTCGGCCCTGCATCGGGGCATTCAAGGCGGCGGCGCCTATGATCGGTATATCCAGACGGACGCGTCCATCAACCAGGGCAATTCCGGCGGTCCGCTGTTCGATCTGAACGGCAATGTGATCGGCATAAACACGGCTATCTTCTCTCCCACCGGTGGCAATGTCGGGGTCGGCTTTGCCATCCCGGCGGAGCTTGCGAAGCCGGTTGTCGATCAGCTTCGGGCTACAGGAAAGGTGCGCCGTGGCTATCTGGGCGTGCAGATCCAGCCCATGTCACCGGCCATTGCGGCGTCGCTCGGCCTTCCCAAGGACCGTGGCGAGCTGATCGCAGGCGTGGAACCCGGCGGCCCTGCCCGGGGCGCCGGAATCCAGCAGGGCGACGTGGTCGTGAAGGTGAACGGCCAGGACGTTACGCCGGACAACACCCTTTCCTTCATCGTTGCGAACACGCCGATCGGCGTGAAGGTGCCCATTGAAGTCATCCGCAAGGGCGAGCGCGTTGTGCTGACCGCCGTGATTGCGGAGCGGCCAGCCGAAGCGGCCTTGTTAGGCCAGCCTGCCCAAGGTGCCGATTCGAAGGAGCCGTCCGAAAAGGACCAGCCCGGCGCAGAGGCTGCGCGGAAGTCGCTTGGCATCACGCTGCAAGCACTGTCCCCGGAAATCCGTCAGCAGCTTCGAATTGCCGAAGCAGTGAACGGGGTGGTGATTGCGCAGGTAAATCCTTCGTCGAGCGCGGCGCAGGAAGGCTTGCAGCGTGGCGATATCATCCTGTCGATCAACCAGCGGCTTGTGCAGACTCCGAAGGACGCTGCCGACGTTGTCACCGCTGCCCGCAAAGCTGGTCGCGACACAGTGCTGCTTCTGGTGCAGCGTGGAACCGGCCCGAGCCGGTTTGTTGGCGTGAAGATCCAATAAGCGCGTGAAAACCCGATGATGACCGGCTAACAGTCTTTTTGAACCACAAAGAGACTGGAGCGGCATGGGGAACGAACTGGGCGCGGACGATCAGGCCAGCCTTTTCATCGGGGCGAAATCCGGAGGGGACGGAGCGCAGGCGCTGGTGCTGAAGCGCGCCAACCGCCACGGCTTGATTGCCGGCGCGACTGGCACCGGCAAGACCGTGACATTGCAGATCATGGCCGAAGGCTTCAGCCGCGCCGGCGTTCCAGTCTTCATGGCCGATGTGAAGGGTGATCTTTCCGGCATGGCGATGCCGGGGTCCCCGACCCACAAAGCGCACGAGAATCTAGTGAAACGCGCCGCCGACATCGGGGTAGGCACACTGACCTATGCCGACAATCCGGTGGTGTTCTGGGACCTATTCGGCGAGCAGGGCCATCCCGTGCGCACCACGGTTTCCGAAATGGGGGCTCTGTTGCTGGCGCGCCTGCTTGGCCTGAACGACACGCAAGAGGGCGTGCTCGCCATTGCGTTCAAGGTTGCCGATGACCAAGGCCTTCTACTGCTGGACCTGAAGGACCTGAAGCAGATGCTGGTTTATTGTGCTGACAATGCCAAGGAACTGGCCACCAGCTACGGCAACGTAACCACCCAGTCGGTCGGCGCGATCCAGCGGCAGCTTCTGGGCCTGGAATCGCAGGGCGGAGACCGGTTTTTCAGCGAGCCCGCACTCGATATCAAAGACCTGATCGTGGTTGGCGAGGACGGCCGCGGCCAGGTGAATATTCTGGCCGCCGACCGGCTGATGGGGAGCCCCAAGCTCTATGCCACCTTCCTCTTGTGGATGCTTTCGGAACTGTTCGAGGAACTTCCCGAAGTGGGCGATCCGGAGAAACCGAAGCTGGTGTTTTTCTTTGACGAGGCCCACCTGCTGTTCAACGAAGCCCCCAAGGCGCTGCTGGATAAAATCGAGCAGGTCGTTCGCCTGATCCGGTCGAAAGGGGTCGGCGTGTATTTTATTACCCAGAACCCGATCGACATTCCCGATGATATAGCCGGCCAACTGGGGAATCGGGTTCAGCATGCGCTGAGGGCCTTTACGCCGCGCGACCAGAAGGCCGTGAAGGCGGCGGCGCAGACATTCCGGCAGAACCCGGCAGTCAACGTGGAAACGGCTATTCTGGAGCTGAAGACAGGCGAAGCGCTGGTTTCGCTGCTGATGGCGGATGGCGCGCCGACGCCGGTTGAGCGCGTGCTGATCCGGCCACCGGCGTCGCGGCTTGGGCCTATTGAACCCAGCGAACGCAAGGTTATCCTCAGCGTTTCGCCTGTGGCAGGGAAGTATGAGGAGACGATCGACCGCGAATCTGCGTTCGAAAGGCTCTCGGCCAAGGCAGCCGAGACCGCGCAGGCCCAATCTGCCGGCAAGGCAGAGGCCGAGGAACGCAAGGCCGCCTTGGCCAAAGCCAAGGAAGACGCTGCTGCTGCGCGCGCCTACAAACAAACCACCATGGGAAAGTTTGAAAAAGCGGCCATGTCGACGGCCACGAGCGCCGCGAACCAATTGGGCCGCAGGCTGGTGCGCGGCCTGCTGGGCAGCCTGTTCAAGGGGCGCTAGCGCTCATTCCAATCGGGTGGAATCATCCGACTTGCAAACCCATTGGTAAAAGCAACGCCATAGAGAGGCCGCTGTGACGCAAGTTCCGATGCAATCCAAACGAAAATCACTCTAACCCCCGACAGTTACCTTCGCAATATCGGGGTTGCGGGTCGCGGCGGGTGCGTCGAGCAATTCGCGCAGGAACGGGCCCTTTTCAACCGTGGCCGTGCCGTCCGCGCCGGGCGAATCGTCGGCGGTGTTGCGGATATTGGCGTCTGTTTTGAGCGCGCGGGCGTCGCTGAGCAACTTGTCTTCGATTGCGGAGCGCGGCGGCAGCTGCACGCCCGGGCCGAACAGTGTTTCCAGCGCTTGCTGCTGGCTATCTGACCCAATGGGGCGCGGAGCGCCGGGGCGTGGTGGCGTGAGCGCGAAATCGGGCGGGATGACGAGTGGCGCCTGGCGCCCGACGGCGAACTCGTCAGGGCGCTTGCGATCGGCGACATCATTGCCGCCACAGGCGGTCAGCACGACGGCGGCGCCGCCAATCAGAAGAAACTTATGCATCAGTCAATCTTTCGTCCCGAGGATCTGAACCGCCCATGACTGCGCGCACCAGAAGGATCACCACCCCCACGCTGATCGCTGCATCCGCCACATTGAACACATAGAAGGACCACTGGCCTGCATGCAAATGCACAAAGTCGACCACATAGCCAAATCGGATTCGGTCGATGATGTTGCCGAGTGCGCCGCCCAGCACAAGGCCGAGCGCCAGCGCCTCTGGCCATTGCCGTTCGCGCCGGATCCAGAAAGCGACAACAGTGGCGATCATGCCTGTAAGCGCCACCAGCAGCCAGCGGCCCAGATTGCTGTCGGCCTCCAGCATCCCCATGGAAACGCCGCGATTTTCCACCCAGGTGAGAGACAGGAAAGGGAGGACCGGAACGCTAATGCGCGATTCCAGTTCGACGATCTCGATGATCCACCATTTCACGAGTTGATCAATGACAAGCACGATGGCGGCCAGCGTGTAGGCTGTGCGCTTCATCGGGTTGGCACCAAGGCGATGACGTCTTGGCACCGTCCGCACAAGGCTGTTTGCGCTGACACATCGGACAAGTGCCGCCAGCAGCGCGCGCAGCGGGCGTAGCTGGAGACTGTGGCGCGGACCGACCGATCCCCGACAGCGAGCAGGGCCTGCACTTCCGACACGATGGCCAGCTCGGCGAAATCGACCGACCGGACGAGTGCGACATCGTCTGCACTGCCCAGTTCAAGGGTGAGGCTGACTTCGTTGCTGGAGCCGACCTGCTTTTCGCGGCGCATCGGTTCGATGGCCTGCGTTGCAAGCTGTCGGATTTCGCGGAGGCGTTCGAACCTCGCTTCCAGCGCTGCATCGCGCCAGGATGCCGGAATGTCGAAAAAGCGGCCAAGGTGGACGGAGCCGGCTTCGCGGCCGTGGCGCTCCTCGAACGCCTCTTCTGCGGTGAATACCAGGATAGGCGCGAGCCACGAGACAAGAGCATCGAACAGCGTCGCCAGAACCGTGCGGTAGGCGCGGCGGCGGGGGTTGTCGGAGGCGTCGCAGTAAAGGCTGTCTTTTCGGACATCGAAGAAGAAGGCGCTGAGATCTTGGTTCACAAAGGCGAGGATGGCGGCGGTGTAGCGATTATAGGCATGGGCTTCGAGCGCTGCGCGGAGCTCGGTGTCGAGCGCGGCGAGCCGCGCGAGGATGTAACGCTCGAGTTCGGGCATAGCCTCAACCGGAACGGCTTCCTCTGGCGCATAGCCGTTCAGCGCACCCAGCATATATCGCAATGTGTTGCGGAGTTTTCTGTAGGCGTCGATGGAGGTTTGCAACATGGCCTTGCCAAGCCGCACGTCCTCCATGAAATCGACGGTTCCGCACCACAGGCGCAGCACATCCGCGCCGGATTCGGTGATAAGTTTCAGGGGATCAACCACATTGCCGAGCGATTTCGACATTTTCCGACCGCGCTCATCCAACGCGAAGCCATGGGTGAGCACGGCCTTGTAGGGTGCCCTGCCCCGCGTTCCACAGGATTCGAGGAGCGAGGACTGGAACCAGCCCCGGTGCTGGTCGGAGCCTTCGAGATAGAGATCGGCCTGTTCCGCACCCAGCCTGGTTTCTGTGACAAAGGCGTGGGTCGAGCCGCTATCGAACCAGACATCGAGGATGTCGGCGACCTGCTCATAATCATCGGCTTTGTAGGCTTCGCCAAGGAAGCTTTGCGGGTCGCGGGTCCACCAGGCGTCGGCACCATCCTCCCGGAAAGCGTCGGCGATGCGCTGGTTGACGGCCGGGTCCTTCAGATAGTCGCCCGTGCCCTTCTTCACGAAGAGCGTGATGGGAACGCCCCACGCGCGCTGGCGGGAGAGAACCCAGTCGGGCCGGCCTTCCACCATGGCGCGGATGCGATTTTCGCCTTGTGCGGGGAACCATTTCGTTTCGGAAATGGCTGTCAGCGCGCGGCCACGAAGGGTGGTGCCGTCGCCGAGCTTGCGATCCATTGCGACGAACCATTGCGGGGTACAGCGGAAGATGAGCTTGGCTTTGGAGCGCCAGCTGTGGGGGTAGCTGTGCCTGTAATCCGCGCTGGCCGACAGCAGCGCGCCGGCTTCGCGAAGCGCGGTGCATATCGGGCCGTCAGGCGCGTTGACCTTGTAGACATGCTGGCCGCCGACGACGGGCCAGTCGGGCTGGTAGGTGCCATCGGGGCCGACGACGAACTTCGGGTCGATGCCGTGCGCCTTGCACAGCAGGAAGTCGTCTTCGCCATGATCCGGTGCCATGTGGACAAGGCCGGTGCCTTGCTCGGTGGTAACAAAATCCCCGGGCAGAAGCCGACGCGGTTCGGCGAAGAAGCCGCCTAGCGCAAGGAGCGGGTGGCGGGCGATGGCGCCGGTGAGCAAGTTGCCACGTACCAGTTTTTCTGTTTCAAACCGTCCTTGATTAACCCTGATGCGAGCCGCAAACTCACTTACCAGTGAGGCCGCGACAATATACCTGCCGGCACGGATGGCCGTGAATTCAGCAAGCCCGTTGTCGGTTCCAATGCTGGTGCCCTCCCCCATGATGTAAGGTTGATCGACACTGTAGCGCAACAACGCATACTCCACATCCTCTCCGTACGCCAAAGCCCGGTTCACCGGGAGCGTCCAAGGAGTCGTGGTCCATATCACCGCGTACGCGCCAACCAATTCCGGCGCATTCGGCGCTTCCACGATCTCGAACGCGACATCGACTTGCGTGGAGACGATGTCCTCATACTCGACCTCGGCCTCGGCCAGCGCAGTCTGTTCCACCGGGGACCACATCACGGGCTTTGCACCGCGATAGAGCTGGCCGGATTCGGCGAACTTCATCAGTTCAGATGCAATCGTAGACTCTGACGAGAAGTCCATGGTAAGATAGGGATTTTCCCAATCTCCCCAGATGCCTAAGCGCTGCAGTTGCCCGCGCTGCACACCAACCCAATGGCCGGCATAGTCCCGGCATTGCTGGCGGAAGGTGAGGACGTCGACCTCGCCCTTCTTGATGCCCTTTTCGCGGTTCAGCTCCTCGACCCGCCATTCGATTGGCAGGCCGTGGCAGTCCCAGCCCGGGATATAGGGCGAATCGAAACCCAGCATGCCGCGGGTGCGGACGACGAAATCCTTCAGGATGTGGTTCATCGCATGGCCAAGGTGCATGTCCCCGTTGGCGTAGGGGGGGCCATCGTGCAGGATCCAGCGCGCTGCACCGGTGCGGAGTTCGCGCAGGTTTTCGTGCGCGCCTTCTTCGCTCCAGCGCGCCAGCAAGCGCGGTTCAGTCGCGGCGAGGCCGGCCTTCATGGGGAAACCCGTGGTGGGCAGGAACACGGTGTGGCGGTAATCTGCCGCCGTTGCTGTCTGGGTCATGGCAGCTGGCTTTAGAGCAAATGGCCGCAGAGACAAGGTGGGCCCGGGCACCCCAGCCTGGACCGAATTGCGAATGCTATTCAAAGCCGTTCTCAATTAAATATCTGGAATTGTTTGACTTTTATCCTGAGCGACGGCATCTAGTGCTCAACGAGTTCCAGAATCACGTGAAGGACGAGCGGCATGAAGGGCGACAAGAAAGTCATTGAGTATCTGAATGCGGTGCTGAAGGGCGAACTGACCGCGATCAACCAGTATTTCATGCACTACCGGTTGCTGGATAATTGGGGTGTCAAAAAGCTCGCGAAATATGAATATCATGAGTCGATCGACGAGATGAAGCACGCCGACAAGCTGATGGAGCGAATCCTGTTCCTGGATGGGCTGCCAAACCTGCAAACGCTCGGCCGGCTTCGCATCGGGGAGAATGTGCCCGAAATCCTGCAAGCCGACCTGGAGCTTGAGCATGAAGCGGTTGCCCTGCTGAAGGAAGCAATTCCCTATTGCGAATCCGTGCGCGATTTCGGCTCGCGCGAGTTGTTTGTGCACATCCTCGTCGCCGAGGAGGAGCATGTCGACTTCATCGAGATGCAGCAGCAGATGGTGCGGGACCAGGGCCTGCAGAATTACCTGCAACTGCAAAGCGAGGCAGCCGGAAGCTGAGCGAAAGGGCCGTCTGCCCCGGGCAGGCGGCCTGCACTTGCAGTGATCCAGACGGAAGGCGAAACGCCTGCCGCGTCAGTCTTCGCCAAACTTTTCCTGCACCAGCGCCACGAGCGCGGACAGGGCATCTGCTGCCTGCGGGCCTTCCGCCATCATGGCAATGCTGTCTCCCGCAGCGGCGGCCAGCATCATCAGCCCCATGATCGAAGTGCCGAGCACGTCGGATCCGTCTTTGGAAACAGTGACGGTTGCATCATATTGGCTGGCCAGTGTCACGAACCTGGCGCTGGCGCGGGCGTGCAGCCCGCGCTTGTTGGTGATGAGCAGGGTAACTGGCCCTGCGCTCAAGCGGCCTCACCAAGCAAACGGCTGGCAACACTGATATATTTGCGGCCCGCCTCCTGTGCCATATCGACAGCTTCGCTCACCGGCCGGGCCTTGCGAACACTGGCCAGCTTGATCAGCATGGGCAGGTTGATGCCTGCGATCACTTCCAGGTTCGGGCGGCCCAGCAGGGAAATCGCGAGGTTGGAGGGGGTTCCGCCGAACATGTCGGTCAGCAGAATCACGCCGGAACCCGAATCGACTTCGGCAGCCGCGCGCGCAATCTCTGCGCGCTTTTCTTCCATATCGTCCTGGGCATCGATGCAGACGGCTAGGCATTGCTCCTGCGGTCCCACCACATGCTCCATGGCTGCGATGAACTCGGTCGCAAGACGGCCGTGTGTCACCAGTACCAACCCGATCATTCCGGCCCTTTCACTTCGGCATCAGCAGCAGAGCCTTGCTCGTCTACGTCGCGCGCATCATCATCCGTCCCGCGTGTTCGGTCCCTGTGGACCACCGCATTGATCCAGCCCTCGTCCGACAGCATGCCCCCAACGACCGTTGCAACCGCCACCGAACGGTGACGACCGCCCGTGCAGCCGAATGCAACGGTTAGATAGGCCCGTCCTTCCCGCGCATAGCCGGGCAGAAGCAGGGTTAGAAGCCCCATGATGGCCGAAAACGCTTCCGGATATGCCGGATCGCTTTGCACATGGGCCCGAACGGCCGGATCGATGCCAGTAAGCGGGCGGAGTTCGGGAACCCAGTGCGGATTCTTCAAAAACCGCATGTCAAACACCAGGTCGGCATCGCGGGGGATACCACGAGCATAGCCAAAGCTCATCAGGGTCAACGTCAGGCGCTTGGCACCGGGCGTGCCGAAGCGGGTCGAGATGGCCTGGCGCAGATCATTGTTGCTGAAATCAGTTGTGTCGATCACGACATCGGCGAGGCGTCTGAGCGACTCCAGCATTTCGCGCTCGAGCGAGATACCATCCCCTACGGGCCTGTCCAAGGCGAGCGGGTGACGTCTTCGGGTTTCCGAAAAGCGGCGCACCAGCTCGTGGCCCGCGCAATCGACATACAGAAGGCGGATTGTGCGCCCTTCGAAAGCATGGGCTTCGATCGCATCCAGCACCTGCTGCGGGGCAAAGGCACGGGTGCGGACATCGATCCCGATGGCCAGGCGTCGGGTGCCTGGCGCCGCCACAAGCGGCGCAAGAAGCGAAATCGGCAGGTTGTCCACCGCTTCGTAGCCCAGGTCTTCTAGCACCTTGAGCGTAGTCGACTTGCCCGCACCGGAAAGGCCCGTCACGATCAGGACAGGGGGTGGAGGTTCATCCACAGGTGTGTGGCACATCGGCATCTCCGGCTTTTAACGACCTCGCAGGAAAACGGCCACTGCCAGTTCAACTTTCAACGGTGCCGATGCCTCGAATGGCAAAACGGCCACCAGCGGGAGATTTACACCGCATATTTCACGGGTTGCAGGGTCCGACAAACGCACGGGGGCGGCATCGAGATCGAAAATGGCAACGGCTTGCACATTGTTTACATATGGCAAGGTGTGAAGTCCGAGCCCGCGTACTTCCAGCAAGCCTGCGATGGTTGCGGGAGCACAGAGCAGCAGCTTCCCGCCCTCCCCGCTCGTGATCACCCGATCATCGGCGATGAGAACTGCGCCGCGATCGATCAGCCGCAACGCCAGATCGGATTTGCCGCTGCCGGGCCTCCCCACCAGCAGAACCCCGGCGCCAGCGACGCAGACGGCCGTTGCATGGATGGGGCCTGCCACCGTTCAGATCGCCGGGAGGCTGACGGTGAAAACCGCGCCGCTCCGCCCATCCGCCCGGTCTTCCACCCGGATGTGGCCGTCGAGCGCTTCGACGATAGCTTTGGCGATGGACAGGCCAAGCCCGCTGTGTTGGCCATAATTCTCGTGGCCGGGCCGTTCGGAATAGAATCGCTCGAAAATGGCGTCGCGCGCTTCGGGCGGGACACCGGGCCCTTCGTCCATCACCTGTAGCTCCACACCATGCTCTTCACGATGCACCATCACCGCCAACGTCCCGCCCTCCGGTGAGAAGCTCATACCGTTGTCGACCAGATTGTTGATGACCTGGGCAAGCCGATCCGGATCTGCCGCGACCATGGCCTTCCCGGCGACCGGGGCATCGACAAGGAGCTGAACGCCACCACGCAAAGGACCCGTCGCAGTCTGCGCCGCAACAAGCTCCGTCGCCAGCACGCCAAGATCGACCGGATGAAGGCGCTCGCGGGACAGTTCGGCATCGAGGCGCGACGCGGCCAAAATGTCGGAGATCAGCCGGTCGATCCGGCGGACATCGGCTTCGATCACGGCAAAAAGCTGGGCGCGTCCGGCTTCATTCTTCACACTGCCGAGTGCTTCAACTGCGCTGCGCAGGCTGGCCAACGGATTTTTAAGCTCATGCGCGACATCGGCTGCGAAGGCTTCCGTTGCGTCGATGCGCTGGCGCAGCGCCACGGTCATGTCGGCGAGCGCCCGGGCCAGCCCGCCGACTTCGTCGCGCCGGTGCGGAAGGCGCGGCACGACGACATCGCGCGCCCGGCCGAGGCGGACGCGGTGGGCAGCAAGCGCAAGCTGGCGAAGCGGGACCACGATAGTCCGCGCCAGATAGAGGCTGAGCGCGAGACTGAACCCGAGCACAACGAGAAACACGAGAAACGACGTCAGCCGCTCGCGGCGCACAAGATCGACGACGTCAGGCGTGTCGACTGTCAGCAGCACGACTGGCACGGGCTGGCCCAGCCTTCCTTCGCCAACCGGAACAGCAGCCTGGAGGACGATCAGCCGGTCAGCGGTTTGCCGTGCGCGGGTCGTGGCGTCCCCGCTGCGCGATGCGGCCAGCACTTCGGGCCATGCAGCACGGCTGTCCTCCACCGGCTCGTCCAGAAGGGGAAGCTCGGTCTGGCCGGTCAGAAAGTCGATGAGGCGGTCGATGATGATGGCGCTTTCGCGTCGAAATCCCTCTGTCGTCGGGTCTTCGAGGGCGAAACGGGTCGTAGCTGGCGTGGTCCAGTTGTCGGCCACCAGAAAGCCGGCCGCATCGTAAAGGCGAATGCGCGTGCCGCGCGGGCTGGAGATATCGGCGATGGCAGCCTGCCCCTCGGCAACACCTTGCTGGCCCAGAAACTGGGTGACGATCTCGCCTTGTTGCAACAGCTCCTGCTCGCGGGTTTCCAGCAGCCGGACACGAAAGCCCTCGATGTAAAAAAGCGCCCCGGCCAGTGCGAGCAACGCCAGGAGATTGACCACGAGGATCCGGGTGACCAGCGAGGACCAGCCGGAAAAGCGGGGTGCACCGGCTGCGCGGCGGGCAGCGCGGACGGCCTGCCCCGCCGGAAGCGGCGCATTCATGGCTCAGTCTTCCTGATCGAAGCGGTAGCCGACGCCGTACAGAGTTTCGATGGCCTTGAATGTCTGGTCAACCGCCCGGAATTTCTTGCGAAGGCGCTTGATGTGGCTGTCGATCGTTCGGTCGTCCACATAGCTGTCGTGCGCATAGGCGACGTCCATCAGCTGATCGCGGGATTTCACGAACCCAGGGCGCTGGGCCAGCGCATCCAGGATCAGGAATTCGGTCACGGTCAGCGCCACGTCGCGCCCGCCCCACCGCACACGATGACGGGCCGGATCCATCTCAAGCTTGCCCCGAACGATCGGTTCCGCGGGTGTTTCATCCTCGTCCCGGAAGCCGCGTCTGTTGGCAGTCCGTCGCAAAACGGCGCGAATCCGCTCGATCAGCAGGCGCTGGCTGAAAGGCTTGCCGATATAGTCGTCGGCGCCCATCGCAAGACCCAGCGCCTCGTCGATCTCGGTATCCTTCGACGTGAGGAAGATGACTGGCAGGTCCGATTTCTCCCGCAGGCGGCGCAGCATCTCCATGCCATCCATCCGGGGCATCTTGATATCCACAACGGCCAGATCAGGCGGATTTTCGAGGAGCGCCTTCAGGCCAGCCGCACCATCGGCATAGACCCGCGTGGTGAAACCCTCCGCTTGCAGCGCAAGGCTCACCGAGGTCAGGATATTGCGGTCGTCATCGACCAGCGCAATCGTGGTCGTCATGGGCGCGTTGTGATCATGGGCGGTTGCACGCAACCATTCGGAATGCTGCACGGTCTGTCATGCGGCGAATGTATAGCTGCTAACGCTGCTTCTTCCAAAGGTTGATGTTTGAACAGCTTCACACGAAGTGCGCATTTGGGTAGGGCATAACTGGGCGTCCATGCGGCTGGGGCATGGCTTCGGGCGTAAATGGTGATTCGGTTTGAAGGAATTGATTGTGGCGACAGCAACCGGAACAGGCCTCGTGATCGACGGCATGACATTTGGCGCAACCGTGCATCGCAACCTGGGGACTGCGCCTCTGCTGGAGCTCGCCGTGAACCGGGAGGAAGGCCTGTTTTCGAAAGACGGCGCCTTTGTTGTCGAAACCGGCAACCACACCGGGCGGTCTGCCAACGACAAGTTCACCGTGAAAGACGCGGAGACCGCCGACACAGTGTGGTGGGGCAACTCCAACAAGGCGATGGATCCGGCACACTTTTCAGCCCTGAAAGCGGATTTCCTGACGGCGCTTGGTGGCAAGGAAACCTTGTTCGCACAGGATTTGTTCGGCGGTTCGCAGCCGGAATATCGGGTCAACGTCCAGGTGGTGACGGAATACGCCTGGCATTCCCTGTTCATCCGCACCTTGCTGGTTCGCCCCGACGCAGCGGAGCTTGCCAGCTTTGCCCCCGAATACACCATCATCGACCTGCCGAGTTTCAAGGCCGATCCGACGCGCCACGGATGCCGTTCGCAGACTGTTGTTGCCGTCAATTTCTCGGAAAAGCTGATCCTGATCGGCGGCACGAAATATGCCGGTGAAATGAAGAAGTCCGTGTTCGGCATTCTGAACTACCTGCTCCCGACCAAGGGCGTGATGCCGATGCACTGTTCGGCCAATATCGGCCCCAAGGGCGATACGGCGGTGTTTTTCGGCCTTTCGGGCACCGGGAAGACGACGCTTTCGGCCGATGCCAGCCGTACGTTGATCGGCGACGACGAACATGGCTGGTCGGATACGGCGGTCTTCAACTTCGAAGGCGGCTGCTATGCCAAGATGATCCGCCTGTCGCCAACCGCGGAACCGGAGATCTTCGCCACGACCAAGCGCTTCGGCACCGTGCTGGAAAATGTGGTGATCGACCCGACAACCCGGGAGATCGATCTGGATGACAACCGGCTCGCGGAAAACAGTCGCGGGTCTTATCCTATCCATTTCATACCCAATGCCAGCGATGACAATCTGGGGCCTGTCCCCAAGAACATCATCATGCTGACCGCTGACGCCTTCGGCATCCTGCCTCCCATCGCCCGGCTGACTCCGGATCAGGCGATGTATCACTTCCTGTCGGGCTATACGGCGCGCGTTGCGGGCACCGAAATCGGCGTTACCGAGCCGGACGCCACCTTCTCGACCTGCTTTGGCGCCCCGTTCATGCCGCGCCATCCCAGCATCTATGGCAACCTGCTAAAGGAGCGAATCGCCAAGGGCGACGTCGACTGCTGGCTGGTGAACACCGGCTGGACCGGCGGCCAATATGGAACCGGAAGCCGTATGCCGATCAAGGTCACGCGCGCGCTGCTGAATGCCGCGCTGGATGGAAGCCTGAAGACTGCAGCGTTCCGCAAGGACCCGTTCTTCGGATTCGCCGTTCCGGTGAGCGTTCCTGGCGTCGACGACAAGATCCTCGACCCGCGTGCAACCTGGCCGGATGCAGCGGCCTATGACGAAAAGGCGCGTGCACTGGTGAAGATGTTCGTAGCGAACTTCGCGCAGTTCCAGGATCATGTCGAGCAAGGGGTGCTTGAATCCGCACCGAAGGCCGCCTGATCCTCCTGAACGGTGCGGATCGTGCTCCGCCCCTGTTGGCGGTTCGGGGCTGGTTTCCAAGCGGGATTTGCCCGTCATCATCGCGGGATGGTGGGATGGTGGATCGGGTGAACCGTTTCTCAACGCCTCCCGAAGGCAGGCAGGATACGCGAATTCGACAATTCAATCGTGATCTTCTGTTTTCGGTTGCCGCAACACGAACCGCAGTGGAACCTGACCGGCTACGATTCGATTTCGAGGACCATGATGCCACCCCAACGCCGGAACAATGACTGGGGCTTTCCCCGATGGCGACCTTATGGAGGCGCTGGTCGCGCGCCAGAGGCCCAGCGTCTGTGCGACCGGGAGGGCTGCACCCAGCCCGGCAACTGCCCTGCCCCCAAGGCGCCGAACAAGCCGGATCGCTGGTATTTCTGCGAGGCCCATGCCGCAGAATATAACAAGCGTTGGAACTATTTCGACGCCCTGACGGATGCGGAGGCCGCGGAGCAGGAAGCAAAGGAACAGCAAGGTGCGCGTTCCTACGAGAGAGCGAAACACTGGGCATGGGGAGAAGGCGACGGAAGCCGGTCCCGGGCCGAGCTGGATGCGCTGAAATTCTTCGAACTGCCGATCGATGCGGATGAAAGCCAGGTGAAAGCCGCGCATCGCAGGATGGCTAAGACGAACCACCCGGATCTGAACCCTGGCGATGCCGATGCGGCGACCCGCTTTCAGGCGACCCAAGCGGCCTATGAAGTCCTGCGGAATGCAGCCGAACGGCGTGCCGCAGTTCGGGATGCCTAGAGCGGGCGCTCGAAGCAATTCCGTCGTTATGCACCCGTCTTTCGTTCGGTCATGGCCCAAGCAACGCTTGGGACCGTGGCATGAGAATTGCTAGCATTGCCAAGCGCGCCCGCGACGTATAGCCCCACATCCCGTGTCAGATATCATCGCAACGCTCACATCGCCTGTCATTCTCTTCTTCGTATTGGGGGCTCTCGCATCGTTCGCGCGATCCGATCTGAGCATCCCCGAAAGCGTATCGAAGGGCATGTCCCTTTACCTCATGGCAGCGATCGGGTTGAAGGGCGGCGTCGAAGTCGCCGCCGCCGGGCTCGACCCGCAGATGCTGATCACGGGATTGGCGGGCGCAATCCTCAGCTTCGGCTTTCCGTTCCTCGGCTTTTTCCTACTGCGCCGCGTTGGCGGGCTGGACAGTATCAACGCCGGAGCGGTCTCGGCCCATTATGGATCGGTATCGGTTGTCACATTCGTGACCGGAGTGGCGGTTCTGCAAGGGTCCGGTGCTGCGCCGGCCGGCTGGATGGTTGCGGTACTTGCGCTGATGGAAACGCCGGCCATCATTGCGGGCCTGCTTTTGGCGCGGGGTTCGCTCAGCGGCCTTGGCAGCACCGGCAACGCGGAAGGCCGCGGGCAGCACAGCGTGTGGCGCGAAGTGTTGCTGAACGGGCCAGTGGTGCTGCTTGTAGGGGCGTTCATGATCGGGATTGCAGCCGGCAAGAGCGGCTACGCGCCAGTTTCCTTCTTCTTCGGCGATCTGTTCCGCGGCATATTGTGCCTGTTCCTTCTGGATATGGGTCTGTTGGCGGCCCGCCGCCTTCGGGAGGCGCAAAGCCTGACAATCCCGCTCGCACTGCTGGCCATAGTGATGCCGCTGATGAATGCGTCGATCGCGCTGGTGATCTGCATGGTAATCGGGCTGACGGGCGGAACCGCTGCCGCGTTCCTTATCCTGTGCGCTTCGGCAAGCTATATCGCCGTACCCGCCGCGATGCGACTTGCCTTGCCCCAAGCGGATGCCGGCCTGTATCTCGCGATGTCGCTTGCGATCACCTTCCCGTTCAACATCATATTGGGTATTCCCTTGTACACTTGGGCCGTGCAGATGCTGGGCTGATGGGGCTGGGCCCCGCAGTGCGAGGACCAAGATGCCCGAATTCAAAGCGCTCGTGGATGGATATCACCGTTTCAGGATAGGCGCCTACCGCGAACAGCGCGAACGGTATGACCATCTTGCGCAGGGCCAGGCACCCAAGATCATGATCATCGCCTGTTCCGACAGTCGGGTCGATCCGACCCGGGTGTTCGACGCCCCGCCAGGCCAGATGTTCGTGTTGCGGAACATCGCGAACCTGGTTCCCCCACTGGAGGCCATCAGCGGGCAATCGAGCGTGGCGGCCGCGCTGGAATATGCGGTAACGGGCATAAAAGTGCATCACATCGTCGTGTTCGGGCATGCGCGCTGTGGGGGAATTGCCGCCGCGCTAGCCGGCGATTTCGACAATCCTGTCGCTGGCAAGCATGTGCATGCCTGGATGGAGTTCATCGCGCCGGCCCGCGATGCAGTGCGCGCCGCTTGCGCGCTATCGCCCGACGTCGATGCACAGCGCGCACTGGAACAGGCGGGCGTCCGCCTCTCGCTCCACAATCTTCGCACCTACCCCTTCGTGGCAGACGCGGAAGAGGCCGGAAAGATCAAACTGCACGGCGCCATCTTCGATATTGGTGACGGGACCCTTAAAGTCCTCGACAGGGCAACCGGCCAGTTCCAGCCGGTGCCCGTCGAGCTGTAACAGGATCAGGCAGGGCTGGTCTGTCCGCCACGCTGGCGATGCGTGGCCAGCATCAGGATCCTGTCCTTGATGGAAAGTTTCAGCTTCTTCAACCGCATTACCCGCGTGTCATCCGGAAGCCGGCGCGCCTGCTCGGCCGCCAGTTCATTATCGAGCCGCGCATGCCGCCGTCTCAGATTATCGAGAATTTTCATGGGGCTATCTCCCTCAAGTGCAGCTCCCCCTGCCTTGATCGAATTGGGGGATGCTCGTGCTGTTTCAATGCCCATGATGCAAATTCATGCTCTGCAGGCCTTTTTCATCGACAGGCCGCTGCAAGGTCATGTTGTCCTGCACCACTGCCAGCCAGAGACATCCAGCCTCAGGGCACCCGGCCGATGCGTGCCCCCATACCTTCGATTCCAGGGGGGCTCGGTTTCGAGGCACGCGGTTCGGAAAGGCACACCGGGCGCAAAGATTGCAGCAATGGAAGCCGCACGGCTTCTGGGCGCAAAGCGGTTGTGCGCTTTTCTTTCAACCGCAACATCGCATCGCATCGATCAAAGCCTGCCGCTACCGGCGGAATGTTGCAAGCGTACCGCTCAGTCCGGCCATCGAGCGAAATCCGACAGGCTTCCGTATCGAGCCTCGGTATCAATAGTGTATTGCGCGGCCATAGGCATCGAGGACGCTCTCGTGCATCATTTCGCTGAGCGTCGGATGCGGGAAGATGGTCGCCATCAGCTCGGCCTCGGTCGCTTCGCATTGGCGTGCGATCACATAACCCTGTATCAGTTCCGTGACTTCGGCACCAACCATGTGCGCGCCCAGCAAGGCTCCGGTTTTCGCATCGAAGATGGTTTTTACCAGGCCTTGGGATTCACCCAATGCTATCGCCTTGCCGTTGCCGATGAAGGGGAAACGGCCAACCTTCACGTCGAGACCGGCTTCCTTCGCCCTTTCTTCGGTCAGGCCGACGCTGGCGACTTGTGGTCGCGAGTAGGTGCATCCCGGAATGTTGGACTTATCCATCGGGTGCGCGTGCGGCTGCGCGGTGATCTTTTCGACTGCAACGATGCCTTCATGGCTGGCCTTGTGCGCCAGCCAGGGCGCGCCCGTCACGTCTCCGATCGCCCAGATGCCCGGAACGCTGGTGCGGCCCCATTCGTCTGTCGCGATGTGGCCGCGGTCCGTTTTCACACCCAGCGCTTCCAGACCCAGCTTCTCGGTGTTGGGTGCAATGCCGATGGCGATGATGACATGGCTAAAGGCCTGCTGCTCACCGTTGATCGTCGCGGTGACGCCATCGGCCTGCACGTCCAGCTTTTCAACCGATGCCTTGGTTCGAATGGTCATTCCCTGCGTTTTCAGAGCCTTTTCCATGAAGGAGGAGATTTCGGCGTCTTCCACCGGCACGATACGGTCCAGCATTTCAACGACTGTAACCTTGGCACCCATGTCGCTGTAGAAACTTGCGAATTCAATGCCGATGGCGCCGGAACCAATGACCAGAAGCTCGGTCGGCATCGCGGGCGGCACCATCGCGTGCCGGTAGGTCCATACGCGGTTACCATCCGCCTTCAGGTGTGGAAGCTCCCGCGCGCGCGCGCCGGTCGCGATGATGATATCCTTCGCTTCCAGTGTGCGTTCCCCGACGGTTACAGTTGTGGCCGATGCGATCGTCGCCACGCCTTCCACCACCGTTACCTTGTTCTTCTTCATCAGGCCCTTCACACCCTGGTTCAGCTGGCCGGCTATCTTGCGGCTCCGATCTGTCACCTTAGCGAGATCGAAACCGACCGTTCCGGCTGAAAGACCATAGGACGAGGCATGGTCCATATAGTGTTTGATTTCGGCCGAGCGGAGCAGCGCCTTTGTGGGGATGCAGCCCCAGTTGAGGCAGATCCCGCCCAGGCGCTCACGCTCCACGATCGCAACCTTCAGGCCAAGCTGGCTCGCCCGTATGGCGGCCACGTAGCCGCCGGGGCCGGAGCCGATGATGACAAGGTCGAAGGGCTCGTTGCTCATGCCAGCATCCCCAGCGGGCTCTCCAGCAGCGCCTTGAACGCGCTCATGAATTCCGCGCCCACCGCGCCGTCGATGGCACGATGATCGAAGCTGCCGGTAGCCGACATGACGGTTGCGATGGCGAGCGCATCGTCCACGACATAAGGCCGTTTCTCGCCTGCACCGATGGCGAGGATCAAGGCTTCGGGCGGGTTGATAACGGCATCGAACTGCTTGATGCCGAACATGCCGAGGTTGGAGATGCTGGCCGTGCCGCCGGTGTATTCAGGTGGCTGCAACTTGCCCTCCTTCGCGCGGGCGGCGAGATCCTTCATCTCGGTCGCGATCACGCTGAGGCGCTTGTTGGCAGCGTCGCGGATCACAGGGGTGATGAGGCCGCCGGGGATCGCAACCGCGACAGACACATCGGCCCGGCTGAACCTGCGCAGATGATCGCCGGCGAAGCTGACGTTGGCATCGGGCGCCTGCACCAGCGCCATGCCAAGCGCTTTCACCAGCAGATCGTTCACACTGAGCTTGATACCCTGCCCTTCCAGCGCCTTGTTCAGCTCGCCGCGCAACTTCAGCATCGCATCGAGGCGCACATCCACCGTCAGATAAAAGTGCGGAACCGTCTGCTTTGATTCCGTCAGGCGGCGCGCAATGATCTTGCGCATGTTGGAAAGCTTGACGGTTTCGAACGGCACATCCGTTGGCGGCAGAGGAGCCGCAACAGCGGGGACCGGGGCCAAAGGCGCGGAGCCGCTGGCCGGGGCCTGGGCAACTGTCGGGGCCGGGGCGGCAGCGGCGGCAGCCGCTTCGACATCGGCTTTCACGATGCGTCCGTTGGGCCCGGTTCCCTTCACCGACGCCAGATCGACACCCGCAATCTGCGCGATGCGACGGGCGAGCGGGCTCGCGATATTGCGGGTCTCGCCAATATCGCCAGGGGCCGGGCTTTGCGGCCTGGGCGCTTGCGGCACAGGGCTGGTAACCGGGGTAGCCGCCACGGGCTGGTTGGTCGCGGCCGGTCCGGCATCCGGTTGCCCCGCAGGTGCTGCGGCTTTTGCAGGCGCAGGCTGGGCAGCCGGAGGAGATGCAGAAGAAGGCTCCTCGCCCTCTTCCGCCAGCCGGGCGATGACCGCATTCACTTTCACATCCTCGGCGCCTTCGGGCACAAGAATATCGGTCACCACGCCTTCATCGACGGCTTCCACTTCCATCGTCGCCTTGTCGGTTTCGATTTCTGCAATGATGTCACCGGACTTCACGCTATCGCCGACCTTGATCAGCCATTTCGACAAGGTCCCCGATTCCATCGTGGGGCTGAGTGCTGGCATTGTGATATCGATGGCCATGGGGTTCCTCGGATGATCTGGTCGACTGCCGTTACGGCGGTCAGAAAAGCGACTTGACCGCCGCAACGACGTCGGCGGCTTTCAGAAGTGCCGCCTTTTCCAGGTTGTTGGCGTAGGGCAACGGCACGTCCCTGTTGGTAACGCGGAGCACCGGTGCGTCCAGATCATCAAAGCCCTTCGTCATGGCGATCGCGATGATTTCGCTGGAAATGCTGCACACCGGCCAGCCCTCTTCCACCACCACCATCCGGTTGGTTTTCTTCAGCGATGCCAGCACGGCGGCTTCGTCGAGCGGGCGCAGGGTCCGCAGGTCCAGCACTTCGCAATCGATGCCGTCTGCCGCCAATTGTTGCGCAGCATCGAGCGCAATACCGACTCCGATGGAGTAGGACACAAGTGTAACGTCGGCGCCTTCGCGGAAGAGCCGCGCCTTACCGATGGGGACGACATGGTCCCCTTCCGGCACTTCGAAGCTTTGGCCATAAAGAAGCTCGTTCTCGAGGAACACGACAGGATCGGGCGAGCGGATGGCGCTTTTCAGCAGGCCCTTCGCATCGGCCGCATCATAAGGCGCGATCACCAGCAGGCCCGGCACGCTCGCGTACCAGGGGCCGAAATTCTGGCTGTGCTGGGCGCCCACCCGGCTGGCTGCGCCATTGGGTCCGCGGAACACGATGGGGCAGCGCATCTGCCCGCCGGACATGTAGTTGGTTTTTGCGGCCGAATTGATGATGTGATCGATCGCCTGCATCGCGAAGTTGAAGGTCATGAACTCCACAATCGGCTTCAGACCGCCCATCGCAGCGCCAACACCAAGGCCGGCAAAGCCATATTCGGTGATCGGCGTATCAACGACGCGCTTTTCGCCAAATTCATCCAGCAGGCCCTGCGTGACCTTGTAGGCCCCTTGATACTGGCCGACTTCCTCACCCATGACAAAGACGCTGAGATCGGCGCGCATTTCCTCGGCCATCGCATCGCGAAGGGCTTCGCGCACGGTCTGCTTGCGGGTTTGGCCGGTTGGCGCCTCGGTGCTTGCTGCCTTCGGCATTACCGGCTCTGGCGCAGGATCCGAGATCGCCGCCGCGGGGGCGGGAGCGGTGTTGGCGGGGGCCTTGTTGACAGGGGCCTTGTTGACAGGGGCATCGGCGGCGGGGGCTTCTTCGCCCTCCATGGAAATGACGGCGATAACCGTGCCGACTTTCACGGCATCGGTTCCGGCTGCAACGTCCAATGAGACGATGGTTCCGCCTTCATCGGCTTCAAGCTCCATCGTTGCCTTGTCGGTTTCAATTTCGGCGATCACCTGGCCCGGCTTCACGACGTCGCCCGGCTTCACGAGCCATGCCGCAAGGGTCCCCTCTTCCATCGTGGGGGACATGGCTGGAAGCTTGAGCTCCATCAGTATGTCCCCACAAGAACGTCGGTGGTGAGTTCGGACAGGGCGGGTTCGGGAGCCTGCTCTGCGAAGTCTGCGGCTTCGGCCACTTCGGCCTTCACCTCCTTGTCGCACGCCTTGAACCAGGCCTCATCAGCAAAACCAAGCTCCAGCATTTCGCGTTTTGCCATGTCCAGCGGGTCGCGATTGTCGCGGATCGCCTGCACCTCTTCGCGGGACCGGTATTTCGCCGGGTCGGACATCGAGTGGCCGCGATAGCGATAGGTCTTCATTTCCAGGAGGATGGGGCCGTGCCCGCCGCGCACCCACTCCATCGCCATGTTGGCAGCGCCGCGCACGGCAAGCACGTCCATTCCATCCACCTGCAACCCTTCGATCCGGAAGCTTTCGCCCCGGCGATAGAGCTGGTCTTCGGCGGATGCCCGATTCACCGATGTCCCCATGGCATACTGGTTGTTTTCAATGATGAAGATGACGGGGAGCTTCCACAGCTCCGCCATGTTGAAAGCTTCATAGACCTGACCCTGGTTTGCCGCTCCGTCGCCGAAATAGGCAAGCGCGACCCCGCCTTCACCGCCCATTACATCCTGCCGATACTTGTGGGCAAAGCCCAGGCCGGCACCGATCGGCACCTGCGCGCCGACAATACCGTGCCCGCCGAAAAAGCCCTGCTTCACCGAGAACATGTGCATCGATCCGCCCTTGCCACGGCTGATGCCGGCTTCGCGCCCGGTCAGTTCCGCCATGATGGTCTTCGGGTCTATGTGGCAGGCGAGCATATGACCATGATCACGGTAGCCAGTGACAACACTGTCCTTGCCGGGTGTTATTGCGGATTGCAGGCCAGTTACCACAGCCTCCTGGCCGATGTAGAGGTGGCAGAACCCGCCGATCAGGCCCATGCCATAAAGCTGGCCGGCCTTCTCCTCGAAGCGGCGTATCAGCAGCATCATGCGATAGAAATCCCGATACTCGCCCTGGTCGGCGGTGTAGCGAACGACTTCCGGCAAACGTTCCAGCCTGCCTTCGGATGCGCTTGTCCGCTTTGCGCTCGCTATTGCGTCAGCAGGTGTTACCTCGGCAGGCTTTGCGCGGTCAGGTGCTGCGCGGGTTGGCTTGGCCAAAAAAGATCCCCTCATGAAACCGTCAGGCCGTTCTAGCTTGGGACGCTCAAGTTTCAACTGGCTGTTCGTCATCGGAAATGCACAAGAGCCATGCGCGGCACGAACAGGCTACCGGGGTGCGGGCTTTTCCAGCGGAACAATCACTTCGTCTGGGCGGATCACGCCCAGATGGCGGCGCACCAGTTCATCAGCGAAATCTGGATCAGCGCCGCGCGGGTCCAGAAGGGCGATGTCCCGCGTTAAGATAGCGCGCTTTTCGGCAAGCTCCGCCTTGCGTTCGGCCAGGACGGCCTGTTCGCCACGGATATCATCGAGCGCGAAAAAACCTGCGGGTCCAAACAATGCGTGCGTACCGAAATAGAGCATGATGAGAAGGCATGCCGCTGGAAGCATGGCACGCTTCAACAGGTCGTAAAGGGACAACGGCTGCATATCCCTCAGAATCATGCACGGCTTGCCGCGTCAAGGGGCAGTATGATTCTAGGCTGAAATAGCGCTCGGCGGAAACAGGCTGAGCCGGCGCTGTGGCGCAAAGGTGACAGAGTGTTAACTATTACGAATACATCTTTAACGGCTGTTCATGATGGGTTATCAGAATGCCACGGGCGGAAAAAACAATGGGTCGCCCGATAGATCGGAGAGAACGCCGTGCTCAAGCATTCACTGAAGGCAGGCGCCGTCCTAACCCTGACAGTGGCGGCATTTTCGGCCGCTTCCGCTCAGGGCGCTGTTTCAAGCCAGGTGCAAAATCTGGGAAGCGGCGCATCGCAAGCCACCGACAGAGTGGCGCCGATATCTTATAACCAGAGCAGCATTGTAATGCTGCCGTCGCCGACACCCGGCACGTGGCCGATCCTGCTTTCCGGCATTGGAATGATGGGATTTGCCGCACGCAGGCGGGCTTTTGCCGCCTGAGGTCGCATGCAAAACATAAACAATTTGGGGCCCGGCAATGAAAAGAACCGGGCCCCGGTATATGGCTGCAATCACCAAGGGGACGAATTGGTAAATCCGCCATTTTCACGAGATAATCGCGCGCAAACCGCTTTCAAGCGAAATGGCGCCCGGACGAAGCCGACTACCGGCCCGGCGCAGGGCTCTGACGAAGTACCGACCGCCCGGCATATAGTGCCGCAGCGCCGAGTTCCGCTTCAATTCGCAGCAGCTGGTTGTACTTGGCCAGCCTGTCCGACCGACTGAGAGAGCCAGTCTTGATCTGCCCGCAGTTGGTTGCAACCGCCAGGTCTGCAATCGTCGTATCCTCGGTTTCACCGGAGCGATGGCTCATCACGGCTGTGTAACGCGCCCGGTGGGCCATGTTCACGGCCTCGAGCGTTTCTGACAATGTGCCGATCTGGTTGACCTTGACCAGGATCGCGTTGGCAACGCCACGGCTGATCCCCTCGCGCAGGCGCACCGGGTTGGTGACGAACAGATCATCCCCCACCAGCTGGGTCTTTGCGCCGACCGCATCCGTCAACGCCTTCCAGCCATCCCAATCGTCTTCAGCCATCCCGTCTTCTATCGAGACGATCGGATAGCGCCCGGCGAGATCGGCCAGAAACGCCACCATCTCGGCTGGGGAAAGTGTTTTCCCCTCCCCTTCCATCACATAGCTGCCGTCCTTGAAGAATTCGGTCGATGCACAATCCAGCGCGAGCATCACATCCTTCCCCGGCTTGTAGCCTGCAGTTTCAATGGCTTGCAGGATCACGTCCAGGGCTTCGGTCGCGCTGGACAGATTGGGCGCAAAGCCGCCCTCGTCGCCCACCGATGTGGATAGCCCACGATCGTGCAGTGTCTTCTTCAGGGTGTGAAAAATCTCCGCGCCCCAGCGAAGTCCTTCAGAAAAAGTCTCCGCTCCAACTGGCATCACCATGAATTCCTGAAAGTCTATGGGATTATCAGCATGGGCCCCACCGTTAATAATGTTCATCATGGGGACCGGAAGCAGCCGTGCAGCCGTGCCGCCGACATAGCGATACAGCGAAAGCCCGCGCGCATTGGCGGCAGCGTTGGCAACCGCAAGGCTGACGCCGAGAATCGCATTAGCGCCAAGGCGGGACTTGTTGGACGTTCCGTCCAGCGCGATCATCTGCGCATCGATATCTTCCTGTTCTTCGGCATCGAGGCCGATGAGCGCGTCTGAAAGTTCCCCGTGGACTGTGGCAACAGCGTTGCGCACGCCCTTCCCCATGTAGCGGTCCATTTCGCCGTCCCGCTTCTCGACAGCTTCATGGGCACCGGTGGATGCGCCCGATGGAACTGCGGCGCGGCCCATGCTGCCATCTTCCAGCACGCAATCGACTTCGATGGTGGGGTTGCCCCGGCTGTCCAGGATCTCGCGGGCGATCAGATCGACGATGGCAGTCATGCTGGCTCCTGTGCTGGGATTTCGTGGTCGGATTTTCCGGCACCGGTCTTAAGCGCTCAGCCCCAGAGTGCAACCTCGGGCGGATCGACATCCGACCCCTGGAAGCGCAAGCCGTGCACCCGGTCGCGTGCCAGAAGCAATGGCCCGTCCAGATCGGCAAAGGTGCCCTGCATGGCGGCCACAAAGGCGGGAGCAATTCCCAGCGAAGTCGAGAGCATGCACCCTGTCATCAGGCCCAGGCCGCGCTGCCGGGCGGCGTGGATCAGCGCCAGCCCTTCGGTCAGGCCGCCGCACTTGTCGAGCTTCAGGTTGATGAAGCGATAGCGGCCAAGGATGGAGCCGAGTTCGGCGCGGCTTTGCAGGCTTTCGTCTGCCGCGAGCGGGATCGGGGATTGCACATGGGTGAGCGCCTCATCGGCCCCAGCCGGCAGGGGTTGCTCCACCAATTCAACCCGATAGGCCGCGAGCATATGGCAGAGGCGCTCCACATCCTGCCCGGCCCAACTTTCGTTAGCATCCGCGATCAGGCGTGCATCGGGTGCTGCGGCCCGAACGGCGGCCACCCGGTCGATGTCTCCCGAACCTCCCAGCTTCAGCTTCAGCAACTCCCGCCCGGATGCGGCTTTTGCCTGCTCCGCCATAGTGGCCGGGTCCCCCAGGCTAATGGTGTAGGCGGTCAGCATCGGCCGAGGATGTGGCAGGCCGGCCAGATCCCACACGCGCTTGCCGGACTGCTTCGCCTCAAGATCCCAAAGCGCTGAATCGAGGGCATTTCGCGCAGCGCCCGGGGGCATCCGATCCAGAAGATCCGCCCTGCCAAGGCCCTGACCGATGGGATCGGCCATCGCGCACACGGATGCCAGAACCGATTCCGGGCTTTCGCCCCGATAATAGATGGCTGTGCCTTCGCCGCGCCCGGTGAATGAACCGTCGCGCACTTCGGCGACAACGACATCGACATATGTCTTTGTTCCCCGGGCGATGACAAAGGGTCGGGCGGTTTCCCACCGTTCGATGCGTGCGGTCAGCTCTCTCATGCTGGACACGCCTAGCGCTGGTCGCGCTGCGCCGCTAGGGAAAGCGCATAGCTGCTGGAGATGGTGAAATAGGAGACCGGGCAACAATGAGGGACTGGGCAAAACGAACATCGCACAGGTTGCGCCGCGATGCCCACATGCTGTGGATTGCGGCGCGCGATCCGCGCACGCCCTTTGCGGCCAAGGTCATCGGCGGCATCGTCAGCGCCTATGTGCTATCCCCCATCGATCTGATTCCGGATTTCGTGCCGATCCTGGGCGTGATCGACGACCTGGTGATCATATGGATCGGCATTGCCGTTGCCGTTAGGATCGTTCCGACCGCGCTGATGGCCGAACATCGTGCTGCTGCCGATGCAGCTGTGGAGCGACCGATCAGCAAGTCCGGCGCCATCATTATCATCGGTCTGTGGACCATGGTTGCCACTTTCATCGCCTTGCAGCTCTGGGCGCTGCGCTACTGGTAGGGGACGCAGGATGCTCAATCCCTCCGACGAACAGATCGAACTCGACCCTGTCGTGATCGTCGCGCGCATCACCACGCTGGAAATGCTGGTGCGGCAGATGATGGTCGTGCAACTACGACTGCTGGCGGACGGGGGCCACATCGCGCTAACCCCGACCTATGTGCAGAGCCTGGCGAACGCCTATGCCGAAAAGGTGGACGAATCGACTATCATCGAAAGCAATTCGGCCGATGTTAACTATGCCTTCAAGGTGAATGTGCTGCACCAGCTCGAGCGCTTCTTCGACGAAATCGCCACGCACCTGAAAGAAAATCCATGACTGCAAAACCGGCATCGGCGCTGGGGGCTTTGCAGCCGTCCCATGCCCTGCTAGACGGCGCGTCCGCTCGCGTTTGCGCGAACCCCCGGGGCCCGATGGCGGAGTGGTTACGTAGAGGACTGCAAATCCTCGCACGCCGGTTCGATTCCGGCTCGGGCCTCCAAACCGCAGCAAATTCCGCAACGGTCGCAGCGTTTGTGGTGGTTTCAGCAGCGTTTCTTCATAGAGCGCCCGTGCACGCAGGGGGCCCTCCCACGGCCGCAACGGCAGCGGCGGCGCTTGAGGGACGATGGTCGAACGCGGTTCAATTCGCCCAGGCGCCGGCATTCCTGAAGCGACCACCCGCTGCGGGCTTTCCTTACCCATGGCTCGACCGGCAGCATGCCAGCTTCCGCATCGTGGCGGCGCCACAGCTGACAGGCGTGGACGGGCAGGCAATGTACCTGGAATGGCGTAAAGATGGCTTGGGCGGCGATGGGGCGGGCGGGCCGGTCAGTCGACAGCGGCTTTGGGTTTTCAACCCCGGAGCAGAGGGCACCACGATGGCCTTCTATTCCTTCCGCACACCGGCGGATTTTGAAGGCGCAAGCGGAACGGCCGAGCGGTTTTCGGCGCTGGGGCCGGAGGACCTTGTCGGCTATGGCCCGACTTGCACGCTGTCAGTCGCACCGGCTCCCGCGGGATGGACTGCAGCCATCGCTGAAAATTGCAGCATCATCGCCCAATCCGGCCGAAGCATGCGACTGCAGGCGCGCATAACCCTGGCCGGGGATACGCTGTTCTATGAAGAAGCAGGCCAGCTTGCCGATGGTCGCTACGCGTTTCGCGTTCCGGGCGGCATTGCGTATGAATTCAGCAGGATTGCGAAATAGACAATCGTTCTTGCCTGTCGTCTCTCCGGCACTGAAAACCATGCGGACACACGACCGGATAGAGCGACCAAGCCGGTGTGATCAGGGCTTCACAAGCTCCAGTGTTGCGGCTTTGCGTGCCGCGGCGGTTATCGCCTCCGCATCGGGCACGCCCTTCCCCACCAGCCAGCTTCCGCCGACACACAGCACAGCCTCTTCGCCGAGCCATTCGGGTGCACTGGCCTGCGTGATCCCGCCGGTGGGGCAGAAACGGGCGTGGCGGAACGGCGCAGCGAGCGCCTTCAACGTTTTCAAGCCGCCGGACGCTTCAGCCGGGAAAAATTTGAAGCGGTCGAGCCCGAGATCGAGCCCCCGCATGATGTCACCTGCGTTGGCGATGCCTGGAAGGAAGGGCACTTCCCTGTCGTGTGCGGTCCGCGCGAGCCGTTCGGTAAGGCCGGGCGACACGATGAATTCGGCGCCAGCACCCAGCGCGGCATCCAGATCCCGGCAGTTGAGCACGGTCCCCGCGCCAACGATAGCGCCCGGCACCGTTCGCATTTCGTGGATGACCTGCAGGGCGGCCGCCGTCCTTAGTGTCACTTCCAGCACGCGCAGCCCGCCGGCTACCAGCGCCTGGGCAATGGGGATGGCGTGGGCGACATCTTCCACCACCAGCACCGGGATAACCGGCGCAGTGCGCATGATCATATCCATCGTGGTCATGCCGCAATCTCCGCAAGGCAGGCGGCCGCCGCACCAAGAAGGCCAGGCTCTGGATGGGTGATCCGCACGATGGGGATGCCCGCCATGCGCGCTTCGAAACGCCCCTTGGCGGTGAAACGGCTGTGAAAGCCTGACCGGGGAAGCAGATGCGCCACGCGCGGAAGCAGTCCACCGGCAAGCACCAGAGCGTTGCCGCCCTGCGCCAGCACCAAATCGCCGGCAACACTTCCCAAAGTCAACATCCAGCGTTCAAGCGCAGCCTGCACCAGGCTATCTGCTCCCGCGATGGCATCCTGCCAGAGCGCCGCATAGTCCCGTGCGGGAACAGCACTGCCCCCAATGGCGGCCAGCGCCCCGTGCACATTGGCGAGGCCAGGGCCGGAAACGATACGCTCCACCGACACCCGGCAGAATCGCGCTCGAAGCTGACTCAGGATCATGTCCTCCAGGCTGTCGAGCGGGGCAAAATCGATATGCCCCCCTTCGGTCGGGATCACGCGCGGTGGCTGCCCCCGCACCAGCGCGGCGACACCGAGCCCGGTGCCCGGACCGACGACGCTGATGACACCACCGTCCGGCAACGGGCCCTCCGGCCCGGCCAGATGCGCGAAGTCACCGGCGCCGCAGACAGCAACTGCATGCGCGACTGCGGCAAAATCATTCACCAGCGTAACCCGATCGACCCGGAGCCGTTCGGCAATGCAGTCCGGACGGATCACCCACGGGTTGTTGGTGAGCTTCAGAGGCTCCCCGGCGATCGGCGCTGCAACCGCAATCCCCGCCACCCGGGGAACTGGCCGCCCAAGGCCTGCCGCATAAGCTTCGAACGCGGATTGCAGGCTGGCGTACTCGGCGACCTTCAGCCTAACTTCGCTGGAAAGGTCGATCCCGCCATCATCCCGTCGTGTGGCAATCGCAAAGCGCGCATGGGTGCCCCCGATATCGGCTGTGATCAGTTCCATCAGAGGCCAGCCGCCGCAAGGATCGGGGATGCTCCCTGTTCCGCATTATCACAGTGATCGCGGAACAGGGCAAAGATCTCGCGGCCCGTCCCCTGGGCCTCATGCGGCACCGGCACAGATGGTCGAGATTGGACTTCATATTCTGAAACAATCAGTTCCAGGGTTCCGCTGACAGCGCGTAGCCGCAGAATATCGCCGTCTCTCATGCGGGACGATGGCCCGCCGCAATGCGCTTCGGGGGTCAGGTGAATGGCGGCCGGCACCTTCCCCGATGCGCCAGACATTCGTCCGTCCGTTACCAGTGCAACCTTGAAGCTCTTGTCCTGCAACACGCCCAGCGGCGGGGTCAGCTTGTGGAGTTCCGGCACGCCGTTGGCACGGAGCCCCTGGAAGCGCACCACCACGATGACGTCGCGGTCAAGCTCTCCCGCCCTGAACGCCGCGTTGACAGCGTCCTGGGTTTCGAAAACCCGGCATGGGGCTTCGATCGTCAACCGCGCCGGATCCACAGCGCTGGTTTTCACGATGCCGCGCCCGATGTTACCGGTCACAAGCCGCATGTCGCCTCCGCATGGAACGGCGCGGAAACCGGCCGCAACATGCTGCTATCCGGGCTTTCGGCCGGGGCCGGGTGCCAGACCAGATTTTCATCTTGCAGGGCAGGCTCTGCGGCATAGTCATCAAGGTTGCGCCCGGCGACGGTCAGGATATCGCGATGCAGCAAGCTCGCTTCCAGCAGGCTCGCTGTGATGAAAGCCATTCCGCCCGCCTGGTGGAAATGGTTGATGTCGCCCTGCCCGGACGGATAGACGTTGGCGATGAGCGGAACTGCGGACGACAAACGATCGAGATCTTCCCAATCGATGGTGATCCCGGCCGCCCTGGCAATCCGGAATATGAATGGCATAGTTGGTGGAACCACCCGTTGCCAAAAGGCCGACGACGGCGTTCACGATGGCCTTTTCATCGATGCAACGGCCGAGCGGGCGGTAATCATCCCCATCCCAGCCGATACGCGCCAGCCGGTGGACGGCAGGGCGCGAGAGTTCCTGGCGCAGCTTCGTTCCCGGGTTCACAAACGCCGCTCCGGGCACATGCAACCCCATGACTTCCATCATCATCTGGTTGGAATTGGCGGTGTCATAGAAGGTGCAGGTGCCCGGGCTGTGGTAGCTCTGGCTTTCGGCCTCCAGCAACGCTTCCCGCCCGACCTTGCCCTCGGCGGCGAGCTGGCGAATGCGCTGCTTTTCCGGGTTGGGAAAGCCTGAAGGCATCGGCCCGGAGGGCACCAGAATAGCCGGAAGATGGCCGAACCGAAGCGCGCCGATCAGCAGGCCGGGCACGATCTTGTCGCAAATGCCCAGCATCGCGACACCCTCGAACATCGCATGCGACAGGCCCACTGCGGTTCCCAGCGCAATGGTATCGCGGCTGAACAGTGAAAGCTCCATGGAGCTTTGGCCTTGGGTAACCCCATCGCACATGGCCGGAACGCCACCTGCCACTTGCGCGGTTGCGCCGGCCTCGCGTGCCCAGATCTTCATCTGTTCCGGGTAGCGGCCATAGGGCTGGTGCGCCGACAACATGTCGTTGTACGCGGTGACAATCCCGATGTTGAAGGCCCGGCCGCCGCGGATCGTCGCCTTGTCCCCCTCAGCCGCTGCGAAACCATGCGCAAGGTTGGAACAGGACAGGCGCTCTCGGTTGAGGCCGTTGTCGCGCTCCCGGTCAATCAGATCGAGATACCGCTGCCGGCTCCGTGCGGATCGCTCCACGATACGCCTTGTCACGGCCTCGACTGTGGGGTGCAAGGGAACCTCCGCCATCATGGGCACCAGTGGATATCGATGGCCTGTGTGGCATCGGCCAGCAACCGTCCAATCGGGAGCCTTGAACCAGCGCCGTCCTCCAGCGCGCGCTCCAGCGCGGCGCGCTTTTCATCGCCCTTGATGGAGATGAGCATGGCGCGGGCCGACAGGATTGCAGACTTCGTCAGCGTTACCCGTGCGACCGGCGCATCCTTGGGCATCGGATCGGGTGTAACGCCGATGGCGCGGTGCGGCGCTGTCAGCGCGGCCTCCAGATCGGGCCCTGAGAAGATGGAAGCCGTGTGGCCGTCTTCTCCCATGCCAAGCCACACGAGATCGAGCGGCCAGTGGATCGCCTGCAACCGGGCGTCAGCCGCACGACCGGCTTCAGCGACGCCCAGGTCCCCGCCGGTAAGCGGCAGCACCCGCCCGCCCAGAGGCAGGAACCGCTCGGCCAGCATGCGGACATTGCTGAGCTTGCTGTCCACGGCGACCAGCCGGTCGTCGGTCGGAACGATGGTCACATCCTTCCATTTCAGCTTTGCCGCCTTCAGCAGCTCAAGCGAGGCCAGCGGCGTGGTGCCGCCCGGAAACGCAACAACAGCGTCACCGCGCGCGTCGAGCGCCGATTCGATAACGAACTGCACATCGCCTGCAACAGCCTGCGCCAGCTCCTCCGGCGTATCGTAATCCCACCATTCTGCTTCGATCATCGGGCCCGTCTTTCTGTTGTGCCTGCCATGCGGTCAGGACCTAGTCATTCCAGCTGGCATTGTCGCGCTCGATGAGGGCGATTGCAGCCGACGGGCCCCAGGTTCCCGATGAATAGGGCCGAGGCTGCGTTCCGTTGTCGGCCCACCCCTTGCGGATTCCGTCGATGAAGGCCCATTGCGCCTCGACCTCGTCCCGGCGAACGAACAACGTCTGCCGGCCTTCGATGAGATCCAGCAGCAACTGCTCATAGGCAATCCGCCGTCGCGTGCCGGCAAACGCATCCTTCCGGCCGATATCCAGCGCCACTTCCCGCAGCCGGATGCTGGCGCGATCGAGACCGGGCACCTTCGACATCAACGAGAGCTGGATATTCTCCTCCGGCTGGAGGCTGATGAGAAGCCGGTTGGGCACCATTCCACGGACATCTTCGCCAAAGATGGAATGCGGCACCGGGCGGAACGCGATCAGAATTTCGGACTTGCGCGTTTCCAGCCGCTTTCCAGTCCGCAAATAAAATGGAACACCCTTCCAGCGCCAATTGTCCACATGGGCTTTCAAGGCGACGAAAGTTTCGGTGGACGAGGCCCGGCCAAGCTCTTCGGCATAGCCACGCACGGCCTTTCCGCCGACCGCGCCGGCACCATATTGGCCCGTCACGCTGTGGACTGCCACGTTGCTGCCATCGATGGGGCGGAGCGCGTTCAGCACCTTGACCTTTTCATCGCGCACGGCAGTGGCAGTAAAGTGGGACGGCGGCTCCATCGCCACAAGCGCCAGCAGCTGGAGCATGTGATTCTGCACCATGTCCCGAAGCGCGCCGGCGCCTTCATAGAAATCGACCCGGCCTTCCAGCCCCACCGTTTCGGCAACTGTGATCTGCACATGCTGGACCGCCCCCGAGCGCCAAAGCGGCTCAAACAATATATTGGCAAAGCGCAGCGCCAGCAGATTCTGGACCGTTTCCTTGCCCAGATAATGATCGATCCGGAAGATCTGCGGCTCGGTAAACGCCGCAGCCACGGCGTCATTGATTTCGGCCGAAGACGCGAGATCGGAACCGAGCGGCTTTTCCAGCCCGACCCGTACATTGGCACCGGTCAACCCGGCACCGGCAAGCCCCTCGATGGTCGGCTTGAACAGAGAAGGCGCGGTGGACAGAAAGATCGCGATGGGCTGGTCGTTGCCGCCGGCAGCATTGGCAAGGCGTCCATAGCCCGACATGTCGGTGGCATCGAGCGGCACATAAGCCAGTTGCGCGATGAAGGCGTCTGCGCGCGCTTGGTCGCCCACGCCATTGCCGACATGGGAAGCAAGCGCCTCGGCCGCCAGCGTCTGGAAGGCCGCGTCATCCAGGCCGGAGCGCGCAGTCCCCACAATCTTCACATCACCCGCCAGCAGACCATCGACGGACAGGCCATAGAGCGACGGCAGCAACATGCGGCGGGAAAGATCGCCGGTTGCGCCAAACAGAAGAACAGCAGTCATGCCTTATCCCTAGCACCCGGTGCGGCAGGAAGCAGCAGGGTTCTCACCCATTGCAGACCGAAACGGGCCGGCGGGAACAGGCCGCGGACGCCGATGGCCTGCTTGCCGCCCGGTCCCATGCGCTGATCGGGCCCGTGTCCGACAGTCTGCCCCGTCCCTGTCGCCGTCCCTGTCGCCGTCCCTGCCCCCGTAAGCCGGATGGCAAGGCGCGCGGGCCGGTACGTCCATGCCTGCGAGCAGAGTTGCGGGTTCGGCGGCCCCTCTGTATCAGAGCGGTCTCATGCGGCCGGCTACCAGTTGCCGCATCTGGGCCAATGGTTGAATGCAAGGGACTTATCGCGTGGCATCTGCCGTTTCCGTATCGATCCACACGGCACGCGAGGCGATGATCAACAGCCAGTTAAAACCGTGCGGAGTGATCAGCCCGCGGGTCGTGTCTGCCTTCTTCTCGGTTCCACGAGAGAACTTCGTTGCCCCGGCACGCCGCAGCCTCGCCTATGTCGATGCAGCGCAGCCGCTGGGCAACGGGCGCGAACTGATGGCGCCACTGAGCCTGGGCTACCTTGTCGAGGATGCCGGGGCCACGCCGGAGGACAGCGTGCTGGTTGTCGGTGCCACGACAGGCTATGCGGCGGCCGTCATGTCCCGGATGGCGGGGCGGGTCGTGGCGCTTGAATGCGATCCGGCTCTTGCAGCGTTGGCCCGCACCAATCTTGCGGTCTATTCCAATAATGTGGTTGCCGAAGGCCCTCTGGAAGCCGGCTGGCCATCCGGCGCGCCCTACAGCATCATTTTGATCGACGGGGCAGTCGAATTTCTGCCCGCCGACCTGATCGCGCAACTGGCCGAGGGGGGCCGGTTGTTTGCGATACTCCATGGTACGGACCGCGTTTCGCGCGCCGCAAGAGGCAGGAAGCAGGCCGCGACCCTGCAACTGGATCCCTTTGCGGAAACTGCGGGAACGGTTCTGCCACCCTTCCGGAAGGCACCTGCCTTCCACTTCTGAAAGCCCCCGCATGCGTCATTTCTTTCTGACAGCGCTGGTGATAGCTGCCCCGGTTTCTGCCGAGACGCTGCCCGATGCCATCGCGTCCGCCTATGCTTCCAATCCGGAAATCGCTGCCGCACGCGCGCGTCTGCAACAGGTCGATGAGGGGGTCCCGCTGGCCGCTTCCGCCATGCGCCCTTTTCTGAACGTCGAAAGCGATTTCACGCAGGAGCTTTCCGAGCGCGCCGCCGACGAAGGGCAGATTTTCCGCGGCGGCATCGTGTTGCGCCAACCGCTGTACGAAGGCGGACGGGTCCGCGCGAACATATCGGCTGCACAAGCCCGTATCGGTTCGGCCCGCGCCACGCTCAGGGCAGCCGAACTTGCAGTGATCACCGATACCGTTACGGCCTATTCGGATGTGCTGCGTTCCGAAGCACTGGTCCGGCTGAACGAGGGCCAGGTCAAGGTGCTGGAGCAGCAGCTCCGCGCATCGCGAGACCGGTTCGAAGTTGGGGACCTCACGCGAACCGATGTGGCACAGAGCGAGGCGCGCCTCGCGGCCGCATCTGCCAACTTGCAGCTCGCGCGTGCTCAGCTGACGGTTTCGCGCCAGGCCTATCGTCGCCTGATCGACCGGGAGCCGCAGAACCTCGCGCCGCTTCCGCCGCTGCCACCCATACCGGCGTCTGCCGAAGCAGCGCGCGATGTCGCGCTGGGCACAAACCCCTCGCTTGCGGCTTCGCGCTTTGCCGAAAAGGCTGCCTCCCAGGATGTTCGCGCCGCAAAAGCCGGCCGCGGGCCATCAATCGGCCTGGTTGCCGGCGCGCGCTATGTTCAGGGCATGGGCGATCTTTCCGGGCTGACGGGTTTCTCGCCTGACCTCGGGGTCACGGCCGGCATGCCCCTGTTCACCGGCGGGCTCATCGCTGCGCAAGTCCGACAGGCTCAGGCCCGGCAGAGCGAGGCGCTGGAGACCATCACCCAGACCGAGCGGCTGGTTGTGGAAAACACGATCAACAACTGGACACTGCTTCGCACTTCGGAAGCAGTGATCGAATCCGCGAAGGTCCAGGTGAACGCAAACGCCCTTGCGGCCGAGGGTGTGCGCCAGGAAAATCAGGTGGGAAGTCGCGACATCCTTGATGTGCTGAACGCCGAACAGGAACTGCTCAATGCCCGCGTGTCGCTGGTGCAGGCCGAGCGCGACCGGTATGTGAACGCCTATCGTCTGTTCGAAAGCATAGGCGATATCGAGACCGTTTTGCAGGGTGTGCCCGTGGGCCGCTACGATCCGGCAGCCAATGCCGAGCGTGTATCAGGCAAGGGATGGAACGAATTCAGCTATGATCCCGATCCGCGCAAGGACCGGTTGAGGAATACGGTCCCCATCATGGGGCCACAGCAGTGAGGCAATGCCCATGAGCAAGACGCTACTAGACCCAAATCTCGCATCCATCCTCGATTCGATCCGCGCGACCGTGGGAGGGGAAACGGCGCCGCCAACCGGGCGGGACCTGCAAGCGATGCTGGACGCCGAGGCTGAAGAGCCGGCAACAGCAGCCATGATGCCAGAGGCGGGCCAGCATGCCTCAGCCAGGGCGATACC
>Ga0105045_10000112_pt1 | contig 45094 bp, 36 predicted proteins | sample MAT02_FD_78089 | JGI IMG/M metagenome (GOLD analysis project Ga0105045, IMG submission 78089) | Freshwater microbial communities from Lake Fryxell liftoff mats and glacier meltwater in Antarctica - MAT-02 (megahit assembly) | ecosystem: Environmental > Aquatic > Freshwater > Ice > Liftoff...
CTCGATAGATAATTTTGATCTTGGTTGTGGTTTTGATTGCTTCTCATCGTATGAAAATTTAAGGTTTAAAGAGTAATTGTTTATTAATTAAATATGTTACAAAATTACGAAGATGAGCTCAATTGAATGTTACATAATTATTATAAATTGTTATAGATTTATTTTACAGACTATATAAATCTTTTAGTGTTTACCCAATTTATGAACTTTCTATAGCTATTAAAACTTTAGTAAGTACAATTCCTTGTTGCAAAACTGGTTTCTACAAATCACCCATTTTTCAAATCGTTCCTCAATGTTATTTAAAGTAAATTTTTCAGGTGTGAGCTGATGATTTACTTCCTCTCATAGCGGTGGATTGGAGACAGTAGCACTAGGATGCGGTGGCACACTATAAGGCGCTGCAATAGTTTGCCCTTTTCGATTTTGGAGATAGTCTATATAGATTTTATCTTTTTTTTAGATATACTACGTTCAATGCTAGTAGTATTTGGCAACCTATTATGAATAATTGTTGCCATAATTTTAGCAAATAATTTTACAGCATCATAATCATATCAATCAGTCAATGGAATAAAAACATGTAATCTATCGCCCCGCTAGTTTTACAAAAACAAGAAATATTTATTTCATCACAAATTTCCTTTATTACTATTGCAGTATTTACTACGTTCAAAAATGAAATTTCACCAAGATCCAAATTAAAAATCATATAGGATGGCTGATCGGGCTTTTGATAAGTACTTTGCTAAGGATTGATTTCTATGCAACCTAAATTAACCATGTAAATTTAGGTAGCGGCATCATTGCATATCAAATAGTCAATATGTGTATCATTTGATTTTGAAAACAATTTTACCGTTTACATTTTGGATGTCTATTTAAGGATTGAGGTCTGTTTATTAGATTTTGTAGTATCCATTTGCTGAAACGGTGATAATAATTTATTATATCTCCTTTTGTGTAAGCCTATAAAGTTTGATAGGTATGATTACCAATCCAAAACTTATCGCACCTTTCCATATTATTCTCATAATTATTTATGCTTTTTGAGGATTTTTAATAAGATTATTTCAGCTGGCATTAAACTCTTTTTTATATTATCTAATCCCAGTACTTCTAATTGTCTAAAATATTTTTCCAATTTATCTATTTTATAAAGTTCAACTATCAAAGGATGTACATAGTAATTTTTACATACGGATCTCGTATTACCCAATTGCTCAGCAACCCTGTCGTAAGCTGCTGCAATGTTTTGCTTCATCTCTGTAATAGATTTAAAATTTCCAATTTTACTAAATGCACTCAGGGCACTTACTGTACCCGCCCAAGTTCTGAAATCTTTTGCAGTAAATTCTCCACCAGTGATATTGCGGATATAATCATTAACCATTCCAGAATTAATTTTTTGGATATTTCCTTCCGAATCATAGTATTCAAAAAGATGTTTTCCCGGTATGTCCTTACATCCTTTTACAATTCTGGCTAGCTTCTTATTTTTGATTGTGATGTTATGACTTATGTTCTTTTTCCCTTTGAACGTAAAACGAAGTTGCGATCCCGTGATAGTTAGGTGTCTATTTTTCAATGTAGTGAGTCCAAATGAACCATGTAATTTTTCATAACAAGAGTTTCCTATCCTTATATTCGTTTGGTCCAATAAGCTGATAACTGTTGCTAATATTTTCTCCTTAGGAAATCCTCGTAATGATAAATGTTTATCAATATACTTTCGAATTATAGGGATTTTTTTACCAAAATCTTGAAGTCTAAAAAATTTTGTTTGCTTTCTAATGAGATTCCATGAAGTATGATATCTATACTGTTTTCGATGCATTGCGTCATATCCTGTTGCCTGCAAGTGTCCATTGACTAGTGGACATATCCACACATCTTCCCATGCAGGTGGTATGCCTAACTTTTTTATTCTATGTAATTCATCTTTATCTTTAATTTTCAGATCACCTCCATAATATGAAAAGCACTGTCCTGCGCATTTTCTTCTAAGGCCAGGCATATCATCGGATACATAAACCAAATCTACAGCTTTCGCACTTTTAACCATACCGTGCAATGATTTTCGAATTACTTTTATATCCACTTCTGACGTTTTATATGCTTCGCTCTTTTTTTAAAATTTGTCTTATCCTCATTAAAATAAATATAAAACTATCTTACAATCTGTTGGCACAAAATTACAATGTGCTGCTATCATAGAGGTTATATAATATTGAGATTACTTTATACTTTAAACACGTTTAGTATTCATGTAATCGAAAACATTTATAAAACACAGTCTGAAGTTTTAAGTATGTCAGTGGTTAAAACTTAAAAATATAAGACTATTTCATCAACTGCCTTAAGTTGCATAATCTATTACCCTTAGATCTTTTTAATTGTTTTGATATAACTACAAAGTTGACGAGATTATCAATTTATGAAAACAAAAATTCAGATTTTTATAGTTCTTATATGCTTATTTCTTACTTTTGATTTTAATTTTATAAAAGCACCTTCTATATGCCGCTAAAACCGTTAATCTCTGTACTTATTTTGTTAATGAGCAGTTGCCAAACAAAGTTTCTATACGATAACCCATATGAAAAAACTCAGATTCTAAAAGTACTCGAAACTCAACAAGCAGCATGGAATGCAGGAAGCCTTGAGGAGTTTATGTTAGGATATTGGAATAATGAAGAACTGCGTTTTGTAGGAAGTAAAGGTATCACCAAAGGATATAATAATACATTATCCAATTATAAAAAAAGATATCCTAAAATCAATGAAATGGGTAAACTTAACTTTGATATTTATGAAGTAAAAATGCTCTCTAAGCAATCGGCAAATGTAGTAGGTAGATATACACTGATAATGCAAAAAGATAACCCCACGGGAGTATTCACCCTTTTGCTTCAAAAAATAAAAGGTGAATGGAAGATAATCTTAGACCATACAGGAAGCTAAATCACAAAACGAAAATAAGACTTGACCGATGAGCAATAAACAAGAAAATCAGTTACTCAAACTACTAGGTGTGGGTTTCGGTATAGCTGTAACCGTAGGTGGTACGATCGGTACAGGAATCTTGCGCAAACCTGGACCTATCGCCGCTGCCATTGGTGATCCCACTACCATTTTACTTCTTTGGCTAGCTGTAGGTGTCTATGCTATCCTAGGCGTTTTGTGCGCTATTGAACTCGCAATCTCACTACCTCAAGCAGGTGCATGGTATGTATATGCTAGAAGAGCCTTTGGTAATTATTTTGGTTTTGTGACAGGCATTACGAGTTGGTTTGGAACAGTCGCAGCCCTTGGTTTTGGTGCATATACGATGAGTGAATACTTAGGGTTATTGATACCTAGTGTCAATGGCTATTTACAATTATCAGCCATAAGCATATTAGTATTATTGTCGGCATTTCACTGGCTCGGCACCAAATCAGCAGGTAAATCTCAAGAAATTCTAGCCCTTATCAAAGCAGTAGGACTGTTGATTTTTGTCGTAGTTTGCTTCATCTATGGTGGCAATCCAACGAGCGTCCAAACAGAATTGACAGTAAGCAATACTTCTACTGGTATTACACTGATTGCCATCATCACAGCACTGCAAGCTATATTTTATACGTATGATGGTTGGCACACTGCAACCTACTTTACAGAGGAGAATACTGATCCCGCAAAAACGCTGCCTAAATCTATGCTAGCAGGTGTGGTAACGATTATTATCATCTATCTACTGGTCAATGCAGCTATTCTATATGCGCTACCGAAAGAAATGTTGATGAACTCTAAGCTAGCAGCAGCAGATACGATAAGCTTTATTTTTGGTGATGGATACTCTAAGATTATCACTATGTTTTTGATGATAAGTATATTAGGAATAGTGAATGCACAGATTATGTTTGCGCCACGAGTAATTTTTTCTATGAGTAGAGATCAGTTATTTATAAAAGCTGCTACTAAAGTCAATAAATATGGTACACCATCTATCGCCATGCCTTTGACTAGTATATTGTCTGTATTGCTAATCTTAAGTGGTAAAGACACTTGCGGCAAGCTATCTGATATAGCTACTTTTTTCTTCGTACTTAGCTATACAGCAGGCTTCATAGCACTAATCAAACTTAAATATGCAGAACCCAACTTAGATCGGCCATTTAAAGCACCTTTCTTTCCTTATCTGCCCATAGCATTGATTATTATATCCTTTTTGTTTCTGATAGGTGCTATATATTCTGATTGGGACAGTAGTATATATGCATTAATTTTCTTAGCTTTTAGTTATCCTATTTATCTCGGTATCAAGGCATTAAATAAGTAGGATTCTCAATGACAAGATATTATTTGATAATAATTAGGGTCTGATGATTTATTGATAATGTTTTTAAAACCAATGGATTACATTACGTTTTCGTATTATAGTGCATTAGTTTCAGTACATAGACGCTCTAAGTCATGCACTTAAGTCTGGTATTGCCATAAGCGGGTGGCAATTACTTTTTTTCATTGCCAAAAAAAGTAACCAAAAATGTCTAGTTCAAAAAAAGGCGATTGCCTCGCATCGTTTTATCTACTTTTTAATAATCTTTCACATCGATTTATTATAGTAGCTCTTTCGAGTTCCTTGGCTTCCCGTATTATCAAACTTGACCTTTCAAGATCACTCAGTCTTATACTTTTTCTATCGCATGGGTTAGATAGCTTATAAGTTTGCGGTAGTTTTGCGATCGACGCACTTCCGATTTTTCATTTATATAACTTGTGACACATGTCGCTATCGCTGGTTTATTGAACGATTATGTTTCATTTATAAGTCATTTTGACTTTTTCAGCAGACTCTAATAAATAGTGAATGATGAATGGCGGATGATGAAAAATCAATTAAAAATATGGTGTTTATTAAAATATTCTGTTTTCTGTGGACTTTTGGTAATAAAGCTTAGCGAGGTTGCTAAGCTTCGCAGTAAACAGTCGTCTCACTTGAGCTAAATTCAAATATTTAAACGGCAAATCTTTTGCTGATCTTTTAATAATTAAAAAATCATATTTGAGCAGTATCTTTACTATCCTTCTCCGAGTATCCACCAAGATTTGGGCCTGATCTTGTAGTTTTTGTTGATAAACTGAAAGATGTGATCGGAGGCTTCTTGGACATCATCAGTAAACTTGATAAGGTGTTTGTCATCTGATGAAATCGTACCTTCTGTTATCATTACGTCTATCTGTTCGACCACATCTTTATAAAATTCAGTACCCATAATCACTACAGGAAACTTGTGTAAGATCCCTGTCTGAATCAATGTCAATGTCTCAAACAGTTCGTCAAGCGTCCCGAATCCACCAGGCATAACTACAAAGGCATAAGAGTACTTAGTTAATAATACCTTTCTGATAAAGAAAAATTCAAAGGGTACAAATTTGGTCATGTAAGCATTATTATTCTGCTCCCGAGGTAGCTTAATAGTACACCCGATAGATGATCCTCCTGCTTCAAAAGCACCTCTGTTGGCTGCTTCCATGATACCTGGACCGCCACCTGTTATCACTGCAAATCCTAAGTTTACCAACTCACCACCTAACATTCTGGCTTTTTGGTAATACTGATTATCTTCTTTAAATCGTGCACTACCAAATACAGTAATCGCTGGGCCTATAAAATGTAATTTTCTAAAACCTCTGAGGAATTGATATCCTACTCGCAGTACAAACATAAACTCCCTGCCTCGACTATTTGGTCCTGATAGAAACTGCGATTCATGATTTAAAATAGGTTTATTAAACATATTTATATATTAAAATAAAGCGCTATATATAATCAGTTAAGATATTCTATTGGCGTACCATAGAGATCATAGTCTTCGGCACTATCTATTCTGATCATCGCAAAATCACCGATTCGGACGAAGTGATCTTTGGCCGCAACCAATACTTCATTGTCCACCTCAGGTGAATCATACTCTGTACGTCCCACGAAATATTCGCCTTCTTTGCGATCAAAAAGCACTTTGAGCGTTTTGCCTACCTTGCTTTGATTATGATCAAGTGAAATATCTTGTTGGATCTCCATAACCCTGCCTGCACGATCGGTTTTGGTCTCTGCATCCACATCATCAACCAATAGATATCCAGAAGTGTCTTCCTCATGTGAGTACTGAAACACTCCGACTCTATCGAATCGCATCTCTTCCACAAAATCACATAAATCCTGAAACTCCGCTTCATTTTCTCCAGGGAATCCTACTAAAAAAGTAGTCCTAATCGCTATCTCTGGTACTATCTCGCGTGCATAATGTATCAATTCTGTCTGCTCTGCACGCGTAGTCTGTCTGCGCATACGATCTAGTACTGGATCTGATGCATGCTGGAGTGGTATATCTAGATAATTGCATATTTTGGGTTGGCGAGCCATCACATCAAATATCTCTCTAGGAAACTTGCTCGGATAAGCATAGTGTAATCTGATCCATTCTATCCCTTCTACTTCACAAAGTGCATCTAGCAACTCAGGAAGTGACCTTTTTTTGTACAAATCCAATCCATAATAAGTCAATTCTTGTGCTATAAGAATCAATTCTTTGACACCGATGGACGCAAAATATTTAGCTTCTTTGACCAAATCATCTATACTTCTAGAGACGTGCTTGCCGCGCATCAGCGGAATAGCACAGAAAGAGCAAGTGCGGTTACAGCCTTCAGATATCTTCATATAAGCAAAATGCTGCGGAGTTGTCGTAGTTCGCTCACCTATCAAGTCATGCTTATAATCCGCATTAAGCTTAGCAAGCAGTCCTGGCAATTCCATAGTACCAAAGAATGCATCAACTTCAGGAATCTCTGCTTCTAAGTCATCCTTGTATCTTTGTGATAAGCAACCTGTTACGTAAAGCTTGTCAATACCACCACTAGCTTTAATGTCTGCGTATTGCAAAATGGTGTCTATAGATTCTTGTTTAGCAAGGTCTATAAACCCACAGGTATTGATGATGATAACGTTGGCTTTTTCTTCGCTTTCGTGTACTACATCATAATCATTGGCTTGGAGCTGCGTGATGATGTTTTCAGAATCCACTAGGTTTTTGCTACAACCTAGCGTGATCACATTTACTTTGTCTTGTCTGAGGGTTTTTGTCTTCATATCAATATTAAAGTGCAAAAGTACTAGAATTAGAGGAGATTATCACTAGCTAGCGGCACTAAAATCAAATATTAACTATTTTACTAGGTGGCTTTTGTACTAAGATCGCAAAACTTAATGCCTTATCGTAATAATATTCCTTATTTTTATGCTATTTCTGATGATAATACTAATTTTGCATTTAATAATAATAATAACTTTGGTAACCCTTTTTTCCAACGCGCCATATTATGACATTACAAGAAAGGATAGAATCAAAAAAAATGATTTCAGCTGTCAATGTGCTTAAGGTCATCGACCGTCCAATCAGATTAGCAATAGTAGATCTGCTTTCAGAGAACGAACCTATGACTGTGTTAGATATTCAGAATGCACTTAACCTAGAGCAGGCAGTAGCATCACAACATCTAAATTTAATGGAAGATAAAGGCGTTCTATTATCAGAAAAAATACGACGTAATTAAGTTTGTAAAACTCAGATTCCCTCAATTAAATAACATAGTTCAATGCTTAGAGAAATGTTATGATACTTATTGATTGACCTAAGTTTAATGTAGAAAACAATAACACCACACACAGTGCATCGATATTTAATAATTTTATTTTTGATTACGGCTACGATATTTTTACAAGGTCAAAATCTCCCTACCAAAAACAACCTCTGGACTAGATTTGCTACTTCTTATAGCTTTACAGATAAATTTAGGTTTGAAGCAGAACTCCAATATCGTAGCCAAAATGATATAGAAGGCACCAAAAGTCCATTTACTAATAATATGCTGCGAACTATAAGGTTTAATGGTTTTTATAAAATCAATAACAACATCTTATTAACGATCTCCCCATTTGCGTACTTTCACCAATCACCTATCATATATACTGCCAAGGATAAGCTAAAGTCCCCAAGTGGGGAAAATAGATTTTCAATAGGTTTGGAGTCATGTAACAGACTAAGCTCAAAACTTTCATTTGCTAATAGAGCAGTGATCGAATACAGAAATCTACTCAGCGCTGATGATGTGATAAGATTAAGGACTAGATTTATGCTTAGGTACGATATCAATGAAAAGCAATTTGTAAACCTATACGATGAGCTTTTTACCAATGTAATGGGTATTCAAAAACACTCATTTTTTGATCAAAATAGAATAGGTCTTTATTTTAATATCAAGCCGCACCCAAAATTCAAAATAGAAACGGGTTATATGTATGCTCTAAGGTTTAATAGCAGTACATTGGTAGACCAACCCGAAAACAACATAATTTTTGACTTATATTATCAAATAAACTAATATATATTGACACTGATAATTGCTTATATTATATCGATTTTGATAGGTTTTACGCTTGGTATTCTTGGTGGTGGTGGCAGCATACTGACTGTGCCTTTGCTAGTATATGTCATTGGTGTAGCGCCAGTGACAGCAACGGTCTATTCATTATTTATCGTAGGGATTACGAGTTTGATAGGAGCTTATAGTTTTTTTAGAGCGGGATTAGTCAATCTCAAATTAGCCATGGTTTTTGGACTTCCATCATTATTTGCTGTTTTGATGACAAGAATTTATGTGCTACCTTCTGTACCAGAGCATTTATTTAAAATAGGTGACACTGCGATAACAAAATCCATGGGGTTGATGATACTTTTTGCGTTTTTGATGATTTTTTCTTCTTTTTCCATGATCAGAGGACGCAATCTATCTAAAGTTGATGCAAATGAAAAGACTAAAAAATTTACTTACAGTACGATATGGCTTCAGGGACTATTGGAGGGTTCGCTCACTGGATTGGTAGGTGCAGGAGGTGGATTTCTGATTATTCCTGCTTTGGTTGTATTCTCAAAAATACCTATCAAAAATGCAATAGCAACTTCGCTGACCATTATTTCTGTCAAATCCTTGCTTGGGTTTACAGCTGAGCCTAGCAGCACAGTTATAGACTGGACATTGATGCTCTCATTAGCTGTCTGCTCTGTGATAGGAATCATGCTAGGAACTCGACTATCTAAAAATATCAATAGCGATCTTCTAAAACCTTCCTTTGGGTACTTCGTTTTGGTGATGGGAATAGTAGTATTGGTGAAAGAATTGCTTCTTTGACAACCATGACAATCAATGTGAAAGTCTTGAAAATCAATATTAATCCTTGAACAAATTGCTTAACCATTGATTTTCCAATCGATTCTAAGACCGATATTTCGTGGAGCTTCTACGAGTGCAGGTCTCAATGTATATTCTTTATTGAGTATATTATTTATCAAGGCCGTGAATGTCAGTTTTTGATAGGTGTATCCTAATCGAGCATCCAGAAGACCAAATCCAGTATTATTGATTTTGCGGTAACCGCCAATACCAAACAAATCAAAGTCTATAGGCGGTACAGCTTCAAAAGCTCGGTCTATATTGACAATATTGCTTGTGTATTGGTATGATCCACCTACTTTAAATGCGCCTATTTTTCCTTCTGCATCCATTTTAAATTGGTGTTTTGAGCGATACTTGAGTACATTTTCTGTACCTGATATGCTATTCCGTATGACTTCGCTAGCATCAAAGTTTTTGTAAATTGGGTCTATAAAAGTGTAGCCACCAAAAATAGTAATAGGTGCACCTAGTAGAAAAGCTTGACCAGTGAAGCCAACTTCCCAGCCTCTGATACGTGTATTTCCTATGTTTTGGGGTTGGAATCCAATGCGATTAGGCTCAAAAACAAAGGTAAACTCAATCATATCAGTATACTCTGACTGAAAAACTGCTGCGTCAAAAAAACCTTTTAACCAACTCGTCCCGAATCCTTGTTTAATCCCTAACTCTGTCGTATAACCATATTCTGGCCTGAGATTCGGATTAGAAAAAATACTAAAACTACCAAAAGTAGTTGTCACAAATCTCTCCGTAAGGGTAGGATAACGATAACCTTGACCATAAGAACCGCGTAGAAAAGTGTATTCTGCTAGTTGATAATTAGCCGAAAGGCGAGATATCATCTGACCATCTTTGGCTATGCCGTCGGGGATGATGACACCCATAAAGTTTTCGGGACTCTTCTGCTGATTGTGTTCGTACCGCAATCCCCCTCCTATCGAAAGCCGATTATTTGCCTTGTAATCTAACTGAAAATATCCTGCTGTGCTCGACGCAATAAAAGTCGTATCCCCGAGTATCTGCGAGTTGGTTGCGCTATGAGTAGCTACGAATCCCGAGGTTAAAATAAGACCTACTTTCTCAAAATTTCTTTGAAACTGATATTCACCATAGTTATTGAGCGAGTTGTTGGATTGGTTTGTATTATTGGTATTGTCTATGATGGTAGTACGCCACAGTAACTTGTGAAAGTTGTTATGATCGTCTGTATAAGTGACTTTTGGGTCTATATATATCCTAGTAGATTGACGATCAGAGACTGTACCTTCGAGTGGTTGCATGGCATTGCGGCCTGCACCTTTCCATAAAAAAAACGCACTAGTATTGGTACTATTGATGATGGTGTTGAACGAAAAAACCAACCGATCGCTGCATCTGTACCTCAGATTCAGATTACCCCTGCCTCGGTCTTCATTGGTGAACTGATTAAATCCTCTGAGTCGATTATAAAATCCACTGGCTATGAAATCAATCTTATTGAACTTCTGTTTATGGACGATAGATAGATTGGTTTCATATCTAATCGTATCACCCCACCATTTTTTATCTTTGTCTTTTGGGCTCAAGTACATCGTATTTCCCGACGAAATTCGTGTTTCTGGGATAGATTTGGCATAAGCTGTCCTATAATTAATGATACCATTGAGTGCTGCCGACCCATAAAACGTAGAAGCTGCACCTTTGAGGATTTCAATCTGTGATAGGTTCTCTATAGGAATATCGCTCCAGTTAGGAAACCCTGCATCTGGTTGTAGTGCAGGGATATCATCTATAAGCAACATCACCCTACTGCCCGCACCGTACGAGAATCCCGAACCACCACGGATGTTTGCTTGACCATCGAGCACCTGCACACCAGGTACTTTGTTTAAGATTTTGTCCGCCGAACTAGCATTAACACTATATAGCAACTCGGGTTTAATGATATCTAGTGAGACAGCAGACCTAGCGATATTTTGCTCATACTTGGTACCTGTGACTGTGACTTGATCGAGTACAGTCTGCGTTGGAGCCATATATATGGTACTAGGGAGTTCTGTAGATTTCCTTACGGAAAATAGGTACTTATCATAACCCACGTACGTCGCTTCGATAGTGAGAGGGAAAGAAAGAGCCTTTATGATAACCTGCCCTAATTCATCAGTCTGATAAGTATAATCATTGACAGATACATTGACCGCTAATAAGGGTGTTGCATCATCCTTGTCTAAGAAAGTCAAAATATAACTCTGAGCAATCATAGGAATCGTAAAACAGGTAACCAAACTTACAAATATCAAAATGCGACGCAACTCCATACCTAATGTTTATATTGGGAATAAAGGTACAAAAATGATTGAGAAATCAAACTAAAAATACTAATTTAGCAGAAAAAGCATTCTAAATATACAAATTCACTCTTCCTCCTCTTCAGTGCTAGGTGCGGTAATAGGCGTGACCATCGGCAACCCAATCAATGCTGCCTCAGCTTTGTTGATAGTAAAAAAACCAAAGATACCACCTGATGATTTAGCTACGTGCTCTGCAAATGTCACAAAACTATCATATAAATTGGCACCAAAAGTCATATCCAGCTTAGCCATCAAAGGATTAATTAAAGCTATTCTTTCACTTATGATCTTGTTTCTGTCGGCTACGTTGGTAGGAAAATCCCCTATATATTTAACCAATTTCTCATGATAGTCCTTACCCACTTCTAGGTAAAAAGCTTTCATGTCATCTTTGTAATTATAACTTCTGATTTTGGTCACTTTCTCGGCCCATTCTATCTGACTTTTGTCAAATTTACCATCTGCACCAGCAATCAAAATTGTAATTAAAGGAACTGCGTCTCTGATTTTCTCAAACTCATCGGCAGACAACATGTTAAAGTGATTAAGCATAATTTTTAAATTTGCGCAAAATTAACATACTATACCATATTATAAAATTTTAACCCTTACTTTTTATATTTTTTAAAATCATAAAGCGATTCTTCGCTTTTTATATACAGTTCTCGTAGATAATTGGTACCATCTAGTTGATAAAAGAGTGAAGTTATCTCCCCTCTTCTTTCAGAGATATAAGGTCCAGGTTTTTTGAGGTTGTACTTGACAGGATTAGGTAGTATAGCTATGATACCCGCCGATTCCTGAAGGGAAAGTTTGATAGCAGATTTCTTATAATAGTATTGAGCTGCAGCTCCAACCCCAAAAACTTTTGGTCCCATCTCTGCTATATTTAGGTACGTCTCTAGGATTCGCTCCTTGGACCAGATGACTTCTATCAAGATCCCGAAGTAAACTTCCAAACCTTTTCGGATAAAGTTCCTTGCCGGAAAAAGAAAAGCATTTTTTGCTACCTGCTGCGTGATCGTACTGGCGCCAAAAGTCTTACGTCCTTTTTTATTGACGGCTAGTGCCTTCTCGATAGCTTCTATATCTATACCATAGTGAAAAGGTAGATTCTGATCCTCAGATGCTAATGCACATACTTTTATATATGGGGAAATATCTTCATATTTTGTCCATTTGTATATCAATCCATGATCGGCATCATCGCTAAATAATTTTTTGATCATCATCGTCGTAATCGGTGGCGCTATAAAACTATACAACATCACCCACGCCACAGATAGTACGACTGAGCATACTATAACGTCCTGATAGTAAGTTTTGAGTGTAATGATGAAGCCTGAGATTGTCATATTGAGTATATTATAATCATTTAATCTTGATTATCAGTTTTGCTTTCTCTCCAGGAATGTCTTGTGTGTGAATTACATCTAATATATTTGGGTAAACCAATCGCTTTTTGCCAAAAAATCGCTCCATCGTCATCCATTCTGCTCGGTCTATGTCCTCACCAGTTTGCGGAATGAGTGGCTGTTTCTTGGCTTCGATGAGATACCAATGAGATTTTTTAATGAGTCGCTTTCCTATATTTGAGCGGTAAGTATGCCTAGTGACCATGAGTTTGTCTATAATCGTCATTTTTTTGAGGCCTGTCTCTTCGTTTATCTCCCTCACAGTAGCTTCACGTCTAGTCTCGTTGGACTCAATTTTGCCTTTTGGCAAGTCCCATGATCCACGTCTAAATATAAAAAGGTATTCGCCCATCTCATTTTTTACCAATCCACCACCTGCTTCTATCTCAGTAAAATTAGATTTGAAGTCTGCCTTTAGAACTTTAAAATCCTCAAAGTGGATAATCATTTTATCGGCTTTAATAGACTTCTCTAGCATGTGAATACAGTCTAGTAGATGCTTTTTATTTCCTGTATATTTTACGACCAAACTTCCAGAAGTTTTTGTGTCTTCTATAGTGAGATCTTCAGAAGATTTTAAAATTACTTCTGCTTCATTGATATAGATTTTGTAAATTTGTGCTTTACTTTGTGTGTTACTCATTGATTTGTCCGAAAGGGAATCTATTGATTTTAAATAAGATATTCAGTACCAGCATGATATATATAATAAACATATTTAATGCTAAAAACAAACCTTTTACTAAATGAATTCTGAAAACGAAATAGCAAAAAATCTGCTGCAAATAAAAGCAATTAAATTAAACCCACAAAATCCTTTTACGTGGGCGTCGGGAATAAAGTCACCCATCTACTGTGATAATCGGGTCACACTCTCCCATCCTACCGTGCGTCAGGCTATAAAAGAAGGCCTTTTGAACCTCCTAAATAAATTTGAAAATATAGACATGGTTGCTGGGGTAGCTACGGCAGGAATAGCTCATGGTGCCTTGCTAGCAGACGCAGCTGGATTACCATTTTGTTATGTGAGATCAGCTCCAAAAGGTCACGGTCGTCAAAATCAAATAGAAGGCGAAATCAAACCAAATAGTCGCATCATCGTCGTAGAAGACCTCATATCTACAGGAGGTAGTTCGCTTGAAGCAGTCGAGATTCTAAGAGAAAACGGTCATGAAGTCATAGCTGTTTTGGCTATATTTGATTACCAATTCGAAAAAGCAGTCGAAAACTTTAGGAAATTCGATTGCAAATACTTTACTTTGTGTAATTATTCTGCACTGACAAATGAGGCAGTCAGTTCCAACTACATTTCTGAAGGTGATTTTGAAGTTTTGAAAGCTTGGAATAATGACCCAGTAAAGTGGTACGACAATAACTTTTGATCCCCCATAATTATACAATATACCATAGCGTATAAACTTTTATACCCTTAGTGCTATTTATTTGAAGCCAATTTAGTTTAATTAAGAAAATTCTGTTGGTTTTACCCATCCGTCATATTTGCTTTGATATAGAAGGGCTTCATAAAAAGGCATTAGCTAAACGATATCTAATTAAAGTTTAAAAGACATTAAGAATCAAAATATATATTTTTTTAAAATTCTAAGACCGTCCGATTTAATAATATAAAATATAAATATGAGTTTCATGACCGAAAACGCTGAAAAATTTCTATACAAATACTTAAATAATGCTGCGCCTACAGGCTATGAGATGTCAGGTCAAAAGATATGGCTTGACTATTTAAAACCATTTGTGGACGAGACACACCTAGATAATTATGGTACAGCTTATGGCATCATCAATCCAGGCAAAGATTATCGTGTAGTGATAGAAGCTCATGCAGACGAGATCTCTTGGTATGTCAACTATATAGATGAAAAAGGCTACATCCAAGTCATCCGCAACGGTGGATCAGATCACATCATCGCACCATCTATGCGTGTCAATCTACATACCAAAAACGGTATGGTCAAAGGAGTATTCGGTTGGCCAGCTATACACACGCGCAAAGGCAAGGACGAAAATCTATCGCCGACGATGGACAACATTTTTATTGACGTAGGTGCAGCGTCCAAGGAAGAAGTGCTAGAGATGGGCATTCATGTAGGTACAGTTGCCACGTTTGAAGATGAACTCACCCTCATCAACAATAAATACTATACTGGTCGTGCATTGGACAACCGTATGGGAGGTTTCTGTATCGCTGAAGTAGCTCGCAAACTCAAAGAAACGGGTGATGATCTGCCTTACTCGCTATACATCGTCAATGCAGTTCAAGAAGAAATAGGCCTGAGAGGTGCCGAAATGATCGCAAATACTATAAAACCACATGTAGCCATCGTCACGGACGTAACCCATGATACCTCTACGCCACTCATCAATAATAAGATCCATGGAGACACTAAATGTGGCCTAGGCCCAAGTCTCACGTATGCACCCGCTGTACACAACAAGTTGCTGCAGTTCGTCATGGATACGGCTGATGCCAATGAGATAGCCTTTCAGCGTGCCGCATCTAGCAGATATACAGGTACAGATACAGATGCGTTTGCATATAGCAATGGCGGAGTACCCTCCGTGCTTATATCGTTGCCACTAAAATACATGCACACCACTGTAGAGATGGCGCACAAAGATGATATTGATGCCGTGATTAACCTGATCTATCATGCTGTCAAATCACTAAAAGCGGGTCAAAGTTTTAAATACTTCTAGCAGCAATTCTATGAATCAAGATCCAGAATGGATAACAGATTGGCAAAAAAATAAGGAGGCAAAATCTGCTGAAAACAAAGCCTTACTCAAGCAGCTGAGTACGATACCCAAAAGCAGAATTTGGCCCATACAAGCAATTGCTCACAAGGAAGTATTCGATGAAGTGGATTGTCTAGCTTGTGGTAATTGCTGCAAGTCTGCGCCTGCACTCCTAATACAAAGCGATATCAAACGTATCTCTACACACTTGGGTATTAATAAAAAATCCTTTGAGCGTACTTATGTAATCGAGGACATCAATGGCGATAAGATGCTCAACAAAATACCTTGCAGTTTTCTACAGCAAGACAATTCATGCGCTATCTACGAAGTCCGACCAGAAGCGTGTAGAAGATATCCACATACTGACGAAACAGAGTATCATAGGCGTAGCAAGTTAAACATGGCCAATGTAATGATCTGTCCCGCTGCCTACAAAATCCTAGACAAAATAGCCTCACAAATAGACATTAATCCTAGCAACGTATGATTTACGCATTTAACGGGTACATTCCTGTCATAGACGCAAGTGCTTTCATTCATCCGCAAGCTACTATCATAGGCAATGTGATCATAGGTAAGGATGTATATGTAGGTCCAAGTGCGGTCATACGTGGCGATTGGGGTGAGGTAATCATAGAAGACGGATGCAATGTACAAGAGAATTGCACGATACACCAGTTCCCTGGCAAAACGGTCTTACTAAAGTCTGCTGCGCATATAGGTCATGGGGCTATCATACACGGTGCTACTATCGGACGCAATGTATTGATCGGTATGAATAGTGTCATCATGGACGAAGCTGAGATCGGTGATGAATGTATCGTCGGTGCCCTTACTTTTGTCAAAGCCGGTGCTATCTTTCCATCTAGGTCACTGATCGTAGGTAATCCCGCTAAAGTCATCAAAGAAGTATCAGATGATATGATCGACTGGAAAACCAAAGGTACTGAACTGTACCAAACGCTGCCATTAGAAGCACATGAAACCATGATAGAAACTGAACCATTAAGATCTATACCTGCTGACCGCCCTAGCCAAGCTGAGCGATTTAAATATTTTGAAAAGTAGATTAAGATAGTAAGAAGTAGTGTTATAAAGTGCTAAAAAGTCAAACAGTATTCCCATAGTAAGAGCGTATTCATAATGTTACAAAACTGGGTACAAATAATACTATTAAATCTGTAGGCTATCCATGATCTAGATCAATAGAGAATATAATGTATGTGGAGTATAGCTTTCCATTAATCCTAACGCAATGAATTGAAATGGGTTTTAACCCATCTATAACAATAAAATTGGCTTTAGTCTAACTATCAATAAAGCTAATTAAAACCTTGTCCGCCTCGCAGATATTTTCGGAAGTTAATCCAAAAAGCAGTAGCTAGATATACTATAACTGGTGAACCGAATGCTGCAAAAGAAGTGTATATGAAGTAGGCTCTAACTCGCGACTCGCTGAGTCCCCACTTATCAGCTAAGTAGCTACATACTCCGAAGCTCATGCGCTCGACGGTCGGTTGGATGTATTGATCTACTATATTCATATTGTGTACATTTTAAATAGCGATAACGTTATAAATATACAAATGTTTCTGAATATAACATTAAAAATAATCTTGCCTTCCATTAAATATTTCTTGTCATTGGATTTTTGTAGGTTATCAAAAGTGAAACTGTTGTATCTTCTAAAGCAAAAAATCCCAATAAATATAATGAAACTCACTATATCTATCAGGATTTTTGAATATTATAAACGGAATTATGAGACTTATTTCACCTTGACTTTCTTGGTGCCTACAAGGTGGAAAAGCCCATCCTTGATTTCTTTGAGCTCGATAACATACTTGCCCGATGCTGCGTAAGTATAAGAAAGATTCTGTTGTGTGACGATCAAGCGTACACCATCACCCATCTCCATGACATAGCGGGAAGCTTTATCGTCCTTGAGAAAACTAAAATCAAATCGCTCTCCTGCGACTAGTTTGCCTGGCATAGCTATGTAATCATCAAAATCGCCATCTGATGCTTCACTACTGATGAACATAGAGGCAATCTTGCCATCCGGTGCAAAATTGCTACCGATATTGCTACTCGAATCATACTGCGTGCTAGGCGCATGATCAAATAAATAAATAGACCCTATAAATCCTAATATGACTAATAGACTCAACAATATGGTTTCAAAATTACTGAAAACAACCTGCGCTGCAGATAATGAGCGCTTACTAAAATGAATAGGTGTGTAATGTTCTACATTCATAAAATCGGATTTGGGTAAAAAAATAATCAGTCGTCTATCTCGACATTTGGGACGTCTCGATAGGACTGCAAAGATACATCTTATTATTGAAATAAAAAATATAAATTATCATTTATATAACGTTTAAATCATGTATAATCTATTCATATTGTTATATTTACAAAAATTAATATAAAAATAACTGTATATAAGTAGTTTATATATGAGACTCAATCATATAAGCGATAAAAAAATATAACTATCTTGTGATTTTTTTTATTAATAATCCTGAAAGTTGATCATACAATGGACTGAAACAACTGTTTTGGAATCCAGTATCCATAAGATGATCAACCTAATCCAAAACAAATTTTTTTTAACAATTGACATGATCAAAAAAGCACTTCAACAAAAGGCATACAAACTTTTTTATAGTAGAGCGATTACCTATCATAAACTACTAGAGTATCCTATAGGGATGATTAAATCTATCACTCGCTCATTAGATAGAAAGATTCATTATCTCCTACTTTCCCCAACTGACACACCTCGAAGTGAATACATCATATTGCTCCACCCTTATCTTAGCGCGGCCAAAGATTTCTACATCACTAACGGTCATGTGCAGCTATATCAATCACTTGGATACCATGTAGTAGTGATCGATTTTAATGGTTTTGGCGAAAGCCCATTCATTGATTTTGATTTCCCTTCAGACGTAAAGGCAGTAGTTGATGATGTAATCGAACTTTACCAACCTAACCGTATCTATGGTCACGGAGTGTCATTCGGTGCATCGCATCTGATTGTATATAGTACTTTGGCAGATAGTAAGTTTGATCGTATCATCATAGAGAACTGCCTGGATTCCAACACAACCTATTATAAGAAGCGAAGCAAAAAACTATATTACTTTATGCGAACGTTGATGAAACTGTTTCCTAGCGTCAATGCGCGCCATGACTACATCAAACAAGGTGAACAGATACGACAACCGTCGAGCGTACTCCTAATATATAATGACGACGACAGCCTAACTACTGTAGAAATGGGTCTCCAAATCGCCGAAAAGCTTAATATTCCACATGAATTTTGGGTAGCGCGTGGCAAGCATCTCGAAGCTCTAAAATTACAACCTGAAGCATACCGAAATAAAGTACTAGATTTTTTGACTGGGGAGTAAGTTTAACATGATAATAGTTAGATGTAAACATTCTTATCAAAACGTTAACTAATCAACAAAAATATAATTAAATTTGCTTTTTTAAATTAATCAATAATTAAAACAAACAAAATGGAAAAATTAAATTGGATGCTCATTATGGGAACAGGATTGATCCCGCTAGTTATCGGTAGCTTGTACTACGGTCCTATGCTATTTGGCAATGTATGGATGCGCAAAAATGGCTTTACAGCTGACTATATGCAAGGTGGAAATATGCTCAAAATATTTAGCCTCACTGCTTTATTCGGAGTGATGTTAGCAGTGATGCTGCCGACCATCGTTATACATCAGATGGGTGTATTTGCTTCGCTTGAGCGATTGACCTCAATGAATGACACAGCAGCAGCTGAGGTGCTAAGTGATTTTATGATAGCGTATGGACAGGAGTTCCGAAGCTTCAAGCATGGCGCACTACATGGTATGATGACTTCCCTATTCGTTGCATTACCTATCATCGGCATCAACGGATTGTTTGAGCGCAAAAGCTGGACTTACATCTTCATCCACGTTGGTTACTGGGCGATTACCATAACACTCATGGGCGGCATCATCTGTGCTTGGGCATAATATCCAGTGACATTAAACTTATACAAACGGAACTCGGCAGCAATATCCAACGTTAAATATCCGGTGGACATTACTTTAGGAATCGCTGAAATCAATAATAAAATACTGTCAAATAATTTTAGTTTTAAAAACATATTACGAATACCTTATAGTAAATAATAAATGCTTGATTTAATGATAAATCTGTTCAGATTACCCTTGATATTTAGACTTTTGATCCTCCTCGCTATCCTACTAAACAGTGAGGAACTTTGCGCTCAAAGTAAGGTTGCTTCTTCAAAAATGACCTTTGGAAAAGGGATAAACTTCACTTCATCAGATTCTCTATTTACGATGCAAATCAATGGTCGTGTCCAGACTATGTTTGAGGCTAGAAACAACCTAAATACTAATAAGTTGGGTGGTGATTTTCTACTCCGCAGGTGCAGAATTAACTTGCAAGGTACGGCACTGGATCCTAGATTTACCTACAGGATACAGATAGGTTTTGCACATGGTGACATCTCAGCTGCCAATAGTCAAGAAGTCAATAATCTCATACTTCGCGATGCGATGCTATTTTATCAAGCCAAAAAGTGGTTGCGCCTAGGTTTCGGGCAGACAAAGCTCCCTGGCAATAGACAACGACAAGTCTCATCTGCCAATCTGCAATTAGTAGAGCGATCCGTAGCCAACAATAATTTTACACTAGATAGAGATAAAGGATTTTGGGTTTACAGCAATTTTAATATAAAAAAATCAGTCATCAAATCAACGATTGCTGTCTCTAGTGGCGAAGGTAGAATCATCTCTAACAGAAACGGTCAGATGAGTGTGTCGGGTAGATTAGAGTTGCTGCCATTCGGTTCATTTACTAACAATGGCGACTACATAGAAGGCGACCAGGAGCGTGAGCAAAAGCCTAAACTATCCATAGCCGCTGTATATAATTACAACAAAGGTGCATCACGTACGATGGGTCAGCTAGGCGAATACCTTTCCTCTGGTGCAACGACAGATATCAGGTATTATGGCGTAGATTTACTGTTTAAATATAGAGGATTTTCATTGGCATCAGAATGGTACAATAGAGATGCCGGCACGCTTGTATTTAGTGATCCTACCGACCCAACTATGCGAAATACGATTATTTCTGGAACGGGATTTTTTGTACAAAGTGGCTATATGGTTACCCAAAAGAATGAAATAGCACTCAGGTATGCACATATCAATCCTAATGAAAAGATAGCCAATATCATGCCAAGCCAGCAGGAATACGTACTGGGATTTTCGCATTATTTCTTTAAGCATAGCCTAAAACTCCAAACGGATCTAAGTTATCAAAAGATCAGAAATAGCGAGAACCTCATTTATAGATTATCTGGCGTAGTTAGTTTTTGATTTTAACGAATTTTAATATTAGTTTGCAGGATTTTAAAACTAAAGTAATTGGGTAAAACAAAAACATCCAATTTGCTAATCCTTACAAATTTTCATATCTTTGTGATACTTTCTCAAGATTAGGATCGAAACATTAATTAGTAAAATCGGTTCATTAATCATAAAACACAAACTTCTATATGAGTTCTAAAATAGAAAACATAACCCTTGACTTCCTAACACTAGACGACTACGAAGATCTCAAGTCTGGTATGCTAGAGTCATATCCAGATATGCAGGAAAACTATTGGCGCAAAGCCCAAATAGAAGCCTTGATCAAAAAATTTCCAGAAGGACAGGTAGCCTTAAAAATAGACGGCGAATTAGCAGGCTGTGCATTATCGATCATCGTAGAATCTCACAAGCACGAAGAGTCGCATACCTACAAAGAGATAACAGGACACTTCACTTTTGATACACATAAAGACGATGGCGATATATTGTACGGTTTAGAGGTTTTTATCAGACCTAAATTCAGAGGTTTGCGACTAGGACGTAGATTGTATGACTATAGAAAGGAACTGTGTGAAAACCTCAATCTTAAGGCAATAATGTTTGGTGGTCGTATGCCCAATTTTCACAAACATGCGGACAAAATGTCGCCAAAAGAGTACATAGAAAGTGTGCGAAGAAAAGAAGTCACAGACCCAGTGCTTGACTTTCAGATATCCAACGACTTTCAAGCCTCTAGAATCTTAAAAAACTACTTGATCGGAGATGAAATGTCTAACGAGTTTGCCGTATTGTTTAGGTGGGACAATATTTACTATCAAAAACCCAATAAATCTCTAAGACAACAGAAGTCTATCATCAGACTAGGACTCATCCAATGGCAAATGCGTCTCTACAAAAATCTAGAAGATCTCATGCAGCAAGCAGAGTTTTTTGTAGATGCCGTATCAGGATACAGAGCTGATTTTGCACTTTTCCCAGAGTTTTTTAATGCACCTCTCATGGCAGGTGACAATCACAAAACAGAATCCGAAGCCATCCGTGAACTAGCAAAATACACTAAAGATATCGTACAGAAATTTTCTAGTCTTGCTATATCTTATAACATCAATATCATCACAGGCAGTATGCCCGAACTCAAAGATGGACTCCTCTATAATGTAGGTTACCTGTGCCATAGAGATGGGACACTCGATAGATACGAAAAAATACATGTCACCCCAGATGAAGCAAAAGTATGGGGAATGCAAGGTGGTAATGAGATACGCAGCTTTGATACAGACTGTGGTAAAGTAGGAATTTTGATATGTTACGATGCAGAATTTCCTGAGTTGAGCAGATTGCTAGCAGATGATGGTATGGATATACTATTTGTGCCTTTTCTGACTGATACACAGAACGGATACTCTCGCGTTCGCCACTGTGCACAAGCTCGTGCCATAGAGAACGAGTGCTATGTAGCCATCGCAGGAAGTGTGGGTAATCTACCCAAAGTCCATAACATGGATATACAGTACGCTCAATCGGTGGTCTTCACACCTTGTGATTTTAGCTTTCCAGCTAATGGTGTCAAAGCAGAAGCTACGCCCAATACGGAAATGATACTCATTGCAGACGTAGATATAGATCTACTACGTGAATTGCACAAAATGGGCAGTGTGCGTAATCTTAAAGATAGGCGAAAAGACCTTTTTGAGCTTAAGCGAAAGCAGTTATAAACTCATACTGTTCTAAAAAAATGGGTAAAAATCAATAATTTGTGGCTAGCTACATATCTTAACATATCTTTATTTAAAAATATATAATACATTGATTACTTTTGTGACGAAATGATAGATAATTAGTTTTGATGACTAAAAGCTCTGCCATACACAAACCATTAAAAACATAAATACATACAAGATGAAATTCATTTATTTATTTACTTTCGTAGCACTTTTAGTGAGCTGTAAAAATGATGCACAAAGCAATAACCCTAATCTCAGTTCAGACAAAATAGCTGTAGAGATGAAACCAGGTGCTGATCCGGCTAAGCTGGCTATACCAGAAAGTTGCGCAATGATCAATACCGAAAACCTCCAGCGCATCCTCAATATATCTAAGTATCCTATCACCGTCAAAAACAGCGGTGATCCAGCTGACAAGTCTAACAAATCTTGCTTTTTTAAGTGGGACGATCCTAGTACCGCTAATGCTGGTATATTCCTTCAGATCTCTACCAATCCAGCACACGCAGAGTTCCCACAATATATATCTAACTTCGTAGCTGCTAAAATCACAGATGGTGAAACAGATATGAACACAAATCAACCCAGCAAATTCAAGAAATTTGTAGTTAATGGCATGGAAGGCGCTTTCTCTTTTCAACTCGGAAAAGCATATTGGAATATAAATAATGATTATTTGTTTATGCTAGCTTTTAATATCAGCACACTGAGCGAAGCAAAAATGCTAGATGCTACCAAAGAAATTTTAGAGGAAGTAAACTCAAATTTCCCTAAAAATTAAACTTTTATTAGTTATTAATGCAAATATCGTAATAGCTAAAGATACCATATAAAAGATCAGTTACTCTCAGAGTGGCTGACCTTTTATATTAAGAATTCATTTAATAACGTATGCTAAAATAATTTATAAGTGCTTGGTTTTCAAGATGAAACTCTTTTTGAAATTCATAGCCAAAGCTGTGGACTGAGAAAAAGCCGAATTATTGGAAATTAATGACCCGCAAATAAATTATTAATATGTTTTCGAATCACTTCTAACTAAATGTCGTTTAAAGTGAGGATTAAAGTATAAAATAATTATTTTATAAGTTTCGTGACTAAATTATGATTAAAAAGATACTCCGAATTGACAAAATGTATACATTTACACTATATTTTAATTTTTAATCAATAAATAATAATTTAAAATGAAACACCTTATAATCAATCCGTTCAAAACATTACTAGCCATCTTAGTACTTAGTATCTTTGGTGTCAGTCAAAGTTCCGCACAGCAAGCGTATGTTTGGGAGGAATATGGGATCTCATTCTCTTTAGCTGATGACTTTGCAGAAGTAACGAATAACCAAGAGGAGTTTTCTGCAACAGGAGATGCAATGGAATTCGCCATTATTCCATTTAAGGATGCATCAGTTAGCGATAGCGATATCACAACGTTTACGATAGGAATAGCCAATTCCTTAGATTTAGAGGGTGTAGATGATGTCAATACTATCCAATTAAATGACTTTCAAGGTGGATACGTAGAAGGCGTAAAAGATGGAGTCAAGATTTTTCTTCTCGGCCTCATTGATCCTAATTCAGAGACAAACTTCTTTGTGATCATAACATTCATAAACGAAGACGAAAATGCTATAGATGAAGCGATAGCAATTTGTGAAAGCTTAAACAAGCTATAGACGCTAAACTTTGTTTTTGGGTCAATCAAAAATAAAGTTATAAAAAACCAATAATATCTCATTTCGTAAAAACGGAATGGGATATTTTTTTTCTTAAGCAAACTACTTAGATTCAAATTACAAGTGCAACTTTGATTAAAAAATTAATAAATAGGAAAAAATTTATCTTCGGAGGCAATTAGTCTAATCTCATCTTTTACCTTTATTCGGATACAATCTATACTAAGAAGTAAAATAAATCTTCTCTTCACAAACTTCATTGAAAACATATTTAAAAATGAACTTAAAGTCGCTGCATTTTGTTTGGTAAGTGAGTATTCACTAACAAAGTAAATAACAAACGCATCTGCTAAAACTGAAGAAAAAGTAAATAGAATAGAGCCTTATAAATGATTTTTGCACTGCTCCTAATTACTAAAACCTTCACATAATAAAATCTTATATTAGTCTCACTCAAATCAACCTTCCTAAATGAATCATAAAATCACCATCATAGCCTTAATCCTGATGGGGACTATTTCATTGGTTAACTGCAAAAATAAAAATGCAACCGCACCACCCGCAAGCATAAGTGTAAGTGAAGATCTCTATTCTAATGTAAACGATACACCTATTGATTACCTCAAAACAGGTAGAAATCTGGCCATAGAAACGAAGTCAAGTCTCGGCAAAAACTTAGTCATGGCAATGGCTCAAAAGGGCTCTGATGGTGCTGTAGCTTTTTGTAATATTCACGCAATTCCCATCACGGATAGTATGTCATTGCTATCGGGTACAAAGATAAAACGTGTTAGCGATCAACCTCGTAACCCAAATAATCAAGCAAACGAAACAGAGTTAGCGTATATCAAAGCTTGGAAAGAGTCAAAAGCAAATGGCAAAGTGTATCTTCCTATAGTTACTGAAATCGATGGTAAAATGGTAGGCTACTACCCTATCGCAACCAACAAAATGTGTATGCAATGTCATGGAAAGATAGACAAAGACATAAATGTAGCAACTCAGAAAAATATAAAAATGCTCTACCCGGCTGATTTAGCAACTGGGTACTCAGTAGATGAAATAAGAGGAATCTTTGTGGTAGAAATGGACAAAAAATAGAAAATAATAAACCAATCATACTAAAAAAAAATCATGGACAAACACAGTTATCAAGTTGCATTGACTTGGAAAGAAGGCAGACAGGGCATCATGTCATCTAAGGTATTGAATACAAAAATAGAAGTAGCAACACCACCAGAATTTGATAAGGGCGTTCCAGAGATTTGGTCGCCAGAACATTTATTTACTGCTTCCATTTTGAGTTGTTTTATGACTACTTTTTTGGCTATAGCTGAATTTTCAAAATTAGATTTTGAAGCCTTTGATTGCAATACAGAAAGCATATTGGATAAGGTAGAAGGCAAGTTTATGATGACTGAAATTAATCTATTAGCTAACCTAAAAATCAGCGACCTAGACAAGGCAGAAAAAGCAGAACGCATCCTTCACAAATCAGAGGCAGCTTGTCTTATATCTAACTCAGTCAAAACCAAAGTGAACTTAGTTTGTGAAATAAGCTAAGCATATAAATATGACAATTAATCGTATTGTTTAAAATTAAAATTCAAGTTATTATGTAAAAAATAGTAATAGGTACCGGACATCCAAAAGCCACATGTCAAGGAGCAGCATTTGAGTATATACTCAACGTAGAAAGTGAGCTTGTACGATACAGAGTCAGAGATAAGGTCAAATTAACTTGGCTATCAAACGAATATTAATTAGGCGATTTTGGTATGGACGGTATGTTGCTTTCCTACGGCAAAGAATCCATGACTTCTAGCCAAATGGTGGAAATGATTTTTTGCAGACAGAGGCATTAAATGGATTCTGGGTGCTGGAGTTTATAAAGTCGAAGATGGTAAAATATCCTACGAAAATCTCGAAGGAGAATACAAAATAGAAACTTTTGACTTTGCAATGTTGATTCCTTCATTCTCAGGTCATGGGTTTAAAGCTTATGATAAGAAAAACAAAGATATAACTGACAAACTCTTCAAAGGATTTATGATCGTAGATCCTGACTATACACCTAAACCGCATGAAAACTGGTCAGTACAAGATTGGCCTGAAACGTATCAAAATCCAAATTATGCTAATATTTTTGCCCCTGGAATTGCATTTGCACCACCTCACTCGATCTCCAAACCACGAAAAAGTAAAAATGGAACAGATATATTCCCTTCTCCACCACGTACTGGAATGCCTTCAGGTATCACCGCAAAACTCGTAGCTGACAACATCATAGACTCCATCGATAATGGCGCAATATCCCTCAATCATAATGGCTCAAAGTGCAATATGGGTGCAGCATGTATTGCGACTGCAGGGGATGGTATGCTCAAAGGAAGTGGTATCAGCATCACTACATTCCCCATAGTTCCCGACTACCAAAAGCATCCTAGTACTCATGGTTTAGTATTATCCAAAACTTTTGGTGATATAGGATTGGCGGGCCATTAGTTGAAACTAACATTACATTATGCCTTTATTTATAAAGCAAAGATGAAACCATTTTGGTGGTTAATTCCTGATTAAATAATATTTACACTCAAATCAAAATAATATGATACAGAAGATATCAAAATCACAACGTTGGTTTATGTTCAACCCCATATTCCAGTTTTTTAAATACATCATGTTAAGCCAAAAAATACTGATAATAGTAGCTGGTGGGCATGGTGGTACTAAATCGTGAACACGTTTATTTTCACAGATCCCACGGCTTACACCCATGAACCAAGTGATCCCTTACCTATGTGTTCTAAGCATATTTTTTAGGAATTATATTTTTTTTTATCTTTCATAGACAGCTGTAAAATAAATATATTGGAGGTCAAAAATTAAAAAAGACAGATTATCAAAATTTAATTTTTTATTTTTAATATAATGATCGTAAAAACAAATTTTTTGATAGTAATTATTCCTTGCAACCATTAATAAATAATAATTTATCTTAACCATAGTAAACTCAAAATAAAATCTATTTACCTACTTTTTTATTTTATTTTTCTGACTTACTTCCTAATTGATTTATTTATTTTAACTTTACGAAGTCAAAGTCACTAAATGAAACGTAGAGATATTTTAAAATCAGGTTTGATGGGTGTAGGCGCTAGTTTAGTTGCCCCATCTAGTCTATGGAATGTTGTATCTGCCGATAATGAACCTAAAGATACTAAACTAAAAAACAATATTCGTCATTCGGTCTGTTCATGGACGTACGGACACTTATCTACAGAGGAATTGTGTATTCTAGTCAAAAACATAGGATTCTCAGCTATTGACCTCGTGGGTCCAAAAGATTGGCCAATGCTCAAAAAACACGGTATCGAATGCTCTATGTGCAATGGAGCAGAATTAGGTTTGGTGGACGGTTGGAATGATAGCCGTTTCCATAAGCAATTGATTATAAATTACTCCATACTAATCGACCAAGTAGCAAACGCAGGTTATAAAAATCTAATATGTTTTAGTGGTAATGCACGGGGATTAGACATAGAAGAAGGACTTCAGAACTGTGACCGAGGACTTAAAAAGATTTTGGCTCAAGCCGAAAAAAGAGGAGTCACTATACAGATGGAACTTTTTAACTCCAAGGTTGATCATCCTGATTATATGGCAGACAATTCATTCTGGGGTTTACAGCTTTGCAATCGTTTGGGCTCACCTAATTTCAAGCTGCTATATGACATCTATCACATGCAGATCAGCGAGGGAGACATCATCCGCACGATACAAGACAATCATGAACACTTCGGACATTACCATACTGCGGGTGTTCCCGGCAGACACGAGATAGACAGCACCCAAGAGCTCAACTATCCTGCCATCATGAAAGCTATCGTCGCTACTGGATATGAAGGTTATGTTGCGCAAGAGTTTATACCTACGGGCAAATCCAATAAAGATAAAGAAAAAGCATTGGCGGAAGCTATAAAAATATGTGACGTCTGACAATAAATATCAATATATTAAAATAATACATATATGTACTTCAATCTCAATAATGATGCGGAACAGACCTATGATGCCATCGTCGTAGGATCGGGAATCAGCGGTGGATGGGCTGCCAAAGAGCTCACTGAAAAAGGCCTAAAAACACTCGTACTAGAGCGCGGACGCATGATTAAACATGGCGACTACCCTACTGCAAATATGGAAGACTGGGAGCTACCCAATAGGAATCGTATGACTTCAGAGGAGATGAAAGATTATAAAATCCAAGAGCGTACAGGTTACACGATGCAGCCTGCACTCAAGGATATGTGGCCTAAAGATACGGAGCATCCATATACAGAGACCAAGCCATTTGACTGGATTCGCGCTTATCATGTGGGAGGAAGATCGCTTTTATGGGGCAGACAATCGTATAGACTAGCACCTATGGATTTTGAGGCTAATGCCAAAGATGGGATTGCAGTAGATTGGCCGGTAAGATATGATGATCTAGCACCATGGTATGATTATGTAGAGACTTTCATAGGTGTAAGTGGTCAAAATGAAGGTTTGGCACAACTCCCTGACGGAAAATTTCAGCCACCGATGGAGTACAATTGCTTAGAGAAAGATGTCAAAGAGCGACTAGAAAAAACCATGAATCGCAAAATGATCATGGGTAGAGTTGCACACCTTACTGAACCATTGGCCAATAGAGGTACTTGCCAATCCAGAAACAGATGTATGCGTGGATGTCCGTTTGGAGCATATTTTAGTAGCAATGCATCTACCCTGCCAGCTGCTGAAGCGACAGGCAATCTCACCATCAGACCTTACTCTATCGTCACTGAGCTCATCCTAGATGATACCAAAAAGAAAGCAAAAGGCGTAAGAATATATGACACAGAAACCAAAGAAACCAAAGAATATTATGCTAAAATAGTATTCCTCTGTGCATCTACTTTTGGAACTGCTCAGATCTTGCTCAATAGTACATCTGATCGTTTCCCCAACGGTTTTGGCAATGACAGTGGTGAGTTGGGTCATAACGTTATGGATCACCATTTCAGACTAGGTGCAAGCGGCGAATCAGATGATTTCAAAGAGTTTTATGATCATGGCAGAAGGCCTAATGGTGTCTATGTACCAAGGTTTAGAAACATAGATAATAAAAGCAAAATGCCCAACTTTAAGCGTGGATATGGTTACCAAGGCGGAGGTGGTAGATCCAACTGGGCGAGCTCAATAGCTGAGGCCGAATATGGTAAATCCTTCAAATCATCGCTAGGTCAGGCAGGTGACTGGGGTTTTGGGTTGATGGCATTCGGTGAATGTCTCCCCTATCACGAAAACAAAATCACACTCAATAAAGACTTGAAAGACATCTACGGAATGCCGACACTCACCATGGATGCCGAATGGAAAAATAATGAATTAGAAATGCGCAAAGATATGATGACCAGTGCCGCTGAAATGTTAGAAGCAGCAGGGCTCAAAAATGTGTCAACCTACGATAGCGGATGCAATCCAGGATTAGGCATACATGAGATGGGCACAGCACGTATGGGCAGAGATCCTAAAACATCTGTACTTAACAGTTGGAATCAGATCCATGAAGTGACCAATGTGTTTGTAACTGATGGATCATTTATGACCTCATCTAGTTGTGTCAATCCTTCGCTCACTTATATGGCATTCACGGCTCGAGCAGCTAACTATGCAGTAGAGGAGCTCAAAAAAGGCAATTTATAATCCACTAACCATCAAAAAAAATAGATAAAATGGACAGAAGAGAAGCACTAAAAATATCAACACTTTTTGTGGGGTATTATACACTCACCGCTGGCTCAGTAGCAGCACTCATGGGCGGTTGCAAAGCAGATACAAGCTTAGGCTGGCAACCTAGTTTCTTATCTAGTACAGAGGCTGATTTGCTAGCAGAAGTATGTGAAACCATCTTACCAAAAACAGATACACCTGGAGCTAAAGACGCATTTTGCCATAGATATATAGATGAGATGATCATTAATTTTATGAATGAGGATCAAAAACAACATTTCAAATCTTCATTAATTGTTTTTGACGAGTTGGCGAAAGCCAAATTCACTAAGGCTTTCGTAGCGCTCAATGGGGACGAAAAAGAAAAAGTCATGGAAATGGTCGTAGAAAAAGGAAAATCTTATAAAGACGAGGACGGGAAGAAACCATATATTTTCAATACCATAAAGGATGCCACTGTGACAGGCTATTTCTCTAGTGAAGTCGGTGCCACGGGAGGATTAAGGGCATTTATACCCGTTCCCGGCCCATACCAAGGTTGTATCGACTACAGTACTGTGGGTAAATCTTATGCATTGTAATAGACGGATTGTAAAATATCCAAAAACAAATTACATATTAAAAATATATCGTATATGAAAATTAAAGATTTTTTAATCGTTCTCATAGCTGTGCTAATGGTGGTCACAAGCTGTAAATCCAAGCTAGAAAATAACGAAAAAGCATCCTCTGATGTAGTATTACCTGATCTTAAGTTATCACTAGCTCAATGGTCACTGCACAAGGAATTGCAAGCTGAGAAGCTAGATCCACTTGATTTTGCACAAGTCGCACATGAACTTGGATTCACAGGTATTGAATATGTAAGCACCTTCTACAAAGACAATGTACTAAACAGCTTATATCTCCAAGAAATGAATGAAAAAGCTAGCAAATACAAGGTCATTCAGCTGCTTATTATGGTAGATGGTGAAGGCAATCTAGGTGATATAGACACCATCAAAAGAAACTTAGCAGTAACCAATCATCACAAGTGGATAGATGCAGCGGTTAGACTAGGTTGTCACTCGATCAGAGTAAATGCGCATGGCGAAGGCAGTGCTGAGCAAGTAAGTCTCGCAGCTATTGATGGACTCACTAAGCTATCGCTCTATGCTGCACCACTAGGCATCAATGTCATCGTAGAGAACCATGGTGGCTACTCATCAGATGGAAAATGGCTAACTAATGTCATCAAGGCAGTCAATCTACCTAATTGTGGTACGCTTCCAGACTTTGGCAATTTCTGTATCGAAACGTCTAAGGATGCGAATGGCAAAGATGAGTGTACCAAAAACTATGACCGATATGATGGTGTAGCTGAAATGATGCCTTTTGCAAAAGCAGTAAGTGCTAAGTCATATGACTTCGGTGAGTTAGGATATGAAGGCACGATAGACTATAATCGCATGATGAGCATCGTTTGGGATCTCGGTTACAGCGGATTTGTCGGTGTAGAATACGAAGGAGAACGTATGCCCGAACGTCAAGGAATAACAGCCACAAAAAACCTCATCACAAAGTGTCATGCTGCCTATTTAGCTAAAAAGTAGCCGTTACAACCATCTAGACCTGTCAATAAGCTCCACTGCCTGTAAGAAGGATAGATTTAACAAATTTTTTAAATTTGTTAAATCTCCAATCCTTTATCGTTATTTTTGATAGTATTATATCCATGCTTTCAAATTGAATCATGCTAAAGCTTGATAGGTCTTGAAAGGCCAATAAAACGAATCGACAAATTCAACAAATTGGCAAATCAATCGATTCACCTGTGTTAGTCGTAGCGTCCCGCTACGATTCCATATTAAAAGGTCTCTGAACTGGCTCTTACTTTGGTTCACCAAATTTATTTGGTGAGGTGTCTCATTGTTCCAAATAAATTTGGAACCCCAAAGAAGAAACTAGCTGCTCTAAACTTTTAATGGCATTGTAATCTTTGGTTGCAATATTCTCACATGCTTTCAAATTGAATTTGAAAGGCTAGAAAAAGTAAATTGGCCAATCTAACAAATCACACAAATCAAACGATTCCGCAGTTCGACATCAAAGCATTCCCCTAGGATCTAGTATAAGACTTGGCGTCACACAAGCGTAAGTGAAACTTAAAATTTAAACAACTCTTTATTTTGAAAATTTAAGTTAAATTACACTTATATTCGGAAAAAGTAATCAAATAAATAGATATGCAAAATATAATTGCTTAATAAATTATTTAAACATTAAATAATCCAATATATGATATATCATTCTATTGATTAACATAAAAATACATATATACAAATAAAAATATACATTAAATAAATATACCAAAAATAACCCATAAATTGTTTTTTAATATGAACTTCACATTGTATCTTTGTGAGGATAATCATCAAGGCTGAGTAATCTATACTGCAGATGTCAGGAGCTATATCCCAAACCCGATACTGTACTACGCGCTGAATTGATGTGAAAAATTATTTTACTTTTTAAATTTTATTGTCATGAGAACAACAAAATTTCTTTCTTTCTTTCCTCGTAATTTAAAAAGCAATGGCGCAAGAATTTCGGTGCGGTACGCCACTTCCTACTGAACGGCAACGGGCAGAGATTATCAAAAAGCTAAGGTTAAGTGGGAGTAGAAACTCTTCTAACTGCGAGGATGCACCATTTGATAGCAGTATTAAAACCTATCGTTTAGTATTTGAATATGTAGCAGGAATACTAAATTATCCTAAATTTACAACTATTACTCAAGCCATTAATGCTGAATTTAACCCAATAGGAATTTATTTTGATTATTTCTATTTTCCAGTAGATTGTGATAATTGCTATTTCTACGATTATGGTGATTGGGGTAGAGAAAATCCTCTTAATAACACAAATGATTTTCGAGATTGTCTTTGGGGTAGAATAGTTCAATTTCCACTTTTTTTGGGTGATAGCAGAATTGAAGGTCAAGGTGATTGGGGAACTGGAAGATTTTGGGCAACTTATTCTGAGGAAAATACTTCTTCCTCAGCCAATAACGTTTTGATACACGAGCTTGGCCATGCCTTGGGGCTGCATCATACTTTCAACGCTTTCGGTTTCTATGGGCCAACTCTAAACGAATATGTTGAGCAAATAAGTGATAGTCCTTGTGGATGCAATTGCAAATATACTGGGGATTACATCTGTGATACTCCCGTGGATCCTTACGGCGTAAGTGGACAGTGGGTTACTGAAATGTTTGTGGATCTAGAAATGCCGAATCTAGGTAATAAGTCAGATTACTGTGGCACATCCTACACAAAATTAACACAAACAGGAACAAATATTGACCCCAAAAAAGATCCTTTGACTGTACTAGACAATTACATGTCTTATCATGGTGTTTTAACCAATCGAGATCTTTTCTTTTCAGCTGGTCAGGTAGGCTACATCAAAGATTATAATAACGGAAAACCTTGGGAAGTTAATGGACCAACTACCGGCGGAGAAATGAATGCTGGCTTCACCGTTAACCAACCAATGCTCATCACAAGTCCACTTAACTTAACAGGTAACATTGAAATCAGGTCTAAACTTACTGTAAAAAATACCTCTATATTGTTTATGAATGGAGGAAAGATAGTCATAAAACCAGGCGGTGAGTTAATCCTAGATAACGGTCACTTAGGTTTATTCAAAGGGATGGGCTGCATAGATGCAGCGAGTTCTTGGGAAGGCATTACAGCCATGGGGCCTGGTGTTATAAAATTGACTGCCAGAAACGGAAGTACCATAAATGATGCTAACATTGCTTTATATAGCAAAGATGCTACATTGATAGCCTCATTCCTTACTGGCTCAAAAATCAATTCATATTTCACTTATGCCCTACAGGTTACAGGTGGGAAAGGCAGGATACAAGCTTTTAGTAGCTATGTAAATGGTCTTATTTTTGTCAATAATTTTTTTCCTGGTGTGATTGATATTAGTGGCACTAACATCAACACTCCACGTAGTAATAATCCTAAAGCCCCATTTACTGGAATTTTAATTGAAAATGCGTCCCTAACTATAAGAAATCAGAGTATTGTTAGTGCTAATCTAACTATTACAAATATGGGTACTCAAACAGTTAATTTGAGAAATAGCGATTTTTATGATCAAATTAAACTATTTGGTTCCCTAGGAGTAAATGTCGTTAGAGATAATGTATTTTATTATAGATATAATGCTAATCTAGATGGCGACTTTCTAAGTGTTACTAATGTAGGTAAGATAGATGTAGTCGGAAATACAATTAGAGCACAAAAAGGAGTTAGCTTTCAAGGATATGTAGGTTCAGCGCCTTTAATATTCAAAAACAATTTTATTGAAGGAAAAATAGATTTCAATGATCCATCAGATAGCTATTTTTATAAAAATGATCAGGATGCATCTCAGGCCTCGCTTCTATGTAATTATTTTTCAAGTTTCGTAAATGCACAAATTAGTCTGCTAAAACCAATAAACTTAAGCCAAGGTAATCCTGATCTTGTAGCGGGTAATAGTTTTAAACCTGGAACAGGATTTAATATTCTATATCTTGATCAACCTAACATAAATTATTATTACAATATGGATAATAGCAACGAAAATCTTGCAAGCATTTCAGGACCAGTTTTTAAATTTCCTATTAGGGCAAATAGTGCCTGTAATAATAAGTACCCAAACACTGATCCAACACCTAACCATTGCAAAAACAATATCAAGGATGGAAATGAAACGGGCATAGATTGTGGGGGATCATGTCCTAGATGCATAGAAATCGTACCCGAGCCAGAGGCTAGGTGTACCAATGGTGTCAAAGACGGCAATGAGACGGCCATAGATTGTGGTGGATCATGTCCAACATGTGTGAGCTGTACGGATGGCATACTCAACAATGGTGAGACGACCATAGACTGTGGTGGACCATGTCCACCATGCGGCTTGCCTACTAGCTGTAGTGATGGCATCATGAACGGTAATGAGACGGGTATAGACTGTGGTGGTCCATCGTGCGCTCCATGTACTGGCGATCCAGCACCCCACTGCTATGATGGCATACAGAATGCTAATGAGACTGGTGTGGACTGTGGGGGATCTTGCCCTGCATGTATCCCTATCATAGGAGTACCTAATAGCTGCTATAATGGTATCAAGGATGGCAATGAGACAGGTATAGACTGTGGAGGAGCCTGCCCGCCTTGTGTACCTGTCGTTAATATACCCTACCATTGCTACAATGGTGTACAGGATGGTAACGAGACTGGTGTGGATTGCGGTGGATCGTGTCCATCATGTACTATAATTACCCCCTATCCACCTAGCTGCTACAATGGCAAAAAAGATGGTAACGAGACGGGCATAGACTGTGGGGGCAGTTGCGTGCCATGTGGGGTTACACCCCCCAATGGTGGAGAGCCTGGATCTTACTATACTAAAGGTGATCATTCTGCATACCTTAGTTATCTGAATGGGGTATATGGAACTGACAATAATCGATGGACAAATATCACTAATGTGAGGTCAGCCTATCAAGCCCACAGAATGACACTAGATGGAGGGCAAAGTTGCGATCTACAGCAATTCATTACTGACAATAGTGCTTCCCAACCTACTAGAGTATTAGAAAAGCTCATAGCGCTGAGCCCAAATGTATCTAGTAATGCTATTCATACGCTTTTTGCCAACAGTACTCATTACACTTCTGGGCAAATAACCAACTTACTTATACTCAATCCTACGGTATTGACAGATAGATATATATCCTACCTACTATACCAGACCAATACCTTCAGTGCATTACAAAAATCAAATATACTCACTGCATCAAGACAAATAAATAGTCGTAAACTCAAAGAAGATGAACTAGCCCTACAAAAACACTATATGGATGCCATCATCCGAGACAATATAGGGATGATAACGCTTAACTACCCTATAGATTTTAATGCTATGAGAGCAGAGTTGGCTACCGATGCTGATCCAACAGTGATCTTTGAGATAGCACAATCGTATGCTGATGAGGGGAGGGCTGATTTGGCTTTAGAGACTATGGCAAGCGTAGATATGTGCTACATGACTGATCCACTCTATCGTGCACAGCTACTCGGTATGACACAGATATACAGTACTGCTTTGTCAGGCGCTAACGCCACAGTAGGTAACAAAAGTATAATCCAAAATAAGATAGAGCTACGGGGTCTATTAAACGTGGAGCACGGCTTAGCAACAGATATGGCAATATCACTGGCACAAGCTGCTGAATCCGATATTCCATTTGCAAACCAACGATGGGCTTATGCGCCATTGATGTTTAAAAATGTATCTGGTGTAGAGAACACGTTCATTCCTACAGTTGAGGTGTATCCAAACCCCGCTACTGACATCCTTAATGTCATCGTAAAAGATACAGGTAAATCTGGCAAATATGAGATCAATATCACTGATGGGCTAGGAAGTATCCTATCTAGCACTCAAATGCATGGATCAAGTATTGGCATAGATATAGCCAGCCTGATGTCTGGTATATATACGGTTAAAGTCAGTGATGAAGAATTGACAGTATTAATCACTAAGTTTATCAAAATCAAATAAATTATTAAAAAATCATTATGATGGTCAGTGTTTACTGACCATCATAATTTAATCATTATAAAATCCTTAATTATGAACTCAAAGGCAATTGTTATTTTACTTACTATATTTTCATATATAGAGGTGCAAGGTCAAAGCTGGAATATACGCGCTCAGAATGACCTAGCTCTATCTAGGGCTATTCAATTGGTAGAAACTGATTCGTTTTACTATGTATTGGGTCTAGCTTATGTTAGTTTTCCTACCTCTGAACAAGGAGTGTTTATAACAAAAATAAATAAAAAAACGGGTCAAAATATTGCTCAGAACTATTACGATGAACTGAATACAGAATATTTTTTTACGGATGTAAGAAATGTAATACTTGAAGGGAATAGTATAATATTTCCTTTGACAATAAGCGGTGGAAGTGGAATTGTTCACCTATTCAAAGCAAACATAAATACCTTGGCCATAGATAAAATACTGGTCATTAAATCTCCCGAGATAGAACGCAGTTTTTTATTTCTCCAAGATTTTCTGACTATTGGGAACGATTACTACTTGCTAAGTGTCTTACAGACTAAAGATTATAACGAACCTTTGATCACTAAAATAAATAAGGACGACCTTACTTTACAGCATATTCGCTTCAAAGATAAAAAAGATGAAATAACACCATTAAAATTTATACCCTTTCAAGATGGCATATTGGTATTCAGTTTGTATTATGGTGTTAATATAGTTACAGGTGGTAGGTTGATTACTTATCTAGACCTAGAGGGTAAAGTGATATGGGAAAACAAGACCCCAGGTATAATACCAAACTATTATGTACTATCATTACTCCTTATCAACGACCATGAGCTACTGATCAACTCGGATGACCCTATCTACAATTATACACTTAGAAATGTCACTACAAGGCATTCAGTAATGCGGTATGACCTCAATACCAATAAGTCAGTATGGTACACATGGTGGGATGAACCACGGTTAGAAGGTGTTTTTCCAGGGGGGCGGCTTGTAAAGGGACACAAGGAAGGTGAAATTTTAATGATGGCCAATGATACTTATCAGTCACAAGTGGGTGATATTACTTACATTTCAGGCAAGGTTGTGAAGTTTGATCTATCAGGCAAAAAGATATGGTCAAAAATATACACCTACTACAAAAAAAATGGATTTCTAAATAATTTTTACAATATGATATCTACTACAGATGGCAATTATTTAATGTGTGGCATTGAAGGCCAGTTTACTGATACATGGCTCGTAAAAATAGATGAAGACGGCAATATCCTACCCATAGATACCGTATCTGCCACAGTGGACTGGTCAGTACCTTGCACGACTAGCGAGATCAGCATCTATCCCAATCCTGCATCAGCCTCCATCATCATTAATCAAGGTGAGATAGCAGATGTACAGTACCTCATCACAGACATGAATGGACGCACCATGCAGCAGATCACCGTCGCCTCCGCTCATCAAAATACCATCTGGGACATAGCAGGCCTGCCCTGCGGTACGTATCTGATCACGATGATGCAAAACCAGAAAATCATCGGACAGATTAGGCAAGTGGTCATTAAATAGGTATTGTGGTGTTTTGGTATTATGGTATTATGGTGGTATGGTGTTATGGTGTTTTGTTTAAAGGTTTAAGTGTGTAAATGTTTAATGGTTTAGCCACATATACGCTCAAATTGAATCATGCTAAAGCTTGACAGGTCTTAAAAGGCCACTAAAACGAATCGACAAATTCAACAAATTGGCAAATCAATCGATTCACCTGTGTTAGTCGTAGCGTCCCACTACGATTCCATATTATAAGGTCTCTGACCTGGCTCTTACTTTGGTTCACCAAATTTATTTGGTGAGATATCTCATTGTTCAAAATAAATTTGGAACCCCAAAGAAGAAACTAGCAGCTCTAAACTTTTAATGGTATTGTAATCTTTGATTGCAATATTCTCGCATGCTTTCAAATTGAAGTTGAAAGGCTAGAAAAAGTAAATTGGCCAATCTAACAAATCACACAAATCAAACGATTCCGCAGTTCGACAAATCGACAAATTCAACAAATCTAACAAATCACACAAATCAAACGATTCCGCAGTTCGACAAATCAAACAAATCAAACAAATCAAAACACCGTCACATCTCCTTGCTTAGTGACTTGCGATCCGTCGGGCAGGCGCAAGAGGGCTACCCATACATATACGCCTGGAACTACAGCTCTACCGCCTATCTTGCCATCCCAACCAGATGATGGATCGTTCAGTGGGAAGTTTTGCTTACCGTAGATGAGGTTGCCCCATCGATCATAGATATTCATCGTTTCTACCGCTACCGAACTGTTATTGCTGAACAGGGTGAAATAATTATTGGATCCGTTGGTGCTTAGGATGTTTGGGGTGTAGATGTCTATATCTTTTTTGATGGTCAAGTGTAGCCAATAGACCGAATCGCATACCGATATGCTTTGATATATTTCTCGATATACACCAGTCTGCTCATAATATTGCTCGTTGATCGGCCAGGTGTAGGTCGTAGCACTCGTCACTGTATCTCTATACTCAAACACTGGATCTATACGTAGTGCCAGTGTCTGTATAGAATCGCATCCTACTTGGGTTTTGAGCCGAAGCGTATAGTCACCACTCTCTGTGTAGGTAGTTTGATTGGGTGGCCAGGTGTATTGCTCACATGCGTTGGCGTTCTGGGTAGTGAGGTAGCTCGGTGCGATTTGTAGGTTGAGTACCTGTGTAGAATCGCAACCTGCTTCATTGGTATAGCTTGCACTGTAGCGGCCTGATTGTGTATAAGTATCGCCTGTCGCTGCCCAGGTGTAGGTGTCGCATGCCGTGAGCGCTGCGGATTGTCTATCGCTCTGAGTAGTGAACAATAGGGTTACGATGCTGTCGCATCCATACTGCGTTGCCAACTCAAACCTATAATCCCCTGATGCCCTCAGCGTCCTGCCATGCAGCACTACACTGTCACATGCCGTCAAGCTCATGGATGATTGCGCAACGGGATGTATGATGAGCTCTAGCGTCACGGTGCTATCGCATCCTCCACTGTTGAGCGTCTGATAGGTATAGCTGCCCGATCGGTCGTAAGTAGAACCATTCCATGGATAGTTGCCACAGGCGGTTGCTTTGGCTTGGGTACGATCGGGTGCTAGGATGGTCAGTGCGAGGCGGACTGTACTATCACATCCATTAGCCGTTTGTGCTAGGTAGCTATAATTGCCGCCAGTGGTATAGGTAGTACCATTCCATGTGTAGGTATTGCAGCTAGACTGTACGATATCCGCTGTCGTAGATCTATGTAGCGTCAGTGACAGGACGGTCGTGCTGTCACATCCAGATGTATTGGTAGTGGTGTAGCTATAGTCACCGCTGGCGGTGAGCAGCTGCCCATTCCATCGGTAGCTGTCACAGGCGGTAGCACGCTCAGTGAGCGACTGGCTTTTGCCGATGTTCAGGTTGAGCGTAGCGATGCTATCACATCCTCTGACGCTAGTGGCTGCATACATGTAGCTGCCGCTCTCGGCATAGGTCGTACTATTCCAGAGGTAGTGATCACATCCGCTGATAGCTTGTGTACTGGTCAGTACATTGCTGATGGTGAGTACTAGGTTGACGATGCTATCGCAGCCCATAGACGTCTGACCACGATAGGTATAGTTGCCGCTATCGGTGTAAGTCGTACCGTCCCACGTATAGTTAACACATGCTGCTCGGGTGATGTCTTGTGTGATCGATGGATGTATGCGTAGATCGATGGTAGTGGTACTGTCACATCCATAGATGGACTGTCTAGCCTCTAGGATGATCGCATCTTGTGTGTAGCGCACACCTGCATAGCTGAACGAATCACAGCTGCTCGCTGTCTGAGCTGCGTTATACCTCGGGTAGATGGTGAGGTCTAGGGTGGTGATGCTATCGCACCCTGAGGCGCTGAGGTCACGCTGCACATAAGTCCCACTGCTGAGGATGGTGGTGTCTCGCCACACATATACCTCGCATCCTCGCTGAGTGAGGGATTGGGTTTTGGTATCGCTGACTACCAGCGATAACCGCACGATCACGCTGTCACAACCCTTGCTGTCGGTCACCTCATGTAGGTAGGTGCCTGAGGTGGTGAGCGCACGCCCGTAGTAGGTGTAGGTCTCGCCTGTACAGATGGATACGGTAGTGGTAGTGAGGATCGGTAGTAGAACTTGATATACATTGTCTGTATAGTCGCACTCATCTGTCTGATAGCCACTGCTGTCTATGGTGAGTGGAGCGATGCGGTCCGTATTGACCACGAGGTATAGCCGCCCACTCGTACTACTAGCAGGTATGCGAGTGGTCAGTCCAGTGAGTGTGCCGCCTGCTGCTATTGTGGCTGCGGTGCGATAGGTGGTGAGTAGCTGACCTGCTAGGCTCGGATCACCGTTATAGAGTGATATGGGCACATCTACAGGTGAGGTCAGGGATGCATCTGCACGATTGCTGATGCTGAAGGTCACGAGGTACGCGTCGGTAGCTGCATCATAGGCGATGCAGTCGATCGATCCTGTGAGGCTAGCTGCTGGTGCATGATAGTTGCCGTCCCTATCTATGAGTGATTCCTGTAGCATGAAGTTATTGTACTTACCATTCTGATAGGTAGCAGGATTGTGCATGTACTGCGGCACGGTGCCATCATCATTGATAAAGAGTGGATTATAGGCATACTGGTTCCAGATGCCTCTGGCAGGTGCCCATCGCTGTCCGTCGGGTGCACCGAAGATATTTAGTTTTGATATATTATATCCTGAAGTTCCTATCCATTTTATTGATTCAAAACAAGATGCGCAAAAATATGATTGGTGGTTTCCGCCAATAATTCTTAAACTTGCTGCATTCTTGCAAGAAATGGAATCTACTTCTAAGATCTTTCCATTTTTTTCATTGAGTATTTTAATTTGATCCAGTTTTTTAATAAAAATCTCTAATAATCCGTCACCATTTACATCAAATCCAACGGTCTCATTTATAAATGCATATGATTCAGTATTGTAGCTCCAAGCTTGTATAAGTGAATTTGAATTCTTGTCATATCGATAGCATTCAATACCATTATCAATACTAATCAAAATTGACTTTTGACCCTTACCTGTTAAATCATAAACTTTCGGCGAACTTATCCGGTAAGAGCTATTATTACCAAATATAAAATATTGTGAGGCTATAACATTAATTCTATCATTGACAAAGCCAAATACATATAACCCTATTTGGTCATCACTTACTTCTGAAGTAGTTATTACATCTAAAATACCATCTTCATCAATATCAGCCAACGAAGTTAAACCATCTTTGTAATCAATGGGTAGATTATAAGGTGTCATGGTGTTTCCAATGGTTCCGTAAGTATTATTTATATCAACTTTATATATAGTTCGACCTGCAGCCAATTCTAGATTGCCTGATCCATTCAATTCTCCAGCGATAGAAATAGAAATACCTCCGCTATTTATTCCTCTACCTTTTCCACCACCTATGCCTCCATCCACAAGTAATTTACCTGTCTGTGCATTGAAAATCATATTGTTTAAGTAAACTTCAGGAATGCCATCATGATTAAAATCTGCCAAGTTTGGTGTGCCACCATTATTACTAAATCGACTATTATATCTAGCGTTTGATATCCATTTTATGCTATTATCCAAGTTGTAACATATCAACTTGCTATTATAAGTAGTATCATTTGGCCATTTTCTAGACGCTATAATGACTTCGGGGATTCCATCCCTATCGACATCAGCAATCAAATAAGCACATGGCCTATTATCAAAAAAAACTGTTTTTATTGTGTGTGTAGTCATCCCTGTTTCTGAATCAATAAACAAAACACTATTAAATCCACGACCTTGATTTGCTGTATTTTGATATCCTGAGGTAATTATTTCTGGTATACAATCTCCATTGATGTCGTAAGATAATATAGGGGCATTACCTACAGTATCTACTGATTTTAATAAATTTTTAATTACAAATTTTGAATAATTAAGTTCAATACTATTGTAGCATTTATCATCACAAGTATAATCAAAACCACAACTTCTGAATTTGAAAATTATAAACATTACTGTACTATCACATCCATTTTTATCTTTAACTATTTGCTTGAATTTGGTATCCCAGAGATAGCTTTTACCTTCAAACTCAATACTATCACCGTAACAAGCAATTCTTTCATATAATGTGAAATGAGGCAGATTGATTTTTAAAACATTATCATCATATTGACACTCAGAAGTTTGTATGTCGAAATTTATTGGTGCTAACTGATCTGAATTAGTAACTAAATAATAATCGACACCGGGTAAGTAATCAACTACTAACATTAGGTTGGTAAGTCTTTTACCTGGTTCTAGAGTGCTTACAGTGTAGTAAGTGGCTAATAACTTTCCATTTTGATTAGGATCTCCAGCATATATCGAAATTGGAATGCCGTTTATTGCTGAAAATCCTAAATTTGCCTGATTAAAAACTGAAAAATTTACATTAATCTTATTCCTTTTCTCATCATAATCTGTGCAATTCACAATAGCATATAAATTTGCAGAATTTACAGATACACCCTCTTGATTTTCAATACAACAAGGAGTATTACAAGGTATAGGGCAATTTTTTACTTTCAAATCTAAAACAAATATCGCACTATCACAATTAGAAGTATTCTTGATAATGGAATAGTGAATTTTATTTTCTTTGAGAAATTTTCCAAAAAACAATAACGAATCTCCTAAACAAATCGCATCTGATAAATATTCTATTTTGGGTATTTGTAATTGTGAAATATTGTCACTATAATCACATTCGGTTTGGACAAACTGATTAGAATTAAAAGACCCTACAGAGTCACGCTGGGTATTGACTACCATATATAATCTATCAATATTAAGCAAATCTAAGTCTAAACTTTGGTCATTTAAACTTGCACCTACACCTATAGAGGAATTTAATTGATTAATCTTCAGCAACTTACCATCTATTTCTGGATTCCCATTGTAAAAAGAAACGTATAAGCCTTCACCTATACCTTGGGAAGCTTCTGATTTGTTTTTTACAGTGAAATTGATATTGAAAAGTTTGGTTTCTGTATTGAAATTCACACATTTTATAATTCCATAGATGCTAGCTGCTCTTTTATAAAAAAGGCCATTCTTATCTGCTATATTCTTTTGAGTATAAAAATTATTATAAATTCTATTATCAAAAACTGCACTATTTTCTTGATATCTAGGAACTGTTAGATCATCATTGATATTTAATGGGTTGAAGTTATATTGATTCCAAACTCCTCTACATGGTGCCCAATTGTTTCCTGGCTTGGCACCGAATATTGTAATTTTACTAGCTCTGTCTTTTCGATCTTGAGAACAGGTTGTACAGATTTTAGATTCACCAGTCGCATCAACATTTGTGATAATTGGGAATTCTTTTTGGGTCCATGAAAAACATGGTATAGTACCAAGGATTTTGATGGTATTGTTACTATTTTTTATAATCCTCAATTTTTCTTCATCCCTAAATACTATTTCATTTATTTTATCATTGTCAAAATCAAAAAGAGATATGCCCGTATGACCTGAAAAATCCACAGTGTTTATTTCCCAATCTTTTTGTAAGGTTTTTAATTGATTATAACTAAAACTGCTAATGAGGTTTTCTGTGGTAACAAGAATTGAGACTTTTGTCGTTGAACTAATATTACCTATCACTGGTGGTCCTATTTGATTGTTTACCCCATTAGTTCTTACAAAGCCAGATGTTACCAAATCACACTGATTATTGTTTAAAGTATATACATATAATATTCCACCAATATTATTAGGTGCAGATACAATAACGTCTAATTTATTGTCCCCATTAATGTCAGCAACAGAAGTATATCCATCTAAGCGGTTGTTGTAGTTATGAGGTATCATTAGATTACCCATAGTGCCGTTGGTGTTGGTTAAGATAACTTTATAAATTGTATAACCAGCAGCAAGTTCTAAATCAGAAGTATCGTTATCCAAGTCTGCAGCTATCGAAGCACATCCTTGTAATCCATCGGTGCGGATTCTTGCACCCAGACCATTAAAACCGCCTGTTGCTA
>Ga0105045_10000113_pt1 | contig 45034 bp, 33 predicted proteins | sample MAT02_FD_78089 | JGI IMG/M metagenome (GOLD analysis project Ga0105045, IMG submission 78089) | Freshwater microbial communities from Lake Fryxell liftoff mats and glacier meltwater in Antarctica - MAT-02 (megahit assembly) | ecosystem: Environmental > Aquatic > Freshwater > Ice > Liftoff...
ATCTCACTCGACAAGGTCTCCGCAGCGCTCGACACGCGGCACTACGGCCTGGGCGAGGCGAAGGAACGCATCATCGAGTATCTGGCCGTGCGCAAGCTGCGCGGCGGCGATCCCGCCGGCCCGATCCTCTGCTTCGTGGGTCCACCGGGCACGGGCAAGACCTCGCTCGGTGAGGCGATCGCCACCAGCATCGGCCGCGAGTTTCATCGCATCTCGGTGGGCGGTGTGCGCGACGAAGCGGAAGTGCGCGGGCATCGCCGAACGTACGTGGCCGCCATGCCGGGCCTGCTCATTCAGGCGCTGCGACGCACCGGCGTGCGTGATCCCGTCGTGATGATCGACGAGATCGACAAGATGGGCACCGGTGGCGCCACCGGCGACCCGACGGCCGCCATGCTCGAGGTGCTCGACCCATCGCAGAACAGGGCGTTCGTCGATCACTATCTCAACCAGCCGTTCGACCTCAGTTCGGTGCTCTTCATCTGCACGGCCAACAACCTCTACGACATCCCCGCCGCCCTGCGCGATCGCCTCGAGGTGATCCGCATCGCAGGCTACACGTCGGAGGAAAAGGTGCAGATCGCCTGGCGCTACCTGATCCCGAAGCTCTGCGCCGAACATGGGCTGACGGAGGAAGACGCGATCTTCACCGACGAGGCGCTGCAGTTCATTGCCGCACGCTACAGCCGCGAGGCTGGACTGCGGAACTTCGAGCGTCATGTCGCCGCCGTGCTGCGCAAGCGGGCCCGCCGCAAGGCGGAAGGTGAGCTCGAGCCATGGACGATCACGCCGCAGAAGGCCGAGGAGTTGCTCGGCGTTCCGCAGTTCGCCGCTGAGGAGACCGAGCAGGAACCCGAGGTGGGCGTGGTGACGGGGCTGGCCTGGACGCCGAATGGCGGTGAACTGATGTTGATCGAGGCACTCAAGATGCCCGGCAGCGGCCGTCTCACCGTCACCGGTCAGCTCGGCGAAGTGATGCGGGAGTCGGTGGACGCCGCGTACTCGTACGTGCGGTCACGCAGTGCACTCCTGCGCATTTCGGACGACGAGTTCCGCGACACCGACCTGCACATCCACTTCCCCGCCGGCGCGATCCCGAAGGATGGCCCCTCCGCCGGCCTCGCCGTCACCCTCGCCATCGCCAGCGTGTTGAGCGGCCGGCGTGTGCGTCGCGATCTCGCCATGACCGGTGAGGTGACGCTGCGCGGCAAGGCGCTGGAGATCGGTGGCCTGAAGGAGAAGGTGCTGGCCGCCTACCGGTCAGGGCTGCGCGAGGTGATCATGCCGCGTGGCAATGCGAAGGACCTGCGAGACATCCCCGCCGAGGTGCGGGAACGCATGACGTTCACCTTCGTGAACACCATGGACGAGGTGCTGGATCGGGCGATGCTCCCACTCGAAAACGAGGTGAATGCAGCACGCCTGGACGCACATGACGGGGAGCAGGAACAGGCCGTGCTCCCCTTCCCGGACCGGAGCGCGGCGGCACGGGGCGCGCAGTAAGCGACCCCGACACGACAGGGCCCGGCACAGGGGACGCGCCGCCTGACACACTGGCGGCGCGTCCTGCGTAGAATGCCTGACAATGGTCTCTCATCTCTGGCGCGAGTTCGCACTCAACATCGTCCTGCACAGCCTGGCCGGCGGTCTGACCGACACGGTGGCGGTGTGGATGCTCTTCAACCCGCACAAGCCGTTTCTCGGCGTGCAGGGCGCGATCCCGAAGAACAAGGCGCGCCTCGCGAAGAGCATCGGCACCGTCGTCGGCGAGAAGCTGCTCACGCCACAGGACATGCTCGCGGAGCTGACGCACGGCGGCATCCGCGATGCCTTCAACGAGCGCGTCGCCGCGGTGGTGCAGTCGCTGCTGGAAACGGAGCGCGGCTCGCTGCGGAGCCTCGTGCCGCCGGCCATGAGCGCCGAGGTGGAGGCAGCGCTGCAGGGCGTCGCCACGACGATCGCCGAGCGCGTGGAACAGTGGGCGGAGAGCGACGCGGCACGACCGGCGGTGATTGCCTTCGTGGCGCGGCTGCGCGAGGCAATCGGCGACCAGACGCTCGCCGACGTCCTGCCCGCCGCACGCCGCGCGGCACTGGTGGATCAGGGGCGCGCCCTGGCCGTCACGCTGGCCCACAGCGAGACCGTCGCCAGCGCGGTGGCCGGGAGCGTGCGTGCCCAGGCCGAATCGCTGCTCACGCGCGATGAGCCGCTGCTGAAGACGATGCCGGCCGAGTTGAGCGCGATGGTCGACAAGGCCGTCGACGCCTACATCCCCGTTGCCGTGGACAAGCTCGGCACCTGGCTCGCGCAGGGCGAGAGCCGCGAGCGTGTGAAACGCACGCTGCAGGGCATCATGTCGAAGTTCGTGACGGAGCTGCGCTTCCACGAGCGGGTGCTGGCGCGGTTCCTCGTCACCGAGCGGGCGGTCGAGAAGGCGCTCGATGCACTCGGTGGCGAAGGGGTGGACGAACTCTCCGATCTGCTGCGCGAGCCCGCCATCCGAGACCAGGTCACGCGCGCCGTGCGTGACGGCGTCGAGTCGCTGCTTCGCAAGCCGTTGAAGGACATCGTCGGCGCGCCCGACGCGGCACGGGTGGCGGCGCTGTCCGAGGGGCTCTCGAACGGTGCACTGCGCCTGCTGCGCGCCGAGTCGACGCAGGCATTCGTCGCCGACCGCATCGAGTCGGCGCTGGAAGGAGTCGCGCACCGTCGGCTGGATGACCTGCTGGCCGGCGTGAGTAACGAGACCATCGCCAGCTGGGTGCTGGAGGGGCTGCGCGGCGAGGCCACACGGCAGTTCGTTCGTGACACCGCCGCGCGCGTGGTGCAGAAGGCGCTCGATGCGCCGATCGGCGTGCCGGCGCGATGGCTGCCGCCGCGGGCGAATGACCGGCTGGCGGCCGTGCTGGCACCCGCGATCTGGGAGTGGATCGTCACGTCGTTGCCGGCACTCGTGCAGAAGTTCGACGTGCCAGGGCTGATCGAGCGCAAGGTGAACGAGTTCAGCACCGAGCGCGTGGAGGAGATCGTGCGCGGCGTGACGCAGCGCGAACTGAACCTGATCATCAAGTTCGGGTTCGCGCTCGGTGCCGTCATCGGAGTCGGCACCTTCTTCATCTCGCAGGCGATCCGCGCGCTGCCCTGACGTCAGGGCAGTCGTGCGGCGCCGTCGCGCGGATCGAAGCGGCTGCCCGCGGGCAGCACGTGCATGCGCATCCCGGTCACGCCGAGCGTTACCCCACCGGGCGTGACGGCAGACGAGCGCGCGTCGTACACCACCGCCGCGCTGGCGCCGAGCACATGCCAGATGCCGTCGGGGCCAATGCGCAGCGCCGTGGACTCGTCGATGCCGACACCGAGGCGCTGCGGGCCCTCGAGCACGAGGCTGAGCAGGCGGTTGTGTCGCTTGCGACGCAGGAAGTGCTGGTCCACGATGGCATTCGTGATGAAGCCGAAGCCGTCGGTGGTGATCACGTCCTCGCGCTCGATGGTGAGCCACGCCTCGCTGGTGTCGGGACGTGCACCACCGGGCCGGCGTTCGTCGCCGGTGATCATGGGCGTCGAGAGGACGGCGGCACCAGCCGAGGTTCCGCCCACGACCGCGCCGGCGTCGAAGCGGCTGCGGATGGCCGCCAGCACCGGCGTGCCGCGCAACACGTCGGCGAGACGGCCCTGATCGCCGCCGCCGAACCAGACGCCCGTGGCGCCGTCGAGCAGGGACGCCGCGGAATCCGTGCCCGCCTGCGCACGCGTGAGCCACACGTTCATCGCGGTGGCACCGAGCCTCCGCAGGTCGGCAGCCTTCTCCTCACCGCTCGTCCTGCCTGAGGCACTGGCCATCGCGAAGATCACGATGCGCGCGTCGCGCCCGCCCGCGAGCCGCACGAACTCCGCCACCAGCGCCGGCGGCTGCGGCCCGCCGCCTACCACGAGGAGCGTACCGCGCGACTGTGCTGCCAGCGGCGCGACGGACGGCAGCATGACGGACAGCAACACGACCGAGCGCGCGATCCGCGCCGCTGCAGTCCGGTGAGCGGAGTGCAGCGGCGCGGATCGGGCAGATGGTGCCATGGTCAGTTCCGCGGAACCAGAAGGAATGCCAGTGGAGATGCGCCTGACGTGCGCGAGCCATTGCCGACAGCGATCGACAGCGACGTCGCAACCGAGGTGGCGCCCTGCTGCCCGATGACACGGATGCCGATCAGCGTCGTGGCAGCAGGCAGCAGCACGCGTACGTAACTCGCCGAGCCCGGCGGCTGCAGGAATACCGTGGTGAACGGCTCGGCAGCGCTGACGGTGATCGTGCGGGCCTGTGTGGGGGACGGCGTGCCATCCGCCGACACGACCGGTGCCGCAAAGCCGGAGGTGACTGCCGGGAACGACGCGGCGACGATGGACGCCGTCGCGCCGGTCAGCGAGAACGTAAAACCGCCGAGCGATGCAGCATCCGTCGTCACCACGCCCGTGGCACCATCGTCATCGCTGCACGCGGTGAGCGCAGCGCTGCCCGCCACCGCCAGCACCACCAGCATCAGGGTCCTGCGTAGGGTCGTCCGCATCAAGCCACTCCTGCGACCTTCGTCGCCGCTCAGGTGCGGCAACGGGGCAGCCGGAGTGGCCACCCACATCTCCGCATCACTCCATCGCAAATTCACGGGCGAAGGCGACGTCGAACGAGAACGTCTTGGCCCGGCTGCGCGTCTCCATCATGTCGGCTACGCGCAGGAGTCGTGCCGGGACCGCCAGGATCTTCTCCTGTGCCTTCCGGCCCATCTCATCCAGCCCCGTCACGGCCTCGATCGCCCAGAAGCGGATCAGCTCCTCGACGATCTTCAGATAGTCGCGCGGGCCGTAGATCCCGGCACGGCGCACCACGTCGGCCATCTCACGGAAGTGCGGCATCGCCACACCGGGCATCTCGATCGACGGCATGATCTCGGCTGCCGACACCATCGCCGCATTCGGATCACGCTCCATGACCGCCTGGAAGATCGCGCGATAGAAGGTGTAATGCCGCGCCTCCTCCTTCGCCACGTTCGAGAGCACCTCGCCGATCAGCGGCTCGTACGAGCCGGCCAGCTTGCCGGTGTTCGCATGACTGACCTGCGTCGCCCGTTCCTGCAGCGACGTGTACACGAAGACGCGGTACGGATCACGGTCCCATGCCGGTGCAAACCCGGCCTTCAGGTACTCGAACTGCATGCGCTCGAGCACCGGACTGTTGAGAATGCGGCTGTCGTGCATGTAGTCGTGCAGCACCGCACCGTGGCGATCCTCCTCGGCCGTCCAGAGGTTCGTCCATTTGTGCCAGAACGACTCGTTGCCGAGATAGACGGCCAGCAGACGGTGGAAGTGCGGCAGGCCTTCCTCGGTGAGGAGGTTGAGGGCAAGGGCGACGCGCGCCGGCGTCGAGATGCCCTCGCTGCGCTCGCGGAGCTGCTTGATGTAGACATCGGGATCCGTGCCCGGTTCCGGCGCCAGCAGCTCGCTCGGGTACCAGAGGATCCGCTTCGATTCGTGCGCGACCATCAGGTCATCGACCAGCGACTCGAGATCGCTCAGCACTTCGACCTTGGCCAGCAATTCGTTCGACGGGGCTGTCATACTGCGAATGATGAAGGCTGCAGTGGGCCACCGGACATCCGGGGCAAGAAGACGGTGCCGGCACCACACACCGCAGCGGCACTGGACTCACCTGCAATTTCGCCTGAATCCGCCGCTTCGCTACCTCTTGCCGTACCCCGGAGCGGTCATTTCGCGCCGACGGTGACCGAGGCCACTGCGAGGATCGGAGCCGGCACAGCCGCGGGCAGGTCCTCCACGACCACGATGTCGCGCCCATCAGCCCGGTCGGTGCGGACCGAGACCCGACGCCCCGCCGCCACGATCTCCCGCCGCCCGTTCCGTGTGAGCACGGCAGATTCGTACCGCTTGGCCATCGCCGCGCCCACCGCCTCGGCAAAGTCCTCGGCATCGACCGGAGAGTCCCAGACGGACATCCACGCCAGACCCTCGCCCGACGCTCCCACCGTGAGCAGAACGTAGGTATCACCGTCCATGCCGGTCGCGGCGCGCGACGCGCGTGCCACATCGCCCAGCAGCTCCGCCAGCAGCAGGCGGGTCTCGAACTCCCCGAAGTTGTTCACGTAGCGCGTGGTGACACCCGGCGCGAGCGTGAAGCCCACGACCTCGGGGGCATTGCCCTTCGGCCCCCACCGTTCCTTGTGCAGGATCTGTGACGTGCCCGAGGGCAGGTTGGCGAGCAGGTCGGCGGAGCTGGCCCCGTCGCCCATCACCCCGCGCACGAACTCGGCGCCGGCGAGATACGGGAACAACAGCCCCTCGGCCACGAACCCCGGGGCGCCACTGAACAGCGGACTCGACGCGCGTGCATCGCGGATGCCGTCGCGGGCCTTGTCCCATGCGATCGTGCGCGCCGCATTGCCGATCATCATGACCGTCGCGTGCCCTTCCAGCACCGCCTGCGCCGCCCCGACGCGGTCATCCGCCTGGTCGAGCGACTGCAAACTGTCGAGGTTCACGTACTGATCCTGCAGCGCATGCGTGAGCTCGTGCCGCAGCACCGTCTCGCGCTCCACACCGGCCCGCCCCTCCACCACGAACAGCGTCTTGCTCTTCGGGTCGTAGTACCCCACCACCTGCTCGGTCAGCAGCCGCGTGAGCAGCGCGACGACGTCGGTGGTGTCGGGCACGACACCGATGCGCTTCCAGACCACGATCTTCTCGTCGAGGCTCTTGCGCAGCTCGGGCTTCTCGAACTGCGCGATGAGGAATGCCTGCACCTTCGTCGACGTGGTGGACTCGACCTTTGGCGGGCGCCGGAACGTCAGTCCAGCGGCCTTCTCCACCTTTGGCACAAGCATCGCGACTTCGCCCTGCAGGTCGCCGGCCTTCGGCATGGGCTTTCGGTCACAGGCAAGACAGGCAGTGACGGCGGCGAGAAGCAGGAAGGGCTGACGGCGCACGGCGTGTAGGGGGGCGAAGGAAGGGCGGATCAGGACAGCGGCACGCCGAGCAACGTACTCGCCCACTCCATCAGCGCCGCGCCGCCAAGGAGCATCACCACGGCGGCCGGCGCCAGGAAGACGCCGAACGGCACCAGTGGCGGCTCGAAGGCGCGGCCGGCACGCTGTGCGCGGATGAACCCCACCGGATACACCAGTCCGAGGAAAACGACCGTGCCAAGTGCTGCCGCCACGAACACGGTGATGATCGCACGCGTCGGACCGATGGCGGCGCCGACCACGGCCATGAGTGTGGCATCACCGAACCCCATCGCCTCCTTCTTCAGCGCGACCTCACCCAGCCAGCCGATGATCGCGATGAAGCCCGCACCGGCGCAGGCGCCGTACAGCGCCTCGACGGGTGGCACGAACCACGTTTCCTGCGTGCCACCGAAGAACGCGACCACGCTCGTGACCACGACGAACAGGAGCCCGAACACCGTGAATCCGTCGGGGATGACGTAGTGCTTGGCATCCGTCAGCGTGATGCCGAGCATGATGGTCGCAAAGGCGGCGAGCCGCAGTGCGTCGAGCCCCGAGCCGCCGAGCCAGGCGGCACCACCCCAGAGCATCGCCACGGCCAGCTCGACCAGGGGATACTCGGGCGAGATCCGCATCGCACAACCAGCGCACTTGCCGCCGAGGCGCAGCCAGCCCAGCACGGGGACGTTCTCGTGCCAGCGGATTGCGCGCTCGCACCTGGGGCAGCGGCTGGCCGGTGAAACGACCGAGAGGCCAGCCGGCCAGCGAGAGACGCACACGTTCAGGAACGAGCCGAAGCACGCTCCGAACAGGGCGTAGGCGAGGATCGTGGCGAAGGTGGCGTCCACAGGGGTCAGCGAAGGGCGAACAGGAAGATGCCGGTCGCCACGGCCACGTTCAGTGACTCGACCGCGGCGCTGATGGGCAGTGCCACGGTCTGGCTGACGACCTGCTGGAGTGCGTCCGACAGACCCGCCCCCTCGTTCCCCACCGCCAGCGCCCATTGCGCGGGCACCGGCAGCTCCGGCAGCGGCGTCCCGCCGGCGTCTGCCCCCCAGAGCGGCACGCCGCGCGACGCCAGAAACGGCACCAGCGCATCGGCCGTGCAGGTGAGGGTGGGATGAACGAAGTGACTGCCCATCGCACTACGGACGACTTTCGCATTCCAAAGGTCAACTGTTCCCGGGAGGGCGAGGGTGGCCGTCACACCGAAGGCGGCGGCGGTGCGCAGAATGGTGCCGACGTTGCCGGGATCCTGGACGCCATCCAGCACGACGAGGCGCAGCGGGCCGGCGGGGAGGGTCGCCAGCGTCCAGGCGGGCGTCTGGGCCACGGCCAGCACGCCTTGGGGCGCGTCGGTGCCGGCGGCACTGTCGAACTCCTGCTCCGAGACGCGCAGCACCGCCACACCGGACTCGGCCGCAGCGGCCAGCAGGGTCGCGGCTCTCGGCAACGCATCGGCGCTCTCGGCCGCCAGCACCCCGTCCACCGCGAGGCCGCTTCGCAACAGTTCCTCGACGGTGCGTATGCCCTCGGCGACGAACTTCCCGGTACGCTCGCGCGCTTTGCGGCGCTGGAGATCGCGGGCCACCGTCAGCAGAGTCACCGACGCCTCAGAGCGAGGCGACGAACTGCGTGATCAGCGACTGAAACCGCGAGGCCGACTCGCGCGCCGCCTCCAGCACCTCGGCATGAGTCAGCGTGCCTGCCGTGTAGCCTGCCGCCGCATTGGTGATCAGGCTCACGCCGACGCAGCGCATGCCGAGCGCGCGCGCGGTGATCACCTCGGGCACCGTGCTCATGCCGACCGCATCGGCGCCGAGCTTCTCGAGCATCCGCACCTCCGCCGGCGTTTCATAGGTGGGGCCGAGCAGTCCGCAGTACACGCCCACGTCCAGTCGCAGGTTCATCGCCAGCGCCGTCGCGTCGAGCCGAGCGGCGAGGCCACGATCGTACGGCTCCGACATGTCCGGGAATCGCGGATCGCCCGGCTGCACCGGGCCCGAGAGCGGGTGACGATTCATGAGGTTGATGTGATCGTCGATGCGCATCAGCGTGCCGGGCGTGAAGGTGCGACGGATGCCGCCCGCGGCGTTCGAGACGATGAGCACCCGCGCGCCGAGCGCGTGTACCAGCCGGATCGGGAAAACGGCCACCGCCGCGGGATGCGCCTCGTAAAGATGAAAGCGACCCGCGAGGCAGAGCACTGGCTTGCCGCCGAGCGTGCCGAGGATGAGCGCGCCGGCATGTCCCTCGACCGTCGCCGGCGGAAAGCCGGGAATGTCGTGGAAGGCGATGCGCACCGGGTCCACGATCTGCTCGGCCAGACCGCCGAGTCCCGAGCCAAGCACGATCGCGGCGACCGGCTCCGGAATCGGCCGTCGTGCGAGGGCGCGCACGACGTCGGCTGCCGTCTGCGCCGCCGCCGCACCGTACGGTGCCTGCCGCTCCCGGTCGCGCCCACCGTGTGCCACGACGTGGCCCGGTTCCGTCATGACGGTTCCCCCCCGTTGAGCAGCATCTTGATCTCGGCCTCCATGCGCGCCACCATCACGCGCTTCTCCGCGTCCGGAAGGAAACTGCTGCGGAAGCCGTCCAGCGCCATCCCGGCCAGTTCGTCGATGGTGCAGTCACAGTGCGTGGCGGCGTGGTGATACTCGTCCACCAGCGTCGTGTCGGACATCAGCCGGTTGTCCGTGTTGAGGCAGACGTTCATGCCGCGCGCGAGGAACTGCCTGAGCGGGTGCGTCTCGTACCGCTCGGTGGCGCGGGTCTGGACGTTGCTGGTGAGGCAGAGTTCGAGCGTGATGCCCCGCTCGTGAATCTCCTCCACGAGCGCGGCATCCTCGAGCAGCCGCGTGGCGTGCCCGATGCGGTGGGCGTGGCAATCGTGCACGGCCTGCCGGATCGAGTCGGCCCCGTCGCCCTCGCCGGCGTGACAGGTGCACGCGAGACCGTGTTCGGCGCAGTACGCGAATGCCGCGGCGTGACGCGCGGCGGGATTGCCGAACTCGCCCCCCGCCAGGTCGAAGCCCACCACGCCCCGGTCGCGATACTGCACCGCGAGATGCGCGAGCTGCAGCGAGAGCGTGGGATCGTAGTGCCGCAGGCTGCAGACGATGACGCGCGCCGTGACGTCCGTCTCCCGCTGCGCCGTGGCGATGCCCCGCAATGGCGCCTCGACGGCCTGCTCCAGCGACAACCCTTGCAGCGTGTTCAGCGGCGGCGCATACCGCATCTCGATGTAGCGCACACCCTCGGCGGCGACGTCGATCGCGAGCTCGTACGCCATCCGCTCCAGCGCCTCCGCGGTCTGCATCACGCTGAGCGTGGTGTCGAACCGGAGGAGATAGTCCTCGAGGTTGCGCGCGTCGTCCACGCGCATGTACTCGCGCAGCTCGTCGGCATCGTCGCAGGGCATCGCAACGCCGTACTCGCGCGCGAGTTCGAGCATCGTCTCGGGCCGCACCGAGCCGTCGAGGTGACAGTGCAACTCCGCCTTCGGCAGGCGACGCAACAGCGACCGGTCGGTGGCGACGGGGGTGGGGCTCACGACGCGGCCCCATCGTCACGGACGCGATTGGCGACGGTGCGATAGATCACGCCACCGTACGCGGGCGTCTCCGGCGCGACCGGCAACCCGCGGCTGTCAGTGATGAGACGCGTCCCGGCAACGACGGCCTCGCCGTCGGTCGCGTCTGCGGTGCGCACCGCATCGAGGGCGGTGGCGGTCGTCGGTACATCGTACCCACGGGCGTTCACGAACACACGGACGGAGATCATGGTCTTGGAGTGACGGACACGATGCGATCGACGGCGGGTGACACCACGCCGGCGGGACGGGCGCGCACGTACGAAGCGAGCGCGTCGAGGTCCACGATGTCGGTGGGTCGCGTCGCGAGCGCAACCCCGGCGAGGCCAAGGCCGTCGCCACCCGTCACCATGAAGTCGTTGAGGGTGATGGTGTAGATGCGCGTCGGCTCGATGGCCGTGCCGCCCACGCGGACGTCGACGAGTCGGTCGTCGGCGGGGCGCGTCGCATCATAGGTCAGCATCACACCACTCACGTGCGCCCGCACCGACGTGCCCGCGACAAGCCGGGCAAGGTAGGCGCGCAGGTCGCTTCCGCGCACCGTGACGGTGAACAGCGTATTGCCGAATGGCTGAACTTCATACAGGCGCCCGTAGTTCACGTCGCCGGCGAGAAGGTTGGCGCGGATGCCGCCGTTGTTCATCACCGCGATATCGCTGTGCCCCGCGTCGCGCATCGCATCGGCGACGAGGTTGCCCAGCGCGTGTTGCGCGCCATCGCGCGTCATGTCGGCGAGGATGCGTCCGACAGGGTGCGCGATGATCGCTGCGACCGCGCTCACCGCCCTCGCCGCGATGCGGGCGCCAATGGGGTCAGCCGGCAGCGTGTCGCTCATCACATCGGCCACACGCGAGGCGATCACGCGCGACGCCCCGATGTCGCCCGTCTGGCGGCCGGATGTATCCCCGGGGGCGAGGTCCACGATGTCGATCGCCTCGCCCCGCGAGCGCGCCTGCACGATCGGCACCCCGCGGAGTCGCGTGTTGAGCAGGCTGTGCGAATGTCCACTCACCACCACGTCAACAGGCTCGGTGAGACGGTTCACCATGTCGAAGACCTCTCCCTCACAGACGCCCTGCTGGTTGCAGAACCCGCCGACATGGCCGGTCACGACGATCACGTTCGCCCCACGTGCGCGAAGCGCCTTGGCCCGCTCGCTCACCACCGGTGCCGGATCGATGAATCGCAGATCGGTGACGTTGATGGCGCGCGTGGTCTTCGGCGTCTCGATCGTACTGACGCCGATGATCCCGACGGTGAACGGGCCGCGCGTGACGATGGTGTCCTGCCGGATCCAGGGCGGGATGTTGCCGAGGGTGTCGCGGAGGTTGGCCGACAGGATGGCGTACGACGCCTGCCGGATGCGTGTGCGCAGGGTGTCCTGCCCGTAGTCGAACTCGTGATTGCCGAGTGCGGCAGCGGTGACGCCGATGCTGTCGAACAGCGTGACCACGGTGCGGCCGTAGGCGAGATTCGAGGCCGGCGTGCCCTGGAACTCGTCGCCACCGTCCACCAGCACCGACCAGCAGTCCGGCGGCGCACAGTCCGCCTGGGCGCGCCGGATCGCCGTCATCAGGTGGCCGGCGCCGCCGAACGACTGATTGCGCGCGCCGACGCGCGACTCGAATGCGCCGTGAAAATCGTTCAGGCCGATGACGCGCAGCCGCGGCGTACCGGCGGTGACGCGACGCCCGCCGGCGGCGGTCCGGGCCGCCGCCGCCGCACCATCCGGCGCCAGCCGCCAGTTGACCTGCGCCCACGTCGCCGGGTCGAGCACCGTCGCGCGCTGCACTGCCGCGATGATCATCTCGCGGATGTCGCCCGTCGATTCATACACGAGCGGCGCGCCCGCCAGCATCGCATAGCCGCCGCCACCCGTCTGCCGGTAGGTACTCAGGGCGATGGTGAACGAGTCCGCGTCGGTCACGGCACGTCCGTCCACCGCCAGCACCGTGATCCGCTGGCCGACGGGTTTCGACAGGTCGATGACGTACTCGGCACCGACCACCATGTCGAAGTTGTAGCCCGGCACCGTCGGGTTCACCAGTGGCCCCGTCATGCCCGGCGTCCAGGTGTCGTAGAATTTCGCGCTGTGCTCGAGGAAGGCCCGCAACTGCTTCCCGCCGATGCGCACCGCGCGGAGTGTGTTCTCGAACGGATACAGCTTGGCGATCGACGCGACGGTGATGGTGCCGCTGTCGAGCCGCGCCTCGAGCGAAAATGCCGGACTGGCGGCGAGCTGGGAGCCCGCGGTGCGCCGCATCACCTCGCCCACCAGATCGGTGATCGGCAGATCCATCGCCCGCGCCGCATCGGCGCGCCATGTCGTGCGCGTGGTCCCGATCGATTCGGCCACATACGCCACCGCAGCCCGGTGGGCCGTTTCCGTCACCCGCAGCACCTCGGCCGACTCGACATGCCCAGCCACGCCCACCGACGTCGCAGTCGACGATGCCACGCGCCAGCGCCCGGCGGTGCGCTCGAGGGCCAGCGTGGCCACGCCCACGGAGCCGGCGTGATTGCGCGGCTGCATCAGCCGCACGCCGTGCAGCACGCTGTCGACCATCTCGCGATGCGAGTGTCCGAACACCACGAGATCCACCCCAGGCACTTCGCGCGGGATCCTGGACACGACGTTCTCGCCGGGAAGTCCCGTCGCCACGGTATCGTAGGTGGCGGCGCCGTCGTAGCCGGCGTGCACCACCGCCACCACCACCGTCGCGCCGTCGCGGCGCGCCGCGGCCGCGGCGCGCCGCAGCGCCGGCACGATGTCGGTATAGCGCACGCGGCCGCGAACGTTCTCGCGGTCCCAGACCATCACGCCGGGTGTCGTGGCGCCGAGAATGCCGACGGTGAGATCGCCGCGCCGCACGAGGGTGTACGCCGGATACCGCTCCGACGGGCGCAGCGAGACGGCATTGGCCGACAGGAACGGAAACCTCGCCTGCCGCATCAGCGTCCGCAGCAGCGGCACGCCGAAGTTGTACTCGTGATTGCCGACCGCCGCGGCGTCGTATCGCATCGCGTTCATCGCAGCGGCGACCGGGTGCGGGTCGGTCCCACGCCCCCGTGCCGCCACGCTCAGCAGCGGATTCCCCTGCAGCAGGTCGCCCGCGTCCACCAGCAGGACATTACCGGGATTGGCGCCGCGCACCGAGTCGACGATCGTCGCAGCGGCGGCCAGACTGTGGGCCCCGTCGGGACGGCCGTCGAAGTAGTCCCAGCCGCGCAGGCGACCATGCACGTCGGTCGTCGCCACGATCACCAGGTTCCGACGTTCCGGCTGTGGCCGGGCCTGAGCCTGCGCCTGCGCCTGCGCCTGCGCAGGCAGCCCGCTGGCCAGCAGGAAATGCACCGCCAGCGTCACAGGGCGCCAGCGCCACGAAGACACATGTTTCATGGTGGAAAGCTAGCGCCCCAAGCCCCAGCCCGGCAGCGGACCTTCGCCCGTGCAGGGCGGGTAGATTGTGACCGGAACAGCTCGTCTCACGGCGCGGAACCCTGATACCGAGTCGTGACCGTATCATCACGAACAATCACACTGTCACAGGTCATCCTCCGGCCGTGACATCAGGAGCCGCCGTGCCGAACCGCCCGTTGATGATCGGAATTGCCGGCGGAACCGGTTCGGGCAAGACCACCGTCGCGCGCCGTGTCGCGTCGGCCCTCGCCGATTCCTCGGTGGCCTTCGTCGAGATGGACTCGTACTACTGGAACCACGCCGGCCTGTCGATGCCGGAGCTGCACCGGATCAACTGGGATCATCCCGACGCGTTCGACCTCGACCTCTTCGTGGAGCACCTCGATGCCATGGCCGAGGGTCGGCCGATCGAGAAGCCGGTATACGACTACAGCCTGCATGCGCGCAGCGCCGAGACGGTGCGGATCGCGAAGGTGGACGTGGTGGTGGTGGATGGCATCCTGCTCTTCACCGACGAGCGGGTGCGGCAGCGACTGGACGTGAAGGTGTTCGTGGACGCGGATGCAGACATCCGGCTGGTACGACGGATCCGCCGTGACATGGCGTCACGCGGGCGCCCGCTCGAGGAGATCCTGGAACAGTACGTGGAGACGGTGCGGCCGATGCACCTGCAATTCATCGAACCGAGCAAACGCTGGGCCGATGTGATCGTGCCCCGCGGCGGACACAACACGGTGGCGATCGAGATGATCCTCGCAAAGATCCGGCAGCGCCTGGCGACCAGTGGCGCTGCCCACATTTCCCTGGTGGCCGACGACCGTCGCCACGACCAGCACACCGCGGGCGCCGTAGCAGCCCACGCACACCGCGACGAGGAACACCTCTCATGACCAGCGCCACGCCGCACGTGCAGGACCGGATCCTCGTCGTCGACGACGAGCCGGATATCGTTGCACTCGTCGCGTATCACCTCGCCAAGAGCAACTACCGCGTCTCCACCGCCTCCACCGGCACCGATGCGCTGTCGATCGCGCGGAGCGAGCGCCCATCGCTGCTCGTCCTCGACCTCATGCTCCCGGGCATGAGCGGCTTCGACGTACTCGAGCATATCCGCGCCGAGGAGGGCACGCGGCACATCGCGGTGCTCATGCTCACGGCGCGCAAGGAGGAACAGGACCGCATTCGCGGCCTCTCGCTCGGTGCCGACGACTACCTCACGAAGCCGTTCAGCCCCCAGGAGCTGGTGCTGCGCGTGGGCGCGATCCTGCGCCGCACCAACAGCCCCGCCGAGGTGCCCAACGACCTGCTGCAGATCGGCCCGATCCGCATCGACCGCGCCGCCCACCGCGTCGCCATCGAGAACGACGAGGTGGAGCTCACGCCGACCGAGTACAAGCTCCTCATCACACTCGCCGAGCGTCGCGGGCGTGTGCAGGCGCGCGGGCACCTGCTGGAGACGGTGTGGGAAGCCGCCCCCGACATTCAGACCCGCACCGTGGACATGCACATCCAGCGGCTTCGCACGAAGCTCGGCGATGCCGGTGATCTGATCGAGACGGTGCGCGGCTTCGGCTACCGCATGCGTCAGGCGGTCACGCGCTGACGCGGCGCCCGACGCACTCGCGATAAGTTGCACGGGTGCGCCTCGCCACCCGACTCCTCCTCGGCCTCGTCCTCGGCGTCTCGCTGCTGCTGGCAGCGGTGATCGCGGTCCTCAACCAGCGGCTGTACGCACGCGTCGCTGACGAGCAGGTCGCCCAACTCCAGCGCGAGGCGCGGCTCCTTGCCGGGCAGTGGACCGACGTCGGCGATGCCGACGTCATCGCCGACGCTGCCGGTGCCGCCACCGGCCACCGGGTCACGCTGATCGACACCGCCGGCGTGGTGCTCGGCGACTCGGAATTCGATGCGGCGCGATTGGCAGCACTCGAGAATCATCTGACCCGCCCCGAGGTCCGCGATGCTCTCGCCGGCGGCACGGGCAAGGCACGGCGCGTCTCGACGTCGGCCGGTGACGAGGAACTCTATGTCGCCGTTCGCATGCGCCTTGGCATCTCGCGCGTCTCCGTCGAAACACGCGCGGTGGATGAACTCTTCGCCCGCTCGCGCTTCGACATCATGCTGGTCGGCGTCGGGGCGATCGTCGCGGTGGCAGTCTTCGGCTGGTTCTTCTCCCGCTCGATCACGCAGCCGATCATTGCGCTGCGCGACGTGGCGCAGAGTCTCGCCGCCGGAGACCTGTCGCTGCGCCCCGCCCTCGCCGCTCCGGGCGAGGTGGGCGACCTCGCTCGCGCCGTCCACCGCCTTGCCGAGCAGCTCGGCGCGCGCCTCGCCACCCTGGAGGCCGAAGAGTCGCTGCTGACGGAGCTGTTCGATTCGCTGACGGAAGGTGCCGTCGCCGTCGACGCGCAACGGCAGGTGATGCGAATCAACGACGTCGGGCGCACACTGACGAACGTCGATGGCGTCGTGCCCTTCCCCATCAGCCGCCTCCCCGCCAATCCCGAGCTGCGCGCGGCGCTCGAGCGAGCGCTTTCCGGGCAGGTCGTGGAGCCAAGCGAGATCATCCTTGACAGCCGCGCCGTATCGCTGGTCGCGCGCCCCCTCACCGACGGCGGCGCCGTGCTCGCGATGTACGACCTGACCCCCGTACGCAGACTGGAGCAGGTACGGCGTGACTTCGTGGCCAACGTCAGCCACGAATTGCGCACGCCGCTGACGATCGTGGGCGGGTATGCCGAGACGCTGGTCGATGACGACGACATGCCGGTGGCGAACCGGAGCGCGTTCCTGAACACGATCCTGTCCAACACGCGGCGCATGCAGCGCATCGTCGATGACCTGCTCGACCTCAGCCGCATCGAATCGGGAGGCTGGCGGCCGAATCCGGCGCGCGTGCGCCTCCCGGACGTGGTCGCCGACGTCATGCTCGCGGTGACACCGACCGCGGAGGCGAAGGGTGTGGTGGTGCGCGCAGACATTGCCCCGGGCACCGAACGTATCCTCGCCGACCCGACAGCCCTCCGGCAGGTGCTCGGCAACCTGGTCGAGAACGCGGTGCGGCACACGGCGTCGGGCACGGTGCGCGTCGTGGCGCGGGCCGACGGGGCGCTGCTGACCCTGGCCGTGAGTGACACGGGCATCGGTATCCCGGCCGAGCACCTGCCGCGCATCTTCGAGCGCTTCTACCGGGTGGATCCGGCCCGCTCGCGAGAGCAGGGCGGCACCGGGCTCGGGCTTGCAATCGTCCGGCACCTCGTCGAAGCCCACGGCGGGACGGTGACCGCGGTCAGCAGCGCCGGCGAGGGGACCACCATCACCACGGCCTGGCCTGGCGCCGTCACGGTCGCGTAACGAAAACTATCGCCGAATTCGCCTGCACGTTACGCCCTCGTTGCACTACTGCGGGATCACCGTCACACCAGTTCGCGAACGTAACAGGGCATGCCATCGGCATGTGGTGGGCATCGAAAGCGATCCCGCCAACGATTCGTCCCTGGTCCGCGAGCTTTCATGTCGCTCTCTCTCGTTCGACGTCTGGCACTGGTGGTCGTTGCTGCGGTTGGCCTCGCGCACACCGTCGCTGCTCAGACCCCAGCCACCGCAGCAGCAGCACGCGGTCGCGTCACTGGCCGCGTGCTCGACCCGCAGGGGGTTGGGATGCCGGATGTCGGCATTCAGGTCGTGGGCACCACCATCGGCGGCATGAGCGGCGTGGATGGTCGCTTCAATGTGGTCAATGTGCCCGCCGGCACCGTAACGCTGCTGGCACGCCGCATCGGCTTCGCCTCCAAGACGATCACCGGGATCACGGTCCGCGCGGGGGCCACGGTGGAGCAGAACATCTCGATGGCACCGGCCGCGATGCAGCTCGCCGCCACGACCGTCACCGCCACGCAGGAGCGCGGTTCGGTGAGCGCGGCGCTCGATCGCCAGCGCAGGGCAACCGGCATCGTCGCGGCGATCACGGCCGAACAGATTGCGAGGAGTCCCGACAGCGATGCCGCGCAGGCCGTACAGCGTGTGAGCGGGGTCACGGTGCAGGACGGAAAGTCGGTCTTCGTGCGCGGCCTTGGTGAGCGATACACCACGACGTCGCTGAACGGCGCCAGGTTGCCGAGCCCGGAGCCGGAAAAGCGATATGTGCCGCTGGATATCTTCCCGGCCGGCCTGCTGCAGACCATCACGACGACGAAGACGTTCACCCCGGACCGGAACGGCGATTTCGGTGGCGCCGAGGTCGACATCCAGACGCGCGAGTTTCCGGCGACACGTTCGATGACGTTCGGTTCGTCGACGGGCCTCAACGCATCAGCCACCGGCCAGACGCTGTCTGCGGCGCCACGTGGCGCGGGCAGCGAGTGGTTCGGATTTGCCGAAGCCGCGCGATCCTTGCCAGCCGCCCTTTCGTCGGCGACGGCGCTGGGGCAGTTGACGACGCAGGCGCAGGTCAACCAAGCCATCGGCTCGCTGCGTCAGGTCTACACGCCGAGGATCTCGAACGGTCTGCCCAATGGCTCTCTGAGCTTCTCCGTGGGCGGTCGTGATCCGGTGTTGGGCCAGCAGATCGGTTACCTGCTCTCGGCCAACTACTCCGCCTCGCAGGAAGTACGCGACGGCGAGGTGGAACGGAATCCGGTGCTCACCAATGGCCTGATCGAGCAGAACGAAGGCTGGCGCGGCGCCAGTGCGACGCTGGGCACACTCTGGGGCGGGCTCTTCAACCTCAGCACGATGATCGGCGGGAAGTCGCGGATCATGTTCAACAACACGTATACGCGATCGGCCGACAATACGGCCCGCCAGTCGACCGGACCGACGTTCGCGTACTCCGGAGCCGTGGTCGAGCGGACCACGCTGCGATTCGTGGCGCGGGAGATCCGGTCCAACCAGCTCAAGGGTGAGCACTCGCTCGGCCGGCAGCAGATCGACTGGTCGGTGGCCTCGTCCGGCGTGCGGCGCGACGAACCCGATCGTACCGACGCCGTGCGTATCCAGTTCGCCGGCGCCGGTGGTTTCCTGTTTCCCGAGGATGACCCCGAGGGCCTGCGCAAGACGTTCGGCAAGCTGACGGAGTCGAACTGGACATACGGCGCGAACTATCGCCTCGAACTCGGATCGACCGCATCGCCGTTCCTGCTCAGGCTCGGTGCGCTGCGCCGGACGTCGGAGCGCGATGCGACCAATCGTCAGTTCAATCTGCGGCTTCGGACCGGTTCGCAGTCGATCGCACAGCGCGGCGGCACGATCGAATCGCTGCTGCTGCCGTCCAACCTCACGCCCACGAGCACGGTCTGGCAGCTCGGCAACGTCGCCGAGGACGGACAGTACCGTGCGACGGAGACGCTGCAGGCGGGGTATCTGATGGGCGAGTGGCCGATCTCGGACCGCATTCGCCTCATCGGCGGCGCTCGCGTCGAGCAGGCGAAGATCGACGTGGCCACCCTGCTGTCCAATGGCAACAATGTGCCAGCGCGGCTGGACAACACCGATGTGCTCCCGTCGCTCGTGCTCAACTACACGCTGACGGACCAGCACACCCTTCGATTCTCCGCAACGCAGACGCTGGCCCGGCCGGAGTATCGCGAGCTCTCGCCGGTGCAGTTCATCGACGTCATCGGCAGCGCCACGACGCGGGGCAATGCGAACCTGAAGCGCACGTTGATTCAGAACTACGACACGAAGTGGGAGTGGTACCCGTCCGTCGGCGAAGTCATCAGCGTCGGCGCGTTCTACAAACGCTTCGAATCGCCGATCGAACGCATCGACGAGGCGACCGGCGGCACCAGTCAGATCATCACCTTCGCGAATGCGCAGTCGGCCCGGAACGTCGGGGTCGAGGTCGAGGCGCGCAGCAATCTGGGATCGCTCGTTGAGGTGCTGAGTCCGCTGACGGTGTTCGGCAACCTGACGCTCATGTCGAGCAACATCGACATCGGCGAAGGCGTGTCGGCGAACACCAACAGAAACCGGCCGATGATGGGGCAGGCGCCGTACGTGGCGAACGCCGGTGCGACATGGTCGAATCAGGCCGGCGATCGCAGTGCAACGGTGCTCTACAGCGTGGTGGGCCGTCGCATCAGCGCCGCCGGCTCGGTTCCGTACCCCGACCTGTACGAGCGTCCGCGCAACCTGGTCGATCTCTCGTTCCGGTACCCCGTGTTGCGCTCGCTGGCGTTACGTGTGGACGCGCGCAACCTGCTCGATGCCCCGTTCCGCTTCGTGCAGGGTGACTTCACCCGGCAGGAGTGGCGTGTCGGTCGTCAGGTCAGCTTCGGACTGCAACTGCGGAACTAGACGAAGTGCAGGGCGCGGTGACAGTCCTGTGACGTGGTTGTCACCGACCCGTTCACCAATTCCCGTAGGTATTCGCTCTGTCACCGCGATCGGACCTCGACTCACCCCTTTCTCGAATCCAGATTCCAAATGCTGACCAATTTCGTTCGGCGCAGTGCTCCTGCGCTCCTGCTGGCCGCCAGCGCGCTGCTCTCCGCGTGCAGCGGAGATGATGATCCCGTCGCCCCACCGGCACCGCCGGCGAGCGCCTCGATCGCGTCTCCGGCCGTCACCTCGCTGACGCTCAACTGGGCCCCGGTGGCGGGCGCCACGGGTTACGTGATCCGTCGCACGCAAGGCGCTGGCGGCGGCACGCCGACGACCGTCGCCAACACGCTCGCCGGGACTGCCGGAACGTTCACGGACGTCGGCCTGTCGCCGAACACGACGTATCGCTACCAGCTGGCCACCGTGCGAGGCACGGAGACGTCTGCTTTCGGCGCTGAGTTCTCGGGTGCCACGCTGGCGCCAGGCTCGGCCGGCTCCATCGATGTCACGACTGACGTCACGACGAACACCACGTGGACGGCGGATCGTGTGTACCGACTGACGCGCATCGTTTCCGTTGGCAATGGCGCCGTGCTCACCATTCAGCCGGGAACGCGCATCACGGGCGCCGCGGTTGCGGACGGGACGAACCCGCCCGTCAGTGCACTGATCGTGTTGAAGGGGGCACGCCTGGTAGCCGAGGGAACGCGCAGCAATCCGATCGTGATGACCTCGGCCGCAGCCGCCGGAAGCGCAGCGCCGGGTGACTGGGGCGGTGTCGTGCTCGTCGGCAACGCCACATCGAACCGCACTGGGCGGACAGTGGTCGAAGGCCCGACGCCGGCCGACACGATCAGCTGGAACGGTGGCGCGCTCGACGGCGACAACAGCGGATCGCTGAACTTCGTGCGCATCGAGTTTGCCGGCGCGGCCGGTGCGCTCAACGTCGAGCTCAACTGCCTGTCGATGTACGCCATCGGGCGTGGCACGACCATCCAGAACGTCCAGTGCCTGCGTGGCCTCGATGACTCGTTCGAGTGGTTCGGCGGGACCGTGGATGGACGCAATCTGATTTCGTATGAAGCCGGCGACGATCATTTCGACGCCGCCGAAGGGTACCGAGGGCGCAACCAGTTCCTGATCGCCGTGCAGACGGGACCACGTCTCAGCCCGCGCCCCGGTAACGTTGGTGCGCTGTCGGCGGAGCAGAGCGGGTTCGAGGTCGATGGATGTGGCGCAACGGCCGGCACCTGCGCTGCCGGCTTCAACAGCACGCCATTCACCACGCCTGTCTTCGCGAACTTCACGATCATCGGCCCGGGGCCAGGTGTGCTGCCCGCTCGTCCGAATCGTGATGGCGGTCTCGGTGCGAACATCCGCCGCGGTGCTGGCGGCGCATGGATCAATGGCATCATCGCGCGCTGGCCGGAGTCGGCGATGTCGGTGTTCAATCAGGAGACGGCGGATCGCGTGACCGCGGACTCGCTCGACGTCCGCAACGTGTTTTTCGTCGACAACGCGCGGAACTCGGACGAAGTCGGTGCCGACGTGACCGGCGATGCGAACGCCCGCCGCTTCTTCCAGCAGGCGCGTTTCACGGGTCGCTCCATCGACTCGGCGACGACCGCCACGGACGCAGTCTTCACGAGCGTACCTGCGGCGAGCGTCCCCATCGCGAACAACGCCACGCTCGACTTCACGCCGGTCGCCGCATCACCGGCACGCACCGGTGGCCTCACGACCCTGACCGCCCGGATCGCGGCTCGGGCGACAGGCTTCTTCGGTGGAACGCTTGCAGGCACTGCGTATCGCGGTGCGGCGGATCCGGCAGTTCCGCTCGCCACCCAGTGGTGGACAGGCTGGACGTCGTACCGCCGCAACTGATGCCGCGGTCGTCTCACGCAGCGTCCTGATGTGACACGGGCGCCGGAGCCAATCAGGCTTCGGCGCCCGTGTGGCGTTCGCGCTGCTGCGTGGCTACTCTGCCGCAGGACGTCGGACGGATCTCTCAGCCTTCTCCCTGTCTGTGATGCGCAGAATTTTTCTCATCGGTGTTGCACTGCTCGCGGCCTGTCGCGGCAACGACTCTTCCCTGCCCGGAAACGCGTCGGATACCTCTCCGATGCTCGAACGCCGCTCCGACGGCGTGCTCATCGCGTCCGCAGAATCGCTGCGCAAGGTCCCTGGATATGTCGTCGACAGCATCTTCCCACCGGCAGAGGCGCTGCGTCGCTTCCGCGATGCGTCCGGCCCCGGCCGCCCGACACGGCTCAGTGATGGCGACACGACCGTACTGGCACTGTTCACGGGGTACGTCGATGCACTGCGCGCTCGCGATTCTCTCGCGGTGCTGCGTTTTGCCCTGACTCGTCCGGAGTATGCCTGGCTCTACTTCGATGGATCGCCGGAACAGCAATCCGGCCTCGTGCCACAGGCCGCCTGGGCGCTGATGGAGAGTCGCAGCAACGTCGGGCTCGGCCGCGCTGCTGGCCGCGTGAGCGCACTGGGGAGCACCCGTGTCGTGAGCGCCACCTGCGGCCCGACGAACGTGGCACTTCCAGCGGCGGAGCTGATCGGGCCGTGCACCGTCGTCCTCGAGTCAGCCGATGGCACACGCACGCCGTTGCCGCTGTCGCGAATGGTGATGCGTCGGGACGGTCGGGTGAAGCTGGTCAGCTTTGCGAACGACTTCTAGCGCCGTCGTCGGTGCGCACGGGTTGGCCGCACCGTCTTTCGTGGTCTGCTGCTGTTCGAACCACACCGCTCGATACCGTCGCGCGGCTGGCCTTGCGGTCGCGCGATGATCGAACGACGGCCAGGCCCTCTACCAGGTCCGGCAGCCGGTAGCTTAACGTTGCCCGTCTCCTCGAACCCGACTGCATGCCCGCCCGGTCACCTCGTCGCCCGACCCCTGCCGACTCGGCCGCCGTCCCCGCGGCACTGACGCGCCGCGCCGCGCCGACCGAAGGCCACACCGCGTCCGGCAGCACCGATCGACCGCGCCGCATCGCCGCCATCGACATCGGCTCCAACTCCATCCGCGCCATCGTCGCCGATGTCAGCGCGACCGGCCAGATCCGCACCATCGACGAGATGAAGGCGGCGCCTCGCCTGAGCACCGGCGTGGGCGAGACGGGCAACCTCGCGGTCGAGAGCGCCCTCGCCGCGATCGAGGCGCTGCAGCGCATGGCCACGCTCGCCGAGCAGCTCGGCGCCGAACGAATCGAATGCGTCGCGACGAGTGCGGTGCGCGACGCGGCCAACGGCGCCGCATTCGTCCGCCAGGTGAAGAAGTCCACGGGGCTGACGGTGAAAGTGATCTCGGGCCGCGACGAGGCCCGCCTCTCCTTCCGCAGTGCGCAGGCGTACTTCGACATGGGCCATGGTCGCATGGTCACCTGCGACATCGGTGGCGGTTCGGTCGAGCTGGCCCTCTCGGCCGACGGCCTCGTCGAACGCCTGCTGTCCATGCCGTTCGGTGCCATCCGTGCCACCGAGACCTTCCTGCAGAAGGGCATCCGACGCAGCACCGTGCGCAAACTGCGCCTGGCGCTGCGGCGCCAGCTGCGCGAGAGCTTCGCCGTGAAGGAGTGGCGTGGCGCCAGGATGATCGGCTCCGGCGGCACGTTCACGAACGTCGCGGGCATGCTGCTGGCGCAGCGGAGGCTCGCCACTGCGCGCACGGTGCACGGCACTCAGGTCTCACGCGGCGAGTTCGAACACCTGCTGGAACAGCTCATCGAGCTGTCGCCGGTGGAGCGGCTCACGGTGCCGGGGCTGAGCCCTGCCCGTGCCGACATCATCGTCGCCGGCATGGCGGTGGCCGCTGAGGTCATGGCAGTGCTCGACATCCGTGAAGTGCTGGTCTCTACCTACGGCATCCGCGAGGGGCTGCTGCTGGAGGCGGCGGAAGTGGAGCCGCAGGTCACTGATCCTGGGGAGGGACGGCTGCGCAGCATGCAGCAGTTCGCCGAGCGTACGCATTTCGAGGAGCCGCATGCGAAACATGTGCAGCGGCTGGCGCTGCAGCTCTTCGACGCCGTTGGTGCGCGGCTCGGTTGTGAGCCCGGGGATCGCGCCACGCTGCGCGATGCCGCCCTGCTGCACGACACGGGCTATCACATCAGTTACAACGACCACCACAAGCACGCCTACCATCTCATCGTGCACGCCGACTTCATCGGGGTGCCGCCCGACGAGCAGGTGGTGATGGCGAACGTCGCACGGTACCACCGCGGGCCGATCCCGAAGCAGAAGCACCCGATGTTCGCCCAACTCACCGAGGATCAGCAGGCGCGCGTCCGGCGCCTCGCCGCTTTGCTGCGCGTGGCCGATGGCCTCGATCGTGGGCATGCCGGTGCGGTGCAGCAGGTGAAGGTCCGCTGGACGGACCGGGCGCTTCGCATCACGCCGGTGCCCGACCCGCGCACCCGCACCACCCGGCTCGAGCTGTGGGGCGCGAGCCGCAAGAGTGACCTGCTCGAGCAGCTTCTCGACCTGCCGGTGCACATCATCGGACCGAACGGCAAGACGGTGGAGTGGGACAGCACCGACACCGTCGATTGACCCTCCGTCGATTCACATGACGACGGTCAACGGACCGTCAGACGGTCAGAATGCCTTCTCCCACGGAATCGACAACGCCTGCGCCGAGCTGATGATTCCCACCATGCTGTAGGTCTGGACGAAGTTGCCCCACTGCTCGCGCGTCGCCGGATCGATGTGCTCGGCCAGCAGACCGTGGTGGTTGCGGCAGGAGAGCACGGTTTCGAACAACGCCCGTGCCTCCTCGGTGCGCCCGATGGCCGCGAGCGCATTGATGTACCAGAACGTGCACGCGAGGAAGGCGTTCTCGGGCTTTCCGAAGTCGTCCTCGACGACGTACCGGTAGATGAAGTGCCCCTGACGCAGGTCACGCCCCACGGCATCGACGGTCGCGACGAAGCGCGGATCATCGCTGGCGACGAATCCCACGTCATGCATGCGCAACAGGGACGCGTCCAGCGTGTCGCCATCCATCGTCGCGACGAACGTGCCCAGCTCGGCATTCCAGCAGCGGCGACAGATGTCGGCGTGGATGCGATCGGCCCGCTCTCGCCAGAACGTGCGCCGATCGATGAGCCCCAGCTGACCGGCAATGCGCGCAAGGCGGTCACAGCCGGCCCAGCACATGACGCTCGAGAACGTGTGCACGTGCGAGCTGCCGCGCAGCTCCCAGATGCCCGCATCGGGGATGTCGAACAGCGCGGCAGCGTGATGGCCCAGCACCTCGAGCCGGCGGAACAGCGATTCGTCGCCACGCTCCGACAGTCGCCGGTCGAAGAACACGTGCGTCGCGGCCAGGATCGCCGCGCCGTAGACGTCATGCTGGATCTGCCGATACGCCTCGTTGCCGACCCGCACCGGTCCCATGCCACGATAGCCGGCCAGCGACGGCACCTCGCGCTCCTGCACGTCGGCATCACCGCTGATGCTGTACAGCGGCTGCAGCCGGCCATCCTCGGCATTCGCGATCAGGTTCAGGATGTAGCCGAGGTACCGCTCCATCGTGCGCGTGGCGCCGAGGCGATTCAGCGCATCCACGACGAAGTACGCATCACGCAGCCAGCAGAAGCGGTAGTCCCAGTTGCGGGAACTGCCATGCGCCTCCGGGATGGACGTCGTCATCGCGGCCACGATCGCTCCGGTGTCCTCGTACGCGTTCATCTTGAGCGCGATCGCCGACCGGATCACCTCGTCCTGCCACTCGAAGGGAATCGCCAGCGCCCGTACCCAGTCGCGCCAGTGTTCGGTCGTCTTTTCGAGGAACCGTCGGCCGACGAGCCCAGCCGACTCGGGCACCGTTTCGTCCGGTCCAAGCAGCAGCGTCATCGACGCATCGACGAAGAATGGCGTCTCCTCGAGGATGGGCGTCAGTGACGCATCGGTCGTCAGCCGCAGCACGACGTCGCCGCCGATGTAACGGATATGGTTGCTGCCATAGGTGCGCTCGGCCGGGTATCGACCGTACTGGCATGCCGGTCGCAGGCGAATGCGAATTCGCGGGTGCCCGCTCACGCGCGTGAGCCGCCGCACGAGCGACATCGGGCAAAAGTGACGCGAGAACTGCTCGAAGCGCGGCGCGAAATCGGTGATCTCGACACAGCCGCCCTGGCCATCGTGCAGCCGCGTGATGAGAATGGGCGTGTTGTCGAGATACCACTGTTCGTGGCGTACCATCCCTACCAACTCGATCGCGAAGAAACCCGTCGCGCCTTCGCTCGTGTCGCCTTCGGTGAGCAGCGAACAGAATGCCGGATCTCCGTCGAAGCGGGGGAAGCAGGCCCAGTTGATCGTGCCCACCGGATCCACGAGCGCACTGACGGTTCCGTTGCCGATCAGTCCGAGTTCGAGAGAGTTCATGACGGTCGGGTGAGTGAGGGAATCGCTTCCACCATCCTGCGGCCAGACGACTGCGAGAGCCACCCGCGGACGGCGTTGACATCCTGCATCTGCCACTGGGCGCGCGTGCGGCCTCGCCCCACCTTGACCGACAGCCCTCCCATCGCATTCACCACGTCGAAGCCGTACTCGTCGGTGAGGTCGTCTCCGATGAACACCGGCATGCGTCCGGAGAACGGCCACTCGGCCATGAAGTCCGTGATGGCCGACCCCTTGTCACGTCCGGCCGGCTTCAGCTCCACCACGAATTTTCCCGCCTGCACGCAGTACGCGTCGCCGAGTGCGCGCCGCACCTGCGACATCGTGCGATGCGCGTAGCCTCCGAGCCGCGGCGCCTGCCGGTAATGCAAGGCGAGCGACATGCCCTTGTCCTCGAGGAGCAACACTGGATGCCTCCCGACGATCCGGGTCAGCACCGATCTCGCCTCATCCAGGCTCGACGTGACGACGGCGTGCTGCACGATCTCACCTGACGCGCTTCGACGTTCGACACCGTGCTGTCCTGCCACCGGCAGGACGAGACCCGGGAACAGCGCATCGATCTCGCGAATCGGCCGACCGGTGATGATCGCAAGCGCACCGCCGGTGCGGGCGACCATCTGCGCGATGAGCAGCTGCACCGAGCCATCGGCGTGCACACCCGACGGCACCGCGGCGATCTCGATGAGCGTTCCATCGAGATCGAGGAAGTACGCCCACTCGGGCAGCGGAGCGGGTACGAGACGCGACCCGGACCGGCTCAGCCGTGTGCGCCGCGGAGGCAGGGTTTGCGGCGAGTGCGCGGACATGCCAAGACGTCCGTCAGTACCGGTAGATTGCAGCGACACCCGTCTCGGTAGGCAGCTGCACGCCCGGCACCACGAAGACCTTGGCTCCACGGCGCCGTGCCAACGCGCCCAGGTCGTCGAGCACGTCATCCACGTCGGGACGCGACAGGTCGGCCAAGGTCACCTCGCCGGTCGCTGCATCGACGTGCCCCGGCACGGCGCGGTCCCCATCGATCAGGAGCGTCGCAACGCGTCCACCCACTACTGCTTCGGCGACGGCGCTGAGGGTTTCCCCGCCCAGGCCGTTCGCACGGGCGGTTCCGAATTGCTCGAGATGAGACTGCAGACGCGCGATGTAAAACGGCGCCACGACGGACCACGCCCGCTCGCGCAGATCATCCAGCGAGATCGCCTCTGCACTCACGTCGATGCCCGTGGGGAGCAGATGCGGGTTATGGCTGGTCCGGTGAAACATGTCACGGTTCTCGGGGAGCGTCGCAAGAATGAGCGGCAGGCCGGACGCCTTGCTGTGATGCTCGACGATTGCCCGATCCACCAGACGGAAGAAGCGCTCCGCATCCTTGTCGACTTCGTCAGCACGTCCACCCTGGCCATGATGTGTACCCTTCTGACCGACGCCACCCATTCCCGTGTGGATATTCAGCTGCGGTTCCGTGAGCTGCTCGCCGAGCGCATCCACCATCGTCTTCGGTACGGCGGCAGCGAGCGGGATCTCGTCGAGCGTGTCGCGATCGCCCTCGAACAGCCGAACCATCTTGCGCGAGAGGCCGAGCACCTGGTACCGCTCGGAGGACTGGAGCAGGCGGAGCAGCGGCTTGGTGTGGAACGACTCTGCCACCACCGCCAATTCCGGCACGGGACGCTGGAGCAGGTACACCCGGAAGAAGTCCTTCGCCGCCAACACTGCCAGGCCGTCGCGCGTCGTGTTCCAGAACGCGTGATCCTCCGCCAACGCATGCAAGGGCGCGAGCAGCGCATCGGCTTCCCTGGCATCGTGCTGCTGCAGCAATGATCCGTGCAACACCTTCACCAGGTTCCGAAACCGAATGGCGTCCTGCTGATTCGCCGGGTGCTTCCGGTGCGTCGGCTGATACAGCGACAGGCACGGCGCGGTGGCCGCATCGAGTACTCCGCTGGCATCATCGATCTCGAAGTTGTTCATCGGGTCTCCCAGGATGCGACGTCCTGAACGTCGCACGGTCGCCATGTGACGGACGCTGCGACGCGATACGTCGCACTGGCGTTGAGCCTGCTGGCCCGTCAACGGTGTCATACAACGGCTCTGCGGCCACGCACGCCGAAGGACCGCCACACGCGGCCTTGTACCCCGCAACATGCTGATCGTTCGATGTGACGTCGGTGCACGTACGACGCCGCGTGAACGGCGCTGCATCAGTCTGGAATCGTGCACCACGCGCGTTGGCATGCACGCAGCCGCGCCACCGGCGACGGAGTGATCAGCGTGCGCGTTCGCTCGACAGCGTGACGGAGTCATCAGGCAGCCGCAGCGCCAGAAATTCCCGCACGCGGCGCAGCTCAGTCGCGTTCGGCAGCCGTTGCCAGCGCGCCACTGCACTGACGCGGCGCGGCACCGTCGCACTCGTGTCGGCGATGCCGGCCTCGCGAGCCAGACTCAGCGAGCGGAACGACGGATAGAGGGCGCCGAGCTCACGTGCAAGCTCGGCCACCGGCAAGACCTCGCGCTTCAACGCGGCCAGCTCGACGGAGTCGGCAGCAGTCGGCGCGCTGATGGGCGCGCTGACGACCTTCGGAAATCCCGCTTCGAGTCCGCGCAATTCATCGCGGCGCGACCCGGCGCCGGCCTGCTCGATCAGCAACTGCTGGCCAAGCGGCTGCAACACCTGCAATTTCGTGGATCGCAACCCTTCCACCGGCATGCGTGCGCGGATCGAATCCAGCGCGGCGGGCGACAATGGCGGGCCAATCAGCGTGGCATCGATCCGTGAGCTGTCGAGGCCGTAGGTCAAGCCCACGTTCACCAGCGTGCGGTTTGCGAAGGTGAGGTGCTCCGTCACGAAGCGCCGCGCCCGCGTCTTGAAGCGTGACTCCTGCACGACGCTGTACGCCGTGTAGATGGTCGGGAGTGCGAGCACCATCGTGAGCACCGTGATGGTCACCCGGATGCGTCGGCGGGACGGAAGCTGCTGGAACGTGTCCACCGATCGTTCGAATCGCATCAGCCGCACGAACGCGAGTGTCGCGAGGCAGATGAAGAGCGCGTTGATGGAGAAGAGATGCATCGCCCCGAGGAAGAACCACAGGTCGAGATGGGCCAGCCCGAATCCGGCCGTGCAGAGCGGTGGCATCAATGCCGTCGCGATGGCGACACCAGGGACCACGAGGCTCTTGTTGCCGCGGCGCGTTGCGGCGACGATACCAGCCGATCCGCCGAAGATCGCAATCAGGACGTCGTAGAGCGTCGGGCGCGTGCGCGCGAGCAGTTCCGATTGCGCCTCACCCAGCGGGGAGAGTGCGAAGTAGACGGTCGATGCGAGAAGCGCGATGCCGGTTGCCGTCACCAGGCTGCGCAGGCTCGTCCGCAGCAGCGCGAGGTCGCTGGTCCCGAGCGCCACGCCAGCACCGACGATCGGTCCCATCAACGGAGAGATGAGCATGGCCCCGATGATCACCGCCGTGGAGTTCACGTTCAAGCCGACCGACGCGATGAGAATCGCGAAGGCGAGCGCCCATTTGCCGCCGCTGCGCAGCGACACATCGGAGCGCACCTGGGCGATGGTCGCGTCGTGATCGGTGTCGAGCCGCAGCGATCGCAGCAGGTGACCGATCACCACCTGCATGCGCCGCCGGAACCGCGTCATCCCCACCGCGCGTGGCAGGCGGCCGTCATGGATGCCCCCACGTGTCGAGCAGAAGGATTTCATGCGTGGCACGCACCGGCTCGCCGTCTGCGGGCTGCCGCTGCACGTACGTGCCATCGGGTTGCAGCAACCACGCCTGTCGATTGTCGTCGAGGCAGGTGCGCAGCAGCGACGCAACGCGTGCCTGCAGGACAGGCTCCTCGATCGGTGCGATGGTCTCGACGCGGCGGTCGAAGTTGCGGGGCATCCAGTCGGCGGATCCGAGATAGTACCCGGGCTCGCCGCCGTTGCCGAAGTGGAAGATGCGCGAGTGCTCGAGGAAGCGGCCGATGATACTGCGCACCGTGATATTCTCGCTCACGCCCGGCAGACCGGCCCGCAGACAACAGACGCCGCGCACGATCAGGTCGATCTTCACGCCGGCCGCCGAAGCGCGATACAGCGCCAGGATCGCATCGGGATCGACGAGGGCATTCATCTTCGCAATGATCCGTCCGCCACGTCCGGCACCGGCATGATCGGCTTCGCGCGAAATCAGTTCGAGAAAGCGGGCGCGCATGTTGGCTGGCGCCACCAGCAGCTTCCGGTAGAGCTGCTGTCGGCTGAAGCCGGTCAGCGCATTGAACAGGTCACTGACGTCGGCACCGATGCTCGGGGCGCAGGTGAAGAGACCGATGTCGGTGTAGAGCCTGGCCGTCCGGGAGTGATAGTTGCCGGTGCCGATGTGGACGTAGCGCCGGATGCCGTCCGGCTCGCGGCGCACCACCAGCGTCGTCTTGGTGTGCGTCTTGAGGCCGGGGACGCCGTATACGACGTGCACGCCGTAATTCTCCAGCGTCCGTGCCCACGCGATGTTGTTCGCCTCGTCGAACCGCGCCTGCAGCTCGATCAGCACCACCACCTGCTTGCCACGCTCCGCAGCCTCGATCAGTGACCGCACGATCGCCGTCTCGCCTGAGGTGCGGTAGAGGGTGAGCTTGATCGCGAGCACGTTCTCGTCGGTCGCCGAACGCTCGATGAAGTGCTCCACGGTGTCGCGGAAACTTTCGAACGGGTGATGCACCAGGATGTCGCGCTCACGAATCGCCTCGAAGATGCTGCGCGAGTCGGCCAGCTCTGGCGGGACGCGGGGAGTGAACGCGGGATAGCGCAGCGCCGGCAGCTCGATCTGCGAGGAGAGCGACATCAGGTCACCGAGGTCGAGCAGCGTGCCCGGCTCATCGACGTCGCGCTCGATCAGCGGCAGCGCCAGCACCACCGCATCCTCCTCGTCACGCAGCTCCTCCATCAGGAGCGTGCGCAATGCCTCGGGCATACCGGACTGCACCTCGAGGCGCACCACCTCGCCGAACTTTCGTTCGAACACCTGGCGCTCGACCACGCTCAGCAGATCGTCGTCCTCCTCCACACCCGCCAACTCGAAGTCGGAGAACCGCGTGATGCGGAAGGCATGCCAGCCCAACACCTCCATGCCGGGAAAGAGCGAACCGAGGTTGACCCCGATCACGTCCTCCACAGGGACGAAATGGTTGGGACGGCCCGCCGGCACCCATCTCGGCAGCGACTTCGGCACCTTGACGCGGGCGAAATGCTCATCGCCCGTGTCGGGATCGCGCACGCGCACCGCGAGCGACAGCGACAGATTCGAGATGTACGGGAACGGGTGCCCCGGATCCACCGCCAGCGGCGTGAGCACGGGGAACACCTGCGACTGGAAGAACGCATCCACGACGGGCAACTCCGCCGGCGCAAGGTCGCGCATCGTGACCAGCCGCACACCATGCTCCGCCAGCGCTGGCAGCAGGTCGTCGGTGAGACAGGTGCGCTGCAGGGACAGCAGCTCGTTGACCCGCTTCTCGATCGCCTGCAGCAGCTCAGCCGGCGAGAGCCGTTCCTGCGGATAACCGCTCTGCCCGCTCTTCACCTTCCGACGCAATCCGCCCACGCGGACCATGTAGAACTCGTCGAGATTGGAGCTGAAGATCGCGAGGAACTTGAGCCGCTCGAGCAGCGGCGTCCGGATGTCGCGCGCCTCGTTCAGCACGCGGGCGTTGAACTCCAGCCAGCTCAGCTCGCGGCTGAAGAAGAGGTGTGCCTCACCCGCCGCACCGACGGCGCCCATCGCATCCGCATCGGCGTCACCACCGGTGCGCCCCTGATTCCATCGACGTGCCATGTCTGTCCTCCGCAAGGGCCAGCAGCACCACGAGCGGCGCGGCTGGGATCGCCGAGGTCAGGCCGGCCGGCCGACCACGACCACCGCATTCAAGAGTAGCGCACTCAGCGCGGCAAGCAGCGCCGCGGCCGGGATCGTGACAACCCACGCCCATACGATGTTCCCCGCCAGACCCCAACGCACCGCACGAACCCGGTTCGCCGCCCCGACGCCGACGATCGCACCAGTCATCGTGTGCGTGGTGCTCACCGGAATGCCGAACTGAGACGCCGTCAGGATCACCAGCGCTCCACCCGTCTCGGCACAAAATCCGCCCACCGGACGCAGCTTGGTGATGCGCGTGCCCATCGTGTGCACGATGCGCCAGCCGCCGAACAGCGTTCCGAGGGAGATCATGAAGTATGCCGAGATCTCCACCCAGAGCGGGATGATGGAGGTGTCAGGCACGTAAAAGTACCGCAGCCACCCGGTCGTGTACGGCTCGAACAACACCCGGACCGAGGGCGAGGCCAACAAGCCGACGATGATGCCCATCGTCTTCTGCGCATCGTTGCCGCCATGTGCCAGCGACAGCAGGGCTGAACTCATCAGCTGCGCCGGCCGGAAGAATCGATCCACCTTCCCCGGCGCCACGTTCGCGAAGCAACGGTACACGACCACCATGAGCGTCATACCCAGGATGGCGCCGAGCGCCGGCGACAGGACGATCGCGGTCAGTGTTTCGATCCACTTGGGCCCCCAGTTCAGGGCGCCGACGCCCTTGCTCGCCACCGCCGCACCGGCGAAACCGCCGATCAGCGCATGCGACGAGCTGGACGGGATGCCGAACCACCAGGTGATCAGGTTCCAGATGATCGCACCGAGCAGCGCCGCCGCAATCACGTTCGCGGAGATGGCCGCCGGATCCACGTACCCGCTGCTGATTGCCTTCGCGACCGCCGTGCCGACGGTGAAGAGCGCCGCAAAATTGAACGTCGCGGCCCACAGAACCGCCTTGAACGGAGTCAGCACACGGGTGCCGACGATCGTCGCGATCGAGTTGGCCGAATCGTGGAATCCGTTGATGAAGTCGAAGATCAGCGCGACACACACGATTCCAATGACGTACGCAATCACGGCAACTCAGCTGTTCTTGAGCGAGATGCTCTCGAGCGCCAGCGACACGTAGTGGCACTCGTCGATGGCGGTCTCGAGAGAATCATACAAATCCTTCCACTTCATGACCGTCAGCGGATCAGGCGTGCCCGCGAAGAGGTCGCCGAGCGTCTGGTGGTAGATCGCATCGGCCTGCTCCTCGAGGCGCTTGATGCGCACGCCATGCTCGTAAACCATCTGCGGCTTCTTCATCGCGGCGACCGCCTCCCGGATCTGGATGCACGCCTCGCCGAGGATGGCGCAGAGTTGGATGGCGGGCTCCCGGGCTTCGACGATGCGGTAGATCTGGGCGCGCCGCGCGTTGCCGTCGATCAGGTCCACCACGTTGTCGAGGCGTGTCACCAGGGTGTGGATGTCCTCGCGGTCGAGCGGTGTGACGAAGGTGGTGTCGACCTTCCGGTTCGCCTCGGCCGTCAGGCGGTCAGCCTGGTGCTCGAGGTTCTTGATGTTGGTCTGGAACTCGGCAATGCGAGCGGGTTCAGCGTACAGCTGCTGGAGGGTGTTGGCCGACTGGACGAGAATGCCGGCCATCTCGGCAAACAGCTCGAAAAAGCGATCGTCACGAGGGATCAGGCGCACGGAGGAAGAGCTCCAGGGTGGGTTGACGCGCCAGCGGACTGCGGCCGTCGCGTAGTGCGGGGAGAAGCTATCGGATCAGTACGCCTCGCCCGCGGATTGACACGCGACTGTTACACGTAGGCGCGCGTGCTTCGGATGGCACGTTCCTGCCGTAACGCGAGGCGCTCTGGCAGCGCATACCGACGCACCAGCAGCACCCCAGCGACGAACCCGCCGACATGTGCCCAGACGGCGACGCCGCCCGAGGGATCGGTGTGCAGCATGCTCAGCTGCGGCAGACCCGCCAGCAGCTGCAGCCCGAACCACCAGAGCAGCACGAGCCACGCCGGAAAGTGAAAGAAGAAGATGGGCGGAAAGAACATGCGCACGCGGTGTCGCGGGAAGAGGATGAGGTATCCACCCATGACGCCGGAGATGGCACCGGATGCTCCCACCGTCGGGATGGGTGATGCCGGCTGGAGGAGCACATGCAGGGCCGCGGCGGCAAAGCCGCAGACGAGATAAAAACCGAGGAACCGGCGCGGACCCATCAGGTCCTCGACGTTGTCGCCGAAGACCCAGAGAAAGAGGGCGTTGCCGAGCAGGTGTCCCCATCCGCCATGCAGAAACATCGAGCTGAGCGGGGTGACCCAGTTGACCGCGGAGCGGTCCACCAGACAAGCCCACCCGGCACCCATGGGGACGGCCACGCCGACGGGGGCCGTGCGCGTCACTTCGCCGGGCACGAGGCCGAGCTCGCAGACACTCTTGATGAGGGCCGTGCCGTCGGCCCCGCCACCCTGAATGAAGAGCCATGTCGCGGCGATCGTGGCCAGCAGCGCCCACGTCATCACCGGTCGGTGGTCGGTCGGATTCTCGTCGCCGATCGGGAACATGTCTCGCGGGTGGAAGTCGGTCCTGTGCGCTTGAAGCTAACGCGGTCGGCGACCGGGCGAACGCAGTCCGGTGGCCGGTCCCGGCTCACGGGGTCAGCGAAGTTGCTGCATGAGTCGATCAAGGATGCTGACCCTCTGTGGTCGACCCCCTGTGGTCGACCCCCTGTGGTCGACCCCCTGTGGTCGACCCCCTGTGGTCCCCTCGAGCGGCACCTCCCTTGAATCGTTCAGCCTCTCTGGCGCGCGAACGGCAGCGCGCCAACGATCGCTCTGCCATGCGGGCGCCGATGTTCTGCCAGAACGGCAGAGAATCCGGGTGCCAATCTTGCCCGAAGGAAAGGAGATGTCTCGCGGCGTGCGCAGTTTGGCGCGGCGGCGACCACGCCTCCGGCTTCCTGCCTTGGAGCGCGCAGCACCCGACACTCGAGGACGCAGACGCATGGCTGACAAGGTGATTGGCATTGACCTGGGCACCACGAACTCCGTGGTGGCCGTGATGGAAGGGGGAGATCCGGTCGTGATCCCGAACGCCGAGGGCGGGCGGACGACCCCGTCCGTGGTGGGGTTCTCCAAGGACGGCGAGCGACTCGTCGGCCAGATTGCCAAGCGTCAGGCGGTCACCAACCCGACCAACACGATCTTCTCGATCAAGCGCTTCATGGGCCGGAAGATGTCGGAAGCCACGGCCGAGAAGGGTCGCGTGCCGTATACGATCGTGGCCGGTCAGAATGACCTGACCACCGTCGAGATCCAGGGCAAGCGCTACACCCCGCCCGAGATTTCCGCGATGATCCTGCAAAAGATGAAGCAGACGGCCGAAGACTACCTCGGCCACAGCGTCACCAAGGCGGTCGTCACGGTGCCGGCGTACTTCAACGATTCGCAGCGCCAGGCCACCAAGGACGCCGGCAAGATCGCCGGCCTCGACGTGCTGCGCATCATCAACGAGCCGACGGCCGCTGCGCTTGCCTACGGCCTGGACAAGAAGAAAGATGAGAAGGTCGCCGTGTTCGACCTCGGCGGCGGCACCTACGATATTTCCGTGCTCGAGCTCTACGACGTGGACGGGTCCCGCCAGTTCGAGGTGAAATCGACCAACGGTGACACGCACCTCGGCGGTGACGACTTCGACCAGCGCGTCATCGACTGGCTCGTGGCCGAGTTCAAGAAGGATCAGGCCATCGACCTGTCGAAGGATCCGATGGCGCTGCAGCGGCTGAAGGAAGCCGGTGAGAAGGCGAAGATGGAGCTGTCCAGCACGCAGTCCACGGACATCAACCTGCCGTTCATCACCGCCGACGCCAGCGGCCCGAAGCACCTCAACTACTCGCTCACGCGCGCCAAGTTCGAGCAGCTCGTGGATGATCTCATCGCGCGCACCATCCCGCCGATGGAGAAGGCTCTCGCCGACGCCGGCCTCAAGCCGGGTGAGATCGACGAGATCCTGCTGGTGGGCGGTTCGACCCGTATCCCGAAGATCCAGGAGACGGTGAAGAAGTTCTTCGGCAAGGAACCGAACAAGGGTGTGAACCCGGACGAAGTCGTGGCCATCGGTGCCGCCGTGCAGGGCGCCGTGCTCACCGGCGAGCAGAAGGACGTGCTGCTGCTCGACGTGACGCCGCTCTCGCTCGGGATCGAGACGCTCGGCGGCGTGATGACCACACTCATCCCGCGCAACACCACCATCCCCACGAAGAAGTCCGAGACCTTCAGCACCGCCGACGACAACCAGACGCAGGTCGAGATCCATGTGCTGCAGGGTGAGCGCGATCTCGCCGTGTATAACAAGACGATCGGCAAGTTCCAGTTGACGGGCATTCCGCCGGCGGCGCGCGGTCAGCCGCAGGTGGAAGTCGTCTTCGACATCGACGCCAACGGCATCCTGCACGTGACGGCGAAGGACAAGACGACGGGCAAGGAACAGAAGATCCGCATCGAGGCGTCCAGCGGACTGTCGGATGCCGAGGTGGATCGCATGGTGAAGGACGCGGCCGCGAACTCGGACGAGGACAAGAAGCGCCGCGAGGCGATCGATACGCGGAACCGTCTCGACAGCATGACGTACGATGTCGAGAAGAACGCGAAGGAGTGGTCCGACCGGCTCGCGCCCGAGACCAAGGCAAAGCTCGACGCCGCGGTGGAGCGCGCGCGGAAGGCGCTGCGCGGTGAGGATCTCGACGAAATCAAGGCGGCGCAGGACGACCTGAGCCGGATCTACAGTGAGGCAGGCGCCTCATTGTATGCGCAGCCTGGCCCTGATGCCGGAGCGCCGCAGCCAGGCGCCGACGCGTCGGCCGAGCCGACCGGTGCGCCGGCCGAAGACGTGGTGGAAGCCGACTACGAGATCGTGGACGACAAGAAGTAACGATCAGGTTGGTGGCAGACGGGGCGCCCGAGCCTCGCCCCTGCGGGTGAGGCTCGGGAAGCGTCGTCGGGGCGCGCCCTCATTCCGGTTTCGGAGTGGGGGCGTTGCCGTCGCGGGGTGCGGTCGTCCGGCATTACGATGCAGGAGCGCCGGAACGGCGAGGAAACTGTTGTGGTTGTGTTCGGGTACTGACCAATGACTCTTCCCGGATCCGTGAGCACTGTATGAGCATCATGACGCGCGCAAAGGTGGTGGGTGCCGTTACGGCGGCATTCGTTGGTGGGATCGCACTGGCCACGGCCTTCGAGTTGCCGCAGTCGGGCTTCGCGCAGGTCACCCGGGCGATGACTCCGGTGGCCTCGGGACCGCGCGACGATGGCGGCGCCCCCGGCTTTGCCGATGTGGCCGAGCGGGTCACGCCGGCCGTGGTGTCCATCCAGGTCGAAAAGGATGCCCCGACACGCGCTCAGACCCCGCGCCGCGGTAACGTGCCGCCTGAGATGGAGGAATTCTTCAACCGCTTTCAGGGGCCGCAGCGACGCGAGCCGATGGAGGGCAGCGGCACCGGGTTCCTGATCACGGGCACGGGGTACATCCTCACCAACAACCACGTGGTGGGTGATGCGGATCGGATCAGGGTCGTGCTCACCGATCACCGCCAGTTCACGGCGAAGCTGATCGGCAAGGATCCGACCACCGATGTGGCGGTGATCAAGATCGAGGGCAGCAACTTCCCGACCGTGGCCTTCGGCAACGACCAGACGGCACGCATCGGAAGCTGGGTACTCGCGATCGGCAACCCGCTCGGGCTCGACTTCACGGTGACTGCCGGCATCATCAGTGCGAAGGGTCGCGGGATCCCGGCGCCGGCGCGCGCGGGCAACGATCCGCTGCGACAGTATGCCATCTCCGACTTCATCCAGACCGACGCCGCGATCAACCCGGGCAACTCCGGCGGGCCGCTGATCAATGCGCGTGGCGAGGTGATCGGCGTCAACAGCATGATCGCGAGCGAGACGGGCTATTACTCGGGGTACGGTTTCGCCATTCCGATCTCGCTGGCGAAGACGGTGGCCGACGATCTGATCGCGCATGGCCGAGTGCGTCGTGCCGTGCTGGGCATTTCGATCCTCGACGTGACGGCTGAAGAGGCGAAGGCGGCGCAGTTGCCGACGATTGCCGGCGTCACGGTGCACGGCTTTCCGCCGGACAGCCCGGAGCCGAGTTCCGCCCGCCGAGCCGGCATGGAAGTGGGCGATGTGATCGTCGCCGTCGAAGGCATGCCGGTGGACCGCGTGGGCACGCTGCAGCGCATCGTCCGGGCGCGCAAGCCCGGCGAGGTCGTGGCGGTGGACGTGATGCGCTTCGGTGATCGGAAGACGTTCAAGGTCAAACTGGCGGAGGCACCAGGCGAGGCGCAGGCAGCCGTGGCCCAACGCACGCCGGACGCCGTCGCGGCACCGACCGGCGTGTCGGCCGAAAAGCTCGGCATCACCGTCGAAGGGATGAGCGATGCGGCGGCCAAGGCGTCGAACGTCCCGAGCACGGTGCGAGGGGTCCGCGTCACGGATGTGAATGTGGCTGGCAGCGCCCGTGGCAAGCTGTTCGTGAACGACGTCATCACCGAGGTGGTCTTTCCTCGCCCGCGGCGCGCGATCCGGACGGTGGCCGAGCTGCAGGAGGTCCTGCGGGGCCTCACGTCTGGCGACGTGATCACGCTCTCGCTGGTCAGCGGCCAGGACGCGTCGCCGCGGATCACGACGGTACGCATCGGCGGCGACTGACGAGCCGTCGTCGGGCTGTTTCGTGGGTCACGGGCGGCACGCCGGCATGTCAGCGGGGGCCGCCTCGTGACTGCGGGGTCCTCGGTGCCAGTGCCGGTGCCAGTGCCGGTGCCGGTGCCGGCGTTCCCGCCGGCAGGTGACGGCCGTAGATTCCGCCATGTCGGGCCGACGTGGTGGAATTGGTAGACACGCCAGACTTAGGATCTGGTACCTCACGGTGTCCGGGTTCGAGTCCCGGCGTTGGCATCGAAGACTGGTCAGCATTCCGTCAGACGAACGTGCGACCGCTTGCCGAGCCCGGTCGCTACCGCTTACCATCGTACGCATCAGCGTTGCCGCGACGGCGCGCCGCAGCACCCGCAGCAGTCTTCCACTCTCCCCACACTCCGGTCCATTCAAGATGACGTCATTCGGTGTGTTCTGCGTGTTCATCCTGATTGCCCTTGCTGCGATCATGGCCGACCATTACAGCCGGCTGAAGGGGTTCGGTTGGATGCCCGAGGGTCCGGAGTGGATGCGCGGCCGATCCGCGCTCGATCCGGTCGGAGGGGCACTGGGCGAGTTGGGCCGTGCCGAATTGCCGTTCAAGATGGTCTCGGCGCCCGTCGATGCGCTCGGCAAGGTGACGGAACTCGTCTGGGCGCCGATCGGCGCGGGCCTCAGCATGGTGGCCAAGGGTACGGAACTGGTGTTCAAGGGCATCGGCGCTGCCTTGGGTGCGGTGACCGGGTTCGGGCTGAAGAACTCCTGACATCCGCTGCCGCCTCGCGCCGTTGCGCGGGGACTGGCTAGCTTGTCATGCACGGGGTCGGGAGCCGTGATCGGCTTCCGACCCCGGTGTGCCTTCCACTCCGGAACCTCAGTCGATCTCGCGCGTTCAGCCCGCTGAAGCGCCGGAATCTCCTCGACCCCACCCCAGCCCCGCCGTCCCTCGATGAGTGATCGTGATGCGCAGGCGTGCCAGCGAGTCGTGCGCGAGCATGCACGCACGTTCCACCTGGCCAGCGGGTTTCTCCCGCTCCACAAGCGCCGCGCGGCGTATGCGTTGTATGCATTCTGCCGTGTCGCCGACGACATCGTGGACCGTGCCGACACTGCGCGCATGGCCGGGACCGTCGCCGATCCCGGGGTGATGGCCGCGCTCGCCGCGCATGAGCGGAAGCTGGCGGAGGCGCTGGCCGGCTCACCCTCCGATCCCGTCTTCCGTGAGCTCGATCGCGTGATGCGCGCATTTGGCGTGCCCGAGGCAGTGCTGCGCGAGTTGCTCGACGGTGTGGCGATGGACCTGCGCCCCGTCCGGTACGACAGCTGGGACGAACTCTCGACGTACTGTGAGGGCGTCGCGAGTTCCGTGGGGGAGATGTGCACGTTCGTCTTCGGCGTGCAGGGCGATGCCGAGGTCCGGCGCGTGGCGCTGCGCCATGCGCGGACGCTGGGCCTTGCGATGCAGCTGACCAACATCCTGCGCGACGTCGGCGAAGATGCGCAGCGCGGCCGCTGCTATCTGCCGGTGGACGACCTGTCGGCGTGCAGCCTGACGCCGGGCGAGATCCTCGAAGGCCGGCTGGCGGCCTCGGACCCTCGCTGGCAACGCTTCATGCGGCAGCAGGTGGCACGGGCACGCGCCCTGTACCAGGCCGCGGCACCCGGCATCCCGATGCTTGCCCCCGACGCCCAGCGCTGCGCCTGGGCGTGCGCGATTGGCTACAGCGGGATCCTTGGCGCCATCGAACGCATTGGCTACGACAGCCTCAACATTCGCGCGCGGCTCTCGACGGCGGCGCGAACCCGTGTGCTCTGGCAGGTCTGGCGCATGCGACCCCAGGAAAGACCTGCGGCCTCATCGACGGCCCGACCTCACCGGGACTGGGATGGTGAGGCGGCACAGACTGACGAGCTGATCCGGCTCGCCTAATGCACCGTTTCGTCACGGCGCGGGATTGCCTGATTGACGACCGCCTCGATGCGTGACATGCTGCACACATCCCTATCAGTAACGACGATGCGAGGAACCGCACGGTGACAGCTCCTTCCGAAATGCCACTCGACGAGAACGCGCCCCTGATGCGCGTGGCACTCGCCTGCCTGCTCGCGCACTGTACGCTGATGATTTTTTCCGGCATCGCGTTCGCGACCTTCCTGTCGCCGCCGTTCCCGGAGTGGCTGCAGACGCCGTCCAATCAGCGCATCATGGTGTTCGGCTTCAAGTGGGGCGGACAGACCACGGTCGTCTTCGGTGCGCTCGCCGGACTGTTGCATTCCGTTGGCAGACTCGGCCTGCGCACGGCGGTCCTCGTGTTCATTGCCAGCTTCGGGATCTCTCTCGGTTCCGAGTTGCTGGGCACGAGCACCGGACTCCCGTTCGGCCCGTACAGCTACACCAATCAGCTCGGCTACAAGATTTTCGGGTTGGTGCCGTTCAACATCCCGACGTCCTGGTTCTTCATGTTGTACTGCTCGCTTGCGATCTGCGGCCGGCTGTTGCCCGCGACGGATGATGGGCTGAGCAAATGGTGGTGGTCGCTGGTCGCCGGCCTGGTGCTGACGGCATGGGACGTGTCGATGGATCCGGCGATGGTGGCCAGCGTGCACTGGCTCTGGCACCTGCCCTCGCTGGAAGGGATGCCGCTCTGGCAGAACGTCCTGATCGGCGGCCATTTCTACGGCATGCCGCTCACCAACTGGCTGGGCTGGTTGCTGACGGGCATCGTGGTGGCGCGGGTGATGCTGATGATCGTTCCGCCGACGCGTTGGGCACGCGACGTATCGCCGTCGAAGTTCCCGCTGGCGCTGTATGCCGTGAACGCGATCCTGCCGCTTGGCATCTGTGTTGGGCGCGGGCTGTGGGCCGCCTTCTTCCTCGGCGCGCTGGCGATGGCGATTCCGCTCTACCTCGCCGTGAAGAAGGGTCCGAAGGCGGTCGGCAGCGCCTCGCGACCGACAGGTGCCCTGGGCGACGTGGCCGTCGCCGGTCGCTGAGGCGCGTCGGCGCACCGGTGCTCGACTGGCTGCGTGCGCCGATGCTGTTCGACGCGATTCTCGTGTTGCTGGTTGTCGAAGGGGCGGTTCTGGCACGTGTGACCCGCAGTACCGGTCGTGGCATGCCCCTGCCGCAGCTGGCCAGTTTTCTTGGCGCCGGTGCCGGCTTTGCGATCGCCTGCCGCGCGCTCGCTGCCGGGTGGCCGTCGTGGACGCTCGCGCTGGCGCTGAGCGCCGCCGGCATCTGTCACCTGTTGCACCTTCGCGCGAGCCGCTGAGCCGCCGCGCGCATTCCCGAGAATTTCGTCACATGCGCATCATCGTCATCGGCAGTGGATTCGGCGGCCTCTCCGCCGCGGTCCGGTTGCAGGCACAGGGTCACCAGGTCACGATCGTCGAGAAGCTCGACAAGCCGGGCGGCCGCGCCTACGTGTTCGAGCGCGATGGCTTCAAGTTCGACGGTGGGCCGACCATCATCACTGCGCCGTGGATGATCGACGACATCTTCACCACCGCCGGCCGGAAGACCAGCGACTACGTGCAGATCGTCCCGATCGATCCGTTCTACAACGTGCGGTTCGATGACGGGACCTGCTTCCGCTACAACGGCGACCCGGCGTTGGTGCTGAGCGAGATCGCCCGCTTCAATCCGGACGATGTCGAGGGCTACAAGAAGTTCTTCGTCGAGGCCGAGAAGATCTTCGTCGAAGGGATGTCGCTGGTGGACCAGCCGTTCACGACGGCGGGCAGCATGCTGAAGGTCGCGCCGCGACTCGCAATGCTCCAGGCGCAGCGATCGGTAGCGACGTTCGTGAACAAGTACATCAAGGACCCGCGCCTGCAGCAGGTCTTCAGCTTTCACCCGCTGCTGATCGGCGGGAACCCGTTCGAGGCCAGCTGCCTGTACACGCTCGTGCACGCGCTCGAGCAGAAATGGGGCGTGCATTTCGCCATGGGCGGCACTGGCGCGCTGGTGCGCGGCCTGGTGCAGTGTTTCACCGAGATCGGTGGCACGATCCAGCTGAACACCGAGGTGCGCGAGATCGTCGTCGATCCCGCCACGCGCCGCACCACCGGGATCACGCTCACCACCGGCGAGACGATCACGGCGGACGCCGTGGTCTGCAACGGCGACGTGGCGATGAGCTACATGACGCTGGTGAAGCCGGAGTTCCGGCCGAGCAACAGCGACAAGAAGATGAAGAAGAAGCGTTACAGCATGTCGCTGTTCGTGAGCTATTTCGGCACCCGCGGCACCCGTGGCATGTGGCCCGACACGGCGCACCACGAGATCCTGATGGGCCCGCGGTACAAGGAGCTGCTGACCGACATCTTCGACAAGAAGATCCTCGCCGACGACTTCTCACTGTACCTGCACCGCCCGACCGTCACCGACCCGTCGCTCGCACCTGAAGGGGACGACGCGTGGTACGTGCTGTCGGTGGTGCCACACCTCGGCAGCGGCACCGACTGGGCCGCGGTGCACCAGGGGTATGCCGAGAAGATCATCGACCACCTCGACAAGCGGTTCCTGCCCGGGCTCAAGGAGCGCGTCGTCTCGGAGCACCATGTGGACCCGCGCTACTTCGAGACCACGCTCAACACCTACCTCGGCACGGCCTTCAGCGTCGAGCCGACGCTGCTGCAGTCGGCGTGGATGCGGCCGCACAACGTGAGCGAGGATGTGGCGAACCTGTATTTCACCGGTGCCGGCACGCACCCGGGCGCCGGGCTCCCCGGCGTGATGGGGTCCGGAAAGATCGTGGCCGACATGATCGGCATGGCGAAGGGTGCCACGCTGCGCGGCACGCAGTCGAAGACGGCGCGTCAGGCGGTCGAGGAGCTGGCGCTGGTGTGACGGTTCGAAGCATCGGGATGCGCCTGATGCGCGTCCCGCGCTGACGATCAGCGCACCGGCCGCAGAATCGCGCGCGCCGGTGCGCCTTCGTGTCCGGCAACCTTCAGTGGAAGGATCACGAGGTCGTACTCACCCGCCGGCGCATCGCGCAGGTCCAACCCCTCGACGATCGGGATGCCTTTCGCCAGCAACGCGCGATGTGCGAGCGGTGCCGGCGCCGCGAACTGCTCGGCAGAGATGTAGTCCACGCCGACGAGCGTCACGCCGGCACCCGCCAGCAGTTCGGCGGCATCGGCGGTGAGGTACGCGAAGTCGCGGTGGAACGTGGACGAGTCCATCCACCCGCGCGACGTGCTCCGGGTCCGGAAAAGGATCCGTTCGGCCCCGCGCCACTCCACGCGGCCAAGCACCGCCGCGCTGATGGCCTGTACGCTGTCGTCGATGGCGATCACGCGGGCGGGGCCGACGAGTGAGGTGAGTGGCACCTGATCGATGGAAGCCCCGTCGCGAACGAAGTGCATCGGGGCATCGATGTGCGTGCCACTGTGCGCACCCATGTCGAATTTGGACAGCGTGAGTGCGTCGCCCTTCCGCATGTCCTTCAGGAAGGTGAAGACCATCGGCGCGTCGCCTTCGTAGACGGGCGTGCGCCCCTCGGCGAGCGTGGCGGTGGCGTCGATCCAGCGATCGGTGGGCACGCGGGCGCCGATGGCCGCCGGCGCGGCGGCAGGCTCACTGGAGCGAGCGGTACAGGCGCGGAGGCCGAGCAGCAGCGGTAGTCCCCTGCACCAGTGATTCAGGTGTGAAATCAGGGCTCCTGTGGTTAACGGCTCGACAGGTGAACGCGACG
>Ga0105045_10000114_pt1 | contig 45007 bp, 35 predicted proteins | sample MAT02_FD_78089 | JGI IMG/M metagenome (GOLD analysis project Ga0105045, IMG submission 78089) | Freshwater microbial communities from Lake Fryxell liftoff mats and glacier meltwater in Antarctica - MAT-02 (megahit assembly) | ecosystem: Environmental > Aquatic > Freshwater > Ice > Liftoff...
CTATTTGAAACCTTACTGGCTGACTCATTGGTAAAAAATCAGAAGTTTTCTATATGCCTAGTTATGACTTTCATCATTTAGCTTGATTTTAAAGAAAAAACCTGATAGTATTAAAATTAATTATATTAGATCGCCTTACAATAAAGAGTTGCAAACATGTTACCATTCTTATTGCTTAAAGGATCCCTTATCGGGCTATCTCTTTCCATCCCAATGGGGCCAACAGGTATTCTTTGTTTGCGCTATTCAATTGTTCGAGGCAGAAGTTTTGGTATAGCTTCAGGTCTTGGTATTGCTTTTGCAGAAGCTTCTTGCGGTGCATTAACTGCAATAGGTCTTGCAAATTTAACTAGCTTTATTGAAAACAATTATATTTGGTTAAAATTAATCGGCTCCTTATTTCTCTTTTATTTTGGACTTATCACGATTAAATCATCTAAAAAAGAAGAAAAAGAAAAAGCGGTCGTTCAAAAAAGTTATTTTTACGTCTTCTTGACGATGTTCATCCTTACACTCACAAATCCTTTGACCCTTCTTAGTTTTGTCGCTATTTTTAGTGCCTTCAGTATCGACACGTTAGAAAACGACCCAATTGCAATTGGTCACTTGGCGATGGGTGTTTTTGCAGGCTCGATCAGTTGGTGGGTGATTGTCTCTTCTAGCTCTTCATATTTTTTAGGAAAAATAAAAAGTTCTGCGGCAAAAAAATTGAACAAACTTAGCGGTTACCTAATAGTAATTGCAGCTGTACTCTCTTTTACTTGGACTTTAAAATTTTTAATCCTTTAATATGGCTTCATGTTAAGTTTACTTGGGGAAGGATTTCTGATCGGTTTGATTATCTGCATGCCTATGGGGGCTGTCGGAATGCTTTGCCTGCGCTATATTTTGGTTCAAGGAAAAGCATCTGGCTTGGCAGCAGGGCTTGGGATTGCAGCTGCTGATGCCGTTGCATCCTTTGTTGCATTTCTTGGAATCGCAATTTTGTTAAACTTTATTAAAGCTCATGAAACGTGGATTCAAACCCTAGGTGCAATTATTTTAATCGGTTTTGGGGCATATCTTCTGCTCACCAAAAAAAATAATGGGAATAAAAAAATTGAAAGGGGTTTGACCCATATTTTTTTTATCATGCTTACCATCACTATCACAAATCCCTTAACTATTTTTAGCTTTGCAGGGATATTTGCAGCTCTTGGCCTTGATTCCTTAGAATACGATTTTCTTGCAGCCTTTGTTATTTCTGCAGGTGTTTTTTTAGGATCTTTAGCTTGGTGGTTGATTCTTATTCTTTCCACGATGCTATTTACCATCAATACAAAAGCTGTACACCTGATTAATGAGCTTGCAGGTGGTTTGTTGATCCTTATAGGCGTGCTTTCTCTCTACTTCACCTGGTTCCCTCTTTAAAAACTTACCACAAAAGATAAAATTAACATTTAAATATCGCTAAGGATTTTAGGTTTTGATAGAGTACGTAAAGAGTTTAAAATAGCCAAAACATCAATAACTTCTTGCCCGATAGCTCCTGCCACTGGCGGTAAATATCCAAAAGATGCAATGATCATCCCAATAATAGACAACCCCATTCCAAAATAAGCACTTTCTTTAGCAATTTTTAACATTCTTTTCGAAATATGCAAAAGCTCATCTACTTTTTCAAGTGAGCTATCCAAAATAACAACTCCTGAGGCCTCAGATGTGATATCGCTATTTTGTCCAAATGCGATTCCTACCGTTGCGACAACTAATGCCGGTGCATCATTGATCCCATCTCCAAGATAAGCTGTTTTATTTTCTTTTGTTTCACGGGTAACGATTTCAACTTTTTCTTCCGGACTTTTTCCTGCATAAACTTCCTTGATTCCAACTGAATCTGCTAAATAGCGCACTTCCTCTTCGCGATCCCCTGAAATAATCATCAATTTTCTAAATCCGTGTTTTTTTGGAAGATGTTTAATAAAAGAGAGACTCTCCTTTCTAGGAGAGTCTCTAAAGCGATAGTGGGCTGCAAGTTTATTGTCGACAAGACACACACATTCAAGTCCTGCCCCTTGAGGTAATAATGAAATCTGATTTTCAAGTCCAAATTGTTGAAGTTTTTTGCGACCTGTGATCACAATTTCATGCCCATCTACAACACCTTTAAGACCCATCCCTTTCTCTTCACTAATTTTACTCGCATTTATAAGCGTAATATTTTCTGTGGCAGCTTTTTCAAGAATGGCATGGGATAAAGGGTGTTTAGAGTAACGCTCAACACTTGCAATTAAAGCTAAGATATTCTTTGCATTGTTACCATCATATAGAGTTTGTTCCGTTAAAACAGGTTTCCCATAAGTTAAAGTGCCTGTTTTATCAAAAATCATTGTTCTACACTCATCAAGCTGTTCTAAAACGACTGGATTTTTAATCAGAATTGCACGGCTTGCACAATAAGAAATAGATCCGATGATGGCAACCGGTATAGCAATGAGCAAGGGACATGGTGTCGCAACGACTAAAACAGCAAGAAATCTGATGGGATCACCACTTACAAACCATGCAATGAGTGCAATAATAAGTGCAATGGGTGTGTACCATGCGCCAAGTTTGTCTGCAAGACGTTTGATGTGGGGTTTTTTCTGTTCCGATTGATGCATCACTTGCATAATTTTTGCATATCTGGAATCTACAGCAAGGTGGCTTGCTTGAATTGTTATTGAGGCATCAGCATTAATAGCACCGGAAATCACTAAAGATCCTATTGTTTTAGAAATTAGAAAAGGCTCTCCTGTTAAATAAGCCTCATCCATGACGCCACTTCCCTCTATCACAACACCATCTACCGGGCAAATCTCATGAGGAAAAATAACGATTTTATCACCTATGCCAATATTTTCAACTGGAGTATCTTCAACCTTATCGCCAAGACGTCTGTGAGCAAATTTTGGGGCTCTTTTAGCTAACGCCTCCAAAACTCTTGATGCTTTTCTGATCGCATAATTTTCAAGCGACAAGCCCCCTGAAAGCATCAGCACAACTAAAGAGCCAGCCAAATACTCCTCTAAAAGAATGGATGTTACAATGGAAATGCCCGCCAATAAATCTGATCCAAAATCAAAAGTTATCATTTTTTTTAATAGATCAAAAACTAAAGGCATTCCACCAAAAAGTAAAACGAAAAATAGTGGATAATTCATATAAGAATAAAGTGAATGAGGGCCTGCAAAGCGTAATAAAAGATGCAAGGAAATGCCAATGATTGTCAGGATGGCAATATAACCTTGTAATCCAATCGTTAATTTTTTGCTTTCGCTAGTTTCATCGCTCATTTTCTTGCCTTTTCGTTTGACTTGAGGTAAAGTAAAACCAGTTGGTAGATATATTTAACTCAACTAGTTAATATAGTATATACCCAAATGCAAATTAAAAGGGTACTAGTAAATGAAAAAGTGGGTTGTGAAAAAGTCGGTTTTGGAAGGGACGATCAGCATCCCTCCCTCAAAGTCGCAAACATTGCGAGCGATCCTTTTTGCTGCAATGGCAAATGGGAAAAGTATGATTCACAACTATCTTCAATCCCCTGATACTCAATGTATGATTGAAGCATGCCGTCTTTTCGGAGCTACTATAACGATTTTTCCGGATTTTCTTGAGATTATTGGATTGAATGGAGAAATAAAATCTTGCGAAGATGTGATTAATGCCGGAAATTCAGGAATTGTTTTACGGTTTATGGCGTCTCTTGCAGCGATTAACGAAAAAACGACAGTAATTACAGGCGATCATTCCATTCGTCACATCAGGCCGATGCAAACTTTGTTAGATGGTTTAAATGAGCTTGGCTGTTTAGCCTTGTCCACAAAAGAAGATGGCTTTGCCCCTGTCATTATAAAAGGCCCATTTACGAAAAATAAAGTGACTTTGGATGGGAAAGACTCACAAGCAATTTCAGGGCTTCTTATTGCTTTAAGTTTTGCAAAAGGGCCTTTTGAAGTATTTGTCACAAACCCCGGCGAGAAGCCTTGGATTTTGCTTACTTTAAGCTGGTTGGATTTGCTAAAAATCCCTTATGAAAACAATAATTTTGAACATTACAAAACTTTTGGTTCTGCTCGATTTGATGGCTTTGAATATAGGGTTCCTGCAGATTTAAGTTCTGCTGCCTTCCCAATCGCTGCTGCCCTCATCACAAATTCAGAAATCTTACTCAACAATGTTGACATGACCGATTTACAAGGCGATAAAGAATTGATTTATCTCTTTCAGAAAATGGGTGCAAATATCGACATTCAGGGAACGACTCTTCATGTGAAAAAATCTCATGCGCTAACGGGAGTGTCTGTCGATGTTAATAATTTTATCGATTCCGTTCCCATTTTAGCTGTTGTTGCCTGCTTTGCAAAGGGTGAGACACATATTAAAAATGCAACGGCTGCAAAAAATAAAGAATGCAATCGATTGACATCTATTACTCTTGAACTTAAAAAAATGGGTGCTGATATTACTGAGACAGAAGATGGTCTGATAATAAATCAATCGAATCTTTATGGTGCAAAAGTTTATTCCCATCAAGATCACCGCATGTGCATGTCATTAAGCGTGGCAGGATTTGGGGCTGTCGGTGAAACTCACATTGCAGATACTGCTTGTGTTGCCAAAACTTTCCCTAACTTTATAAACGATTTATGTTCTTTAAAAGCTGAAATGAAGGAGATTTCTTAAAATGGCGAGCAATTCATTCGGAAAAATTTTTAAGATAACAACATTTGGGGAATCTCATGGCAAAGAAATTGGTGTGGTTATCGATGGGTGTCCCTCAGGCCTTGAGATAAATGAAGCACTCATTAATCAAGCCTTGGAATTAAGAGCCGGTGGAAAAAGCGCCTACACTACACCAAGAAAAGAAGCGGATATTGCCGAAATTATGTCAGGTGTATTCGAAGGAAAAACAACCGGCGCCCCCATTTGTATAACTATAAAAAATAAAGATGCTGATTCAAGTAAATATGAGCCGATCAAAGACATTTTAAGACCAGGACATGCCAATTTTACTTATTTAAAAAAATTTGGAATTTTTGATTACAAAGGTGGAGGACGTGCATCTGCCAGAGAAACTGCAACCCGTGTAGCAGCAGGTGCCATTGCATTAAAATTTTTAGAGCAAAATGGAATTTTGGTTTCAGCTTACTTAAAACAAGTGGGTAGTATTGTGGCAACAATTCCCGACGATTTTGATGCTTTGGAAAAAAATAAAATTTTAAGTCCTATTTTTTGCCCGGATCTTAAAGCATCTAATTTAATGACTGCTTTAATTGAAGTAGTAAAGCAAGAGGGTGATTCGATTGGTGGTATTGTAGAATTTATGGTTCTAAATGCAGTTGTGGGGTTAGGAAGTCCTGTTTATGAAAAACTAGAAGCTATCCTTGCCTCTGCAATGATGAGCATTCCTGCTGCAAAAGGCTTTGAAATTGGCGATGGCTTTCAATCGGTCACTAAAAAAGGCTCTGAACATAATGATTTGTTTATAAAAACAGAACACGGAGTTGAAACTCGTACAAATCATGCAGGTGGTATACAAGCTGGTATAACAACATGTATGCCGATCATCGGACGTGTGGCCTTTAAACCAACATCTAGCATTATGAAGCCACAAGAGAGTTTAACAGTTGATGGCGAACCATGTATTTTTGAGCTGCCGAAAGGATCAAGGCATGACCCTTGTGTTGCCTTCCGAGCTGTTGCTGTTGTAAAGGCAATGGCAGCAATTGTTTTAGCTGATGCATTGCTTTGTAATAGAGGCTCAAGATGTTAACAGATCAAGCATATGAGATTCAAATTGATGATGGTTGTTTAAATGAAGAATTGGTTGCAAATATTTTAAAGTTAGTAAGCGCAAGCTTAACATTCGTCATTCTTTCAGACGACATTGTAAAACCGCTTTATGCCGACCGTGTTCATTCCTATTTTGTTAAATCGGGTTTAAAATCTTTTCAGTTTAGTTTTAAAAACGGTGAAGAAAATAAAACAAGGGCCACTAAAGAGTATTTAGAAGACCAAATGTTAGCAAATAACCTTGGATCAGACACCTGTCTGATTGGCATAGGTGGCGGTGTTACAACCGATCTTGCAGGTTTTATTGCAGCAACCTTCTGCCGTGGAATTCCTCTAATCCTGATTCCGACAACACTACTTGCCATGTGCGATGCGGCAATCGGTGGTAAAAATGGAGTGAATACTCCTCTTGGTAAAAATTTAATCGGGACAATTTTTCAGCCAAAAAAAGTGATCATCGACCCCTTAACTCTTAAAACATTAAGTGAAAAAGAGTTAAAGGCAGGTTTTTCGGAGGTGATCAAACATGCAATCATTGCCGATGTTGATTTTTTCGATTATCTTGAAAATGTGTGCGATCCGGTAAATCATTTAGAAAAAATTATAGCGACAAGTTGCAAGATTAAAAGCGAAATTGTGAACGATGCAAATAAAAATAAGCGGCATTTGCTAAATTTTGGTCATACATTGGCACACGCTGTTGAAATTGTTAGTGATTATAGGATTTCACATGGCGAGGCCGTAGCTATTGGCATGGTTGTTGAAAGTAAAATTGCCGTTATTTTAGGACATTTAAAAAAAACGGAATTTGAGAGAATTAAAAGAATCATTTCACAGTTTGGATTAAATTGTGAAATACCTGCAGATATATCTATAGAAAAATTGTTGGAAGCTATGATTTTGGACAAAAAGTCTGTGCAGAATAAAACTAGATTCGTCATATTGAGCGGCATTGGCGCATGCCTTGAGTGCAATAATGACTATTGCATGACAGTTGATGAAGATTTGATTCGGGAGACTTTTTCGAAGGGATAGGATGGGATTTTAAGGACAATTCTCTTATTAAGAATTATCCGTCTTAATAATTTCTTTACAAAGCTGTGCTATGATAGGTTTTTTACAGTAACAAATGGGTAATTCCCTATAAAAAAAATAAAACAAAACAAAGGAATATAAAATGAACTGGTATGAACAAAAAGGCGAGCCTTTCTATTACGTGAATCGAGTGGCTTTCGCAACAGCGCTACTAACAGGTGCTGCAACAATCGGCGGTGCAGTAGCACTTGTATCGGCAACTTCAACGGCAGCAGGTGTTGCACTTGGGATTTTTACGCTAATTGCTTCTAGTGCAGGCATTGCATCTATGACCTCTTATCCAAAATCCTTTTCTGTTAAAGAATATGTGGAAAACATGGAGAAGCAAACTCCTATAGCTCTTGTGGCAGCAGTTCAGTTTATTGCTCAAACTGCGGTTCAAGCAATTGTTCAAGGTTGTGCTAATGCTTTAGGCAATCATGCGCGTCAAAGAGCAACTAAATGGTTAAACGGTTAATTTAAATTCACCTTACGCCAGAATTTAATCTGATTCTGGCGTAATATTCTGTTATTCATTATGCTACCTTTAAAAAGGAGTCTTTAAATGGACTTGAAAAGGCACGCATCTCTCTTGGATCATTGTATCAAACATTGAATCCGCTATCAAATTTTATACAGAAACTGTTGGTCTCACACTTAATGAATTTAGCAAGGAATACGCATGGGCAGAACTTATGGGTAAAGACGGCGCACGCCTCGGTATTGCACAACATCGTTCATCTTCTGAAGTTGCAGTTGGCGGCAATGCTATTTTAACGATTACTGTTGTTGACATTGAAAAAACAAGACTTGAATTTTTAGCAAAAAATGTGCAATTGATCAGCGAAATCCTTGAATTGCCAGGACACGTCAAAATGCAAACATTTAAAGACAGAGACGGCAACACTTTTCAGCTTTGTCAGTTACTATAGAGCATTATTTTTTCCTAAGGTCTGTAGGACCTTTTGAAAAATGCAATAATTTGTGCATTCACATGTTATCCTTCAAATTGATTCTTTTAAGGCTTGCCTCTAAAAAGCTTTTTCCCATGGCTTCAAAGGGCTCATTAAGGAGCGAAATTTTTGCCTGAATATAGCACCAAACAGCCCAACGCAAATCCGCTAAAATGCGCATTTTGTAAAAATAATTGATTTCTTCATTTATTGGATTTCTTTCCAAATAGCATTCAAGCAATGTTTGCATCTCATGATCTGATAAATTTTCTGCAGAGGCTAACGTTGCCAAATCAAAGAAAGGATCTGACATTGCAGCATATTCCCAATCGATTAAAAAAAGTTGTTCACCTTGATCCAAAATATTGCCTGCATGTAAATCAAGATGAGCTGGTACTTTTTTTGAATAGGTGTAAAAAGATTCGATTTTTGGTAAAAGTACTTGTTGCAGCTCGAGGGGGAAATTGATACCGGCAGAAACTGCCCGTTCTACATCTTCTTTTAAAACATCGATTGGTTCATATTCTGTTGGAAATGTCTCCTGTAATCTATGCAAAGAAGAGATCAACCTACAAAAATTTTTCACTGTTGCAGGGTTTCTTAAATCCACAGGTTTCTTGGTCTCAATAAAATCAGTCACAAGAATATTATTCAGAGGTGAATAATGAATGACTTTTGGCCCGATGCCGGCTTTAGAAATTAACTTTGTGATTTGCCACTCTCGTTCCAAAGAATTATTTAAGAGAGTATTTTCGTTATTAGAAACTCTAAAAAAATAGGCTTTACCTGCTATTGTGACTTTGAAATTATCGTTGGTTAGCCCACCGCTAATTTTTTCTATGGTTACATCTATACTATTTTCAACATTTAACTCTTTGACTACCGCTAAGACGTTTTCCTGCCCAAACAATTGCAGTGAAATACATATACAAAGAACTACTAACCATTTTTTCATTTTCATACCCATGATTTTTTTTTGAGCATATTCCGATTGACCTCATTTTGCAATATTTTCCATAGATTTTTTACCTTTATGAGTTTTTAACATTAAATTTATTTAAATTTGACAAAGCCAAACTATGATTAGGATTATTAAAAAATGAATCCACTGCAAAAACAGTGAATACAAAACAAATAATTATTAAATAAATTAGTTAATGTTATAATGAATATGTACTACAAATGAGGTAAATTATGGAACCAATTCAATCTAGCCTAACAAATGAAGTTGATAGTATTATCAACACTCTTCTTTCATTGAACCAAATGAGTGGTAAAATCGATTACAATGCAAACCAAGAGCTTTTCCAGAAAGTCGGTACACTAGCAGCTGTTACAAATCTCTTTAGTTATAAGGGCGATCATGAACCTGTATTAACTGGTCTTACTAAACTTAAAAACAAAATTATAGATTTTAGCGTCCATTTTCAACAAGCAAACCCTGAAGAAGTAAAAATTCTAGCAGAAAAAATTGATGAAATGAAAAATTTAATCAATAGCGCACAGACTGTTATTAGTAAAAAAGTTATTCCAACTTATGATTCGACAGGATCAGGACCAGAAGGAATTGCCATTGCTTCGGTATATAAAGATTTGAAAAATACTTGTACCAAATATTTTGCTCCAAGCGATCTGCCCCCTCCTCTTCCATTTTGGCTTCGAGACGATCAAAGTGATCAGCAGCAACCGGTATTTGTAGGTACAAAAGAAAAAGTTGAATCATTTGTTGCAGAGCCGACTGCTGAATCTAAAAAACCAACTACTTTGCCGCCTTCCATCCGTCAGGAATCTGATGTAACTGAATCCGAATTTTCGGTTAAGCAGAACCGCTCACCAAACGTCATTGAAATTAAAGCCCCAAAAGCATATGAATTTCCGATCAGTAACGATGAAGCAAAACTATTAGCAAGCCAAAAGGAAGAAAGTAAGGAAGGAAGCTTATTTGCCGGCAGAAACCTCTTTACCCTTGGTGGGATTCTAAGAGATTACAAAGAAAAACTAGAAGATTTTGAAACGCATTTAGAAAAGTACGTAAGTTCAAAAGAGTTAGAGACAGTATCCAAATCAGAACATGATAAATTATCCCCTCAAACCTTAGGCCTTCGAGGAGGTGCGCGTGGAGGCCCGGCACCAAAAGCTACACGCGGGGGCCCTGCAGCAATTAAATCTACATTTAAAACAGAAGTTAATGATCCACAAAAAGATGCCGCCTGGGAGAGATACGAAACCGCTAAAACTCAAAGGATGCGTTCGCAAAAAAAACTTGCCGAATTGCTCTTTCCTGGCAAGGAAAAAGACTTTGATGTCAATAAATTGAAGGAATATCAAGCTATTTTCACCGTAAAACTTAATGAAAAAATAAAAGCTTATAGTGAAGAAATTAAATATCTTGAATCCATTAAGAATCAACCTGTTGCAAAAAAAGTAGAAACAGCAGAAAGCATTCAACAAAGAAAATTGCAAGTTTTAGTCCAAAATTTAAAAAATTTAGCAAGTGATATCAAAACAGTACATCAAGCAATAGTGCGCCTTGAGACTGAATCATCAAAATTGCCGGTTCTAATACAGAAAAAACGCACCGATATGGATAAAAATGAAGATATTGACCAAAATGAAAAATTAAAATCAGAACTTGGACAACTTACAAAGCGTCAACAAGCAATCCCTAAAGAAATTCAAGAACAGCAAGCGAAGTTGGATTTAAATAAACGAAAGCTTCAGGATGCCTTGAATACACAAACGACTGATACGGATGCTTTATTAAAACTTGCCAATGTCGAAATCGAAAGATTAAAGGGTTAAGTTAGTTAAAAATTCGCTAGCTTGGAGTGTAAAGATAAAGTTTTGGCACTTCAAGTTTAGCAAAGATATTCCTACAAAATAAATGCAAATTGATTTAGCATGACTACTTTTCAAGGGAGTTATGCTATGATCATCGACGGAAAAAAAGTCGCATTAGAAATCGAATTAGAACTAAAAGAAAAAATTGCCACACTAATCGGTCGAAAACCCTGCCTTGCCGTTATCCTAGTCGGTAATCATCCGGCCTCCATTGTTTACACAAGTAGAAAAGTCGAAATGTGCAAATTCATTGGAATGGAATCCTTAAAAAAAGAATTTCCGGAAAATTCTGAAGAAGAGCGATTGCTTGAAGAAATCGAAAAACTCAATCAAAACCCTCTTATCGATGGAATTTTAGTGCAGTTGCCTTTACCGGCGCATATTAATCCTGAAAAAATCATGCGAAAAATCTGCCCTGAAAAAGATGTGGATGGCTTACACCCATTAAATATTGGTAATTTATTGCTCGGCCAGACTCAAGGATTTTTCCCCTGCACACCCCTTGGAATCAAAGTCTTAATTGAGCGCTATGGAATTCATCTGGAAGGAAAACATGTGGTTGTAGTTGGTCGAAGCAATATTGTCGGTAAACCAATCGCTGCCATGCTAATTCAAAATAGAGGTTTTGGTAATGCAACTGTAACCATTGCCCATCAAAAAACTCAAAATTTGGATCAGGTATGTAGACTTGCCGATATTTTGATTGTGGCAATCGGAAAACCTTTGTTTATTACAGCCGATATGGTTAAAGATGGAGCTGTCGTCATTGATGTTGGAATCAATAAAATTGCAGATTCTTCCAAAAAATTGAATTACCGTCTTGTTGGTGACGTCGATTTTGATAATGTCCAAGAAAAATGCTCCTTTATTACTCCGGTTCCTGGAGGCGTTGGTCCCATGACAATCGCCATGCTTCTTAGCAATACCCTTTTAAGCTATGAAAAAAAAAATGTTAATTCATAAAGTTATTTTCATTTGTCTTTTTTTTTGTAGCTGCCAAACGACAAATGAAGCAAAAAAAGTTTTAACACTTCAAGGTCATGCTATGACCATGAATTATAAAATTATTATTGAAAATCGACTTGAAAACATTGCATCTGTTCAAGAAGTTATTCTCAAAACCTTTGATGAAATTGATACCATCTACAATAAATGGAACGAAAATTCAGAAATTTCAGCACTTAACCGTTTAGAAAAAAAAACAACCGTTCCCATTTCAAAAGAACTTGAATCTTTTTTAACTGAAACTAAAAAACTTGTATTTTTAAGTAATGGTCTTTTTGATCCAACCATTGAGCCTTTACAAAGGCTTTGGAAAAAGCATTTGAAAACAAACTCCATTCCATCCGAAATTGAAATTCAAGAGAAAATGCAGATGGTTGGTTTTGATAAAATTCATTTTGAAAATGGCACATTTTACAAAGATTTTGATGAGACAAGTTTGGATCTTGGTGGCATTGCAAAAGGCTACGCAGTCGATTTATTAGCTTCACGTTTGAACGATTTAGGCTATAAAAATACATTTGTTGAATGGGGCGGTGAAATTAAAACCACAGGTCGGCATCCTGACAATCGCCCTTGGCATATTTTCATTAGTCGCTTTCAAAATACAAGCCCTGAAGATGCCATTGCCCATATTGAACTTGAAAATGAAGCCATTGCGACAAGCGGAGACTATTTACAGAGTTGGACTGTTGAAAAAAATAAAAATTATTTTCATATCGTCAATCCAAAAACAGGCTATTTGGCAGAAATAAAAGAAAATTCGATTGCTAGCGCAAGCGTTATCGCCAAAAGTTGCCTTGTTGCCGATGCATTAGCGACAACGTTGATGCTCTTTGATGAACCGCAAGAGGCAACTAAGTGGTTAGAGGGTGTTAAAGAGCATTACGACGGCATCAAAGTTTGGATAGTGACGCGTTAGTTTTTAAGGAGAAAGTAAGAGAGAACCGAAGAGAGAAGTGAGAGATAGATAGAAGAAGAAGAAGAAGAAGAAGCTTTTGTTAGTCGCGTATGCGACCAAAGCATGTAGCCACGGGTGTAAACCCGTGGCTAGGTAATAAATAAAAAAAGAGCTGCTTCAAGCTGCGACAGAAAAAAAACGTCAATCTGTCGCCGTATCCACGGCTTATTTTTATATTCTATTAGAACCACGGGTTTAAACCCGTGGCTACACGCTTTCGTCGCATTCGCGACTCTCTTGTTCTCGGTGTTAAAAAAACGTAATAATAAGTAGAGGGATTAATGTATAAGATATTGCTTGTGATGATTTTGATCTGCTGCTCTTTGACGGCAGTTGAGGAATACAAAGTTTTGCCTGTAGCTTATAAGGGAAGGTTTATCCCCTTGGATGTCTATGCAGGAAACTTTTTACAGGAATTCTACGGCAAAGAAAAGATAAAAAAATCACATCTTTCACAGTTTGATGTGCCCACAAGAGATGCCCTCCCCTTTTTTCTAAAGTTTTATTTTTTAGGCTCAAAGCCCTTTAATGATGCACCCTTATTTCGTATTTCTCATGCAGAAATAAAAAAACTCTTAAGCTTAAATCTTAAAGAAGATCATTTTTCTTACAACGAACTAAAGCCTGCCCTTGAAAAAATCGGAAGCAGCAATTTTTTGAAAATGCAGGAAAAAAATCATGAAAATGCCGCCAACACCTTAATTTTACAATTAAGTGACTTCGGTGCTTGGAATGGGGCAATAGCAAAAGATTTAAAGTTGTCCCTCGATGAAACTCCCCTCATGTCACAGTTGCAAGATTTAGGATTAAAGTTCTTGGCCTTACCGACAAAAAAACTAGGCAATTGGGTATCGCTCCATGCCTTAAAAATCCAAATTAAAGATAAAAATGATGGGTTAAAAGCAATTAGTAATTTCACACCCTACAAGGATGAAAGTTTTAATGCCTTAAGAAATGCTTATTTTGAGCTGGAACAGGCTTATATCGATCAAGACTTGCCAGATATCGACAAAGGCCTCAAAGCTTTAGGAAAAGCTTTAAATGAGCCTTATGCGGCAATTGCAAAAAATAGCGCCTTGCAGGCCTTTCAAAAAAATTACCGCTATCCTACTTATCTACAACTAAAAGCTGAATATTATTACACTAATTACCCGCTTATTGAAGGAGCAATTTTTCTTTATGCGATCGCACTCATTGGCTTTTTACTTGCAAAAACATTGAAAAATTCTAAAATAAAATTATTAAGCATTGTTATTTTTTCTGCAGGTTTCATTCTTCACACCTTTATTTTGGCTTTGCGCTGTTATATATTAGAACGCCCTCCTGTTTCTAATATGTTCGAAACTGTTATTTATGTGCCTTGGATTGCAATTATTGCAGGTATTATCTTTTATTGTATGACTAAAAATGCGCAACTTTTGATTGCTTCTTGCTTTTCAGCACTTACTCTTCTTATTCTTTTAGAGGTGACTAATTTGAACAGGCAGCTTGAGCAGCCACAAGCTGTTTTAGATTCGCAATATTGGCTGACGGTGCATGTGCTGTTGATCGTTGGAAGCTATGGTATTTTTTGTTTATCAGGAATTTTAGGGCACATCTATTTGGGTTTTTCACTTTTTAACAAAAAAGATACCAACGAGATGAAAGCTGTTGCTGATTCAGTTTTAAAAACAATGTATGTTGGCTGCTTCATGCTTATTCCTGGCACAATTTTAGGCGGTGTCTGGGCTGCAGAAAGTTGGGGCCGTTTTTGGGACTGGGACCCAAAGGAATCTTGGGCTTTTATTTCTTGCTGCATCTATATGATTTTCATTCACGCCCATCGCTTTAATAAAATCAAAGCCTTTGGTTTATGCGTTGGCTCCATCGTCGGGCTAATGGCCATTAGCTTTACCTGGTATGGTGTAAACTATATATTAGGAACAGGGCTTCATAGTTATGGTTTTGGAAGTGGGGGGGCAAATTACTATTACTTTTTTTTAATAGCAGAATTAAGTTTTTTGACGATAGTTTTTATCAAACATAAAAATATTGCTTTACCGAAAAGAGTTGAAATGTAATGTAAGTATGTGATATGAAGAGTAATGAAATTTTTGAAAATCAAATTTAACGCTTTGGGTAAATAAAATGAGACATGTTAAAAGTGAGAGGCTAAAAAAGCTTGAAGGGGAATTAAACGATCTTGAGCAATGGCTAAAACTTGGACTAGTTCCTAAAAAAGATATAGAAAAGCATAAAGAAGAAATCGTTGGTGTAAAGCTTAAGATCGAAGAAGAAAAAGAACGCCTTCAATTCCTTAAAGAAAGTGGCGAAACCGAAGAGTATATTACACCAAAGCGCCAATCAGCAAGAACAGGTTATACAGAAATGCCGACCATTCCCGATATTGACATTGGCGAAACCGGCGGATCCTTTGCCGATTCAGGCTTTGACATGGATTCTGAAGCTGCCGACGTTGAATCCTCTGTTATTGAAGAAAGAGACGAAACAGAAAATGGATCTAGTGGCGATAGCGATGATGATGATGACGATGATGATTCCGACAGTGATGACTCCTACTTTAGCGATAAAAATCGCTGGAAACGTGGTGGTATTGTAGATCCCGACGCAGATGAGTGGTAATTGAAAGAAGAAATCAGTTTATATTTCCACATTCCGTTTTGCACAAAAAAATGTTCCTATTGTCATTTTTATGTCCTTCCCGATAAAGACCCTCTTAAAAAGCAATTGATGGAGGGTTTTCGTCTGGAATGGAAAAGGCTTCAAGCCATTGTCGAATCAAAAAGGCTTGTGACCGTCTACTTTGGGGGCGGCACACCTTCCCTTCTTGGGGCTGTTGCCATCGCCGAAATTTTAAGCTGGCTTCCAAAACCAATTGAAGTGACTCTTGAAGCAAACCCTGAAAACATCACAAGAGAATTGATGAGGGCCTACAAAGCGGCCGGCGTTAACCGCGTGAGTATCGGCATTCAATCTCTTGATCCGCAACTTCTAAAAACATTGGGCCGCCTTCATTCAGGGCAAAAAGCCATTGAGGCTGTTTATGAAACAGATCATGCCGGAATTCATAATATTTCCATCGATCTGATGTATGATCTGCCAACCCAAAATTTGGATTTGTGGGAAAACACCTTAAAACAAGTTGTTGAACTTCCAATCACTCACCTATCCCTTTACAATTTGACCATTGAGCCTCATACCGTTTTCTTTAAAAATAAAAACTTGCTAGAAAAATTATTACCCGATGAAGAAACAAGTCTTCGCATGTATGAGATGGCAGTCGAGATTATTACGACAAAGTTAAAGCAATATGAAATTTCTGCTTTTTCCTTACCCGGATTCAATTCACAACATAATGTGGGTTACTGGATTGGACGCACATTCTTGGGGCTTGGCCCTTCAGCATTTAGTTACTACAAAAATAAGCGTTTCCAAAATATTGCCAATTTGAGCCGTTACCACAAACTACTGCTGGAAAACAGCTCCCCTGTGGACTTCAAAGAAGAGCTTGATCCAGAAAGTAGAAGAAAAGAGCTTCTTGCGATCAATCTGCGATTAGTTGAAGGGGTCAACCTTACCAAATTTCAAGGGCTACACGGAGTTTTAGAAGAAGATGTGTGGATAGCGCTTAATAAGCTTGTAAAAGATGGTTTTATAGATAAGAACGGGGATGTTGTTAAGCTGACAAAAAGAGGCATACTCTTTTACGACTCCGTCGCCGTCGATATTATCTAATCCAATTTGTGATTTTTTAAACACGAAGAAACGAAGACTTAGAAGACTTAGAAGACCGCTATGAAATCCTTAAGCTTAATAATCTTTTCTAGTAATAAAGAATTTTAATTCAAAGAAATTACAACCTCATGAATCCTGAGTGATCTTTGTGTCTTCGTGTTAAAAAATCAGAATCTCATGAGTCCAAATTGATAGTCTTCGTGTTGTAAAAAATGTTGGAGCTACCAAACTTTAAGATTTGAGGAAGGTAAGCATTGCGTTGAGGCTTTCTCGGTGAAAGAGAAGCCCAAGGTGACCGGTATCTATTTCTACGCGATCTTTTATTGAAGTAAGATTGCTTCTTTCTAAAATGATCACATCATTTTTAGCCGTAATATCGAAGACCTTATTGACCAAAGTTTTATTCTTGAATGGTGTTCCGACCGTAATCAGGCGATTGATTTCAAAACTGATATCTGCCATTAATACTTCTTGAATGCAATGGGATCCCATTGAATGGCCAATTGCATCAATTTTAAAAGCGTCATCTTTTTCTTTGCCAAATTGCTTTTTAATTTCTTCTATCTTTTCAATAATCAAACGATTATCCCTGCAATTAGGGGGTAAATTGACGGTGTAGACAGCCCTTTTGTTGCCGGAGTTTTCAAGTGCATAAAGAAGGGGTAAAAATGTTGCTTGATGGCTGTAATTGCCGTTTAATAACAAAATTGGAACAAGCTCTTTTTGATCTTCTTTTAAAACAATCGGATTTGCATTAAAAAGATGAAATTTTTCCATCCATCCAAGCGGTGCAACAATACCCGCATTCATCGATTCTGAAAATTCATTGATCATGGTTTTCATTGCAACTTGAATTGCCCATGGAGATTTATCAAAATTTCTAGTGAGTTTTTCCTTAAAAAATCGTGTAATTTTAATGTAGGATAATGCTGCTTTTCTGTTTTCCTTTAATTTTTTCTCGTAAGTTAAAAGAAACACTAATGGAATGTAAGCTTCCTGCATCAATTGATAGGCAATAAAGGGATTGATTAGTCCAACAGCTGCACTTAATAAGTGTACAATCAATTGAAACGGCTGATAAATCAATATAATGAAGGACAAGGCTAAAAGTTTGATTTGATTTGTAAAACACTTTAGTGACAAAAGAGAAACAACAACAGCCAATATTTTAAAGGGAAGGCTGATCAGTCGACTAAAAAGAAAAATAACAGCAATTAAACACACAATAATGCCAATAGTAGAAGCCGTACCTCTTTCTTTTAAAAAAGAGTCGGCTTTTTTATATTTTCCTTTTAGAGCACACTTATAGTATTCCAAATATGCTGAATCAACTGAATATGTCATAGGCCCCTCAACAATTAAACGTATTTTTTTATTATAATATATTACTAATTATAATAACAAGCTTATAATTTGTTAAGTTTTAGTTAATTACTCATCTTTCATTTTTGCATTAACTAAGAAGATGGCAGCTTTTTTGTCTAGATTTGGCAATGGGCTTTTTTTCCATAATGCGATCGGTTGAGAAACAACGCTTTGCGTATTTAGCGTTAAGTCAGATGCCACACACAACCAAGTCTCATCGTCCAAAGTTGCAAGAAGTGTTTCCAACATATGTTTGTTTCGGTAAGGAGTTTCTATAAAAATCTCTGTATTTCCACTTTTCTTAGAAGATTGCTCAAGTTCAAAAATTGCTGTTTTTCGATTTTCAGGTTTTGAATTTAAATAACCATGAAAATTAAAACTCTGGCCTGGAAGGCCGGATAACATCAAGGACAACATAATAGAAGATGGTCCAACAAAAGCTTGAATTACAACGCCTGTTTGTCTTGCACGGCGAACAAGTTTTGCGCCGGGATCTGCAATGCATGGCAGGCCTGCATCGGAAACAAAGCCCCAACGCTCCCCTTTTCTGATTGGCTCTAGCAAAAAGTCGATATCAGCATCGGGTGTATGTTCGTTAAATAAAGCAATCGGCATTTCGATTGCCGGCTTTTTCGTTTCAAATCTACTGATAAAACGTCTTCCTGCCTGGTGACTTTCGGCAATGAGTCCGTCCAAAGTTTTTACAACTTTATCCACACTACTTGGCAAAAAGGGTTCGTGATGGGCAAAATCGCCTAAGAGATTGGGTAAAAGTAATAAAGCAGCTTTTGGTTCTGTCATAGTCAAGTCCTTCTATTTTGGTATTTTAGCATACCATAATGGCGCTTTATGGAACATGATTTTTTAACAAGAGAGACCACGAGAGGACTACAAAAGAAAAACTGAAAGGTAATAAATCACATCACGAGATGCGCGATTAAGAGATCGCTTAAGTACTCATCGCTGCCGAGGCCGTTTTTAGCGGCAGATTCGGTTTCATCAATTTTTAACATGGCCTTCTTAAACCGTGCCAAACCATAATTTGTGGCAGATTGCATGTTATTGTCTAAAATTCTGCCTCTCATAAACGGAAATTCAGAGGTAATGTCAGCTGCTAGCCCGCCATTTGCTAAAATCGTACAAATTTGAAAGCCTGTTTGTAGCTGAGAGCGTATTTGACGAATGAGTGCAAGAAATGGCACGCCCGATTCCAGTAACCCTTTTGTGATGCGAAAGGCAGAAGGGGCGTTTCGTGCAAAAATCGCTTCGCCCAGTTGCCAGCCATTTTCAGTATGTAAAAGGGTGCAAACAGCTGCAACATCCTTTTGAGTGATCTCGTTTCTATCGCCGATAAAACAAATGAGCTTCTCAATTTCTTGATTAAGGGTAGATAAATCCGTTCCAATTTGGCTGTGAAGTAGATGTGCTGCATCTTCATTTATTCGCTTATTCTCTTTTGCAACTTTAACAAAAATCCATTCTTTTGAGGATTTTTCTTTTTCCCATTGCTTTTCTTCTGCAAAATCAAGAAGAACACCCACTTTTTCCATTTTTTTGTAAAAGTTTGTTGCCCGATTGATTGCCGACGCTGAAATGATCAGGGTTAATGTTTGGTTTGGACGGGCAAAATACTCTTCCAATTTGAGTATATCGGCTTTGTTGAGTTCTTCTGCATTGTAAATCAGGACAACTCGTTTTTCAGAGAAAAAAGGCAGAGAATTTAACTCTTGCATCAACTCTTGGACGATAAGCTTCTGCCCATCGTAAGTTTTTAAAGCAAATTCAGGGTTTTTTAAAGTTTTGAGCAAAATCTTGACCAATTCATCAACAACGGCCCTCACCTCGTAGGATTCTTTGCCAATAACGGCATAGACTTCTGCAAAATTCTTAGGGTATGCATCGAGAAGATGTTTTTCAAAAGCTTTAGCGTTTGTGTATTTCACTTGTATACCTGTTATTTAGTCTTCCTGTTTTTCAGAGCGGAAAGCCCTGAAGATAAATTTGCACACTGAAGTAAGTATATATTGGTTCTACTTGAAAGTAAAAATATAAACCATTTTTTTCCATTTTTTAACGCAAAGGCGCAAAGAACAAAAACAACTCTTTGAACCCCGAAAGTCTATTTTTCTTAGCGCCTTAGCGCCTTTGCGTTAAAAAAGGTCCTCGTAAGGGTTGAAATGATTTATAAAGTAATTAAATTAATCCATAAAATTTACAGATTGAAGTAGAACCAGTATATTACTATATGACAATCCCCTATTTTGATGCAAATGACCATTTTTATATCTTAATAAATCCTTAACACCCCCTTAACCTCTGTTTGTTATAATATATTTAACATTAAAATTTATTAAGGGACATTGTGGAAATTGAATATAACAGATCAAATATCGTACACACAGAAAGACTAATTAAAAATCTTGAAAAACTAGAAACTACTATAGTTAATCAATTTGCTCTGGCACATGGCAACAATGATCGCTGGAAGGAAAAAGGGCCCGATGAGAATTTTGAAATTCTATTTGAAAAAATCAAAAATGCCGATTTGAATCATGAATTCGATCCTGACCAAACTAATAAAATCATGAAGATCATGTTAAGTATTTACCCGTCTATTGATGTAGAGATGAAACACCAAACTTTAGATTTTTTGATCTTACACATGAACTTTGAAAACGTTTATGAATATTTTAAACTTGCAAAAGATGCTAATAATGAAAAATGTATTGATAAGTGCATTTCCTTTATCAATGAAATAACCGGAATGAAAATAGGACGAATCAATCATGGATTATCAATTGAAATTGGAACTGAACTAAAACCATCTTACGCAAATATCCTTGATCACTTAAGTTCTCTTTTTGCCATTTACGCTGACATTACGCTAAAAGTCACTCCCGACATTTCCATGGATCTACAAACTTTTGAATATTTCATTAAAGAATATGGACAAAACATCCACACCTTATGTGCAAGCTATATTTATGTGGATGATGACATTGCAAATAAAATCATCTGTAATTGTCCAAATCTTAAATCGTTAACCCTTACATCAGATGATATAAGGGGAAGTGGCTTTGAGAATTTAAACAATCTAAAAGATCTTATTACTCTTGAGCTTTCAGAATGTATTAACTTGGAATATCTTCCCAGCATCGACAACCTTACAAATTTGCAAGAACTTATCCTATTAAATTGCGAAAATTTGAAGGAACTACCCTCTTTAAATTCGTTAACTCATTTGAAAGCCCTTAATCTTTCAAATTGCAATAAAATAGCATTTCTTCAATTAAATAGTCTTACAAATTTAGAAGAGCTTCATTTGGAAGGATTGATGAATTTGTTTGAACTTGATTTAAGTAGTTTAAAGCATTTAAAAACAATTAATCTTCATTTTTGCTTTAATTTAATGTATTTAAAAGATTTAAATCAACATGAAGGACTTGTTGAGCTGTTTCTTGGAGGGTGTGCAAATTTAAAAGGATTTCCTGAATTACACCCTCTTGCAAAATTAAAAACTCTTCATCTTGAAGGCTGTCTTGAAATAACTCAATTACCAAATATGAATCTTGACCAATTGGTAGAACTTACTTTAAATGCATGCCCTAAATTAGCTGATGGCTATCGCTTAAAAATTTTAACATCTTTACTCGACCTGAATTTTTGTTATTGGGTCTATAAATTAGCTACATTTGGAATAACAAACCAATCAAGCCTTAATAAATTTATAGCTATTACGACAAAAGAAAAGCTTATGAGCCAGGCGTCATCTCCTGAGATGCAAATTTTACTGTCTGAATTTATTCGAGATTTTCAATATCGATTTCATTTTGATAATGAAACAGCTAAAACAGCAAGGCAAAATCTTTACGCAAACATGACGCTCGGCAATAAAAACCCAATCACATTATTCAACCATTTAAAGGAGTTATCAAAAAAAGAAGTAAATTTCCAAACACCTTCGATGATTATTCATGGACGTGCATTTGCCATCAATATGGATCAACTAAAAAAATTAAAAAAAGCGGCAGCTCTTAAAAGAGAAGACTTGCCCGAAAATGCTACAGTTGAGGCTTTTTCTCTATTAATATCCTCTTTGTCCGAAAAATTTAAACAAGATAAAGATAAAACAGATACATTTCTTAAGAATTTAGAAGCCACTCTTGGCGAACTAAAAGCCCCTATCTCTTATCTTAAAGAATTATTAATTTTAAATGGCGAAACTGTAACAGAACCCGAAAGTAAATGGAGAGCCGTTCTTAATAGTATTTTAAATGAAAATAATGAAACTGAAAATGATTGTTTTTTTACGAATCAAGAAAGATCACTGATCACAACACTTAAAGGGATCGGACATTGTATTCCAAAAAGAAACGAGGGCATTGCCGCTGCCTATGAAATTATGAATCCAAAATTTCGTTATAAAATTAACCTTTCAAAATGGGAATCGGCAGAAGATAAAGCAGCAACAAATGAAAAAATTGAAGCACTAAAATTTATTGGGGATTTTATCCTAGATAAACCGAATAACACCTTTGATGAATTCAAAGAGAGTATTAACAAGGGAGGAGAATTGTTATCACATGCTGCAAACATTTTACCAAAAAGTAAAGAATACTGGGAATGGGACGATGCTTTTAACGATTTCGAATTTGATTCTAATCTAATTTATCCGCAGATTAATGATAAAGGTGCTTTAACTGTTATGAAAAGTCCTGTGGCGACAAGAAAAATAACTTCATTTACAAACCAAACTATTAAAAGCTTGATGCAAGCACAATTTCTTGGTGAAAACGAGATCCTGAACGAGCTGACGGGTGCTTCTCAAATTTTACAAAGCGTGCATCAATCCCTCTACATACAAAATGTAATCGGACATCATGTGGGTTTGAGTGAAGAGGCTGGTTTTGATTGGTTTACAGCATTGATTTTTGATCAACTCTTTGAAAAAACAGCTGAAGAAATGCTAGAAGTATTCTTTAAACATGTCACACCAAAAGCTGTGGTAGAAAATTTGGTTCAAAATCTAAATAGCGCTCCAAGTGATGTAAAGAATGCCCTTCAATTTGTACTTCTTGATGATAAATTCTTTGAAGACAAAGATTCCTGTTTGATTAATGAGGCCGGGGCAATCGAGCTTCTGACAGAAGCTAAGTATTTGCAAGGGACATAGGGGAAGTAACTGCATAAATAAGACTTAAAGACTTATTAAGGGGTTATAAGAGAATTGATTCATTAAGCGTATGCAGGATTGCTTATAATAGAACATTTCTCCAAGTTCATGCTCGGAACCTAAAAAAGGCGTCTCATAATAATGCACATCATCCAAGGCTAAAACGAGGTTGTTTCGCGCTTTTTTATAATAATCGAGAGATTTTTGAAGGCTTACCTCCGAGTGATAATGGACAGCGGATTCATAATGAAATTCGGCAATTTTTAATAGGGCTTTTTGGCCCAACATAAACCAATATTCTGTTAAAATTTTAATATCATTACGGCAAAATTTATGACGCTGAAAATGATTATAGGTAAAATAATTTTTTAAATGTTGATGCTCATTTAATGTGTCTTTATAAGCTTTTCCAAGTTTGAAAATTGCCACCAAAGCAAACATGACTTCATCAAGATAAGAATAATATTTAAAAGCTAATTGTCGATCAAGTTTCGTGCCTATACCATTCTCATAGCAATTGGCTACTTTAAAAATAGCTTCTATAATTAAGGGAATATCTGCCAAAAGATGCGTATTATTTTTTATATCGCCCTCATGATTTAATAAAAATTCTGGGTCTTCCTTTCCTCGGTCTGCAATAATCTTGTAATAATTTAAAGCCTTTTCCATATCTACCTTAGTTCCTATGCCTTTCTCATGACAGTAAGCCACCCTATAATTGATGAGGCCTTTTAATCCACCATAAGATATAAAAGCTTTTTCAAGATCTATTTGTCCACCAATTCCTTCTTCATAACAAAATCCTAAAAAATCATTTTGAAAATTTGAAGTTAGCTTAGCATACTTAAAAGCCTCCTCCAAGTTTAAGTGATCATCTGTTTTATAAATATTGATTAGAGAGCATAATCCCAAATCATTTTTCTGGTTAGCTGCAAGCTTGTAATAATGAATGGCTCTATCCATATCTTTCAAAATGTCCTTTTCCAATCCTCGCTCAAAAATCCTACCTACATGATATTGAGCCTTAGAATGACCTTGATCTGCGCTAAGTAAATAATATTTTAAAACTTCTTTAGAATTTCTATTAGCAGCATACTCCAAGATTTCACCAATTTTAAATTGAGCCTCAGCATAACCTTGATCCGCAGAAAATTTGCAATATTTAAAAGTTTCTTCTTTGTTTTTTGCAAAGCCATAGTTCAGACTTATGCAAAGCCCAAGATCATATTGAAGGCGCCTATCGGCATTTGGTTGATTTAAATAGGGTAGGATCGGATTAAATAAATTAAAGATTTCTTTATAAGGGCAATTGTGACTGGCCAAAATTAGTTTCAACTCAACTGCCTTTTCCTGCATTTTTGTGGAATAGGAATAAAATAAATCCCTCCAAACAAGATTAATTTTATTAAGATATTCTTTCTTATAGATAAAAAAAAGTTGCTGTACATTTTTTTGCCAATAACATTTAGCCCTTTCATTCGTATAGCTCATCTTAAAGAATTGAGGGCTCCATTCAGCAGTTTTTGCAGCTCTATGAGTGTCAAGCCCCAAGTAATCGTTACCCGTTCCATAAATAATCAACCCCCATGCTATTTCACGATCACTCGATATCATATTGCCCCTGGCCTCTTTTTTTATTAAAATCATATTGGGATTAAGGTTTCTTGTCTTTAAAAAACCTTTAGTGGTAAAATTGTGCTTTAAAGAGGAGAATCTTATGGCTAAACGTATTTTATTATTTTTACTAACAAACATCTTGGTTGTTTCCGTCATTTCATTTTTGATGTACATCCTGAATATCCAACCTTATCTTACAAAAAACGGTCTTAACATTCCTAATTTAGCTGCTTTTTGCTTGCTTTGGGGGATGGGGGGCGCTTTCATTTCGCTTTTGATGTCTAAAATGATGGCAAAATGGATGATGGGAGTTCGGATCATTGATCCTGAAAACTGTAATTCAACCGATCGTGCCCTTGTCTACACCGTTCATGATTTGGCAAGAAAAGCAGGCCTTTCCAAGATGCCTGAAGTTGGCATTTACCAATCACCTGACATCAACGCTTTTGCAACAGGCCCATCGCGATCAAATTCACTTGTTGCTGTTTCAAGTGGTCTTTTAAACCGCATGAATAAAGATGAGGCGGAAGGCGTGATTGGTCATGAAATTGCTCATATAGCCAATGGTGACATGGTCACAATGTGTTTACTTCAAGGTGTGATCAATGCATTTGTGATGTTTTTAGCACGCGCTGTGGCTTTTATAATCAGTCAAGGGTTTAAATCTAAAGATGAGAAATCAAGTCCTTCGCCTTTCCTCAACTACATGCTTGTCATGTTTTTACAAACTGTATTTATGCTTCTTGGCTCCCTTGTTGTGGCTAAATTTTCAAGATACAGAGAATTTCGGGCAGATAACGGCGGCGCAAGACTTGCCGGACGCGATAAAATGATTAATGCATTGATTGCTTTAAAGAATAGTACAATCCCACAGCAAGAGGGTAAACCTGCATTTCAGGCGCTTCAAATCTCGAACCGCACATCGAATTTTATGAGCCTTTTTGCCACTCATCCACCCTTGGATGAGCGTATCGCAAGATTACGTCAGTAAAATATATTGAAAGATTATATATGGCTAAATTGTGGCACTACTCCGTATTGCATGTTTTTATATTATCTACCGGTGGTTGCACCACCGGCTACCTATGTGGTACCGCTCCGCGGTAATAGCCGATTTCTACCGGGCTGTATGACATTGCGAGCAGCTGACACTACGACGACGGTTTATTAAATAATTTCTTGCTTTACCGCGGAGCGGTACTACATGGGTAGCCGGTGGTGCAACCACCGGTTGACAACATAAAAAACGTGCACTACGGAGTAGTGCCACAATGGTGTATTACAGATGAATGGATTTACCGAGTGCATTTTCGGCGGCCTCAAGAATGGCCTCGCTTAAAGTTGGATGCGCATGCGGAGTCCTTACCAAGCTTTCAAGTGTCACATTATTTTGGATAGCAACAACTCCCTCGGCAATAATTTCCGAGGCACTGGGTCCTAGGATATGCATGCCGATTAGGCGGCCTGATTTTTTATCTGCGATCACCTTTACAAGACCCTCAGTCTCACCCATGCATCTTGCACGAGGATTAGCTTTAAAAGAACAAGTGCCGATTAGAAGCTCCATGTTAAAAGCTTTTGCTTGTGCCTCCGTTAAACCAACAGAAGCCAATTCAGGATGGGTGTAAATTACATTTGGAATGGATAAATAATTGACGCTTGTTTGCTTTTGCGCAATCACTTCAGCAACGGCTACACCTTCTAAAGAAGCACGATGTGCAAGCATCGGGCCTTCAATCAAATCGCCGATAGCATAAATATGAGGGATTTTTGTTTGAAAACGATCATTAACCGGTAAAAAGCCCCTAATTGTAAAATCCAAGCCTATATTTTTTAATCCTTCAGAAAAAGGACGTCTTCCGACTGCAACAAGCACAACATCTGCCTGCATGCTCTCTTTTTCATCCATACCTTTTAAAATAACATTGAGCGTTACTCCATCAGGATTGGCTTGTCCACTAAGAACCTTTGCCCCAAGATGAAACGTCAAATTTTGTTTTTTCAAAATATTAAAAAAAGCCCTTGAAATTGTCTCGTCCAAGCCTCCACAAATTTGATCGAGCGCCTCAATGATGACAACTTCTGTTCCAAGGCGGCTGTAAACTGAAGCAAGCTCCACACCGATGACTCCTGCACCAATAACAATCATTTTTTTAGGAATTTCAGACAAACTTAAAGCACCGGTCGATGATAAAATTCTTTTTTCATCAAAGGGTAAAAATGGAAGGGAGACTGGTTCTGATCCTGTTGCTAAAATAATATTTTTAGCTTTAAGCTCTTCTTTTTCATCCCCTCTTACCACTTCAATTGTATGAGGGTCCACAAGGTTTGCAACACCTGCAATAAAATTAACATGTTTATTTTTAAGCGCGTGTTCAACGCCTTGAACCAAACCCTCAACAATTGCTTTTTTACGCTTCATCATCACATCAAGATCGGCATGTAGATTATCGCACGTGACACCGTGATTATTGGCTTCATGTAAAAAAGATGCGTAAATTTCGGTCGATTGTAAAAGAGCTTTGGAAGGAATACAGCCAACATTAAGACATGTACCGCCGGCTTTTTCTTTTTCGATGCAGGCAACGGATAACCCTAGTTGTGCAGCACGTATGGCTGCTACATAACCGCCGGGTCCACTTCCTATCACTACAACGTCATACTCTTTCATATTTTACCCTAAATTCCAATCATTGATTTAATTACATACATTATTCATTATCAAGTATCTAATTATTTTACAGGATATGCAGGATCGTTAGCGCGGCAGGATAATTTCAACCTAATGTAGTTCATTGAGATGAAAAAAATATCCTGCCGCTTTAGCGATCCTGCATATCCTGTAAAAAATTTCGATGGTTGATTCCCTTACTTCATGGTCACAATCTTTGTTATACTTCGAGGAGGAGCCTTGCCGGATCCTCGAGCATGTTCTTCATTGTGACCAAGAAAGAAACCGCTTCCTTTCCATCGATGATGCGATGATCATAACTTAATGCTAAGTACATCATGGGCCTGATTACAATTTGATCATCGACAACAACGGCACGTTTTTGAATCTTATGCATCCCTAAAATAGCGCTTTGAGAAAGATTCAAGATAGGCGTTGACATAAGCGATCCGTAAACCCCGCCGTTCGTGATAGTAAAGCCACCACCCGTCAAATCATCAACAGTTAGTCCGCCGGTACGCGCTTTTTTAGCATAGTTTTCAATGGCCGCTTCAATACCTGAAAAAGACAAATGATTGCAATCGCGCACAACAGGTACAACCAATCCGCGATCTGTACTGACAGCAATCCCGATGTCATAATATTGGCGATGGATGATCTCATCACCTTCTATGTAGGAATTAGCGCCAGGATATGCCTCTAAAGCTGCAACTGCAGCCTTTACAAAAAAAGACATAAACCCAAGTTTTACGCCATGTTCTTTTGTAAAAGCATCTTTATAATGCTCTCTTAACAGCATAATTTGTGTCATGTCCACTTCATTAAATGTTGTTAGCATCGCTGCCTGTTTTTGAGCTTCCACGAGTCTTGCAGCAATCACCTGGCGAATTTTACTCATTTTCGTTCTGGTTTCTTGCCTTTTTCCGCACTTTACAGGCTCTTTTGCTTGATTCAATATATTTGGCATTTCAGCAGCAATGACAGGCTTATTATCTGTGGACTTTATAGCCTCTTCAATTGAAACTCTTACAGGTTGCTGATTGTCACTTGAACTGCTTTTTTGAACATCAGGTTTGATTTCAGGTTTGATTTCAGGTTTAAATTCCGGCTGTTTAACTTCCGGTTTTACTTCCTGTTTCACTTCCTGCTTTATTTCAGGTTTTACTTCTTTTACGGCAGCTTTCACTTCAGTCTCTATAAAACCAATCACCTGTCCGATTGTAACTGTATCTCCAACCTTTATAGTAAGCATCAACTCCCCTGCTTGTGGTGCAAAAAGCATTTGGTTAAGCTTGTCTGTCTCAAGTTCCAAAATTTCAGCGTCTGCTGTTACAACAGTTCCATTTGGTTTTAAAAGCGCACTTACAGTGGCCTCTGAAATAGACTCACCCATTGCAGGGACTTTTATATCAATTTTCATTTGTTATCCTTCATGATCGACATAATGTTTTTATATTCTTCGCCATGCAACGCGTGCGAGCCGGTTGCAGGCGATGCACTTCTATCCCTTCCTCTATAGTGTAACTTTGAACCTTCCGGTAAAATTTCGGCAAGGATCGGTTCCATATAAAAGTAAGCACCCATATTTTTTGGTTCTTCTTGTACATAATAATACTTTTCAACAGAGTATAAGTTTTTTATGATCGACTCTAATTTTTCAGAATCAATCGGGTAGAGCTGTTCGATGCGGACGATGCCAATGTCTGTAACGTTATTTTTTTTGGCCTCTCCCAATAGATCATAATAAATACGTCCTGAACAAAATATCAGTTGTTTTGGATTTTTAACATCATCTTCAATCAGTGTCAAGAATTGTCCATCAGTAAAGTCTGTCAATCGGCTGACACATTGCGGATGACGCAATAACCCTTTTGGCGTAAAAACAATGAGGGGTTTTAAAGTTTTTCCCAAAATATGCCTTCGTAGCATATGGAAGAGTTGTGCAGGTGTTGTTGGGTTAACGATAACGATATTATCATTACCGGCCAGCGACAAGAATCTTTCCATTCTACCTGATGAATGTTCAGGGCCCTGACCTTCAAATCCATGTGGCAAAAACATAACAAGCGACGACTGTTGCCCCCATTTTTGGTCTGCAGAAACAATGTATTGATCGATGATCACCTGGGCACTATTGACAAAGTCGCCAAACTGCGCTTCCCAAATGTCTAAATCCTCGATGGTCATAATATTATAGCCATATTCAAACCCTAAAACGCCAAATTCAGATAGAGGTGAATTGATCAAGTCAAAGCGGCTTTGATTCTCTTTCAAATGTTGTAGCGGAAAATACTCCCCTTCTTTTACCTGATCCACCAAAAGGCCATGACGATGACTAAAAGTGCCACGGCCACAATCTTGTCCTGAAATGCGAACGTTTGTCCCCTCCCATAAAAGGGTTGCATAGGCAAGCGTTTCGGCCATTGCCCAATCGATGTTTTTATCCTCCATTACCATGCTAAGTCGATTGCTGATTAACTGCTTTACTTTTGGATGAATATTAAATTCTGTCGGCACAGTGCAAAATTTATTTGCCAATTGCTGAATTAACTCTTTAGAAACAGACGTTTTAACATAAGAATCTGCTATCTTTTTAACTTTTTCTATTTTGTCTGGTTTTGAATTTCTTGATTCATTTTGGGCATCGATCAGCGAAGCTTTAAACTCTGATTCAAGTTTTTCGGCAACTTCTTTTTCTAATGCGCCTTCCTCAATCAGTTGATCTCTGTAAATCTCTCGTACAGGTTTTTTTTGACGGATGATTTGGTATTCAAGAGGCTGTGTAAAGGCCGGCTCATCCGTTTCGTTATGTCCATATTTTCTGTAACTGATTAGATCTATAAAGACATCTAGGACAAATTTCTGCCTAATTTCAAGAGCTAATAAAGTGGCAAAAATGGCGTTTTCAGGATCATCACCATTGACATGAAAAACCGGTGCCGAAAAGGTTTTGGCAATATCAGTGCAATAAAGGGTCGATTTTAAATCTCTTGGAATGGTTGTAAAGCCTATTTGGTTGTTCACAACAATATGCAGCGTGCCGCCGGTAGAATAACCTGCCAACCTTGTAAATTGGAGTGTCTCATAAACGACACCTTGGCCAGAAACTGCTGCATCGCCATGAATAAGAATGGGTAAAACGGCGCTTTGAGAGCCCTTTATAATTTGTCTTGCTTTTACTTGGCCCAACACCACGGCATCCACAGATTCAAGATGACTTGGATTTGGGGTCAAAGCGACTCTTATTGTTTTGTCTTTAACTTTTACATCGTTTGCAAAGCCTTTATGATATTTGACATCACCGCTGCCTTCAAAAGATTGCGGAATGTAGCCCTCTTCAAATTCAGAAAAAAGCTCTTTATAGGATTTATTTAAAATATTTGCTAAAACATTTAAACGCCCACGATGTGGCATTCCAATGAAAAACTCATCAACCCCAATAGCTGCACCCTTTTCGATGATCGACTCTAAAATTGGAATAAGGGTTTCTGCACCTTCAATGGAGAAACGCTTTTGGCCAACATATTTGGTATGAATAAAGACTTCTAAAAGCTCCGATTGATTTAATTTTTTTAAGATCATCTGCTTTTCATCGATCGTTAATTCATTTTTTGATTGACCCTCAAGTCTTTCTTGAATAAATTTTTCTAGGATAGGATTTGATAAACCCATGTATTCGATACCGATTTTATTTGAATAAATGCTTTTTAATCGGTCGATAATTTTAGAAAGAGGAGCCATTTTTTCATCTATTAGCCCATTAGTTGGATATTGGGTTTGCAAATCAAGCCCGTAAGTTTTTGGATTTAAGAAATCAATTTCATCTTGAGCTATATTTATAATGGGATTGACACCGGCCTGTCTATGACCATGGGTTCGATAAGCATTGATTAAATCCGATACATCACCCACTTTAACCTTCTCAACAACGGCGTTTCCTGTCGTATTTGCTGATTTTAAGGGAATTTCCATGTCTTTAAAGTAGGATTGCCACGACGAGTCAACACTTGCTTGATCAATAAGGTATTTGGCATACATTTCTTCTGCAATTTCTAGATTGCCTGAATTTAAAAGAAATTCATCTTTCATCGTGCTCTCTTTTTTTTTCAATTCAATAGTCTATTCAAGATGTACACCTTCTAACTTTTTATAGCAACTAACCTATTGATATTTACCCTTAAGATTCCAACGTTTCGGATGCAAGACGGTAAAATCTTAAACAATTTAAAAAACAGGGCATTTAAATAATAAAAATATATATTATTGGAAATAATTAGTTAAAATTAACAAAGAATTTATAATATGTTATATAATAAATATAGAGATTAGTTGATTTTAAATACTGAAATTTAGAAGTAGGTTTATATGGATATAAACGATACTTTACTATCAATCCCCACGGAATTAAGCAGGCAAACAATCAAAGAAGCGGCAAAAACAGCTCCGGCACTCCTTAATTTATTTGAATCCACATGCAACTCTGACCAATGGCAGACAAAAGACACGAAGCTTCTTAATTATTTATTTAAAAAAATCGATGATCTAGACAAAAAAAACGAATTTAACCAAAAACAGATTGAAAAAATTATAGAAGTAAAAACAAAAATCTATCCTTTGATTACGGATGATGAACTCATCGGTAAAAGCAACGATTTCTTTGAAAAACATATGAACAGCGAAAATGTTTATCGCTATCTTGGTTTAGCAAAAGACATTAACAATGAAGACTACACCACAGAATGCCTGAATTACATTGAAAATAGCACGGGAATGTTAATTCATGAGGATGATCTTCTTTCCCTTTATGTTACAGAAGCAAAGATCTCATTTGATGAACTTAACGAACATATTACAAACCTTTCAAAGGTTTTTGATGGAAAACTTGAAATAACAATAAATCCTACAAATTTATCGGATTTAGAAAAATTTTTAGCAATGTCAGGTCACTTAGTCAAATCATTAAATTTAAAGCAGATTCCGAACATTAGCGATGCCACCTTACAAAACCTTATCAAATCGTGTCCAAACCTTCGTATTCTTATCATCCATTCAAATGAGTTAACACATGAAGGATTAAAAAATTTACCCGATTTATCAAAATTAACTGCCATCGATCTAAGCGACTGTCAAGGAATAGAAGAAATTCCTAGTTTAAATTTAAAATCGCTTGTTTTTTTAGATCTTTCCGGTTGTAAAAGCTTAACAAAAATCGGACATTTAAATTTACCTAAACTCATAGAGCTTGACTTTGGCGGTTGTGATAAGATGAGTGATGAGTATCGCTTTGAAATTCTATCCTCGATACTGAACAGTAACATCGAGCAGGGTATCAATCTTTTGGAAGGGTTTGCTTTTCAAAAGATTGATAAGATTTTAGATCACATTTTGGATAAGCTGGAAACAAACTTACAAAAAGATGAAGTTAAACCAGAACTTTTTTTGACAATGGCAAACTATATTTTGGCAAATAAGAAAACTTTGACCAATAATTCCTTAATTGAAGATGCTGAATTTATTAGATCAGCAAATGCTATTAAAGGGAAAAAAAATCCATTTGATCTCTTTAACGAGTTAAAAAGGTTATCTCTTGAAAATGTTGCATTTAAACCGCCTTCAACGCTAATTCATGATCGCAATATCATGATTAATATGGAACGTCTAGAAAGCTTAACTTACAACTCTTCCATAACACGAGATGAACTACCGCCTCTTGCAACTATTGAAGCCTTCGATCAACTCATTCAAGATCTTTTTTTCAAATTTAAAAAAAATTCAAAAGAAAATGATATCGCTCTTAAAAACTTAAAAGTAACCGAAGCTAGTATAGAAGCCGGTATTCCTTATTTAAGAAATTTATTATCTTCGGTAAGTGAAAAAGTTTCAGAGCCTGAATTTAAACTAAGAGCTGTTCTTAATAGTATTTTACATGAATCAGACGAAAACAAAGAAAATTTTTATTTTACAAATCAAGAATCTGCCCTGATCACTGTACTTTCAGGAATTGGTAATTGCGGCCCTAAAAAAAATGAGGGAGTTGCCACAGCATACGAATTAATCGATGCAAAATACAAATATACCATTCGTCTTCCAAAATGGATAAGCGCAGAAGATGCATTGGATAAAAATGAAAGAAATGAATCGATTCAATTTGTTAAGAATTTTGTTCTTGAAAATACTCAAGAAGCCATCCTAGAAAGCGTAAATTCAGGTGGCTTAATGTATTTACATGCAATGCGTCTTTTTTCTTTGGATAAGAAATTTTGGGAATGGGACGTGGCTTTAAGTGAATTCAAATCATCATCTGATGGAATGTCTTATGTTTTAAAAGAATCTGCAGCTCTTACTTTAAGTAATATTCCCAAAATATTTGAAATAATCAATCAAGCAGTTAAAGGGATGATGCAAGCTCAATTTCTTGGGGAAAATGAGTTGATGCAACAATTAACAGGTACATCAGACATTAAAGAAAGCGTGCATCAAGCCCTCTACATTCAAAATCTTATTGGTCATCTTGTAGGAGTTGCCCCATCACCCACCTTCGATTGGCATACAGGTCTTCTTAACGATGAACTTGTTCAAAAAGATCGCGAAGCTGTATTGAAGGTATTCTTTAAAAGAGTTACACCAGAAACCATGGTCAAAGAATTAGCCCATGCTTTAAATAACTCATCAGCCGAAATTAAAAAAAGCCTCTTAAATGTACTTTCAGAAGATAAGTTCTTTAACGATAGAAATGCCGGCCTCATCAATGATGTTGCCGCATTGGAGCTCTTGACAACCGCAGGCTACCTCATAGACAAAAAAACTTAGCGACCGCATCAACCTAAGAAGTAATTATAAGGCAGGGTTGCAGCCTGTAGAGGCTCTCAGGAAATAGGCTAGGAATTAGATTTTTGAGAAACATTAAAGGATGCAGGTAAGGGTCTTATGCAACGTGCTGTGTTTTTTTTCTAATTCATATTCTCTCAAATAATCATAAACACTTGTCCGACTTAGTCGAAGGACCTGAGCAATTAATTCAGGTTCTAGTCCATCATCGCGTGCAAGAATAACACATAACCGATTGCGTTCATGCATATCCCGAGTTTTTTTAACTTGTAATTCAAAAATGTGTCTTTAAGTTGGTGATAACTTAGTCATGCAAAAAAAAATAACATATTTGCTATTTTAAATCCACAAATCATTCACGAACAGTATATACTGATGCTACTTGAAAGTGAAAACTTGCAATGCTAAGAAAATTAGTAAATTTAACATCTTCCTAGTTTTTTCAGGATATGCAGGATCGCTAAAGCGGCAGAATATTATCAATCTCTAACATATCCTAGAGGTTAATAATATCCTGCCGCTTTAGCGATCCTGCATATCCTGAAAAAAAATCCTAAAAGTTATATAACTAGATTAAGCGTCTAAAAAATTTTCATTTTGAAGTAGAACGTGTATGTTTTCTGACAGCCTCGTAGGCCTGGCTTGTAATTGCTGTTATTAGTACTTCGCGGCAAAAAAAACAAAAAAAACGGTTACCTCTCACTGGTCTCATGGTAAAAAAATTTTAAATGTCAGATGTTGCTAGAAAGAGCCATGTTTAGTATGATGGCGAATCTATGAAAAACATACTTAAATTAACAATATCCTCTTGGTTTCTCCTCACCGGTTGCACGACTAGCGACAAGGTAGAAAATAACTTGATTGTCCATGAAATTTGCGGACGTGATGAGAATCACACTTATGTCTACCGCATAAAATCGCCAAAAGAATGGAAAATTGTTCATCCTGAAAAAAATGAAGATTTGAGCGATTCAAGAAAGTCACTTTGTGAATTTCTTATTCAAGATGAATTAGCAGAGATCAAAATCACAATCCACAACTTCCCTTCAAAATCGTTGGAAGAAAGAATTCCACCACAAGCTCAAATTATGCGCTGGAAAAAGCAATTTGAAGAGCTAGATCAAGAATCTCTGACAATCACCCCTCAATCCTTTGCCGGTTTTACAGGTTTATTATTTGAGGCCACAGGTTTTTTAAATGGAGAAATCCAAACCATGATTTGCTGGAGTATGCAAATTGCAAAAGAGCATTACAGAATATTGGAAAACGAACAAATGAAGGCTGATTATACAATTAAAATCGTTGGTTTAAAAGAGCTTGTTAAAGACAAAACAAGTGAAATTATAAAATTTGCAAGAAGCTTTGAGCTCATAAATGAAATTGGGTATGAAAATTAAATCTATTTATCATTTTTTGGGAGGAATTAAATTTGCCATTTTTTTGATCACAATGGCAGCTCTTTTTGTCATAGCAGGCACACTGATCGAATCTAAAACCGAATCCCATAAATTTGCTGCTAAGTTTACCTATGACAGCCCTTTGTTTTTTATTCTCATCCTTGGATTTTTTATAAATATTCTTTTTTCTGCAACAAGACGTTTTCCTTTTAAGTTTAAGCATATTCCATTTTTAATCACTCATTTGGGCTTACTCATGATTTTAAGCGGAGTTATGGTTAAAAATCAGTTTGGCACACAAGGGACGCTATTTATCAAAGAAGGTGCGGGAATTGATGAAATTTTCATCGCAGATTCTTACGCAATTTATGTTGAAGATGAAAAAAATCATCAGACATTTAATTTAAGGGATGATCCGCTAAAATTTAAAAATTTAAATTTTAAAGTACTAAATCAGTATCCGCACTCAAAAAAAACTCTTGAGACTTGGTTTAAAGGTGATGTATGCGCAATTTTTGGCTTAAAACCAATTCACATAAATGATCTTGTTGCAATAAATCCAATCAGTGTTTTGGCAAAAATTGCACCCAAATACCCTGAATTTGAAATCATGGCTTTTCGGGTAAATGGGAAACAAGACACCCTGCAACTTGGCAGAAAACTTTATTTGAAAGATATCATTGTTTCTATCAAGCAAAAAAATACATGTAGAGTAGAATTTGAAGCTCCCCTTTCAGAATTACTTGAAAACCATTCTACATTAAAACAAGCTACACTTGATTTTCAGGAAAACAAATTAACAATTAATTTTAACGAGAGTGAAATACTCATTTCATTAAATGGTGAACATGCTTTGGAAAATCAAAATAGAGCATCCCCTTACAGTGCAATTCTAAAGCAAAAACCCACCCTTTTATTGATTCAAGATTCAGACGAAAACATTAATATTTATGTTTATGACAAAGATGGAAGGATTCATGCTGAACCTTCCCGACTAAATGGCTACATTGCCTATAATCGTGGATTTCATGGCTATGGGGCACAATTTGAATTTCCACTTAATCCTTTTTCATTGCAAGAAATAGAAAATTGGCAAATGGAAACACTCAACAAACAACTAGAAACCAGCACAATTGCACCTCTTAAACTTCTTTACGAGGGCTGTAAAAATGAAAACCTGGGAATGGCCAAAGTCTTTACAGAGTTCTTAAATGATGCCGACTCTGCAAATTTGCCTAAACTTGATTGGTCCCATATCCCAAAAAAAGAACATACCGCTTGCTGTTGGATTGCACGTCTCATCCCCCCTTTAGAAAAAAAAGCAGCGATGGGGCTAAATTGCATCCAATTGCTTAAAAGTAGTGGATGGCCACTCATTCATGAATTAGAGCAAAGCTTTGAAGCTAATGGAATAAAAGGTTTAACAGATGAGCTTATTGCTCAAATTTATGCCCTATCAGAGCAATTGCCCGAAATTACCCCTGTACATTCAAATGCGCTATTTGAAGCGTATCTCAAACTTTATGGGATTAACACTAAAGAAATTATTACCGAAATTATCATTGAACAGCCGAAAGTCCAGATAGAAACCGTCACAATTGAAACGCCGCTTACGCAAAGAATAGAAAAAGCAACACCCCATCAAAAACTTGAAGACAACTTGCCCCTTGTTCATTTAGCCTTAAATCGCGAGCTGATGACATTATCGTACGATAAATTCGCATCAGAATTAAAATGGCCAACATCAAATGGTGAGTACCTTCTTCGCTACCAGTCAAAAATCCAATCGATTCCCTACCGATTGCGCTTACGCAATGCAAGGCAGATTCATTACCCGGGATCAAATGCAAATTTTAGTTTTGAGGCTGACTTGATCGTTACCGATAAGAAAAATAGTACAATAAAGGAAGTAACGATCAGTATGAACAACGTTCATGAGACTTGGGATGGGTATCGCTTTTATCTTTCCAATATCAGTCCGGGCGTTGAAACATCGATCCAAACCGTACAAATTGTGGTCAATCATGACCCTGCAAAATATTTTCTAACCTACCCTGGGGCAATGATCTTGTCTCTTGGCATCTTCTTGCTCTTCTTCATGCCAAAAAGATTTTTTAGCTAAAGAATGGGAAAATCGCTTTAGCGATTTGGCTAATTTGGAGTGCGGCGGCTTAGACACAGCTTTGTTGCTCAGCTTGGTCTCTGGCCAAGCTGTTTTTTTCCAAAGATTTGACTTACTATATCGTTCTAGTAAGCTGACAATATGGTAGAACAAATCGCCAGAGACGATTTGAGCAACAAAGCTGTGTCAGGCCACAGCACTCCAAATTAGCAAGATTTATCTAGCTAGAGAATGGGAAAATCTATTTCGTAGGGTAAGCAAACTTTCTGTCCTTTAAAGCCTTTTGTTAGCTAGTGCATCTAGTAAAATATGGTAGCCTTTGATAAAGCGGGAGCGGAAAAGTTTTTCATCGGAAAAGAAACTCGACGAAACCCTCTCTGTATAAAGATCAAATGGGTCTTCTGCGGTAAGTTTTGCTTTTTTGTGATATTCAACAATAGCCTCTGCAAGATTTGCTAAAAGAATATCATCTTCTGATTTTTGTTTCATTTTTTCACCTTAATCTTAAAACCTAAAGTTAAATAATCTCGATTAAATTGTTAAGTCTTTTTGATCGATAAATTTCAGGCACTTCGGTTGCCGTGATAAAAACCTGATCAAAATTTTTTAAGTTTGTCAAAAGCTTCTCTTTTCGGCCATCATCGAGGCTGATGCCAAAATCATCGATCAACATTAGGGGTGCGGCCTCAGATCTTGTCTTTAAACGATACCATTCAGAAAGGCGAAGAGAAGAGACCAAACAACGTTTTTGTCCCTCGCTTGCAAAATGCCTAGCTTCCTTGCCATTTAAAAAAATAGTGAGATCATCTTTATGCGGGCCTGCAAGCGTCATACCCAAATCCATTTCACGCGGTCTATTTTTTTTTAACTGCCCAACAAAAAAATCTCTAATGGCATTCAAATCTAAAAGCTCACCGCTGTTTGTTTTATAATTAAAATTTAAGATTTCGTTTGTGCCTGCCAAGGCTTCATGCAAGGGTGCACTTAAAATTTCAAGCTCTTTGACCAAAATATGACGCTGAGAAGTAATGTAGGCTGCAGCTTTTGCCATTTCAAGTTCAAAAATTTCAATAGATGCCATTTTTTTAGTGCGAAGCAAACAATTTCTTTGCTTCATGGCATGTGCATAACGGGTTAGGTAATGGATGTACAAAGGATCGACTTGTGCGATTTGTAAATCAAAAAAATGGCGTCTGATAGCAGGAGACCCCTTTACAAGGTCCACATCATCAGGCGTTAATAAAACACCTTGCAAGATACCAAGCAAATTTGTGGCACTTTGCAATTTTGTGCTATTATAAATAATTTTGCGTATCTTTTGATCATACGAAACTTTTAGGCTTTGAGAAACGCCATGTTTTTCAAATTGAGCTTCGATATAAAAGTAGGTTTCATTTGCAGCAATTAAATCTTGGGATTTTTCGCATCGAAAGGATCTGCCTGCAATCAAGTAATAAATAGCTTCTAGGAGGCTTGTTTTTCCGGTTGCGTTTTCCCCGTAGATCACATTGATTTCCGGCGTAAACGTAAAAAGTTTTTCTTTATAGACGCGAAAGTTTTTTAGATAAATAGACTTTAAATGCACCAATAGACCTTTTTCGACATTCCATTTACTATTATTATTTTTTCGCTAATTTTTTCGACCATATAGCTATATTATCTCCAAAACTTATCAAAAAAAACAAGCTCAAAAAATTCTAATTTTACTAAGCAAAGCAAATTTCGAAAGAGGTCTAATCACTCTTCATTTAACCGCATCGGCATCAAAATAAATAAAGGCGTAATCAATTGAGGATCGCTAATATTTTCTTGATGTTCGGTAATAAACCCAGGGTTATAAGCATCCGTGATTCCCATTGTTACGGTTTCGTTTTTGCAATGGCGTAAAATGTCTAAAAAGAAATTGGGGTTAAATGCAATTTCCAATTTTTGGCCCGAATAATTCACCGGCATACTCACTTTACCCTCGCCAATATCCATTGTATTGGCCGTAAGCTTTAATTCTCCGTCAGAGAATGTAAAACGAACCGAATGGTTGGAATCGATGGTAAATAGGGCTATTTGACGAAGAAGAGACATAAGTTCTTCTCTGTGAAGAAGTAAAAGATGTTCAACTTTTTGTGGAATTACACGATGGATATCAGGAAAATCACCGGAAAGCAATTTTGTTACAACCATGGTATTTGAGGCTTCAATAGCGATTTTGTCCTGCATTAAAAAGACAGTGGCTTCGCCCTCGTCAGACAAATTTTTGAGAATTTCTTCAACAGCCTTTAGAGGAATAATGTAGTTACCTGAAAAAGAGGCTTCAAGGCCAATTTCAAGATGCGCTTTTGCAAGACGTTTTCCGTCGGTTCCTACAAATGTTGCAACACCATTTGTAATTTGCATACAAACGCCTGTTAGCACGTAACGGTTGTCTTCTCTTGAAACGGCAAAGGCTGTGCGGTAAAGCATGTCTTTAAGATCAGCTTGTGCTACTTTAAACTGGGTGGCATCGGCAACATTTGGAAGGGAAGGGTACTCCCCTTTCTTCATTCCATTTAACTTAAATCTAGAAGAATCTGCAACAATTTCCGTCATTTCACGCTCATCTGATGAGACTTGAACATTCACTGCTGTCAATTCCTTGACAAGCTGGGCAAAACGTCTTGCCGGTAGTGTTGTAGCGCCTTCTTCCAAAATTTTAGCTTCAGTAAAGCAACGAACGCCGACAGTAAGATCTGTTGCTGTGATCACAAGTTCATCGTTTGCAGCTTCGATCAGAAAATTAGATAAAATAGGGATTGTTGCCTTTTGCTGTGGAGCTACCACGTTTTGGCATTTATTGATCAGATAGTTTAGCTCTTGCGTTGAGATTACAAATTTCATGCCGGTCTCTCCTTGATTAAATAAGTCTATTAAGATAAGCAGTAATTTATCGGTTGTCAAGATGTTTCCTGTTATAGTATACTTTTTTGTATGAAAGATAAACCACAAGAACTCGTTTCCAACAGAAAAGCCTCATTTAACTATGAAATCCTCGAAACTTTCGAGGCAGGGATTGTGCTTGTAGGCACGGAAATCAAATCTTTACGCGACAATGGCGGCAACTTACAAGATGCCTTCCTTAAAATCATGGATCAGGAAATCTGGATTGTCGGCTGCCACATCTCCCCTTATAAATATGGAAATATTTATAATCATGAAGAGCGTCGCGACCGTAAGTTGCTCATGCATAAGCGTGAAATTAAAACTTTAAAAGTCGCCACCCAGGAAAAAGGGCTTGCGCTTATTCCTCTCTCGTTCTACCTTGTTAAAGGCCGTGTTAAAGTACGCATTGCAATTGCTAAGGGTAAAAAACTTGGTGATAAACGTGAAACCGAAAAGAAACGGGACGATGTGAAACGCATGGCTCAAGCCATGAAAAACCACAACTAAGATGCTAAAACTTAAAATTTTATCTATCGGCAAAACCAAAGAAGATTGGCTTGATATGGCCCTTGATGAATATATCAAGCGATTAAAACCTACCATGTCCATAGAATTTTGTCTTGTAAAAACAGACGAGCAACTTGCTTTTTTAAGTGAAAAAGAACCTGTCATCATCTGCTTGGATCCAAAAGGTGTCAAACTTGACAGCGAAGGATTTGCCGATTATTTGCAAAAAAAATTCATCGAAGGCGGCGCAAGGCTTAGCCTAGTGATCGGCGGATCTGACGGGCTACCTACCAAATTAAAATCTCATAAAAACCTGATTAGCTTTTCCGACCTAACTATGACACATCAGCTGATAAGGCTTATGCTGCTTGAGCAGGTATACCGCGCCACAGAAATCCTCAAAGGCACCAAGTACCACAAATAGAGCACGATAGAGAGGCGTAAGTTAGCTGCGAAGCAGCGAAAGCGTGTAGCCGCGGGTTAGGATGTTAATTTTCTAACGTTTTATCAAAAAAAAATCACATCCTCTAATATGTCTCCCTATTTTCTATAGACGCGCTCGAAAAGACCCTTTATAACGATTGGGGACGGTTCTTGCATAACTGCATAACTTTTTAATCGAGTTTAAGTGGCTAACGCTTAAGTAGTTGATTAAAAGTTATGCAGTTATGCAAGAACCGTCCCCCAATCGCTCAATCGCAAATTTGGCGAAAAAAAAGACTTAGAACCAATAGACAATATAGGAGTTACCCAATGCGGCTACACACTTTTAGCTGCTTTGAGCTAAATACCTCCTCTCATCATTCTCTATTTCTACCGGAGGGCATCTTTGTAGAGGGGTAGGGCGAGGTTCAGGAAGTCATCTAATGATAGATGGCCAAGTTGCAGCATCTGTTGGCGTTTTTCAAGTAGCGAAGCGTTGGCTTTGAAAAGAAAGCCCATGAGCTGCTTCATCTTATTGACTTTACCTCTTTCTGGCATTCCCTCTGGCAAACCCGAAATGAATGTGTTCAAATAAGTTAAAAGCCCCTCTTTTGATGCTTTATGAGCAGTGCCTGAAAAATGTGCTTGAATTTCATGAAAAATAAAAGGGTTGATAATACTACCACGACCAATCATTAAAGCATCGCATTTTGTATGCTTTAGCATGTTTAGAGCATGATCAACAGTTAAGATGTCTCCGTTGCCAACCAAAGGAATTTTCAAAATTGATTTTGCCTCCGCAATCAAATCCCAATTTGCAGGAGGGCCATATCCTTCAACTTTTGTGCGTGGGTGTAAAGTAATAAATTTAACTCCGCTCTCTTCTGCTGCAAGTAAATTTTCTTTAAAAAGGGAAGTGTCTTCATAGCCTGAGCGCATTTTTAATGAAACAGGAATGGAAACTGCCATAACCATGGCGCGTGCAATTTTATTTAAAAGAGTAGGTTCCTTCAAAAGACCGGACCCTGCCCCTTTGCCGGTAACGGTACCGGACGGACAACCGCAGTTAAGATCAATGCGAGGAGCGCCCTTTCTTTCAAGCTCAATTGCCATTTCTGCCATTAAGTCAGGATCTACTCCCATAAGTTGGGCAGCTAGCGGAATGGGCGCAGTCTCTAAAGGGTCATAAAATTTAGATAAACTTGGAATATGAGCATTCGTTGGCACGCGAATAAATTCGGTCGTAGCCTGATTAAAGCCACCGACCGATGCCATGGCTTTTCGAAATGCCCGGTCGCCAACGCCCTCCATTGGGGCTAAAATTAGCGTTGGGCATTCATTTGGATTTTTAGGCAAAAGGCTCATTTATCTTCTGGTGGTGATTGAGTGTATGCTACCGTTAAGGAAAAGTAAAAGAAACATAATAGGAAAGAAGATAATCGTCCAAAAATAAACCCAAAATCTAGCACCTTCATAGCGGTAACCGTATGTAGTGTCACCAATTTCAAAGGTGCTATTCATAAGAAATAAAACAAAGGCGATTGGAAATAAAAGAATCAACCAAAAAATCAGCCAGAAAACCGAACCATTATAATGCAATACTTTATGTCTTTTTTCAAATTGATCATCCATCTTAAAACCTCCTAAATGCTACAAGGCAAACGCCCTGTTTTGTTGCAATAATCCTGATGATAATCTTCAGCCGCATAAAAAACTGTTGCCGGCTCTAAGATTGTTACAATGTCAAGACCTGTTCCTTTAAGCCTCAATATTATATTATCATTTATTTCTTTTTCTGTCTTTGTAAAATAAAAGATCGCGGAGCGGTATTGACTTCCAATATCTGGCCCTTGTCGCATGTACTGTGTTGGATTATGAATTTCAAAAAAATAGTTAACTAAAGTCTGATAGCTTGTTACTTTTGGGTCAAAAATCACTTCAACAGCCTCAGCATGTCCGGTTTTCCCACTACATACTTCTTCGTAAGTTGGTTTAACAGTTGTGCCGCCAATGTATCCGGATGTGGCTTTTATCACGCCTTTAAACTTTTTAAATCGGTATTCCACCCCCCAAAAACAGCCTGCTGCAAAAATTGCTTTTGAGAACCCTTCTTTGGTAAAAGCCGGAATAAATCTTAAAGCAATGGAATTGACGCAATGCCTTGTGTCTTTTTTAGTAAAAGACTCCCCTAAAAAAACATGTCCAAGATGCGCATGACAACGAGCGCAAATAATTTCTGTTCGACGGCCATCCGCATCCGTTTCTCTTAGAACAGCACCTGCAATTTCATCATCAAAACTTGGCCAGCCACAGCCTGAAGAAAATTTATCTTCCGATAGATAAAGTGGTAAATCGCAACGCCTGCAGACGTAAATGCCAGGCTCTTTTGTCTCGTTATACTCGCCCGTTCCAGCATATTCTGTTCCTTTTTGAACGATGATCTGCTCTTCCTTTGCTGTCAATTTATGAAACTTTTCCATGTGGTACTCCAATAGTTATTACCTATTTTTTACCACAGGGATTGCTTTAATTACCATAGAGTTAAGAGAGGAACTAAAGTTCCTCTCTTAAACGACTCATTGCCCCTAAGATTTGAACGCGGCAGCTTTATAATATTTAAAAGCTTTCTCATGGCTTTTAGGCGCCATTTTGCCATATTCATACTTTTGAGCTGTTTGGTATAAAGTCTGCGCATTTCCATGATGGGCAGCAATTTTGTAATATTTAAAGGCTTTTTCTAAATTTATTTTTGTACCTCTGCCCTTTTCATAAAAAAGGCCAAGATTATAATAAAGGAATACTATTTCTGAATTTGTTGTTTTAGCATCAACCTTTATTAAATCCTCAGTTAATTTAAAACAATTAAAAGCCTCGTCTAAATTTTTAAGAGTTCCCAAACCTCGACAGTAGCACTCAGCCAATTCCAGTAATAATTTCACACTGAGTTTATTTTCATCAAAACATTTTTTAAAATAAACAAATGCAAGTTCCGGCTGAGCTTTAACCCCCATACCTTCCTTGTGCAGGATTGCAAGCTCTAGTTGAGCAAGGCTATGGCCACGGTCTGCTGCCAATTTGCAATAATCAAAGGCTTTTTTATTGGAAATAGGCGTGCCTAATCCCATTAAATGACAATAAAACATTTTATATTGGGCTTCTAGATGCCCACCATCAGCACTCAGCTTATAAAATTCAAAGCTTTTGATTTTGTTGCCTGATTCTTCAAAGGATTTAGCAATTTCAAATAATGCTGGAGGAAACTTTTGATTGGCGCTAAGTTGCAAATATTTTTTTGCTTCTCTTTGATGAGAAATGCCTCCCTGACCCATGCAACAAACAGCATAAACATATTGAGCCTCATAGTTTGCAAAAAACTCTTTCAAATAGGGTGTAAGGGGATTTAATAAATTAAATGCAGATGTATGATTATCATTGTTAATGAATCCTTTACATTCGGCAACGGTTTCTTTGATTTTACTAAAATAGGAAATATAAATTTCTTTTGGTGTCTTATCCATTTCATCGATAAAATTTATTTTTTTCAAAAAAGCAAATTCAGTGTTAATGCATTTGCTCAAATAAGCCTTAGCTTCAGAAGAAAAACTTGA